>OBLV0100000229.1_pt1 | contig 18253 bp, 17 predicted proteins | sample 1520071 | NCBI WGS metagenome assembly OBLV01 (sample SAMEA3888446, study PRJEB22518) | metagenome | reverse complement strand
GCGGCCAACGACCCGCCCACATCGCCCACACCCCACCCGAACGACCCGCCGACATGGCAATCGGCGCCCCCATCGCCGGCGCGACGACCTAGCCACGCCGGCTCGGCGCCGGGGCCGCCGGGCCTGCCCGGGCCGTTGTCTGCTTGTATGACGCCGATGTCTGCGGTGGCGTGTCGCCAGTGCTGAGCCGGCGGCGAGTCCGAGTTGTGGCAGGGCTGGTCGGTGCTGCCCTGATCGTCGTGGGGATCGTCGCGTTGGTGGACACCGGCGGCTCGAACCGGCGAACCACCGGTCCGGGCGGCGAGACCGCCCCGGCGCCCTCCGTAGCGGCTGGAGCCGCCGCCCGGCCGAACGTCGTGTTCGTGCTGACCGACGATCTCTCGATGAACCTGCTTCGGTTCATGCCGCACGTCCAGGCGATGGAGCAGGACGGGCTCACGTTCGCGAACTACTTCGTTTCGGACTCGTTGTGCTGCCCGTCGCGCGCGTCGATCTTCACCGGCGATTTCCCGCACGACACCGGGGTGTTCAGCAATTTCGGGCCCGGTGGAGGATTCCGCGCCTTCTATAACCACGGTGACCAGAGCCACACGTTTCCGCTTGCCCTCCAGCGCGCGGGCTACACGACCGCGCTGATGGGCAAGTTCCTGAACGGATACCTCGAAACCTCCGGGCGCGGGCATTTATCCGATGGCGAGGTCACCGACGTGCCCGCACGATACGTGCCACCGGGCTTCACCGATTGGGACGTGGCCGGATGGGGCTACCCCGAGTTCAACTACACCCTCAACGAGAACGGATCTCTGCACCACTACGGCGGCCGGCCGTCGGACTATCTCACCGACGTGATCGCACGCGAAGGTGTGGGGTTCATCAATGCGGCAGCCCGCGCGCGGACCCCGTTTTTGCTCGAGCTCGCGACGTTCGCCCCCCACTCCCCGTACGTTCCCGCACCCCGCGACTCCGGCGACTTCCCGGGCCTGCGCGCGCCCCGACCCCCGAACTTCGACGTGCTGCCAACCGACCCGCCGGAGTGGCTGGCCGGCCACCCGCGGCTGACCCGAAAACAGATCGCGAAGATCAACTCCGCGTTCCGACGACGCGTGCAATCGGTGCAGGCAGTCGACCGGATGATCGGAACGATCGAGGACACGCTCGCGGCGGACGGGATCAGCCGCGACACCTATCTGATTTTCAGTTCGGACAACGGCCTGCACACGGGCCAGTACCGCCTCATGCCCGGGAAGCTGACCGCGTTCGATACCGACATCCATGTCCCGCTCGTGGTCGTCGGCCCCGGCGTGCCCGCAGGGGGGACCACTAGCGCGATGGCCGAGAACATCGACCTCGCCCCGACGTTCGCCGCGATCGCTCACACCCAGTTGCGCTCCGACGGCCACAGCCTCCTCCGTCTATTCGACGGCCGCTCCGCGCCGAATTGGGGAAACGCGATCCTGGTCGAGCACCACGGCGGCGCCATGTCCGTACACGATCCGGACTTTCAGCAGTCCCCGAGCGGCAGCCCCACCACGTACGAGGCGATGCGCACCAACCGCTTCCTCTACGTCGAGTACGCCGACGGGGAACGCGAGTTCTACGACCTGCGGTCCGACCCGTTCGAACTCCACAACCTCGCCCGGCGCCTCACCTCACGAGAACTGACCCAACTCCACGCCGGTCTCGCGCGCCTCAAGCGGTGCCACGGCGCGGCACGATGCTGGGCGGCGAGGCACATCTCGCCGGTCGGTTCGCGCGGGGACTGAACCAACCGCGCGCTCCGTCGCCGAGTCGAGCACGCAATCGACGACTCCGCATCGCCCCCCCGGAAACTGCTCCACGGATGCCCAGCGAAAGGGGGCCGCTATGAACAAGGCCCGAAAGCTCCCCGAGCGTCGTCACTTCCGGGACATAAGCATGCGGGGAATGCTTATGTCCCGGGGGCATCACCGGGCAGGGTGCGTTCGGGCTTAATCCATGGTGATCCCGTCCCCGCCGGATCACATGGTCTTGATCAGACCTCCGTCGACTACCCAGCTCGACCCGGTGACGTTGCCCGCCCTCGGTGAGGCCAGGAAGACGACGATCGCCGCGACCTCCTCGGGCGTCGTGAAGCGACCGGTCGGCATCCCCGCTACGGCCTGGTCGCGGATCGCATCGGCTCCGGCGCCGGTGCTGCGACCGAGCTTGGCCGCCACGCCATCGTCGCCTAACCAGAGGTCGGTCGCGACGGGGCCAGGCGACACACTCGTGATCCGGATTCCCAGCGGGCCGAGCTCCTGGGAAAGCGACTTCGCGAGGTTCAGCAGCGCGGCCTTTGCGGCGCCGTACTCGATGACGGCTCCGTCCGGCTCGTAGAAGGCGTTGACCGAGGCGACGTTGACGATCACGCCTCCGCCCCGTTTCTTCATCTCGGCCACGGCGGCGCGCGTCGCGCGCAGGGCCGTGAAGAAGTTCAGCTGGAGCGAGGCCTCGAAGTCCTCATCGCTGAGGCTGAGGAACCCATCCAGTTGAGGGTGAACGGCGCCGACGTTGTTGACCAGCACGTCGATGCCGCCGAACTGATCGACGGCATGCGCGATCAATTCCGCCGGGGCGTCGGGGTTTGCAAGGTCGGTTGCGACCGCAGTCACGCGTTCGAGACCGACGAGGTTGTCGATGCGACGACTGCCCGCGACCACGACAGCGCCTTCCTCGAGCAGAGTCCGGGTGACCGCCAGGCCAATCCCTTTGCTCGCGCCGGTGACGACCGCGACTTTATCTCCCAGCTGTAGGTCCATGCCCGACCCCCTCGGTCATGACGCGGGCGAATACTGCACGAATGATTGCAGTTCGCGCTGGTCGCTCGGCGACGCGCCGAGGGCAGCGGCGGCCGATCCGCCGGCCGGTGACTCGCTCCGTTACGCCGCGAGCGCGGTGTCGGTGGCGTCGGCAACCGACTCCTCGGCGCCGTGGCGTCTGGCCGCGTACGCGTACGGATGGCGAAAGACGTCCAGTGGCCGATCGTCGTCGCCGACCGGGAGGTCGAACATCTCGCCGCTCTTGGTGTCCTCGACGGCGACCGACACGTGGCCATCGCTCGAGTGCCACAGCAGCCGGACGCGGATCCCGTCGCTGATGCGGCTGTCGAGCTCACGGGTGCTCGCCGAGGTCTCGGATTCGAGCGGATCGGGGTAGGCGGCCCCGTGGTATTGGATGTTTGGGTAGACCATGCTCGCGTTCCCCTTGGACGGTGTTGCCTTGTTGTCTATATGACGAACGGCCGGGATCGATTTCGACTTGTGGTACGCAGAAAGTCGCCCGACGGTTCACCGCTACGCTCGTCACCGTGCTGCTGACGCTCGCATGGATCGGCGACGGCGCGCCTCGGATGGAGGTGGCGCACGTCGAACGGAACGCGACCCAGCTGACCGTCGAGGGGACCCAGCTCGGCGCCACTTATGAGCTTCGGTACCGGCTGGCGTCCGACACGCTCCGGCTCGAGCTCGTCGGGGAGCGCTCGCTCGAGCTCGAGCTGGGAGGCGCGGACTTCTTCGACCTCGGCTGGTCCCCCCTGTTCAACTCGCTACCCGTCCTGCGCGACGATCTCCTCCGGCGCGGGCCACCGCGGGACTACGTCATGCGATGGGTGGACGTCCCCTCGCTCGAGGTCAGTCGATCCGAACAGCGATACGAGCCGGTCGGAGGCGGGGTCGTTCGCTTTCGAGCCGGGTCTTTCGAGGCCGACATCCGCTTCGACGACGACGGCTATGTCGTCCACTATCCGGGAATCGGAACGCGCGTCTAACTCGGGGCCTCATCCACTTCGGGTGATGGAGCGTCATCCGCCTCGCGCAACCGTGGGTGCGAACTGGCGTCCACTCTCCTCTGGAGAGATCGATGAGCGTTGACACAGATTCTGTGCCCGAGGGGGTTCCCGTCGACGGTGCCGCGGCGAGGCTGCGCGACGGCGCCGGCGCCTATCTCGACGGCGGCAAGAACTACCGCCTTTCAGGTCTCGCTGCCGGTGCCAGGCAAGCTGTTCTGGTCGGTCACCGTCTACGACGCTGAGACCCGGTCCCAGGTCCAGGCGGAACAGGGCAAGGCCGCGCTGCGGTCGCTGTTCGAGCTCTCAGACCTCCCCGCCACCGGCAGCGCCGAGTTGCGGTTCGGCCCGACCCGCCCGACGGGCGACGACCGAGCCTGGATTCAGACACTCCGGGACTGCGGCTGGTTCGCCTACCTCCGAATCTACGGCCCCGAGCAGCCCGCGTTCGACGGCTTCTGGAGGCCTGGGGATATCGACGTCAGCTGAGCGCGACGATCCGGGTGAAAACATCAGGGGACCACGGCACGTTCTGCAGACATAGACCTCCTGGCCGCCCGGCTCAGTTCGCAGCGGCTCGCCGGCGAGCCCGCGGCCGACCCCGTCGAGGCGACCCGATCGTTGCTGGCGATCCAGGCACAGGACCCACGCGGTGCGCGGCTGGCCGTGCGCGCCCGCACCGCTGGCGGGCACTCCTCCGACGTCGATCGCGCGCTGAGCGTCGATCGGTCACTGGTCATCACCTGGGTGAATCGCGGCACGCTCCACCTGGTCGCGTCCGAGGACGAGCCACTACTGCATTCGCTGACCACCCCACAGCTGCGAACCGCGAGCGACCGGCGGCTCGCCCAGGAGGGCGTCAGCCCCGCCGCCGCGCGACGGGGAGTCGCGGCGATCGTCAAGGCGCTCGGCGACGACGGGCCGATGACGCGCTCTCAGATTCGTGCGGTGCTCGAACGGGCGCGCGTGCCGACCGCCGGGCAGGCGACCGCTCATGTACTGCTACGCGCGACGCTCGACGGCCTCCTTGTACGCGGTCCGTCGATCGGCGACGATCACGCATTCGTGCTGGCCGCTGACTGGCTGGGGAAGCGGCCGGCCCTCGATCGCCCGCGAGCGCTCGCCGAGCTCGCTCGCCGGTACCTCGCCGGTCATGGGCCCGCCGATGATCGGGATCTGGCCAGGTGGGCGAACGTGACCCTGCGCGATGCGCGAGCCGGGTTCGAGGCGATCGCCTCGGAGTTGCATGAGCGTCCAGACGGGCTCCTTCAACTGCGCGAACAGCGATTGGGTCGGCTGCCGCGTCCGCGGCTGCTGGGGCCGTTCGACCCACTGCTCCTGGGGTGGCGTTCGCGGGCTTTCGTCGTCGGCGAAGCACCGGAGATCGTCACGACGAACGGAATCATCCGCGCAATCGCGCTCGTGCGCGGGCGCGCCGCGGGTACCTGGAACATGCGCGCCGGCCGGGTCGAGCTCAGCCTTTGGGAGCAACCTGCAGCGTCGACTGCCGACGCGCTCCGACGCGACGCGGCGGCGGTTGAGACCTACCTCGCGACCTGAGCGAGGGCAGGCGGGATCATCGGGCCACGCAGCGAAAGCCGATGTGACTGGTCGATGTGTCGATCGCCTCGGGCTGACGGGCCGCGGGCCGGTAGCGCAGGCAGTAGCTCGGGGCGCACAGATGCGAGCCGCCCTTGATCACGCGGCGGGCGATGTGCGCGCCGGGCCGGCCGACGTCGTAGCTCGCGTCCGGGGTCTGGACGCGAGGGTTCCGCGGCGGAGCGCAGCACGGGCTCCGGGTCTCATCCGCTCCCGCGCCGCGGGGCGAGTAGTAGTCGCTGGTCCACTCCCAAACGTTGCCGGTCACGTCGAGCAGGCCGTAGCCGTTCTCCGGGAACAGCCCGACGGGACTCGTGCCGACCCAACCCTTGGCCCCCGTGTTGCGCCAGGGGAAGTCACCCTGCCAATGGTTCGCCATCAGCTCGCCATCGGGATGCTGCTCGTCGCCCCAGGCGAAGATCGCGCCGTCGAGTCCGCCTCGCGCCGCGTACTCCCATTCGGCCTCGGTCGGCAGCGCCTTGTCCGCCCAGACGGCGAACGCCTCCGCGTCGTCGTACGCGATGTGCGTGACCGGGTGATCCTGGCGCTGCGAATTGTCGCTGCCCGGACCCCACGGATGGCGCCAGTTCGCACCCGTGACGTAGGCCCACCAGCGGCCGGGATTGTCGAGCGGAACCGGCCCCTGGGTCGGGTGGAACACCGCCGAGCCCTCGACCAGCAATGCAGGATCGGCGTCGGGGTAGTCGGCAGGATCGGGCGGACGTTCGGCGACCGTCACGTACCCGGTCGCCTCGGCGAACCGGGCGAACTCGGCTACGGTCACGGGGCCGGCATCGATCGCGAACGCATCCACCTCGACGTCCCGCACGGGACCCTCTTCGGCGTAGAAGCCCGTCGAGCCCATCGCGAACCGGCCGGCCGGGATGTCGATCATGGCCGTGGTCATTCGCGCGCGATCATCGCGGCGGCGGCGCGCTCGAGGTCGACGTACGGGTCGCCGCTGACGTCGACGGCCACCGTCCTGATCGTGCCTCCCGTGAAGCTCCAGGGGCGCTCGCCGGCGTAGTCGTCGGTGACCTCACTGATCGCGCGTCCGACCGTCAGGTCGGTTCCGGCCAGACCGAACGCAGCCGGTTGCGTCTTGATTCGCGCCTCCCCGACGCTCTTCTCTCCGTGGAACAGGGTCAGGATCCCGGTCGACACCCCGGGCGGGTCCTCGCCGTCCTTGACGAATGATGCGGACAGAATCAGCTTCTCGCCCGTCGGGACGTCCTCGCTCCCGACGACCTTCTGCTCGATCATCCCGACGAAGTTGTAGACGTAGTGGAGCCGGTTGTCCTTCACGTACAGGGTGTGCCCGCCGAAATCCGATCCCTGCGCGAACAGCACGCCGGTCGCACCCGGCGCCGGGATGTCCACCAGCGCCCCCACGACGTAGTTGCGGTTGCGGATGTTGACCGCCTGCGCCTCGGGCACGCCGGCGACGCCGGGGAAGTACGTGTAGCGGTCGCGCGGGCTCGTCAGCTGGGGACGAGGCGTGTTGAGGATCTCGACGGCCGAGCGGTCATCGAGCGGGAACGCCTGGTTCGCTCCGGCCTCGGAGAACCACACGTTGACGAGCTCTCGCACCTTCTCCGGGTGCTCGGCCGCCAGGTCGTGCAGCTCGGCCGGGTCGTCGTCGACGTGGTACAGCTCCCAGGTGTCGTCGTTGAAGTGACTCCAGCCGCTGATCGTGGGATGGGTGCTGACCGCTTTCCAGCCCTCGTGCCAGATCGCCCGCGACCCGAGCATCGAGTAGAACTGGGTCTTACGCCGCCCGGAAGCGTCGCCGTCGTTGAAGCTGTAACGCATGCTGACCCCGTCGAAGCGGCTCTGCACGTGCCCCTTGATCACCTCCGGTGACTCCACGCCGAGGCAGTCGAGGATCGTCGGGACGATGTCGATCGCGTGGTGGTACTGGTGTCGTATCTCGCCCCTGGCCGTCATTCCCTTCGGCCACGAGACCACGCACGGGTCGCAGGTGCCGCCGTTGAACTCGTAGCGCTTCCACATCTTGTAGGGCGTGTTGAACGCCATCGCCCAGCCGTTCGGATAATGGTTATACGTCTTCGGCCCTCCGAGGTCGTCGAGCATGGCGAGGTTGCCCTCGATGTCGTCGGGGATCCCGTTGAAGAACTTGTTCTCGTTCACCGACCCGTTCGGTCCACCCTCGCCGCTGGCCCCGTTGTCCGAGACCAGCACGATAAGCGTGTTCTCGAGTTGCCCCGTCTCCTCGAGATACTCGACCAGACGGCCGATCTGATCGTCGGCGTGGGCGAGGAAGCCGGCGTACACCTCGGCCATCCGAGAGAACAGGCGACGCTCGTCATCGGACAGCGAGTCCCACGGCCTGGTGGTGTCCACCGCGGGGAAGGGCTGGCCTTCCGGGCCGGTCCTGGTCTCCGGCGTGCCGATTGGGTTGACCGGCGGCAGCTCGGTGTCGTCGGGGACGAGCCCGAGTTGCTTCTGTCGCGTGAGCGTCTGTTGGCGCATCGCCTCGTAGCCCGCGTCGAAGCGGCCCTGGTACTTCTCGATCCACTCCGCCGGAGCGTGGTGCGGCGCATGACACGCGCCGGGCGCGTAGTAGAGGCAGAACGGCTTGTCCGGCGCCACCGCCTTGGCGTCCTTGATGAACTCGAGCGCCTTGTCGGTCAAGTCCACCGTGAGGTGATAGCCGTCCTCGGGTTGGCTCGGCTGATCGACCGGGTGGTTGTCGTAGATCAGGTCCGGATGCCACTGGTTGGTCTCCGCGCCAAGAAACCCGTAGTAGCGCTCGAAGCCGCGTCCAGTGGGCCAATTTCGCCGCGTCGAGGCGAGGTGTTCCTCGTCGGTCGGGCACAGATGCCACTTCCCGACCATGTACGTGTTCCAACCGAGCTCACCGAGGATCTCAGGAAGCATCCCGTTCTCGGGCGGGATCGTCCCACTCGCGTTCGGAAAGCCGATCGCCGCCTCGGTGATGCACGCCATGCTGTTGCGCGTGTGGTTGCGGCCGGTCAGAAGGCAGGAGCGGGTGGGCGAGCACAGCGCGGTCGTGTGCCATTGGGTGTATCGCACGCCGTTGGCGGCGATTCGGTCGATGTTCGGAGTGTCCACCGGCCCGCCGTAGCAGCTCATCGCCGAGAACCCCACGTCGTCGAGGACGATGTACACCACGCTCGGCGCTCCGTCCGGCGCCCGCGGCGGCTCGAACGGTGTCCAGTCCGGCTCCGATTCGCGTATGTCTACGTTGATCGTGCCCCGGAACTCGGTGCTCGCCATGGTGATTCTCTCTTTCGATCTCGCGGTCAGAAGGTCAGTGTCGACCTTCTACCGCGGCATCCAGGCTCAGTCGTCACCCGGTTAAGGTGATCAGCCGCGGACGCGATCGGCGCCGGTGTAGATGTTGATCCTGCCGCGCCGCGCGAAGCCACCGAGCGTCATCGCGCGGTCGGCGGCGAGCCCGATCGCGAGCGAGCTCGGCGCCCCGACGGCGACCAGGATCGGCGCGCCGGCGACCGCGGCCTTCTGCACGAGCTCGAACGACAGCCGCCCGCTCACGCAAAGGATGCTGTCGGTCAGCGGCAGCAGGCCGTCGAGCAGCGCTCGCCCGACCACCTTGTCCATCGCGTTGTGACGTCCGACATCCTCGCGGACGATCATCAGCTCGCCGGCGGCGGTGAACAGCCCCGTGGCGTGCAGTCCTCCGGTCCGCTCGAACGTCGGCTGGCGCAGGTGATCGGGAAGCGACGCCAGCAGCAGGCGGTCGACCTCAGGTCCGGGCCCCGCCGGCGGCGCGTGGACGGCGACCTCCTCGAGCGCTCCCTTGCCACACACGCCGCACGAGGAGGTGGTGTAGAAGCGCCGCTCGCCGGGATCGCGCGCGATCGGCCCTTCCACGTCGATCGTGTTGGCCGCGAAGTCTTGCGTAAGACCGGCGCGGTGAGGCTCATGGATCAGGCCCTCGCCGTACAGAAACCCGAGCGCGAGCTCCTCGTCGTGCCCCGGTGTCCGCATCGTCACGGTCAGCGGGACACCGTCGACCCGGATCTCGAGCGGCTCCTCGACCGCCACCTCGTCGGCGTCCCCGTCGCGGAGCACGGTGGCGATCATCCCCGCCGCGAGCGGGTCGACGCCGCTGTCGGTCACGTGCCGTCGGCCGGATTGGGCTTCGGGTCCACGTGCTGGAATCCGAACCGGCCCTTGATGCAGAGGTTGCCGCGTGTGATGTCGTGATCGTCCGGCGAGGTCACCTTGACGATCTGGTTGTCCTGGACGTGCAGGGTGAGGTTGCAGCCCACCCCGCAGTACGGACAGATCGTGTCGGTCTCGGTCTGGCGGGACTCGTCCCAAGCGGCCGCATCGCGCAGGTCGTGCTCTGAGCGGAACATGAGCGCGCCGGTCGGGCACACCGCGATGCAATTGCCGCAGTACACGCACGCGGAGTCGGGCAGCGGATTGGCGTACTCGGTGGAGATGCGCGCGTCGAACCCGCGCCCGGCGACCGTGATCGCGAACGTGTTCTGGTACTGCTCGCCGCAGGCGTCGACGCACTTGTAACAGAGGATGCACTTGGAGTAGTCGCGCACGTACAGGTCGTTGTCGACCTTGGTCGGCGCATGCACTGTGGCGGCGGTTTCCCCGTCTGGACGTTCATGATGACCGGCGCGCTTGCGGTCGCGGGCGGGGTCAGGTGGCGCGGGCGGTCCGTAGCGTTCCGGCCTGCCGTGATAGCGCTCAAGGTATTCCTGAGCCTGCGGGGTGATCGACAGGTCAACGCTCGACGCCAGGAACTCGATCACCATTTTCCGGCTGTGGCGAACCCGGTCGGAGTTGGTGCGAACGACCATGTCGGGCTCGACCTTGCGAGAGCACGCTGGCACCAGGGTCCGGGCGCCCTCGAGCTCGACCACGCAGATCCGGCATGCATTGGCGGGCATCAGCGTTTCGCCGTAGCAAAGAGTTGGGGTGTCGATCCCGATCCGCCGGCAGGCGTCAAGGATGGTGGCGCCCTCAGGCACTTCGACCGGCTGGTCGTCGATGGTCAGCGTGACCGTTCGGCTCGCCGGCTGGGGCGGGGCCATGGGCAGCTCGATCGGGTTCACGTGGCGGCTCCTCCGTTGCCGTTGCTGGAAAACACGCCGAGGCGCGCGATCGCCGACTCGACGGCCGAGGATGCGGTCTGTCCGAGGCCGCAGATCGAGGCGTCGCGCATCGCCTCCCCAATCTCGGCGATCAGCTTGAGCTCGTCCTGGACCGTGCCGCGGGTGCGGCCGGAGACGAGCCGGGCGAGTGCCTCCTCCTGGCGCACCGTGCCGACCCTACAGGGCACGCACTGCCCGCAGCTCTCGTCGCGCATGAAGGCCGCGATCGTCATCAGCAGCTCGGGTATGTCGGCCGTCTCGTCGAGGACGAGCACGACGCCGGACCCGAGCGTCGTGTGAACCTCGCGGGCGCCCTCGAACGTAAGCTTCAGATCGAGGTGATCGGCGGTGACGAAGCTGCCGGCCGCGCCACCAAGCAGGACTGCGCCCAGGGTGGCGCCCGGGGTCAGGCCGCCGGCCAGCTCGAGCAGCTCACGCAGCGTCGTGCCGAACGGCACCTCGTACGTTCCGGGCCGCACGACGGCGCCGGAGACGCAGAACAACTTGGGCCCGGTGGAGCGCTCGGTACCGATCGCGGCGAAGGCCGGGCCCCCCTCGAGCACGATCGGCAGGATGTTGACCAGTGTCTCGACGTTGTTGACCACCGTCGGCTGCCCGAACAGCCCGCGATCCACCGGGAACGGCGGCTTGTTGCGTGGCTCGCCTCGGTAGCCCTCGATCGAACCGAAGATCGCGGTCTCCTCGCCGCAGATGTACGCGCCGGCGCCCTTGCGCAGCTCGATGTCGAACTTGAAGCCGTGCCGAAGGACGTCTTCGCCCAAGAACCCACGCTGGCGCGCCTGCGCCACGGCGGTATCGATGCGACGCCGGGCGAGCGGGTATTCGCCGCGCATGTAGAGGTAGCCATGCTCGCAGCCGGTGGCGTACGCCGCGATCGTCATCGCCTCGATCAGCGAGAAAGGATCGCTCTCCATGATCACGCGGTCTTTGAATGTCCCGGGCTCGGATTCGTCGGCGTTGCAGATCAGGTAATGAGGCCGGCGCGGCTGACGCGCTACCGCCTCCCATTTGCGCCCCGTGGGGAAGGCGGCGCCACCGCGGCCCATAAGCTTCGAGTCGAGCACTTCGCGCAGCACGCCCTCGGGTCCGATGTCGATGGCCCGGCGAAGCGCGTCATAGCCGCCGTGGGCGCGGTAGTCGTCGAGGCTTTCGGGATCGGCGACGCCGACGCGGCGGAGCAGTCGGAGGCCGGGCTGACCGGGCTGGGGAGGGTCGGTCGAGGGCGGCGGCGCCGGTGTGGAGCCGCCCAGGATGTCGATCAGCGCCTCGGCGTCGACGCCGGTCAACTCACGTTCGACAGGGTCCTGCCCGGAGTCCACGAGCAGTGCGGCTGGCGCCCGGTCGCACTGCCCGAGGCACGGGGACGGCTGCCACGCGGCGCCGCCGCGATCCTGTCCGTGCGGACCGACCCGCTCGGTGATCGCCGCGATCAACTCGTCCGAGCCGGCGCAGCGGCACGCCAGATCGTTGCACACGTGCAGGAGGCGTGGCGGGAGCGGTTCGACCGAAAACAGGGCATAGAACGTCGCGACGCCGTACACATCCGCCGGCGGGATCGTCAGCCGGCGCGCGATGTAGTTGAGGCCGCCCGGGCTGATCCAACCCGCGCGCTCGTGGAGCGCGTGCAGCGTCGGCAGCAGCTGATGGCGTTCCGCGCGCGCGGCATGCCCGCCGTGGGCGGAGTGACCGTTCTCGACCCGATCGGCGCCGGCCCAATGCGAGACCGGCGGGCCGAGGAACGCGTCGACCGCTGCCCGCTCCTCAGCCGTGGGCTCGGCATCGAGGAGGCGAACGTCCACTTAGTCCAGAGCCTCGCTGCCGGCGACCGCCTCGGCCTCGCGCACGTCGCCGTTCAGCTTGTCGATGCGGACCGCGGTGGCTTTGAACTCCGCAGTCCCCGACTGAGGATCGGTGGCGTCGATCGTCAGCAGGTTCACGTCGACCTGGTCCGGGAAGTGGAACGTCATGAACGCCAGCCCGGGCCGGAGGCCCTCGTCAAGCCGCACAGGCGCCTCGACCTGACCCCGACGGGAGCGGATCCGGACGATCTCGCCCGGCTCCACGCCGAGCTCGTCGGCGTCCTCCGGGCACAGATCGAGCGTCTCCCCGCGCCGTAGCGGAGAGCTGTACAGGTTTGACTGGACGCCGGTGTTGTAGGAGTCAAGGCGCCTTCCGGTCGTCAGCCGGATCGGGAACTCGTCGTTCAGCTCGTCGATCGGCGCCACCCACTTCGTGACCGAGAACGGCGCGCGCGGCTCCCCGACGGGCTCGTCCCACAGCCGGCCGTGCAGGAACGGCGAGCCCGCGTGATCCTCGCTCGGACACGGCCACTGGATTCCACCGAGCTCCTCGAGCCGGCGGTAGCTCATCCCGCAATGCATCGGGCTGAGCGAACGGCATTCGTCCCAGATCTCCTCGAGCGTCGGCTGGCCCCAGTCGTGACCCAGGCGGCGGGCCAGCTCGGACAGGATCCAGTGATCGTCGCGCGCCTGCCCGGGCGGGTCGAGCGCCTTGCGCATCCGCTGCACGCGCCGCTCGCTGTTGGTCACGGTACCGCCCTCCACCTCGCACCAGGACGCCGACGCCGGCAGCACTACGTCCGCCAGCTCGCATGTCTTCGTCATCAGGATGTCCTGGGCGATCAGAAAGTCGAGCCCCTCCAGGGCCTCGAGCGCCTTCTTGGAGTCCGCCTCGGACTGGGCGGGGTTCTCGCCCATCACGTACAGGGTCCGCAGCTCGCCGCGCTCCATCCCCTCGAACATCTGCGACAGGTGCCAGCCGTACTTGGGGACGATCGGCGAGCCCCAGGCCTGTTCGAATCGGACCCGCGCCTCGTTGTCCTTCTCGATGTCCTGGAATCCGGGCAGCTTGTTCGGGATCGCGCCCATGTCGCCGCCGCCCTGGACGTTGTTCTGGCCGCGCAACGGGTTCAAGCCCGAGCCCCACCGCCCGACATGCCCGCACAGCAGCGAAAGGTTGATCAGCGACAGGACGTTGTCGACGGCGGTGACGTGCTCTGTGATCCCGAGCGTCCAGCACAGGATCGCCCGATCGGCGCGCGCGTACGCGTGCGCGAGCTCGCGAATCGTCGCCGCAGGCACGCCCGTGACGCGCTCGCCCTCCTCGAGCGTCCACGGCTCGACCGCGGCCCGGTAGTCCTCGAAGCCGGTCGTCGCATGGTCGATGAAGCTCTCATTCGCGAGGCCGGCGTGGATGATCTCGCGCGCGACGGTGTTCGCCAGCGCGATGTCCGTGCCGACATCGAGCCCGAGCCACGTGTCGGCCCACTGAGCCGAACTGCTTCGTCGCGGGTCGACGACGTACAAAGACGCGCCGCGATGAATGGCCTTGAGCACGTGGTGGAAGAAGATCGGGTGCGTCTCGCGGGCGTTCGAGCCCCACAGGATCAGCAGATCCGTCTGTTCGACCTCTGTATAGGACGACGTGCCGCCGCCCGCACCGAATACCGTCGCCAGACCGACGACGCTAGGAGCGTGTCAGGTGCGGTTGCACGAGTCGATGTTGTTCGACCCCATCACAGAACGCACGAACTTCTGAGCCAGGAAGTTGACCTCGTTCGAGGCCTTTGAGCAGCTGAACATCCCGAACGAGCGCGTGGTGTCCTGTTCCCGGGCCCGGGACAGACCCGCCGCCGCGAAATCGAGTGCCTCATCCCAGCTCGCAGGGCGAAGCGTCCCGTTCTCGCGCACCAGCGGCTCGGTCAGGCGGCCACGGTACTTACGCAAACCAATCACCTCCTCCCCTCGATTCAGGCCCGAGGGCGGTAGACGAATACATCTAAAGGGTAGAGAAAACTGCCGACAGGCTCCAGACACGGCGAAACGATTCGTCAGCCCGCTGACGAGATGTGAGCAATTCGCGTTCACCCAGGTGAAGCGCCTGGCCCCGGGCGCCGTCCGACCGCCCTTCGACGTAGGCTCGGCCGCGTGACCGACGCGACTAGCCCATCCGCTGGTCCGAGCCAGACGGCCAGCCCCCGGCGGCTAGGGATCCTGCTGGCGATGGCGATGTTCGTGCTCGTCGTCGACACGTCGCTGATGAACGTGTCGATCTCGGCGGTCGTCCACGACCTTCATACGACGGCCAGCGGGGTCCAGTCAGCGATCGCGCTCGAGGCGCTCGTGTCGGCAGCGTTCATCCTGATCGGCAGCAAGGTCGGCGATCTGATCGGCCGCAAACGGGCGTACGTGCTGGGCCTGCTCGGCTACGCGGTCGGCGCGTTCGCGATGGCCCTGGCTCAGAGCCTGACCGCGATCATCGTGTTCTGGGCGCTGATCGGCGGGCTCGGCGCGTCGCTGCTATTGCCGGCGATGCAGTCGCTGATCCACGGCAACTTCGAGGGCGAGGATCAGCAGAAGGCATACGCGCTGGTCGGCGCGGCGGCGGCGATCGCGGCCGCCGTCGGACCGCTGCTCGGCGGGTTCTTGACCACATATCTGTCGTGGCGCGTCGGCTTCCTGCTCGAGGACGTCGTGATCGTGATCGTGCTGTCCGGCATCAAGCTGATCCGTGACGTGCCGTACACCGGCTCCAGGGAGATCGACGTGGTCGGCGCAGTGCTGTCCGTCCTGGGAATGGGCGGCGTCGTGGTCGGGATCCTCGTATGGCAGGAGGGCGGCGAGTCGGTGATTGCGCTGCTCGCGGTCGGCGCGGTCGGGCTCGGAGGCCTTGCCCGCTGGCTCGTCCGTCGCAAGCGCGAGGGAAAGGCGGCGCTGATCGACCCCGATCTGTTCAAGTCGCCGCTATACCGCCACGGGATCTCCGGTCAGACGCTCCAGCAGATCTCGCTGGGCGGGATGATGATCGCGCTGCCGCTGTACCTGCAGATGGTGCTCGAGTACAACGCGCTACAGGCGGGCGTGTCACTCGCCCCGCTGTCGCTGAGCATGTTCGCGGTCGCTCTGCTCGCCGGCAAGCAGGCGGGGAAGCGGCGTCCCGCCGCCATTATCAGGGCGGGTTTCCTACTCGTCACGATCGGCGTCGCGGTTGTGATCCCGCTCGTCCCCCGCGTGGATTCGGGCTGGTACCTCGCGGTCCCGCTCCTGATCGCGGGATCGGGGTTGGGCCTGCTCGTCTCCCAACTCAACAACTACACGCTGTCCCCGATCTCCGAGGAACGGGTCAGCGAGGCGGCAGGCGTCAACTCGGCCGGCGGTTCGTTCGGCCTGTCCTTCGGCCTGGCCTTCGTCGGCGCGATCCTGCTCGCGACCCTGTCGGTGTCGTTCACGAACATGGCGAGCGCGAGCAAGGTGCTTTCGCCCGCTGAGCAGCAGCAGGTGTCAAAGACGCTCGAGCACGACGCGGAGATCATGAGCAACACCGCGCTGAAGCAGCAACTGAAGGCGTATCCGCCGGCGACCCAGGACGAGATCCTCCGCATCAACACCCACGCGAGACACCGGGCGCTTCAGGTGGCGCTCCTGATCCCGCTCCTGGCCTCGCTGCTCGGCCTGTTCAACTCGTTCCGGATGATGCGCCTCCCGGACCCGAGGCCGTCGAGCGCCGCGGAAAACCTGGCGCTCGGCTGACCCCGCAAACAGCAGCACTACACTCTCCTCTTGACGGCTCGATCGAGACGTTCCGGACGAGAGGGTGCGCCGTACCCGGTGTGACGACGGCGCTCATACGAGGTGCGACATGTCCGGTCTTCTCCAGCTTGTCGGGGCGCTGATCATTCTGTGCGCGTTCGTCGCCGTCCAGTCAGGCCGCGCCCAGCCGTCCTCGCGGATCGCGCTGTCGATGAACCTGGTCGGCTCTGCGCTGCTCGCGGCGCTCGCGCTGAACGGGCGTCAGTGGGGTTTCCTGTTGCTCGAAGGTGCCTGGGCGGCGGTGTCCACAGCGAGCCTGGTGCGGCGGACGATCCCGCGGCGTTCACCCCCTTTGGGTGAAGGAATCCATCGCCGGCACGCGTAGGCTCGTTTGGTCGATGCGGAGGTTGCCGAATGCTGACTCTGATCCCGGACTTGCCGAGTAACGTCGTCGGCGTCGAGGCCGACGGAAGAGTCACCTCCGAGGACTACGAGAAGTTGCTCGTTCCCGCCGTCGACGCCGCGCGCAGCGCGACGCCGGAAGGCAAGGTGAGGGTGCTGTACGTGCTCCACGACGACTTTCCGGACTACACCGCCGGCGCCATCTGGGAGGACACGAAGCTCGGCCTTGGTCGGTTCCGAGCCTGGGAGCGGATCGCGGTCGTGTGCGACGCCGAGTGGCTGCGCAAGTCGCTGCGCGCATTCGCGTGGATGTTGCCCGGCGAAGTGAAGACGTTTGATCTCGACGATCTCGACGACGCCCGCGAGTGGATCACAGCCGGCGACTGACCCGGGCGCGGCGAGGTCCTGCGGTAATGTCAATCGAGGCAGCGCCCAACCCGAGAGGTGCTCTTGTCGCCCAGGGCCGACGGTTACGAGGATCTGCGCAAGGCGATTGTCAGCGGTGAGCTGTTGCCCGGCGAGCGGCTGCTGGAGGAGGACCTCAGCGCTCGGCTCGGGCTCGGTCGCGCGGCGGTACGGATGGCGCTCGTCCGCCTCGAGCACGACGGGCTGGTGCAGCGCGAGCGTCACCGCGGGGCGACGGTCAGACGCGTGTCCGAGAGCGAGGCCGTAGAGATCCTCGAGGCTCGCGCCGCCCTCGAGGGCCTCGCGGCACGGCACGCAGCGCAAAATGCCGACGACGTTGCGGTCGGCCGGCTCCGCGGGATCGTCGCGGAGATGCAGGAGCTGCGTGAGGGCGGAGATCTGCTCGGGGTCTCGAACGCGAACGCCCAGCTTCACGGCCTGATCCTCGAGACATCTCGACACCAGACGGCAAAGCGTCTTTCTCAGACGCTCAGCTCTCAGCTCGTGCGCTTTCAATACCGCACGGTGCTCCTGCCGGGCAGGTCCGAGCATTCGTACGCCGAGCACATGGAGATCGTCGAAGCGATCGCCGCCCACGATCCGGAGGCGGCGGAGCAGGCGATGCGTCGCCATCTCTCCCGTGTCGCCGAGGCGCTGCGGACGAGCGACGCTGGTTCCGGCCTCGACCCCGGCGCCGACCCGCACGCCACCGCGGCCCCGGCCGCCGCCGGCCAGCAGCAGCCCGGGTCGTAGGATCTGCCCGTGGTCGGGAGCTTCGGTCAGCGGCCGGGGCGTCCCCCGGGGACCTCGCGGGCGGCGGTCAGCCGGACTGCACTCGAGATGTTCGCTGAGCGCGGGTTCGAGGAGACCACGGTCGACGACATCGCCGCAGCTTTGGGAGTGAGCCGACGCACGCTGTTTCGGTACTTCGCGTCGAAGAGCGATATGGCCTGGGGCGACTTCGACTGGGTGCTGGCGCGGCTGAGACGCTGTCTGGACGCGACCGACCCCGACGAGCCGTTGCACGAGGCGCTGCGGGCGGCGGTGGTCGAGTCGAACCGGTACGAGGACGAGCAGCTCCCGGAGCTCAGGATCCGGATGCGGTTGATCACGGCGGTTCCGGCGCTCCAGGCGCGTTCAGCGCTGCGGTACGCGGAATGGCGGACGGTGATCGCCGAATTCGTCGCCGCTCGGCTCGGATGCGAGACGGGCGACCTCGTCCCGCAGACCGTCGCGCACGCCGCGCTGGGAACGTCGATGGCCGCATTCTTGGTCTGGGTCGACGATCCGTCGAGCGACCTGGTGGAGAACCTCGACGAGGCCTACCGGTTGCTCGACGCCGGCCTCGCTCG
>OBLV0100000228.1_pt1 | contig 18287 bp, 11 predicted proteins | sample 1520071 | NCBI WGS metagenome assembly OBLV01 (sample SAMEA3888446, study PRJEB22518) | metagenome | reverse complement strand
CAACGGCATCCCGCCCGCCGATGGGCGGTTCTGGGGCAGCGACGACATGGAATCACCGCCGGTCGCCAAGATCCGGCCTACCCCTGACCCTGGCGCCCTGCATCGCTCGCTCGGCAATCCCCCGCTCGCGGTACCGCCGACGACCGCCCGCCGTTACCTCGACGCCGTCTACGAGGAGGCCGTCCGGGCTGCAACCGCCCTGGCCGCGGCCAACGGGCTCTTGGACACCCAGTACTGGGAGGAGACCGTGCCGCCCGCCGCGGCGTCGGAGTAAGGGGCTGGTTCCGGTAAGCGGTCTGGAGGCTAATGCTCGGCGCTTTTCTGGCTTTGCCGACCTGTACGACCGGGTGCGACCCTCGCCGCCCGACGCGGTCGCCGATCTGGTGTTGCGTTACGCCGGCCTGGACCATGCGACTCGTGTGGTGGACCTAGGCAGCGGCACCGGTTTGTCGACCCGCTGGTGTTCCCGCTGGGCCGACACCGTGGTCGGCGTCGAACCGAGTGGCGACATGCGCGAGCAGGCAGAGCAGGCCGATCCGCCGCCCAACGTGTCGTTCGTCGCCGGGTGGGCCCACGACACCGGCCAACCCGACGGGTCCGCCGACGTGGTCGTGGCGTCCCAGGCGCTGCACTGGATGGAACCGGCACCGACCTATGCCGAGGTGGCGCGCATCCTGCGTCCGGGTGGGGTGTTCGTGGCCCTCGACGCCGAGTTCCCGCCCAACGTCGGCAACTGGCCGGTCGAGGCCGCCTGGTGGCGGTGCCACGCGATCCTGGACTACTTCGAAGACGGCCTGGTTGCCGGCGTAGCCGTCGACGTGCTCCGCCGCGAGAGCCCGGGACCAGCCACTCCTCCGCGCTCGGAGACGGCGGGCTTTCGCGCCCGGCCCGCGGGCGTGAAGTCCTGGTCCAAGTCCGAGCACCTCTCCCGCATGCGGGCCAGCGGTGCCTTCCGGTTCTGCACCCAGCTGTCGGCCCAGTCGGTTGAGGCGGGCGACGGCGCCCGCCTCGTGGACCTGCTGCGCAGCCTTGGCCACCTCCAGCAGATGCTGTCGGTCGGACTCGATGAGCACGTCCTCGGCATCGACGACCTCGCGGCCGTCGCGGCCGAAGAACTGGGCGATGATCCCAGGCCGTTTTGGTGGACCTACCACGTCCGCTTAGGCGTGACCTGAGCAGTACCAAGCCCCGGAGCACGCGGCCACCATTTTCCCATCCCATTGCCTTTAGCATCGGCCTGTGATCCGGGCCACCTTCGAGATCGAGCCGCCTGGAACAGCGGCGGTCCTGGCCCAGCGGGCCTCGACCGGCATGGACGGCGGCCCCCTCTGGGCCCGGGGCCGGGTCGTGGCCGAGGAGGCGGGACGGGCCGTCCTCGAGTTCCCCGAAGGCAACTGGGGCATCAACCTTGCCCTGCTCGTCTCGGCGATCGTCGCCGGCGAGGGGGCGGAGAACGCCGCCCTGAGCCGCTGCCGGCTGATCGACCTCGAGTGGCCCGACGGGTTCCTTCCCGGGCCGGCGATTGGGGTGGCCGGCCAGCGATCGCCGGTCGCACTCGGCGTCATCGTCAAGCCGTCGCTCGGGTTGGCGCCGGCCGAGGTGGCCGACGTGGCCCGGGCCGCCGTCACCGGTGGCGCCACCTTCATCAAGGACGACGAGCTCCTCGGCGATCCCGACTGGTGCCCGCTCGATGAGCGGGTGAAGGCCGTAGCCAAGGTGCTCGAGCCCGGCGTGGTGTACTGCGCCAACGTCACCGGCGACGGGACGACCCTGGTGGAGCGAGCCCGGCGGGTGGTCGGGCTCGGGGCTACCGGGGTCATGGTCAACGCCTTCGCCCAGGGCGTCGATGGGCTCCTGGCACTGCGCCGGGCGGACCTGGGCGTGCCGATCCTGGCCCACCGGGCCGGTTCGGGGCCGATCGCCCGCAACGATCGCTTCGGGGCGCGCGGCGCCGTCCTCGCGCAGATGTGCCGGTTATGCGGCGCCGACTACTGCATCGTCGGAGCGTTCGGCGGCGCGTTGTTCGAGTCCGACGACGAGGTCTGGGCCAACCTCGACGCGGTGCGGGATCCCTGCGGATCGGCCCGTCCGGCCGTTGCGGTCTTCGGCGGCGGCCTTGGCCCCGACAACCTGCGCAACCAGGTCCAACTCGCCGGCGGCAGTGGCCTCCTGATGCTGCTCGGTTCCCAGGCCTACGGCTATCCCGGCGGCCTCGAGGTCGGCGTGCGGGCCGCGGTGTCGGCGCTGGGCGGTAGCGGTGCCGACTGACGATCCGATCCCTGACGATCCGATCCCGCCGACGATCGCATGGTGCGACGGGCGGATCGTGATGATCGACCAGCGGCTCCTCCCCGGCGCCCTCGAACTCCTGTCGGTCGCGACGGTCGATGAGCTGTGTGCCGCCATTCGTTCCCTAGCCATCCGGGGAGCCCCGGCCCTCGGTGTCGCCGGCGCTCTGGGCATCGCGCTGGCGGCTGCCACCGGGGTCGCCTTGGCCGACGCCGCATCGCAGTTGATTGCCACCCGCCCGACAGCCGTCAACTTGGCTTGGGGCGTGCGCTCGGCCCTCGCGGCGCACGACCCGTTGGCCGAGGCGCAACGGCTGGCGGCCGAGGATGTCGATCGCAACCGCCGGCTCAGCGGCTTCGGCGCCGACCTCCTGGCCCCGGCGTCACGCGTGTACACGCACTGCAACGCCGGGGCCTTGGCCTGTGTCGGGTACGGGACCGCCCTCGGGGTTCTCCGCTCGGCCCATGAACGTGGCCTCGCCCCCACCGCCTGGGTCGGCGAGACCCGGCCGGTCTTGCAGGGTGCTCGCCTTACGGCGTGGGAGCTAGGCCGGTTGGGCATAACGGCGACCCTGGTGGCCGATGTCATGGCGGCATCGCTCATGGCTTCGGGCCAGGTCGACTGCGTTATCGTCGGCGCCGACCGGATCGCAGCCAATGGCGACGTCGCCAACAAGGTTGGGACCTACGGTCTGGCCGTCCTGGCTCGCTACCACGGCGTCGCCTTCTACGTGGCCGCGCCGACCTCGACGATCGACCTCACCTGCGGTTCCGGCGCCTCCATCCCCATCGAATGCCGCGCCGGCGACGAGGTCACTTCGTTTGCCGGCCAGCGGATCGCCCCCGCTGGAATGGCGGTCGAAAACCGGGCCTTCGACGTGACGCCGGCCGCGCTGGTGACCGCCCTCATCACCGAGGAGGGCGTGGTCGACCCGGCATCGCTCACTTCGGGCTCGCTCACTTCGGGCTCGCTCACTTCGGGCTCGCTCACTTCGGGCTCGCTAACTTCGGGCTCGCTCACTTCGGGCTCGCTAACTTCGGGCTGATGGATCTGGCCGCGCTGTACGCCGACACCCAAGCTCGGATTCTCGAACTGGTGTGCTCGTTGCCCGCTTTGGATTTGGCCACGGTTGTGCTCGGGACGCCGCGCTGGAGCGTTTCCCAGCTCATCGCCCATCTCGCTGGCGGCTGCACCGACTTGGTGGAAGGAGTCTCCGAAGGCGCCGGCAGCGAGGCCTGGACCTCTCGCCAGGTTGTCTTGCGTCGGGACGTCCCCTTCGGCGATGTCGTGGCCGAATGGCAGTCGCGGACCCCTTCACTCTTGGCAATGCTGTCGACGCCGGGACAGGTGGACGCCATAGCCTTCGACATCTGCACCCACGAGCACGACCTGCGGGGCACCTTCGGCCTGAGCGGACCAAGCGATGCTTCCGCTATCGCCGGCGTGACCACCCGGGTCACCGGGCGCCTTGGGCACTTGATCGAGAATGCGTCGTTGCCTCCTCTTCGCCTGGTCCACGACACGGGCGACTGGGTCTGCGGCGCCGGCACGGTCGGGGTCACCGGTGCCGCCTCGACGATGGAATGGTTCCGGGCCCTGTTCGGCCGGCGCTCGGCCGCCCAGATCCTCACCTACGGTTGGGACGGCGATCCGTCGCCTTATTTCGACCTGCTCAACCTGTTCGGCCCCCTTCCCACTGCTGACGTCGCCGAGGCCGGAGCCCCGGTCCCGGGCTGACCCTCCGTGGTGAAGCGAGCGGGCGAGGAAGGCCTGGTTCGGCTGTGGCACTCGACCAAGGAGCTGCCTACGCCGGCTGAGATCGGGGCGCCCGGGCTGTGGAGGGCCCGGCTCGACCTTCCCGACGACTGATTGGCTGCGGACAGCACCGTCCTGGGGCACATCCTGGCGCTGGAGGTTGCCGGTGCTGCCGCGCATTGCGGATAAATCGGATATATCACTCCATCTCTTGTGGGAGTTGTCGACCTTGTGGGCGAAGGGGCGCGCTATACGGCATTTCGGCCCACAAGAGTGCCTTACGCCCACAAGTTCGGCCTCGAAAGCGGCCGTTCGCGCGGGTCCACGCCTGGGTCCACGCCTGGGTCCACGCCTGGGTCCACGTAGGTCCACGCCTGGGTCCACGCCTGGGTCTACGTCTTCAAGGGACCCGCCTCTCCCTCGCCGCCAGCCGGCGTCGCCTTCACCGGTCCTTGCCGTCGTCCAAAACCCGCTTGCATACCGTTGACATCTGACATACCTTAAGTATGTCAACTTGCCCACGAGGTAGGAGGTGCAGCATGACTACAGCGTCGACCGCGCTGCCGACGAGGTCTGCCGACGGGTGGCAGCGCGACCGAGTTCGTCGCTCGGCGTTAGTGGCCGCCGCGGATGCGGCGTCGCACCATCCCGACCCTGTTGTTCTGACCGGAATTGTGGCCGCAAATGGGTGGGACGAGGCCTTCGGTGGGCTTTCGGCCCTCGCCGAGGCCGCTCGCACCCAATGGTGGCTCGGGCTTCTTGCCCGCCTCGATGCCTCTATGGACGACGATCTCTCGGACATGTCGCCGGCGGCTCGGGAGGCGGCGGTCGTCCGGGCGTGGGCGGCTCACCAGCGCCAGTCGGGGGGATACCTGGTGTTGGCGGATCTCGCCGACCTCGCCCACCTCGCCGACCTCGCCGACCTCGCCGACCTCGCCCACCTCGCCGACCTCGCCGACCTCGCCCACCTCGCCGACCTCGCCGACCTCTCGGGACGCACCGGCGACAACGGCGGCGCTCACCGGGATGCCACCGATCGGCGCTTCGCCCGGCTGTTGGCCCTCTTCGCCGGCCGGGCTCAGGACTGGGACGACGAGGACGCGGCGGCTGCGGCAGGGATGGCCCTGGTGGAGTTCTTGTCCGCCTCGCCATCCGCCGGGCTGTCCGCGCCGCGCTCCGATCCGCTCTCGGCGACAAAACAAGAGGCACACGCCCACCGGCTGCTGATCGGCCGGGCGATTCGCCGGTGCCGGGTCGGGTCCCTCCCTCGCCTGACCGTTGCAGGCCGGTCGGATCGCTCCCACAGGCCCGGTAGGTGACCTACTCCCGGTAGCTAAGCTCGTGACTGGTGGCACTTCGCAGCAGGCGGGAGGAATACTCGGAGGCCAGCCGCCAAGCCCTGATCGAAAGTGCGCGCCGGCAATTCGGCTCCGCCGGCTTTACCGCCACGTCGCTTGACGACATTGCCCTCCAAGCTCGCCTGACCAAAGGCGCCGTCTATCACCACTTCGCGACCAAGCAGGCCTTGTTCGAAGTCGTACTGACCGAGATCGAATCCGAGACCGTCGCCGCGATCACCGAGGCCACCCGCCAGGCGAACATGAAAGGCGTGGACCCGTGGACCGCGGCCTTGGCGGGCCTCGACGCCTTTCTTGAGCGGTGCCTCGACCCCGTTTATCAACGCATCTGCTTTCTCGAAGGACCATTGGCCTTGGGCTTTACCGCCTGGTGGGCTGCGGGCGAGAAAAACGAGATCGGACTTATCCACGCCTTGTTTTCCAACCTGCGGGCGGCAGGCTTGGTTGAGACGGCAGATATCGACACCCTTACCAGCCTCATGTACGGCGCCCTCGTTTCGGCCGCTTTGGCGATCGCCCGTTCGGAAGAGCCAGTGACCACGAGGGATCGTGTTCGCGAGGTAGTGATCCGAACAATTTGGGGTTTACGCCCCGTCAAGTCTTCAGAGGATTGCTAGGCGTCATGTCCACCCTTGGACTTGAAGATCACCTCGTCGACCGCGCGATCTACGACCGCACGGTCGAGCGCTTCCGCCAGGCTCAGATCCTGCTACCTACCTTCGCCCAGCTCGCCCACCCCGGCGAGATCGCGACCGAGATCACCGCCGCCTTGGCCGGGGTACACCCCGACGAGGCGCACCCGCTCAACCTTTTCCGGGTCCACTGGTACAACGACGCTTCGCGCGCCAATCAGGCTGTTGTGCCCGAGCACGTGGTACTGCCGAAGGAACTGACCGGCGTCGACGCCCGGATCGTGGTCGTCTTCGGCGACCGATTCCCGATGATCCGAGCACACAAGGTACTAGCGGCCTACGGATGCCTGGCCCCGCGGATTGTCACCGGGCAGTTCGATCCGACCACCCACCGGGCGGTGTGGCCGTCAACGGGCAACTACTGCCGCGGCGGCGTGGCGATCTCCCGGATCATGGGTTGCCGGGGGGTGGCGGTCCTCCCGCAGGGCATGAGTGAGGAGCGCTTCGCGTGGCTACGCCACTGGGTCGTCGACCCCGAATGCATCATCGCCACGCCGGGCAGCGAGAGCAACGTCAAGGAGATCTACGACCGCTGCGCCACCTTGTCGCTTGACCCGGCCAACGCAATCTTCAACCAGTTCGCCGAGTTCGGCAATCACCTGGTGCACTACCGCTGCACCGGCACCGCCCTCGGTGCGGTGTTCGAGCACCTGAGCGATGCGGAGCCGGCGATCGCTTTGCGGGCGTTCGTGTCCGCGTCGGGTTCGGCTGGGACCCTGGCCGCGGGCGACCACCTAAAGGAGGCCCACGGCGCCGCGATCGTCGCAGTCGAGGCCCTGGAGTGCCCGACGATGCTTCGCAACGGCTTCGGTGAACACAACATCCAGGGCATCGGTGACAAGCACATCCCCCTCATCCACAACGTCTACAACACCGACCTCGTGACGGCCGTGAGCGACCAAGCCACCGACCAGCTCGCGGTGGTGTTTTCGTCCGCCACTGGCCTCGCATATCTTCGCGACCGCCGCCAGGTGCCGGAGCCAGCGTTGGCCGCGTTGGCGTCGTTCGGTCTTTCCAGCATCTGCAACGTCGTCGCCGCGGTGAAGATCGCCAAACACTGCGGTCTTGGCGCCGACGATGTGATCATGACCGTGGCCACCGACGGCGCCGAGATGTACGGCACCGAGCGGGAGCGGATCGCCACCCGGGACTTCTCCGATGGCCTTGACGACGCAGCCTGCGCCGAGGTCTTCGGCCGCTGGATGCTCGGCGCCGACACCGACAACGTCCTCGAGACGACCACGGACGACCGAGCCCGGATCTTCAACCTCGGGTACTACACCTGGGTCGAACAACAAGGAGTGACGCTCGAGGAATTCGTGGCCCGGCGCCGCCGGTCCTTCTGGACCGGTCTGCGGGCCCGGCTCGATTCCTGGGACGAGATGATCACCGAGTTCAATGCTCGCACCGGCCTTGCCGTCGAGCGGTGACTCCGGCCAGCCACCTCGTCTGTCGCGGGTGCGGTGCCTCGCCCCCAGCCGACGATCCGTACCCCTTCCGTTGTCCCAACGCCGGCGTCGGTGACGTCGACCACGTCGTCGCCCGGATCCTCGACCCAACCCAGGTACGCTTCCCCACCTGCAGCGATGCGACGCTCGATACAAACCCGTTCGTGCGCTACCGGACGCTCCTGCATAGCTACCACCGCGCCAGTGACGGGCGCCTCACCGACGCCGAGTTCGTCGAAATGGTCACCTGCCTCAACCGGGCCGTGTCCGACCTTGACGGCCGCGCGTTCAAGGCCACACCATTCGGGCGGGACCCCGTTCTCTCGGCCCAACTCGGCTTCCGGCCCCTCGGCGGGCTCTGGGTCAAGGACGAGACCGGCAATGTCGCCGGCTCGCACAAGGCGCGCCACCTGATGGGTGTGCTCCTGCATCTTGAGGTGGCCGAGCGAATCGGGCTGACGGATCGGGCGGTGCGCCCGGACCTGGCGATCGCCAGCTGTGGCAACGCCGCGCTGGCTGCCGCGGTGATAGCCCGGGCCGGGGGTTGGCACCTGCGGGTGTTCGTTCCTGTCGACGCCGACCCCGCGATCACCGCACGTCTCGGAGACCTCGGTGCCGACGTCGTCACGTGTGCCCGCCGGCCCGACGTTGTAGGCGATCCGACCTACGCCCGTCTTCGCGACGAGCTAGCCGCCGGGGCGCTCCCCTCTACCTGCCAAGGCAGCGAGAACGGCCTCGTCATCGAGGGCGGTTCGACCCTTGGCTATGAAATCGTCTTCGACCTGGCCGCCCGTGGTATCACCCTCGACCACCTCGTCGTGCAGGTCGGCGGCGGTGCCCTGGCCAGCGCCTGCGTCCAAGCCTTTCAGGAGGCGGTGGACATGGGAGTACTTGAGCGCAGCCCGACCATTCACACCGTCCAGACCACAAGCGCCCATCCGCTCGAGCGGTGCTACCGCCGGATCCGGGACTTGCTTCCCCATTCGCCATCCATCGCCGAGGTCGCGAGGGCGCTCAAGACCGCGGCCACGCACCGGTCGTCATTTATGTGGCCCTGGGAGAGCGAGCCCCGGAGCATCGCGACCGGCATTCTGGATGATGAGACCTACGACTGGCTGGTCGTTGTTGGCGCCATGCTCATGACCGGCGGGCGCCCGGTCCTCGTAAGCGAGGAACGCCTCGCCGAGGCCCAACGCCTGGGCCGCAACGCTGGCTACCGAGCCGATCCCACGGGAACGGCGGGCCTGGCCGGCCTGCTCGACCTACGCGCCGCGGGCGACATCGGCCCCGACGAACGCGTCGCTGTCCTTTTGACCGGCGTTTCGCGTTAGCGGTACGAGGCAGCATTAGCGGTACGAGGCAGCATTAGCGGTACGAGGCAGCGTTGGCGAGCGAGCGGCACCCGTGAGCAAACAAACGTTCGCCCGGCATCCAGGGATTGCGGCTGAGCCCAACTAGGCTTCCGTACGGAGGTCTCATGGTCGAACGACGGCGTACGTCCACTTCTAACTTTGGGGTCGGAAGGCGCGAGAGCCACGATTCGACGACGTTTTATGAGCGATTCCGCACGCCTGAAGTCAGCAACGCACAGGAAGTCCTGCCACCGAGATCGGTCTCAGAACCGTTCATCCACGGCGACTCCCGAACCATGGACGCGATCGAAGATGGCTCGGTCGCGCTGGTCGTTACTTCGCCTCCGTATTTTGCCGGGAAGGCATATGAGGAGGAACTCGAACGAGAAGGTGTCCCGGCCTCTTACCTGGAGTACCTAGAGCTCCTGCACGATGTTTTCCGCGAGTGCTCCAAGAAGCTCGAGCCGGGAGGGCGCATCGCGGTCAATGTGGCCAACCTGGGCCGCAAGCCCTATCGAAGCCTCTCAGCCGACGTCATTCGGATCCTGCAGGACGAGCTCGGGTTACTGCTTCGAGGGGAACTGATCTGGCAAAAGGGCGAGGGCGCCAGCGGATCGTGCGCCTGGGGATCGTTTCGAAGCGCGGCCAACCCCGTGCTGCGCGACCTCACCGAACGAGTCATCGTCGCCAGCAAGGGGCGCTTCGACCGGGCTCGCAGTGTCAAGCAGCGCCAAGCCGAAGAACTCCCGTATGAGAGCACGTTGATGACCGAGGACTTTATGGCGCTCACCCTGGACGTGTGGTCCATCCCGCCGGAACGAGCCACGAGAGTCGGCCACCCCGCGCCCTTCCCTGTCGAACTTCCCGAGCAACTGATTCGGCTCTATACCTTTAGGGGCGACCTGGTCCTCGACCCATTCATGGGTAGCGGCTCGACTCTGGTCGCGGCGGCGTGCCTTGATAGACGATATATCGGCTACGACCTGGACCCGACCTATGTCGAGATCGCCAAGAGGCGAGTCAAGGACGCACTCGGCGTTGAAGTCCCTGCTTCTCAACCACGGCCTCGGCAGCCGATTGCGCCACCAACCGAAGCAGACGGCCATGAGGACTTCCGGAGTCGGGCCACGAGAGAGGGCAAGGCGGCCCAGAAGCTGGCCGAGGAAGTTCTCGTCGACGCCGGCTTTCAGATCACCGAGTCCAACCGACGGATCCCGCGAACCGGGGTGACCGTCAACCTCATAGCAACCGACGCTGAGGGCATCACCTGGTTCTTCGACGTGTCCGGGACCTTCACCAGCCACCGCGGTGGTCTCTTGCGCACCGATACGGTGTGGAAATCCCTGGGCCGGATGGCGGCCATTAGAGGGCGGCTCCCTGAAAACGTGCCCATCGTCTTTCTCACCACCCATCTGCCGAAACGGCCAAGCGAGGGGGACACGGCATTGCGGGCGGCAGGCCCAAGGGCCTTCTTCGATGCCATTGAGATGCTTTCCAGCGATGGGCGGGAACGCCTCGAGAAATACGCTGAAGGCAAGCCACCCGAGCCACTTGCAGGATTCTGGACCCCGGCTGACCTTGCCCGGCTGAACGACTAATGCCAAAGGTGGTGGCGTGCGCCGTCGTTCGCGACGATCCGCCACAGGTCTTCCTCGCCGAGGATCAGGACACCCTCAACTGGGTTCTCGCTCTTCACCTGATAGCCCGTACGCCCGGGAGGCTGCTCCCGGAACAACTGCGCGACCAACTCCGCCAAGCCCTCCGAGACGAACGATGGGGAGAGGCAGTCGAGCTTTGGATGCACGACGGTGCGGAGGTTGACGTGTACCCATCCTCCGACCTCTACACGGCTCAGGACGTGGAACTGGCCGCCCTAGAACTCGATTTCACGCCTCTTTTCGAAGACTGAATGTCCTACGAGCAGCCGCTGGTGCTCCCACACGATGGGCAGGCGAAACAGCTCCCAGCCCGTTGCATCTGTACCCCACATTGGTAGCAATACGGGGCGTCGAGCGGCCGCGGCCCCACCGGACGCGGTTGAGGTAGACCGGACAGCGAATCGTCGGTCATCTCCTCGACCACTGACGAACTCGGCGTCGTAACCTCCTCAACCCCCGGCAACGTCGGCTGAAGCCGTTCACCGGTCGTGAGAATCCCCAGCTCGGCCCGCTCGTCGTAGGTCAGATAATCGACGGCCAAGCGGCGGAAGATGTAGTCGACCAGCGACGAGGCGATCCTCAGTTCGGGGTCGTCGGTCATGCCCGCCGGCTCGAAGCGCATGTTCGTGTACTTCTTGACGAAGGTCGACAATGGCACGCCGTGCTGCAACCCGAGGCTCACCGCCACCGCGAACGCATCCATGATCCCCGCAAGGGTCGAGCCCTGCTTGGAGACCTGCATAAAGACCTCGCCCGGGCGCCCGTCGTCGTACTCGCCAACGGTGACATAGCCCTCGCAGTCGGCGACGCGGAACTTGAAGGTCATCGACCGGCGCTTGCGGGGTAGGCGCTCCCGCACGGGTTGCTTGACCACCACCGTCTGGCGGTGCAAAGCCTTCTCGAGTTCTGCCACCTTCACCGCCAACTCGGCGTCATGGGTTTCCGCCTCCGACATTGGTGGCGCGGCCGCCGCCTTTTTGGTCGTGGCGAGCGGCTGTCCCACCTTGCAGTTGTCCCGATAGACGGCGACGGCCTTCAGTCCGAGCCGCCACGCCTCGATGTGTAGCTGCTCGATCTCGTCGATCGTCGCGTCCTCAGGCAGGTTAACGGTGTTGTGATTGACGATCCCGTTGCCGACAAACGCCTGCGTGGTGGGAACGGAGAGGTCGAACACCTCACGTTGGCCGGCCGCGCCGACCGACTCGACCGGGCTGAAATGCAGGTTGTCCTCGAGCACGGTGCGCAACCACTGGGGCAGGCGGGCTCCGGCAACCGCCGCCACCTGCTCCACCGACCGCCGGCTCACGCACATGGCCCGCGGGTCGCTCAGGTAGCTGAAATCCGAACGCAGCGCCCGAGGTACCAACCGGTACAGCTCGTAGGGCGAGATGCCCGGCACGACATCGGCGCCGCTGCGGTTGGGATGACGGCCGATGGCGTAGAGGGCCTGGGCGAAAGCCGCCTTCCGAGGCTCGACGAACGGCACCATGGCCAGCAGGTCATGGGCCTGATCACCGACGGCGAACAACTCGTCATACGAGCGCCCGTCGCCCTTGGCAAAGCGGACGGCCCGCTCGTGCACGATGCCGAGGTTGGTGAGCACGGCCTGCAGGTCGTCGAGAAGGCCGGGCGATTCTGAGGTGATGGCCCATTTGGCGGTGCCCGACATGGTGGCCTCGGCCGCCAGCGACAGCCCTTGCAGGTAGGCCAACACCATTTCACGAGGCGAACGCAACACGGCGTCGGGAATGCGTTTGTGAGTCGCGCACTGGCCGCAGCCCAGTTGATCGAACAGCTCCACCATGGCCTCGGAGCGGAACTCGACCCGAGCACGACGGCCTAGAACTTCGGGCTGGTAAAAGGTAGCCGTTACGCCGAAGACCGCTTCTGCCACCCTCGCCAGGTGCTGGAGGACGCTCGCCACGTCGCTGCTAATCGTGATGGCCCACGCTGCGCCCGATACCTTGCCAGTGGCGGCAAAGGCGCCCAGCAGGAACGCCAATTCGCTCGACATCTCGGCCGGTAGCGCGGGCGCCAACGCTGCACTGCCTGCGACGCCGCCATCGAGCCGGGCCGGAAGGACCGACCAGAGATCGTCGCCATACTGGGTCGCCACGTACTCGCCGACTGCGATCTCGTCGAGTCGCCGCCACTCGATCCCGTCGCGCCCCGACACCAGGAGCCGATGATTTGGAGTGCCCGTCACGCGGTGGCCGGACCGCAGGGCCACTGAGATGACCGGTCGCACGCCGCCGTAGTAGAACGCGTCGGTCTTCTGTGGCCCGGATAGCGACGCCACCTCCCGAACGTCGGCGCGATAGCTATCTGGCTGCTCGCCCCGGTAGAGGCTTCCGATACGCATCAGGCCATCGGCGGTGGACAGCAAGGTCTCGCCGGTCACACACTTGGAGATGGCACCGGAGATGAACGGTTGAACCGCACCCATCATCCGCACATGGCCGCGGTAATGAATCGTGTTGTCGCCCATCGAGCAGGCGAAGACCGGCAGGTGCTCGGCCTTCAACGCCGGTGCCCCGACGATCGACTTGTGGTCGTCGATGTAGGCGACAATGGCATCGACCTGCGAGCGGTCATAACCGAGCCGCCGCAGTGCCCGGGGCACCGTCTGGTTGACAATCGACATTGTCCCGCCGCCCACAAGTTTCTTGGTCTTTACCAAACCCAAATCGGGTTCAATACCGGTGGTATCACAGTCCATGAGCAAAGCTATAGTGCCAGTCGGCGCCAAGACTGAGGATTGTGAATTCCGGACACCGTATTGCTCGCCCGCCTCGACGGCTGCATCCCAGGCCTCCTGGGCCGCACTCAGCAGTTCGGTCGGCACCAATTCCTCGTTGATGGCAGCGACGGCGTCTCGGTGCATCCGCAGCACGTTGAGCATGGCGTCACGGTTTTCCGTGAAGCCGGCGAAGGGCCCCATCCGGGCCGCGGTTCGCGCCGAAGTGGCGTAGGACTGCCCGGTCAACAGCGCGGTGATGGCGGCGGCGCAGGCTCGACCCTCGTCGGAGTCATAGGGCACGCCCTGTGACATGAGCAGCGCCCCAAGGTTGGCGTAGCCGATCCCGAGCTGGCGGAAACGCCGCGACGTATCGGCGATGGAGGCGGTCGGGTAGTCGGCGTTGCCGACAAGGATCTCCTGTGCGGTGAAAAGTACCTCGGTCGCGGCCTTGAAGCCCTCAACGTCGAAACTGCCGTCTTCCTCGTGGAATGTGAGCAAATTGAGCGACGCCAGATTGCACGCGGAGTTGTCGAGATGCATGTATTCGCTGCAATTGCGAACGACAATGCCATTGACAATGTACGAGTGGTTGCGGGGTTCGTACAGGTTGTACGTGGTCTCGAACCCGTCGTCGACCCGGTCGACGAGCCGTGCGGTGACATCGGCGTGATAGAAGCCCCGGACCCGCTCCGTGATGAGTTGGTCAAGGGTCTCAGCCTTCCGAGGCAGCGCGAACCCGATGTGCTGAGCGAAGGGAGGAATCGACGAGGCGCTGATCCTCAGGTCGAAACTGCCGCCACGCCGGTCGATCCTGCTGCTGATCCCAAAGGTGGTGAGCAGTCGCTGCACACCCACCAGCAACGACTGCGACGCCGATCCGAGGCCCACGTAGCTCCCCTTCTGATCGTCGCGGCGCACCCAGCCGTCGGCGTCAAACAAGCCCTGCAAGAACGCGGCCACAATTTCTGCGGGCGCCTGTTGGATCGACCAGGGCACTGACTTGGCAGGTCCCTTGTCGGCCTTCAGGCCAAGGGCGCGGAAGAAGGCGACGACCTGGCGCCGACTGATGCGCTGCTGCACCGTGCCATTACCCTGGATACTCGGCTTCGGAGTGATGCCACCGTTGAGCCAGGTCACCAGCTCGCTATGTCGCGGCAATATGAACGCTCGATCCTCGGCCGATCCGTAGACGGCGGCCAGCGTCTGGTCGCTGGTGGCCGAACCGTCTCCGACCAACCAGCCGAGGTAGTGAGCGAACTCCGCGCTCCATTTCTCCGGGAGCTGGACCGGCCGCCGACGGTCTCCGAGTTGCCGGTAGGTGCTGGGATCGCTCGACACCGGAAGGGCTCGATCGGCGCTTACCCCTGGAGCCGCCACGTCGAGAGCCTTGACCCGGTCGTCCGCGGTGAGCTCGCGGGCTTCGACGTAACCGCGATTGACGGTGAAGATCCGGTGGTTGGGCGTGCATCGCAGCTCCATGCCGTTGTCGAAGCAGAGCTTCACGATCTCGTTCTGGCCGGTGATCAGCAGGGCTTCGGGGGTCGTCAACTCCACCGTCTCGGCCGGATCATCGGGGTTGGTCGCATCGTGCGTGTACACCCCGAAGTGCTCACCCTCGTTGGCCCGGGCGAACAGCTCCTTGAACGCGATGAGTCCCTTGTCCGTGTGCACCAGCGCGTCGCCGGGGAAACAGGGGTTGCTGCCGTTGATCCGACCCGTTACCGGCGCGGTGTGCCATGTATTGATCGTGGTATCGAACTGCATGCCCGGATCCGCACATTCCCACGCCGCCTTGGCGATCTGGCGGAAAAGAACCCGGGCCTTGACCGTCTGAAGCGTTTCCCCCGTCGTCACCGCCTTCAGATGCCAATCGGCATCGTCCAACACGGCCTGCATGAATTCATCCGTGACCCGAACCGAGTTATTCGCATTTTGATACTGGATCGAGTGGCTGTCCTTGCCATCGAGATCCATGTCGAAACCCGCGTCGCGCAACGCTCGCGCCTTGCGCTCCTCGACTGCTTTACACCAGATAAAGTCCTCGATATCCGGATGGTCGGCGTTGAGAATGACCATCTTTGCGGCTCGACGAGTCTTACCGCCCGAGTTGTGTGTCACCAGGTTGTGGACGAGGTACTCGTGAACTCCCTCGACGGTCAGGTCAAAGGTGCGACCCCGCCCGGCGGGCTCCACGGTCGCAGTCGTCCAGAACTCGTTGCCATGGGCAAACCGCTCGACCACCGTCCCTTCCAGTTGCTCGGGGAATCGCTCGAGCAGGGCCCGGGCCCGCAACAGGCTCAAGCTTTGGGGCACGGAGCATCGGCAATACGGTGAGAGCGCTCGACGGACCGCTCCGTCGCCACCGAGCCAGATCTCGTTGAGCTCGGTCGCCGCATGAGGCAGCACCCATTGCCTCTCGAACGTGCTTCCCTGGCGCCGGGCGATGGCGGCATCCAAGAGGTGTGACTTGTGTTCCGAGACGAAGCCGACCAACTTGGCAAACCGGCGCATGCCCTCACCGCCGATAACACGGATCGTGTGGATCGGTCGGCTGCCGAACGCCGTCTGGCGATCATCGATGAGACCGCGCCAGGCGGGAATGCCGAGCGAATGGAGCAAGCGCTGGACTCCCGTCGCCATCTCGTCGCTAACCGACGAGAGCCAGACATAGCCGTTGCCGATATGCCCATCGGCTTCGAACAGGCCAGCGAGAAACGCCGCCCGAACAGCCGCGGGCGAAGCGGTGATCAACGTGGGCACGGCGACCGAATCGGCACCGCCGTTGAGCAGCCCGTTGGCTTCCAGGAACCGAATGACGCGCGTTGAGCAAAAACGCACCGATGCCGATGCGTCGGGCTTGTCGTTGTGGCGGCTGGAAGCGATGTTGGCGTCGCCGAACAGTGACCAAACGATGGCGCGGAAGCGGCTGAGCACGTCGGGGTCGTTATCGCCCAACTGCATCGCGATGACGTTGGCGCTCGTGCTCGGTGTGATCGATCCATCGCCGAACAGCCAGCCCAACCACAAGGCCATGGGCTGGTCGAGAACCGTGGGAAGCGGACACTCGATTTCATTGAAATGGCCCTTCGCCGGCGCGACAAGGGCTTGGAGGGAACCTGCGTCGGCCGTGTTGACGTCCATGAGCACGGCGTCGCCTGGCTCCAGCTGACCCGCCTCCCGCCAAACCTCCCCTATCGCCGAACGGACCCAGAGACGATGTTCGGAGGTACAAAGCAGGGAATCACCAATGTCGGTCCGGACCCGGACAAGGGGCCGAACCCCGTTGTCATGGCGCGCCAGCACCGGCCGCAGTCCAAATCGTGTCGGAACGAGCGATCCCACTTCGACCGAACGGATAGGCCGTACCCCGTCGGTCGTGACGATCGGCGTATCCTCGTGGAGGCACTTGATGGTCCCGGCCGACGAATCCGCCCCGCGCATGAAACTGACCGGTCCCGAAGCCGTACCACCACCGCGCAAACCTTCCCGGGACGAGCGAATACGGGACAGATTGATACCCGCCCCAGAGCCGCCCTTGAAAATGGTCCCTTCCTCGACGTACCAGTTGAGTATGGAACTCATCGAATCATCAACAGATAGGATGAAACAGGCTGACGCCTGCTGCGGTACACCCTTGACGCCGATGTTGAACCAAACGGGGGAGTTGAACGCCGCCCGCTGGTGGACGATCAGGTAGGTGAGCTCGTCGCGGAACGCCTCGGCCTCGTCGTCGTCGACGAAGTAACCGCCATTGCGGCCCCACGCTGTGATGGTGTCGACTACCCGACGGGTCACCTGCTTGAGCGACCACTCCCGCTCCGGTGTGCCGAGCGTCCCCCGGAAGTACTTCTGGGCCAGGATGTTGGTGGCGTTGACGCTCCACCCCGATGGCACCTCGACCCCGAGCTGTTCAAAGGCCACCGCCCCCGTGAGGTAGTTAGCGATACGAGCATCTCGCCGCTCCCACCGGACGGTGTCCAACGGATCGGTTCCGCCCGATGTGAAGTGACGGTGGATGCCGATCCCGATCCGTTCGGGCGCCATTGCCATGATCCCAAAGCCTCCCTGCGTGGTTGGTCCGCCGGCCGAGCCGTCGCCGTAGTAACCACAAGCTGTTGTGGTGGCGCCCCCCCAACCCATCCGGGGAACGCGAGATGTGGGTGATATTACATCATCGTAGTTCCATGCCTGTCAATCGAATCGTGCCGTCCGATCGAATCCTGCGGGTCAACCGAAACCTGACCACGAAGCGACGCCGCCCGGGACCCTCCAACGGTAGAGATCCCCTCCTGTGAACAACGAGGGGAACAACGCTGTGAATTGCCAAAGTTGTCCACAGCGAGGGCGCATGATTGCGACCCGAACGGGATTCAGGAACTTTCAGAGAAGATTCCGGTTTGAAGCCGCGCGCTGCGGGGTAGACCTTAAAGAGCCGCCGAAGCTGCCCCCTCGGCGGTTTCACCCTGGCGCAGGCCCCCTCAGTCCCCGCCCCTTCGACGGGGGGGCCGCGCTAGGGATTTACGCCGCACTACCGTCGCGACATGGCCGCCGTCATCGCCATCGACGCCGGGACAACCGGCGTCCGGGCGCTGGCGGTCTCCGAATCCGGCCAGGTGATCGGCTCCGCCTACCAGGAGTTCCCGCAGTACTTTCCTCGGCCCGGTTGGATCGAGCACGATGCCGACGAGATCTGGGCAGCGGTGGTGGACACCGTCGGCGCCGTCGCCTCCAGGCTGGCCACGACCGGGACGGCGATCGCGGCCATCGGCATCACCAACCAGCGGGAGACGACGATCGTCTGGGACCGCCGGACCGGCCGCCCCCTGCACCGCGCCATCGTGTGGCAGGACCGGCGGACCACGCCGCGTTGCCAAGAGCTGGCCGCCGCCGGCCACCTCGACCAGGTGCGCCGCCTGAGCGGGCTCGTCCTCGATCCGTACTTCTCCGCCACCAAGTTGGAGTGGCTCCTGACCGTGGGACAGGTCGCGCCGTCCA
>OBLV0100000227.1_pt1 | contig 18323 bp, 17 predicted proteins | sample 1520071 | NCBI WGS metagenome assembly OBLV01 (sample SAMEA3888446, study PRJEB22518) | metagenome | reverse complement strand
CCACATCCACGGCAGCGACACACCTCACGTGATCTTCACGGAATCAACCATCTAGTGTCCTGAGCCAGCAGGCTCGACCTGCTGGCCCTCCCGGATACGATCGGGGAGGGCCCTACCCGGGCACCTGGCAAAGTCTGACGGAGCTGGCTGGTCGCTGGCAGAGCCCTGCGAGAGGAGGCCGCCATGGGCAAGGCGCAACGATTCGAGCGCCGGTTGCAGGGTATGGTCGGCGACGCCTTTGCCAGGGTCTTCGGCGGTAGCGTGGTGCCGCAGGAGGTGGCGCAGGCGCTCCAGCGTGAGGCTGACGACAATGCGCGTCCGCTCGCGGGGGGGCGGGTGCTGGCGCCGAACCGTTACATCGTCACACTCGGTGCGGCTGACCACGACCGGCTGGCCGGCGACGAGCAGCGGGTGATCCGGATGCTCAAGAGCTGCATTCAGAATCATCTCGCCGAGCAGGCCTGGGATGTCTACGGAGACGTCGCGGTGACTCTGAGGCGGTCTGAGACGCTGCACACGGGTCAGTTCCGTACCAGCTCGTCGGTCGACCCTGACACACCCCAACCTCGCACTGCAGGAGACCGAGCCATGAGCCAGCAACAAGGCGACTATCCCGGGCAGTATCCCGGCGGGTACGCCGGGGAGTCCGAACGTGGCCAGTACGACGGCAGGTCTGGGGCGAACCCGGATTACGGCCGGCCATCCGGCCATGAACCTCCGAGCTCCCGGTACGGCCAAGACCAGAGCAGCCAGTACGGCTACGGCCAGGGTGCCGGCTACCAGCCGAGCTATGGCCAGGACGACTACCGCGGCGGGTACGACAGCGGCCAGCCCCTCTCCGGCCAGCCCGCAGATCCCTATGCGTACCCCCGTGCCGATCCCAACCCGGGTGCCTATCCGAGCCCGGGGGCCTATTCACACCCGGGGACCAGCTACGAGCAGGCCTTCGGCCAGTACGGCGACAGGCAGCCGGGCTACGGCTACGACCAGGGGAGCTACTCGCCGATGTCGGCGGTCCTCATCCTGGACGACGGGTCCAACCGCCAGTGCCAGCTGGCTGAGGGCAGCATCGTGGTGGGCCGGGGTCAGGATGCCCAGTTCCGGTTGCCGGACACGGGCGTGTCCCGGCGTCACCTGGAGATCACCTGGGATGGGCGTACCGCGATCCTGGCCGACCTCGGGTCCACCAACGGGACGACGGTCAACGGTGCCCCGGTGCAGACTTGGCAGCTCGTCGACGGCGATGTGGTCCGGGTCGGGCAGTCCCGGCTCGTCTTCCGCACCCAGGGTTGAGGCCGGAGGCGATGGCAAGAGTCGGCCGTGGAGATGGTATGCCATAGAGATCCGATAAAAACCGACGAAGCGATCGAGCGGCAATCTAGCAGAAACGAACCCAAGCGTGCCGGAGCTGGTGCTGCAGCTGACCAGAGCGGGCTTTCTCCTCCTGCTCTGGTTATTTGTCGTGGCCGCGTTGCGCATCGTGCGCTCCGATCTGCTGGCGGCGTCGGGTCTGCGAGCCAACATCCCGATGTCCCGCCGCGGCGCTCGCGCCGAGCGCAGTGGGACCCCGCGCCAGCTGGTGGTCACCGCGGGCGGCCTGGCCGGCACCCGGATCTCACTGGACGGCAGGCCGATCCTCATCGGCCGGGCCGATGACTCCACGCTGGTGCTCGACGACGACTATGCCTCCACCCGGCACGCCCGGCTCGGATTCCAGGGCGGCGACTGGTTCCTGGAGGATCTGGGCTCCACCAACGGCACTTACCTGGACCGAGCTAAGGTCACCGGACCTACTCGGGTTCCGCCGGGGGTCCCGATCCGAATCGGCAAGACGGTGATCGAGCTGCGCTCATGACTCTGGTCCTTCGCTACGCAGCCCGCAGCGATCGTGGCCTGGTCCGGCAGAACAACCAGGACGCGGTCTATGCGGGTCCGCGGCTGCTGGCGCTGGCCGACGGGATGGGCGGTCACGCCGCTGGCGAGATCGCGTCCAAAGCTGTTATCGCGGCCTTCGTCCCGCTGGACGACGACGAGCCCGGCAACGATCTGCTGGATCAGCTGCACGAGGCGACCCTGGCCGGTAACACCGCGATCAGCGACCTGGTCCGCGAGGATCCCGAACGTGAGGGCATGGGCACCACGCTGACCGCGGTGCTCTTCGGCGGTAACAAGATCGGCCTGGTGCATGTCGGTGACTCCCGGGCCTACCTGCTGCGTGATGACCTGCTCAGCCAGATCACTCGCGACGACACGTTCGTTCAGTCCCTGATCGACGAGGGGCGCATCTCCGAGGACGAGGCCAGCCACCACCCGCAGCGTTCGCTGCTGCTCAAAGCGCTCACCGGGCACGAGGTGGAGCCGTCCCTCACCGTCCGTGAGGCTCGGGCCGGCGATCGCTACCTGCTGTGTTCTGATGGGCTCTCCAGCGTGGTCAGCGCGGAAACCCTGGCGGACGGTCTGAAGATCACCGATCCGCAGGCGTGCGCGGACCGGCTTATCGAGCTGGCGTTGCGCGGCGGCGGGCCGGACAACATCACCTGCATCGTGGCCGACGTGGTGGATGTCGACTACGGCGAGGACGCGCCGATCATCGCCGGGGCGGCCGGTGACGGCATCGAGGCACCGCAGCCGGACTCGGCAGCCTCCCGGGCGGCGACGACCACCTTGCCGCGACCGCAACCCCAGCGGATCGAATCGGTACCGCCCGACCCGCAACAGCCTCGCCGCAACCCACGGCAGATGTGGATCGGTCTCGCGGTAGTCGCCACCTTGATCGCCGGCGCGGTCGCGGTGGGCTCTTTCCTGGTGCTCGGCCAGTACTACGTGGGAGCCTCCGGCGACGGCGAGGTCGCCGTCTACCAGGGTGTCGAGGGCGAGTTCCTGGGTTTGCCGCTGCATACCTGGGCCGAAGGCAGCTGCCGGGACAGCGCCCGCGGTTGCGAGACCATCTACCTGCGCGATCTGCAGCCGTATGCCCGGACCAACGTGAGCCGGGGCATGATCAGCAACGCCGGGTTGCGGGGCGCGCGCGAGATCATCGGCCGGTTGCGCACCAACGACCTGCTGCCGCTGTGTCCGCGCGCCGGCAACCGCCCTGCCCAGGTGCCAGGTTCGCCCACCCCGGTCACTTCGGACACTCCGTCCACTCCCATGACCAACCCCACGACTACCCCGGCTGCCCCCACGACCACGAGCACGCCGCTGCCGGAGAAGCCCTCGGAACCCGGGGTGGACTGCCGGACGGTGGGTTGATGGTCGCATCTGTTCCTGCTCAGGACGCGGGCCCGGTTTCGGGGACTGCGGCGGCAGCGTCCACCAGGCGCGGTCTTGAGCTGGTCATGCTGGCCTTCGCCACCATCGTGGTGACCACGGCGCTGGTGCTGGTGGAGCTCAACCAGCCGCAGGGACTGACCCGCTCGCTGCTCTACGAGGGAGCCGCTTACCTCGCCTTGTTCACCGCCGCTCATATCGCGGTGCGCGTGCTGGCCCCCTACGCCGACCCGCTGATCCTGCCCTGTGTCGCGCTGCTCAACGGGTTGGGTCTGGTGTTCATTCACCGGCTCGACCTGGCTGATGAGGCGGTGGCCGCCTCGGTGGGGAACCCGGTCCCGGTGGGCAACGTTCCGCACCAGATCGCCTGGACCGCGCTCGGTCTGGGGTTGTTCGTGGTGGTGCTGGTGGTGATCCGTGATCACCGCACGCTGGCTCGTTACGGCTACACCTGCGGGTTGATCGGGCTGGCGGCGCTGGCCCTACCCGGGCTGCTGCCCAGCGCGGTCTCCGAGGTCAACGGCTCGAAGATCTGGCTGCGCCTGGGCGGGTTCACCATCCAACCGGGTGAGTTCGCCAAGATCCTGCTGATGATCTTCGTTTCGGCGTTCCTGGTGACCAAGCGAGACCTGTTCACCACCGCGGGGCGCAAGGTGCTGGGCATGGAGCTGCCCAGGGCCCGGGATCTGGCTCCGCTGCTCGTGGCCTGGGGCCTCTCGCTGGGCGTGTTGGTGCTGGAGAAGGATCTGGGTACCTCGCTGCTGTTCTTCGGCATCGTGCTGGTGCTCATCTACGTCGCTACCGAGCGGGCCGCGTGGCTGGTGATCGGGCTGATCTTCTTCCTCGGTGGCGCGGTCGCGTCGGACATGTTGTTCAGCCACGTGCAACGCCGGGTCACCGCCTGGATCAACCCGTTCTCCGATTACGACGGTGCCGGGTATCAGATGGCGCAGTCGCTGTTCGGGCTGGGCACCGGCGGGGTGTTCGGTACCGGCCTGGGCGCCGGCCGTCCCGATCTGGTGCCCGAGGCGCACACCGACTTCATCACCGCCGCGATCGGCGAGGAGCTGGGGTTCGTCGGGCTGGCGGCGGTGCTGTTCACCTACCTGCTGGTGGTGATGCGCGGCATGCGCACCGCGCTGACCGTGCGGGACACCTTCGGCAAGTTGCTCGCCACCGGGTTGGCCTTCGCGATCGGCCTGGAGGTGTTCATCGTGGTCGGCGGGGTGACCAAGCTCATCCCGCTGACCGGGCTCACCGCGCCGTTCCTGGCCTACGGCGGCTCCTCGCTGCTGGCCAACTACATCCTGGTCGCGCTGCTGCTGCGGATCTCCCATGCGGCCCGCTCTCCGGCGGCCACGCCGGCACCGCGCGGGCCGGTAACCCCGCTGGCCGAGGCACGTACCGAGATGGTGCAGCGCCCGTGAACACTCCCCTTCGCCGGGTCGCGCTGGCCGTCATCGGGATGATCGTGCTGTTGCTGGCGAACGCGACCTACATCCAGGTCGTCAGCGCCGACACCTACCGCACCGACCCGCGCAACCGGCGGGTGCTGCTCGATGAGTACAGCCGGCAGCGCGGCGAGATCATCGCCGGCGGTTTGCCGGTGGCGAACTCGGTGGAGACCGGCGGCCAGCTGCGTTTCCTGCGTACCTACCTCGACGGACCGCTCTACGCCCCGGTCACGGGGTACTACTCCCTGCTCTACGGCTCGGGCGGTGTCGAGAACTCGATGGACTCGGTACTGAACGGCTCTGACGGCCGGCTGTTCGTGCGGCGGTTGTCCGACCTGGTCACCGGGCGGGCGCCGAGCGGGGGCAGCGTCGAGCTCACCATCAAGCCGGCTGTGCAGCGCGCCGCCTACAACGGGCTGGTCAAGCGCGGGTACACCGGTGCCGTGGTGGCGATCAAGCCGAGCACCGGGGAGATCCTGGCGATGGCCTCGACCCCCTCCTTCGACCCCAACCAGCTCTCCGCCCACGACGGTGCCAAGCAGGAGGCCGCCTGGAAAGCCGACGCCTCGCCGCAGCGGGGATCGCCGCTGACCAACCGCGCGGTCGCGGTGAGCTACCCGCCCGGTTCCACCTTCAAGTTGGTGGTCACCGCCGCGGCGTTGGAGGACGGGAAGGCCACCCCGGACACCCCCTTGACGGCGGCGTCGGCCCTTCAGCTGCAGGGGACCTCGACGTTGCTGCACAACTTCGACGACGAGACCTGCGGCGGCGGATCCAGCGCCTCGGTCACCGAGGCGCTGGTCCGTTCCTGCAATGCCTCCTTCGCCCAGCTGGCCTCCATCGTCGGGGAAACGGATCTGCGCAAGCAGGCTCAGCTGTTCGGGATCGGGCAGCAGGACCTGACCATCCCGATTCCGGTGGCGCCCTCGACCCTGGGCGCCATTCCGGACGTCGCGTCGCTGGAGCAGTCCGGTATCGGGCAGCGTGATGTGGCGCTCACCCCGCTGCAGAACGCGATGATCGTCGCGACGATCGCCAACGGCGGGGTGCGGATGAAACCCCAGCTGGTCCGCAGCATTCTGGCCCCGGATCTGTCGGTGCTGGACAGGTCCTCTCCCGAGGTGGCCGGCACCGCGATGTCCCGTTTCACCGCTTCGGAGATCCGGGACATGATGGTGGCGGCCGAGAACAGCTACCGCAACGACGGAAAGATCAGTGGCGTCAGCATCGCCGCGAAGACCGGTACCGCCGAGCACGGCGCCGATCCCAAGAACACCCCGCCGCACGGCTGGTACGTGGCCTTCGCTCCCGCCAACGACCCGCAGGTGGCGGTAGCCGTGGTGGTGGAGAACGGCGGCGACCGTAACCTGGAGGCAACCGGCGGTTCGCTGGCTGCGCCGATCGGCCGGGCCGTGATCGCGGCAGCCCTGCAAGGAGGCCGCTGATGCCCAGCGTCTCGACCACTCCCGCTGCGCCGAGTTCGACAGGAGGGTTCCCGCCCCGCGATGGGGCAGCACTGGTGACGAACTCGGCGAGAACAGGGCGAGCGGGCGGCGTGGTGATAGTGCGGGTGGCGGTATGGGATTGACCAGCGGTCAGTTGCTGGCCAAGCGTTACCAGCTGGGCCGGTGTATCGCAGTCGGCGGGATGGGCGAGGTCTGGCAGGCCGCGGACACCAGGCTGGATCGTCAGGTAGCGGTGAAAGTGCTCAAGCCGGAGTATTCCGACGACGCGGAGTTCCGGCAGCGGTTTCACACCGAGGCCCGGATGACGGCGTCGCTGAACCATCCCGGCATCGCCGCGGTGCACGACTACGGGGAGGCAGCTGGTGATACCGCTCATCCGTGCGCCTTCCTGGTGATGGAGCTGGTCGCGGGAGATCCGCTGGCCACGATCCTGCTGCGGCAGCCGCGGTTGAGCGCGGACCGTACGCTGGACATCCTCGAGCAGGCCGCCGAGGCGTTGCAGGCAGCACACGAGCGCGGTGTGGTGCACCGTGACATCAAGCCGGGAAACATCCTGATCACCCCGTCCGGGCGGGTGAAGCTCACTGATTTCGGCATCGCCAGGGCCGTCGACGCGGCTCCGCTGACCCGCAGCGGGATGGTGATGGGCACCGCGCACTACATCGCACCGGAGCAGGCCGCCGGGAATGAGACCGGTCCAGCCGGCGATGTCTACTCGCTGGCGGTGGTCGGCTACGAGTGCCTGGCCGGTCAGCGCCCCTTCATCGCGGAGAGTGCGGTGGCCGTCGCGATGATGCACATCCGCGACTGGCCGGCGCCGCTTCCTTCGGACTTGCCGGCGGGAGTCCGGGCACTGATCGAGGCCACGCTGGTCAAGGACCCAGGCCAGCGCTACGGCACCGGCGGTGAGTTCGCCGCCGCCATCGCTGCGGTGCGGGCGGGCTACCCGCTGCCCCCACCCGGTGGGATGGCCGGTCTGGCGGCCACCGCGGCGCTGCACGGCCCACCCCGAGGTCTATCTCAGGGGGCGTTGCCGGGGACTCCCGGGAGCGCCCCCGCACCTACCGCCGTACTCCCGCCGCCCTCACCGCAACCCTCGCCCGGGCGGCGGGGGGCCGGCCGGATCGGGTTCGCGCTGCTCGGGGTGTTCGTGCTGCTACTCGGTGGTTTTCTGGCCTGGGATGCGCTGCGTTCCCCGGTCACGACCTCCGATACGGCATCGAGGTCGGGAAGCGCTCCCGCTCTCGCCGGCGTGCCGCCCCCACCGGTGGCATCGCAGTCTGTCCAGCCAGGACCGGGCTCTGAACAGGACACTGAACCCGGTTCAGGCTGGACGGGTTCGGACGAACCGACCAAAGACCAGCCCACTCCCGGGCAGGACGACCAGGACGACCAGGACGGCGGGACCCCGGAGGTGCTCATCATTCCCACCGACTATTGGGGTCATCGGGGTAGCGACGCGGCCGTCGCCGCGAAGGTCCATGGCCTGATACCGAGGGTAGTGGACGAGGACGGCGAGCAGGTCGATCCCGATCATCGCTCGCAGTGCCGGATCATCGGGCTTGATCCGCGGGCCGGCTACGTCCCCCGGGGGTCGACCATCGAGATGACGTGCCGGATGGGAAAGTGAGCAGTCCACACCCATCGGGTGACATTCAAAGGGGGGCATGATGGGCCCGGGCCGGTGCGCATCACGGCTTTGGTCGCGAACGAGGAGCGGGACGGCGCAGGAATGACCATTCCCCGGCTACTGTCGGATCGCTATGAGCTGGGCGAGACGCTCGGCTATGGCGGCATGTCCGAGGTGCACCGCGGCCGTGACGTCCGGCTCAGTCGCGACGTCGCCATCAAAGTGCTGCGTGCCGATCTTGCTCGGGATCCGCAGTTCCAGCACCGCTTCCGCCGCGAGGCCCAGAACGCAGCCGCACTGAACCATCCAGCGATCGTCGCGGTCTACGACACCGGCGAGACCGTGTCGGACTACGGCCCGCTGCCCTACATCGTGATGGAGTTCGTCGACGGCCGGACGTTGCGGGACATCGTCAAGCTCGACGGTCCGATGGATGAGCAGCAGGCGATGGAGACGATGGCCGACGTTTGCGCCGCCCTGGACTTCAGCCACCGCAACGGCATCATCCACCGGGACGTCAAGCCGGCCAATGTGATGATCAACAACGCTGGTGCGGTCAAGGTGATGGATTTCGGCATCGCCCGGGCACTGGCCGACGGGCAGGGTGTCACGCAGACCGCCGCGGTGGTCGGCACCGCCCAGTACCTGTCTCCCGAGCAGGCCCGGGGCGAGCAGGTGGACGCTCGATCAGATGTGTATGCCGCCGGTTGCGTGCTCTATGAGCTGATCACCGGGGTGCCCCCGTTCACCGGAGACTCTCCGGTGGCAGTGGCCTACCAGCACGTTCGCGAGGACCCCACCCCACCGTCGCAGGCCAATCCCGAGGTGTCGGCCGCGCTGGATTCGGTGGTGCTCAAGGCGATGAGCAAGAACCCGGCCAACCGTTACCAGTCCGCAGCCGAGATGCGTACGGACCTGGTTCGTGTGCTGTCCGGGCAGCGCCAACTGGCGCCCGCCGTCATGACCGACGCTGACCGTGACCTCATGCTCGACTCGGGACCCACCGTCGCGCTGCGCACCATGCGACCCACCCGGTCCAGCCGACGCCGCTCGGAGGAGCTGGCCGGGCCCTCGGCCGAGCAGCGGCGATCCGGGAGAGGTCTTGGGATCCTGACCACGGTGGTGGTTATCGCGATCATCGGCCTGCTCCTGCTGCTGTTCACCAACGTGTTCGGGGGCGGTCAGAAACCGCTCTCGTTGCCCAACGTGGTCGGCCAGCCCGTGGTGTCCGCCGAGCAGGCGCTCAACGCCGCAGGTTTCCAGACCGAGCGCCGGCCGGTGGAGTCCACGCCGCAGGATCTCGATCGGGTGGTGGCCATGACCCCATCGGGTCAAGCGTTACCGGGGACGACGATCCGGCTGGACGTCGGTGCGGGTCCGGCCGAAGTGGAGGTGCCCAACCTGCTCGGGCTGGACCGGGTGCAGGCGCAGGCCTCTCTCCAGCAGGTAGGCCTGGTGCTCTCGCCCGACCAGCGCCAGCAGGTCACCCAGGACGACAACGACGTCGGTCACGTGCTCGTCCAGGACCCGCCGGCTGGACGCAGGCTGGCCAAGGGCAAATCAGTGGTCATCACCGTCGGCGTGCCCCCGGAGACCGTCGGCGTACCCGACGTGGTGGGGACCAACATCGACCAGGCCCAGCGCAACATCGCGGTCGCCCACCTCACCGCGCAGGTCCAGGAGGTCGATTCCTCAGCGCCGAAGGGCCAGGTCCTCAAGCAGAACCCCGGCGGCGGTGCCAACGTCAAGGCGGGCAGCGCGGTGACCCTTACCGTCTCCCGGGGCAACCAGCTCCAGATGCCTGACCTGCACGGTCTGACGCCGGACCAAGCCTTGAACTCGCTGAAGAAGGTCGGTTGGGCCGGCACTCTCAAGCAGATCCTCGCTCCGGCGAGGGATCCCGACCAGGTCGGGGTCATCCTCACCCAGGACGTGCCATCGGGTAGCGGTGTCGCCGCTGATCAGACCATTACCGTCACCGTCGGCAGGGATAACACGTCGACCAGCCCGACCACCACCAGCGGGATCTTTGAAACCCCCGGATTCACCGGTCCCAACTGACCCCGTTGGTGGCACTTCAAGTGCCACCAACGGGGTCAGGGCACCACTGCGGCGGAGGCGAGTTTGCGCATTCCGTTCTCCAGCTCGGTGACCCGCGACTCGGCCACCTCGGCACCTGCGAGGCGGAGCCAGTTTGCCAGCAGCCGGTGCCCACCGTCGGTGAGGACCGACTCGGGGTGGAACTGCACCCCGTACACGGGGAGATCCCGGTGCCGCAGCGCCATGACGATCCCCGACTCGGTGCGGCCGTTGACCTCGAGCTCGCCGGGGATGGTTTCCGGCAGCACGGTCAGCGAGTGGTAGCGGGTGGCGATGAATGGTTGCGGCAACGCGGTGAGCACGCCGGTGCCATCGTGGTGCACCACGGAGGTCTTGCCGTGCAGGAGCTCCGGCGCCCGATCCACGGTGGCTCCCCAGACCGCCCCGATCGCCTGGTGGCCGAGGCAGACACCGAGTAGTGGGCGGCGGTGCTCAGCGCAGTCCCGGACGATGCTCATGCTTGCCCCGGCACGCTCCGGGGTACCCGGCCCAGGACTGATCAGAACCCCGTCCGCGGAGCTGACGTCCCCGGGCTCGACCACGTCGTTGCGCCGGACCACGCAGTGGGCTCCCAGCTGCGCCAGATACTGCACGAGGTTGTAGACGAAGCTGTCGTAGTTGTCGACCACCAGGATGCGCACACCGACACCCTAGAACTCGCCCCGTCGCCTGCGCTGAATGCGTAGCGATGGCGACGGTCAGCCGGTGGTGACCGCGTTGAATGGGAGCCGAGGGTCCAGCCAGGGGAAGACCACGAACAGCAACACGGCGACGACCACCGCGACCAGCAGCAGCGCCTCGATCAGCCGGACGGCACGGGGCCCGGGCAGATGCCGCCAGATCCAGCTGTACATGGGCCTCCTCAGGCGTCGGCGGTCAACTCGGCGGGACGCTGACCGGAGACTTTGGGGTACTCGGCGACCAGGACGCCATGCACGATCAGCCGGTGACTGGCAGAGAACTGCGGGTGGCAGGTGGTGAGTGTGATCACCCGGTTGGTGGGAGCGCGGCCGGGATGCCCGGGCACGGGAGCGATCACGTCGACCTGCGAGGGCAGCACCACGGTCTTGCCCACGACATCGGAGTACAGGCCGGGCAGCGGGACGACCCCTCGGCATTGTGGTTGGGCACCCTTGCCTGCCGGCCACCCCGGTGCCTCGCCCGCCAGCGGCAAGACGCGGTAGACGTACCAGTGGTCGATCGTTTCCACGACGATGGAGTCGCAGGACGACAGCAGATCCAGGGAGTTGAACGGCGAGCCTTGGCCGACGCGGTGTCCGGCGACCGCGAAGTCTCCCGGCTGGCCGGGAAGCGCGGTGCCCTGGTAGTGGCCGGGGCCGGCCGCCAGGATGTCCGCGTCGGTGCCCTCCAGCACGGTGAAGACGAAATCAGGTCCGAAGGCCGGGATGTACAGCTTCGCGATCCCGGCGCCCTTGATCGGCCGGTCCACCAGGCCCCGCCCGTTGTGCCAGTCCTGATCCAGCTGGGAGGTGGCCTCGCGTTGTTTCTGGGCCGAGAACCAGTCGGTGACGTAGACCTCGTAGAAGACGAACAGGAGCGCGACCAGGCCCACGGTCAGGATCAGCTCGCCTATCCCGCGGATCGCCGTCCGAACGGGGTCCCTGCGCCGGTGCGGTGGTGGAGAACCCCCGACGGGCGGGGTCAACACATGGCTCACGAAACCTCCGCACTGGCGCGGTGACTCTGCAGGGTCGGCACCGAGACGGTAGTGGGCGCGGACCTGGCTGCCCTACGCGGCCTACGCAACCCGCGGGGTCTGCCCGGCCCCGCACCGGATGCCGAGCCGGATGGCGCAGTCCCTGACCTGCTCGGCCGCCGGGGTCACTACGTTAACGTGTCACCAGCACCCCAGCTTGGGTCCTGCTGCTACCACATCAGGCCGCACGTGACGAGGAATGACCATGCCGAAGTCGAAGGTCCGGAAGAAGTCGGTCTACACCCCTCCGGCCGAACAGCTTGGCCCGACGAGGGTCCGCGTTGCGGGTCCCTCGCACCCGGCCTACGTGGCGGTCATGCTGGGTTCGATGTTGCTGGGTTTGCTCTGGCTGGTGGTGAACTACCTGGCTATCGACAAGATCCCGCTGCTCTCCAGCCTCGGTAACTGGAATTTCCTGATCGGCTTCGCCTTGATGATCGTCGGGTTGCTGATGACCATGCGTTGGCGTTGACCCGTGAGCGGCGAATAACACGCGTGGGATTCATCCCCACTGTGGGCAACTCGTGTGGATAGACAGCTCCGGGCACCCGTTCATCGGGGGGTTGTGGGGGCGTACAGCATCATGGCTGTGACCGCGGTACCGAACAGCAAGCCCCCGAGATGGCCGAGGATGGAGATTCCCGGCACCACGAAGCTGATGACCACGTTCAGCAGGATGATGGTCAACGCCGGGCCGGGGCTGCGCCGCATCCGGATCAGTACCACTGCCAGCCCGCCCATCAGGCCGAAGACGGCGCCAGAGGCGCCTGCGGTCAGCACGTTCGGTGCGGAGAGCAACCAGACCGTCACGCTCCCGCCCAGCAGCGAGACCAGGTAGACCACCAGGTATCGGGTCCGGCCCAGTACTTGTTCCAGATCCCGGCCGATCACCCACAGCGCGATCATGTTGAAGGCCAGGTGGATCGGCCCGAAGTGCAGGAATCCCGAGGTGAACAGCCGCCACCACGCGCCGTTGCTCACCGCGGCCGGCCACAGTCCCCATTGCTCGAACAGCGGCGCGGTGGCGTTGTCGGACAGGCTGCCCGCCTGCGCCACGGTGATGACGAAGATCGCGACGTTGATCGCGATCAGGGCGGCGGTGACGACCGAAGGTCCAGTCGGTCGGGTCTGTATGGTCCATGCAGGTCGCGTGACCCGCGAGCGCGTTCGGGTGCCCTGCCCGACACAGTCCACGCACTGGTAACCGACCGAGGCCTCGCGCAGGCAGGCGGAGCAGGCAGGACGGTCACAGCGGCTGCAGCGCACCCCGGTCTCGCGACCGGGATGGCGGCTGCACACCGGACCTGCCATCGACGTCACACCCCGGCCGGCTCGACTGTCACACGTTCGATCACGACGTTGTCCACCGGGCGGTCGTCGCGAGTGGGGGTACCCGCAATCGAATCCACCACGGTGCGCGAGTCCTGATCGGCGACCTCCCCGAAGATGGTGTGCTTGCGATTCAGATGCGTGGCCGCACCGACCGTGATGAAGAACTGCGAGCCGTTGGTGTTCGGACCCGCGTTGGCCATCGCCAGCAGGTAGGGACGATTGAACTGCAGTTCCGGGTGTGTCTCGTCGCCGAACCGGTAGCCGGGACCACCGCGGCCGGTGCCGGTCGGATCGCCACCCTGGATCATGAAGCCCTTGATCACCCGGTGGAACAGGGAGCCGTCGTAGAACGGACCGGAGAGCTCGCCTTGAGCATTGCGTTGGGAGTATTCCTTGCTGCCCTCGGCCAAGCCGACGAAGTTCGCCACGGTCTTGGGAGCGTGGGTGGGAAACAAGGTAAGACGGATGTCACCCTCAGTGGTGTGCAGGATAACCTGGGTTTCGTTGTTTGCGTGCTCAGTCACCAGGCCTATCCTGCCATCACGCTGATTCAGTGAGGGATGGGCCTGCGCTGCCGTGCTCCCACCGGTCCGGCGTCAAACGGGCAGGTAGACGGGGATGTAGCCGGCGATAGAGCGAAGGTCTCGAGGAGGTGGCTGAGGTGCGGATCACGCGTTCGGTGCACATCAACCCGCGGCCACACCGTCGCTGGCCGTGGGTGGCGTCGCTATTGCTCGCAGTCGTGGGAATCGTCGGCGCCGTGGCGCGCGGCCGCCGGCGCCTGCCGCCCGGGCGATTCGGCCGTCATGAGGTCGATCATCTGGTGCCGGAGTACCGGGACCAGGTCGCCAGCGGACGCTCGCCGACGGCTAACGGCGTCGTCCGGGTGCACGGCCGACCATCCGGCACCGACTGATCATCATCACTACCGATCCAGCGCGGCGATGACCCGCTTGGCGATCTCGCGCGCACTGATCGTCTGCCGCTGATTGGTCGTGATCACAACCGCGATGCCCTGCCGGGCGACGGCGTAGACCGCGCCGTCCTTGGTCGGCTGTGACCCACCCGACCAGCCCCCCGGAAGCTGGGCCAGATCAGAGGTGGCCACCGGGGCAACGGCGTCGATGGTCGCTCGCGCCACGCCGGGGGTGGCGACCACGATCCAGGTCCGCAGCTGCACGCTCCCGCTCTTGGTCAGAAAAAAACACGCGGGATACGGGTGATCAGCGGAGACCTGTACGCCGCCCACTCGCTCCCCGTTGATGTCCTGCACTGCCGCGGTCGGCAGGTAACTGCACGGTCCATCGGCGACCGGCTGCGGTACGGGGGGAACCCGGGCGGGTCCCGCACTGCCGGCCTGCCCGGCATAGGGCGACGTGACCGGCGAGGGAGCGGCGGACGGCTGGCCACACGCAACCATGCCGAGGGCGAGCACCCCACCCGTGATCGCGACGATTGGATTCGGGCCGGCAGTGCCGGCCGATCTACCGCAGCGCGCTCGTGACATGTCGCCCGGCAGTGAATCACGACCCGGTTGGGGCCGTTCTGTCCGGGTGCGACTGCCCTGTCCGGCCGTGTTCGGTCGGCGTCCGGCCGTGCTGATCGGAGCTGTCCGTAACCGCGAACCTGCCCCGAAAACGGGGAAATCGATACGAAGGGCAACCTTCGACGCGTCTCATAGGTCCATTCGTGTGAACGATGGCCTTCTTGTGAGGTGAAAATCGACGCATAGTGCACTTCGGGTGGCACTGGTCGAGGGGCGGATCACCGTTCGGGGAATAGTCGGGCTACCGGACGTATCTGTGCCGACTCCCACCTCGTTGAGCCGGTACCTGGACGCCCGGGAGATCGGTCACCACCGGTGATATCGGGGCGTTCATTGCGCAGGTTACGAGGGATCCGCGGCCCCCCAGGGGGAAAGCCGTACCGCCCTCTCGCGGAGAGATCTCGAACGAGGAGGAACACCGGAACATGACGTCACGCACACCCAGGAGGCATCGCCGCCTGGCACTCATGGCAGCCGGGACGGCAGCCGCGATGGTTTTGCTGCCGGGTGCTGCCTCGGCGCAGGTGGTTCACTCCGTGCAGCAGTTCACGGGAGCCACCGCTGGTCCGGCGGGTCCCCCCAGTGATCCGGTGGCACCGCCCAACACCAACGCTCCCGCCTTGCCACCCTCGCCGGCCGGGCCGGTTGTGGTCCCTGGCACGGGCGACCTTCCCCTTCCCAACAATCTTCTTCACCCGGGTACGACCCGCGCGCATGACGACCACGACGGTCACCACGATGGTCACTACGGTGAGGAAGAGCGCCGGGACGAGACCCCGGACAGTGACCAGATCCGCGATCCCAGGCCTCCTGACCACGCGTCCGGTGCCGTGGGCAAGGTCGACCTGCTCCGGTCGCGTCTGCTGGACATCACCAAGTACGACGGGAGCATCGACGACAACGGGCACGCGCACTCCGACTCGACAGTGCTCGGCCTGGGTGGTAGCCGGATCGTCGGTTCCAGCGCCGACTCTCGGGATCACAACCGGGAGGGCGACAACGGCGACGCGCTCAAGCTCTGCAACGCCACCAGCGGCTTGCTGTGCCTGAGCCTGCTCTACCACAACACTGTGGCCACCGAAGACCATGACTCCTCGCTGGCTGCGGCTCGCGGTGGCGTCGCGGCGCTGTGCTTGGGCAACCATGACAAGGACGCCACTGCCTCCTACGAGTGCAACGGCATCCTGTCCCTCGGCGTCGCCGAGGGCCTCGGCATCGCCGAGCGGGACAAGAAGCACGGTCACACCAAGGCTGACTCGGCGAACGAACTGCTGAACCTCTGCATCGGTAAGCGGGACAAGCTGACCCAGCCCTGCGATGGCCTGGGTGTTCGGGCGGTGCACTCCGACTCCAAGTCGAGGTCCGACAAGCCCGACACCGATCGGCACTCGTTCCTGCTGGGCATCGACAGCGACGGGCACTCTTCGTACCTGCTCGACGAGCCCACCGCGTTGGCTCTGCCCAAGGACTGCGGGAACTCGGCACTGCTGTGCCTGCTCCTCAACCAGGGCAAATCGATCATCTTCCACAACCCGCAGGGCGCGGGTAGCGCCCAGGAGGCTCTGCGCCTCGACGTGCTCAACCGCACGCTGTTGGTCGTCCTCGGCCAGGCCGAGACCCTTGCCCACGAGACTGAGGGCAACGACCACCACGAGAAGGAGCACGGCGAAGGCAACAAGGGCGAGGAGAACGGCAACGGCGAGAACAACGGCGGCGGTCCCGAGCTTGCTCAGACCGGTTCCGACCTCTCCCCGATGCTGGCCGGTGGTTTCCTGCTCACCGGACTCGGCGCACTGACGGTGGCGGCGACTCGCCGCCGGGCTGGCAGGCACTCTCTCTGAGGTGCGTGACAACCTCTGATTACTAAATTCCAGTGGGGGCCGGCGGATCATCGTCGGCCCCCACTGCTACGTCCGACCACTACCCCGCTACGATCGGCGCCCTCATGAATAACTTGATCTCTCGGCTGCGCAGTCGACCGGTCATCTCGCTTATCGGTGTCGTCGCTCTCCTGCTTGCGGCCACCTTCGGAGTCATCGCCCTGGTGACCGGTGGCGGTGGTGCTGGAGCCGTTGATGCTCAAGAGGTGGTCAACACCGCCGGCCAGTATCGCTTCGAGGCTCCCGATGGGTGGTCGACCGCCCAAGAGGGGCGCACCACCACGGTGACGAGCCCGGACCAGGCCACGGTGATCACTCTCGGGGTTGGTCGCCCGGGGTCCCTGCCGGTCGCGGGCACCTTGTTCTTCCAGCAGGTGGCCGAGAATTACCGCAACGTGCAAGTGATCCCCCCGGAAGCCAAGCAGGTGGGTGCCCAGCAGGCGTTGATCTACGGTGGAGTCGGGGACAACGAGAAGAACGCGCACATCCGTTTCTTGGCGATCACCGTCCAGAACGAGCCTGCCAACTACGCCATCGCGGTGTTCACTGCGGCTGGTTCTGATCCCAAGGTGGTGCTTCCACCGGTAAACCGGGTGGTCGACACCTTCCGGGCGTTACCGAAGAGCTGATGCTGCGGCTCGCCGGCTGGGTCCGTCGGCTGGAGGGTCCCGGCCCTCAGTGGACGGCGACCGGGGCGGCTACCGTGGTCTCGTCGATGTCCGAGGTGCGAACGGTGACCGCCAGCTGCCAGTTGCCCCGGTAGGGCAGCTGGACCCCGCTGGCGGCGTACTCCCCCGGCGCGGTGTTGCGCAGCGCGATGGTGAAAGGTCCGAGCTGGCGTGCGGTGAGGGTCAATTCCGCCCGTAGCTCGGCGACGTCGGTCGGCGTTCCCCGGGGATCTTGCACGGTGACGTGAACCATGTTCGGCCCCGTTGCGGCCGGGTTGACGTCCACGATGAGCCGACCTCTCCCGTTGGGTCCCCCGGTGTCGTAGCTGATGACCTGGTGTACCGGTCCGGGTGGCGCGGCGGTGGCCGTGCGACCCGGTTCGGCGTTGATCAGCATTGCGGTGACGCCCAGCACCAGCGCACCCAGGGCCGCCTCTCCCAGCACGCTCCGGCGTAACACAGCTAGCCCCGGTGTGTCCCGACGCTGCGTCGGTTGGCTCAGGGTCGGCTGGCTCAGGGCTGGGCCGGACGCGGCTGTTCGGGCCGCTGCCCCCACACCGACGAGCGTTCGCCGACGCCGGGTGACCCACCGGTGCGAGAGCGTCGCGACGCTGAGCATGAGTGCGACCGCTCCCAGCTTCACCAGCAGCAGCCGGCCGTAGTCGGTGGATCCGAACGCGGCCCAGCTGCCGAGCTGGCGCCAAGACTGGTAACTGCCGGTGCCGATCAGAACCACGATCGAGCCGGTCGCGATCGTGGAGAACCGGTACACGGCGTGGTCGGTGAGGGTGGGTAGCTCGGCAGTCGCGGTACTCACCGGTCGTAGCAGGACGATCAGGGTGACTAGGCCACCGAGCCAGAGCCCCATCGCCATCAAGTGGATCATGTCGGCGGGCAGCGCCAGCTCCGGTTGGAGCCCGACTGCGGCATGGTCGGCAGCAGACCAGGTAGCGGCCAGCCCCAGGGCCAGTACAACGCCGAGCGCGCCGAACCAGGCCCGGCCGCGCCGGCCGAGATGCTCCAGCCAGGCGCAGAGCAACACGAGGAACACGCCCGCCAGCGCAAGCAGCGCGAGCCGGCTGGTCAGCGCGGCGCCCACCCGGCTGCCCAGGGTCTCGGAGACGAGCGCCGGGTCCAGGAGCCGGTCCAGACCCAGTCCGTTGCCATAAGGCCCCTGGAGCAGCAGGGTTGCCATGGTGCACGCCAGCAGCCCAGCCCAGCCGGCCAGCATGACGCGGCGGGTATCCCGTCTGGTGATCG
>OBLV0100000226.1_pt1 | contig 18355 bp, 20 predicted proteins | sample 1520071 | NCBI WGS metagenome assembly OBLV01 (sample SAMEA3888446, study PRJEB22518) | metagenome | reverse complement strand
CAGTCCCCAATCGAGACAAAAGCGCAGGAGGGGCCGGCAGACCAGCTTCTGAAGTCAGTCAGTGACGCCGCCCGAATGGTTGCAGACGCCAAGCGCCAGCTCGTTGCCACGATCGAGGCAGCCCGAGCTGGCGGTTGCAGTTGGCGTGAGATCGGGATTGCTGCGGGCATCGCATATCAGACCCTGCATCGTCACCACCACCGGAGTGGGGCCGGGTGACACCAGGGCGTACACCTGATCGGAATCAAGGAGGAAACCCATGACCCAACGTCGTCAGTTCGGGCGGGTCCGACGACTGGCCTCGGGCCGGTGGCAGGCCCGATACCCCGACGGGACCGGCCGAGACGTTCCCGGACCAGGCACTTTCGTGACCAAGCAGGACGCCCGACGATTCCTGACTTCGATCGAAGCGGACATGCTGAGGGGAACGTACATCGATCCCCGTGGCGGCCGCACAACCCTCTCGGAGTGGTCGACTGACTGGCTGGGCGGCGACCCGGCCAAGAGGGCCTCGACCAAGGCGCGGGACCAGTCGGTACTGCGGACCCACTTCCTGCCCGCATTGGGGCATCGACCTTTGGGAAGCATCACGCCTCTCGACATTCGCCGCGTGGTGGAGGCGATGAACGAGCGACTGGCGCCCCGGACGGTGCGGACAAACCTGGCCGTGCTGTCGGCCGTGCTCAACGCGCAGTGGAAGCTGACCTGATCGGTCGGTCGCACGTGCGAGGGATCAAGCTCGCGGCACCATCGGGCGACGATGTGAACGGCACGCTTCCTCCAGAGGACCTGGTTCGGCTCGCCGACGCCGTCCCGGGCCGATACCGGGCGCTCATCCTGCTGGCAGGGATGGTGGGGCTCCGTTGGTCCGAGGCAGTCGGCCTCACCGTCGGCAACGTCCAATTCCTGAGCCGGACGCTTCGTGTGTGCGAGACGATCGCCGAGGTCGAGGGCAAGCTGTCCATGGAGGCGACGAAGTCGAAGTCGTCGGTGCGGACCTTGAGCATCCCCAGGCCCTGCTCGACGAACTCGCACGACATCTGGCCACCTTCCGTCCCGGTGCCGGCCCCGGCGACCTGGTCTCCACCGGAGCGAGAGGCATGCCGCTTCGGCGGTCCTTCGCCGCCCGCGTTTCAAGCCCGCTGTGACAAGAGCAGGGCTCGATCCGGGTTGAGCTTCCGGGGACCGCGGAAGGTGGCGACGAGCTACATGGTCGACGAAGGCGTGCACCCCCGGGTGATCCAGCACCGTCTCGGACATGCCACCGCCAGGATGTCGCAGGAGCTGTACGCCCACGTCACCGACCCCGCCGACCAAGACGCAGCGGCCCGTCTCGGGGCACACTTTTCCAACGCTACGGGCACGCAGCGGGCACGGAACGGTTCTGACGGCCGATCGGCAACCCTGTCCAACGAAGTCCCGGTCAGGGCGGTGGAGGTGACCGGACTTGAACCGGCGACTTCTACGTTGCGAACGTAGCGCTCTACCGAGCTGAGCTACACCCCCGCGGGGAGTCGAGGTTAGCTCAGCGCTCCGCCGTCTCGACCCCCACGACGCCTTCGCACTCCGACTGAGACGGCGCCGGCAGGTGATCCGCGATCGCGGCCTGGAGGCGGGCCTGAAGGATGCTCGTGGTCAGGTCACTCCTCGTGCGCTCCAAGACAGCACGCAGGGCATCGGCGCTTCGGCGCAGACCCGAGGTGACGGCATCGGGGTAATCAACGGTCACGAGCAGGTCGTAGGTGTCCTCCATGTCGCCGAGGAGTCGTTCCGCTAGGCCGAGCTGGCCGCCACGGAGGCGGTCGAGCAGGTGCCGGCGCAGTTCCGATGCCGCCTCCGCCAGGCCGTTGAGCCACGCCGGTATCCCGACACCAATCTGGTCGGGGCCAGGCAAGGGCCGGGCGCCGACCAGGGCCGCAGTGAGGATGGCTTCGGCGTATTCCTTCTCGGCGTCGTGAACGAAGCCGGCAAAACCAATCGCCGGGTGTGGCGCCACGGCGCGCTGGGCCTGACGCAAGGCCGCCTCCGCCTCGCCGGCCAGCGCCTCGGCCCGCGCTACCTCCAAGCGATGGACGGCCCGGATGGAGCTGCCGCAGGCCCGGATGGTGCGCCGGCAGGCGACGAGAGCCACCTCCCGGGCCGCGTTGACAGCGTCCAGATCGGTCCGCATCGACTCGGCCAGCTGGGCCAACTCGCCACGGCGCCCCGTCGACGGGGATAACGACGGCCCGACTTCGACGATGATTAGTTGGCGGCCCGGCGGGCCAGATCGGCCAAACCAGCGGTGACTGGCTGAGCCTCGTAGCGCCCCGGAACCCCCCGGGCGCCAGGCAGGAAGGTCAACTTCATCTCTCGCTCCGCCGCCACGTTGCGCATCCGCACCAGCAGCGCGACATATGCGACCAACATCACGTCGACCACCACGTTGACCATCCACATCACGCTGAGACCGGGGATGAGAGCCAGTCCGGCCGATCCGACGATGGCAACGACCAATCCGAGCAGGACGTCACGGCGCCGCTTCTGCGCCTGCTGGCGCTTGCCTCGTCCCGAGGAGACCCGGCCCGTGGTCGCCACCGGACGGTAGGGGCCGATCGTCCCGGAGGCATGGTTGCGCGGGAGATGCATGCGGTTGGCCGGCACGACAGTGAGGGGAGCGGCCCGCTCAAGCACGGATAGATGGCGCCGGAAGGTCCCAATGGAGTCCCCCAGCTTCCCGTCCGAGCGAGCCCGCACCAACGGGACCACGATGACGGCTACCCAAATGCCTGCCAGGACCAGCAGCACCACTGTGGTCAACGCTCCTCGGCCTACCCTTCCTTATCGTGGACGGTAGCTCGATGGGCCGTGGCAACGGTGGATGCACCGTGGCCCACGAACTCGTCCCCCCTGGATTCGGCAACCCTAGCCGTTCACCTGTCCGGGTGCCAATGGGGCGAACCGTAAAAATGTCGCGCCCGGATTATCCGCCGCGCGGGCCCTCTTCCAACACGGCGTCGATGGCCGCCAACTCGGCATCCCCGGCCGCCAGCCCGCTGCCGTCGAGCACGGCATCGATCATGGGGCTGCCGAGGGGAACGTCACCTCGGCGCCAGACCCCGGACTTGCCGCCGATCTTCTCCCACAGCGCCAGCTCGCCGATCACCATCGACCGGTCGCTCGACTTACACATGTCGTAGATCGTCAACCCGGCCACGGCGCACGCGGTGAGCGCCTCCATCTCGACTCCGGTGCGGTCGACCGTCTCGACACTCGACTCGACCTCGACGTTGTCATCGCCAATGGTGAAGTTGATGTTGACCGAGCCGACGAGCAGCGGGTGGCACAGCGGGATGAGGTCGGAGGTGCGCTTGGCCGCCTGGATGCCAGCGATGCGGGCGGCGCCGAGAACGTCGCCCTTGGCCATAGCATTGCTGGCGACCTTGGACGTGGTCTCGGGCAGCATGAACACCTTGCACCGGGCGACGGCCCGGCGATGGGTCGACTCCTTCGGTGTTACGTCAACCATGCGTGCTCGCCCGAGTGGGTCGAGATGTGTCAGACCGCGGTCAGGCATGGCGAGAGTCTAAGCCTGCCGACCGCGCCAACCACGATGGCCCGAGGGTTTCGTCCCGGAGTTTGACGACGACGATCAGGCGAATCGCGCCTGGCAGCAGAGGCGAGCGCCGGGTCGGGGCAGCACGTCGTCGGTCAACTCAGCGCAGGGAACCATGGATTCCCCACACACTCGGCCCGCCCGCACCGTGAGGCGCTCAACCATCCCCGTCGAGCTGTGGGCGAACACGGCCCGCAGTTCGGCGTCGCCCGATGCCACACATTCCAGCGCCCGGTCCGAGATTGGGGCACAGAGCCACGTCACCGAGTCGGTGTGGACGATGAGGTAACGCCGCCCCTGCTCGTCGTGGGCCGAGAAGACCTCGTCGGCCAGCAAGACCTCGTCGACCGACAACGCCGCCTGCCAACCTCGCCAAAGGCTGACCGAAACCGAGCTCATGACCCACTCCTGCCCTACCGGGCTCCGTTGCCCGGTTTCCTTGCCCGAACTGTCGGCTCGGAGGCGGGAAAGCTTGACCCACACGGGTTCTGGCGATGGCTGGCGACCACAGGTGACCAAAATGCATCACCCGATGTATGGACGAGGGGCGGCCGCGGGAATCCAAGAGGCGGAGGAAGGGGAGTTCAGCCGCCGATCTGGCTCATCGAGCGCGACGGCCGGATGAAGGTCACCTGGCTGATCGAGTGCCCGGCCCATTTCCCCCCCACGTTGGCGGCGATGGCTACGGCCAGGTCGTCGTCGCTGGCCCCACCCCGAAGGAGCGAGCGCAGGTCTGTCTCGTCGAGGGCGAACAGGCAGTTTCGCAGCTGCCCCTCAGCGGTGAGGCGGATCCGGTCGCACGCACCACAGAACGGCTCGCTGACACTCGAGATCACGCCGATCTCCCCTGCCCCATCGAGGTAGCGAAAACGGCTTGCCGGCGAGCTGCCCCGATCCAGGACGGGCACGACTGGATACACCGCAGCGATGGCGGCGACGATCGACGAGCCCGGCACGACCCGGTTGGCCGACCATTGGTCCGACGCGTCCAGGGGCATGAACTCGATGAAGCGCACCGTGACCCCCTGCTTGCGCCCAAAGGTGGCGAAGTCGACGATCTCGTCGTCATTGATGCCCCGCATGAGGACGCAATTGACCTTCACCGGCGAGAATCCGGCGGAAACGGCGGCGGCGATCCCACCGAGCACCGAATCGAGTGCGTCGCGTTTCGTGATCGCCCAGAACCGATCCCGCCGCAGCGAGTCGCAGCTGATGTTGATCCGCCGCAGCCCCGCCTGGTAGAGGTCGCCGGCGAGGAGCCCAAGGCTGGCGCCGTTCGTGGTCATGGCTAGGTCAACCCCGCCACCGGCGGAAAGGCGAAGAGCAGAAAGTTTGGCGACCAGCGTCGGCAGGTTGGCCCGCACCGTCGGCTCCCCTCCGGTCAGCCGGATGCTGTCAACGCCGAATCGGTCGACGCAGATGCGGGCGACTCGCTCGATCTCCTCGAAGGTGAGGATCTCTTCGCGCGCCAGCCACACCATGCCCTCTTCGGGCATGCAGTACTGGCAGCGGAAGTTGCACCGGTCCGTCACGGAGATGCGCAGGTCGCGGACCGCACGCCCGTAGGAGTCGACAAGCGCATCCACGATCCCCAGCGTAACTCGCGAATGCGAGAACGAAGGAAGGAACCGTTAGGAGAGCAACAGCAGGTCGACGTCCCCGCCGGCGGGGATTCCGTCGCCATCGGGCACCAAGGCCAACGCGTTGGCCCAGGCCATGGCCCGCAACAGGTGGGACTCCTGGCCGCCGGCCGAGTGCACGTGGAAGCGCCCGTCGGTCACCGAGGGAGTGGCAACCACCCGGTTCAAGTGCAACTTTCCGTCCGGCCGCCGAGAGAAGCCGTCGTCGGCGATACCACGGACCCGGAGGCGGTCGAGCGACGAGAAGCCCATCATCTGTCGCAGGCCGGGCCGGGCGAACAGCTCGAAGCTGACCATGGACGAGACCGGGTTGCCAGGTAGCCCGAACACCGGCATGCCGGAGACCAACCCGAACGCCAGCGGCTTGGCCGGGCGGATGGCGACCTGCATCCAGGTCACGTCGCCCATCTCGTCGAGGACCTTCTTCACGTAGTCGAAGTCACCCATGCTGACCCCACCACTGGTGATGAGGGCGTCGCACGACACAACTCCACGGGAAACGGATGAGCGGATCGACGACTCATCGTCACGTGCGGCCCCGAGGTCGATGACGTCGAAGCCGGATTGGCGGCACAGGCTCATCAGCGTCAACCGGTTGGTGTCCCTGATCTGACCGGGCAACAACGGAGCCGATCCCTGGACCAGTTCGTCACCAGTCGAGAGAACGCCAACACGGGCCCGGCGAAACACGTCCACATTTTCCCATCCGATGCTGGCGAGGACCCCGAGGTGGCCGGGTGTCAACTCGGTCCCGGCTGGGAAGACCGTCTGGCCGGCCGCGATGTCACCAGCGGCCGGCCGGATGTGCTGACCGGCGATCGTCGCCTGGTGAACCAAAACATCCGCACCACTTAAGGACGTGACCTCGACGATGGCGATGGCGTTGGCGCCGGCAGGCAGCGGCGCCCCGGTCATGATGCGCACCGCTTCGCCCGGACCGACTGCAACATCGCTCGAGGCGCCGGCGGCGACCGTGGCGACGACCCGAAGTTGGACGGGACCGTCGGCCGCCCGCACGGCGTAGCCGTCCATGGCGGTGTTGGCGAAGGGTGGAACGTCACAGTCCGACACGACGTCGGCTGCGGTCACACACCCGAGGGAGTCGGCCAACGGCACCGACACCACCTCGAGGGGGCGGCAGGCGGCCAGCACCTTGGTCCGAGCCGCCTCGAGGGGGATCAAACCAGGCCCTCCCGGCGCACCACCTCGGCGAGGAAGGCCCGGAAGCCCGGCCCGAGATCGTCTCGTTCCAGGGCCAGCTCGACGGTGGCCCGCAGATAGTCAAGCTTGTTGCCGACGTCGAAGCGACCGTCACGGAACGTCCAGCCGTACACGGTCTGCTCGGCCAACAGCGCCTTTATGCCGTCGGTGAGTTGGATCTCTCCGCCGGTGCCGGGGGGGACCTCGTCAAGGGCGTCGAAAATCGCAGGGGGGAAAACGTAGCGTCCCATCACCGCCAGGTTGGACGGGGCGGATTCGACCGGTGGCTTCTCGATGATGTCAAGGATCCGTACCAGCGCGTCGTCTACCGGTTCGGGTGTGGCGCAGCCGTAGAAGCGGATCTCCTGCCGGTTGACCTCCTTCAAGGCGACGACCGGAGCGTGGTGGCGGTCGTAGACCTGGAGCATGTTGTCGAGGACACCGGCACGCTCGTGCATGATGTCGTCGCCCAGCATCACGACGAAGGGCTGGTTTCCGACGTGTTTGCGAGCGGCGGCGACGGCGTGGCCGAGGCCCTTGGGCTCGCCCTGGCGGACGTAATGGATGTCCGCCATCTCGGCGATGGCCTGCATCTCCTTGCGCTGGTCCAACTTACCGGCCGCCTCCAGGTAGTACTCCAACTCGAAGGAACGGTCGAAGTGGTCCTCGACGCTGCGCTTGCCCCGGCCGGTGATGATGAGGATGTCGGTGAGACCGCAGCGGACTGCCTCTTCGACCACGTACTGGATGGCCGGCTTGTCGACGATGGCCAGCATCTCTTTGGGCTGCGCCTTGGTGGCGGGGAGGAACCGGGTGCCGAGCCCGGCGGCAGGGATCACAGCCTTGCGAACAGTCGAGAGCACGAAGGAAGTATTACCCGTCGCTGGTCCGTTGCGATCCGCAAGGGGCCAGCATCATCGCGGCCCATGCTAGAAGTGGTGGCCGTCACGTAGACTTGGCACTCACGACAGCAGAGTGCTAAATCCAGCGAACGGCTGGCTGAAGGGGATGACCGGGTCCAATGCCCACCTATGAATACGCGTGCAAATCGTGCGGTCAGCATATGGACGTCCAGCAGGCGTTCACCGACGACGCCTTGACGACCTGCCCGACCTGTGGCGGTCCGTTGCGCAAGGTGTTCGGCAACATCGCCATCGCGTTCAAGGGGAGCGGCTTCTACAGCACCGACAACCGTTCCATGGGCAAGGGAAACACCGCCTCGGCCAAAGGTGACGCCGATGGCGCGGCGTCGTCCGACGGCGGGTCCACGTCCGATTCCTCTTCTTCCTCCTCCGACGGCGCGTCGAAGTCGGACTCGGCGACCTCGACTGGTGATGGATCGAAGTCAACCGGATCGGGCTCAAGCGACACGGCCGCAGGCTCGAAGACGACCGTTTCAAAAACCGAGAAGTCCGGCGACAAGAGCCCGGCCACCACTCCCTAGGCGGCCAATGTGGTCCGCGAGGCGGCGATTAGGGGTTGATCAGCGACAGGACAATAAAGAATGCCCCGACTACCAGGCAGTAAATGGCGAAGGGGGTGAGGGTGCGAGTCCGGAAGTAGCGGGTCAAAAAGCGCACCGAGAAGTACGAGGCGACCGCCGCTACCGCGCTGCCGGCGAGGACCTGGCCTCGAATCCCGTTGCCGGCCGAACCGAGCAGGTCGGGCACCTTGACCAGCCCGGCGGCCAGAATGATCGGGGTGGCCAGCAGGAACGCGAACTTGACGGCGTCCTCATGGTCGAGCCCCCGGACCAGCCCGGCGACCATGGTCACGCCCGAGCGGCTGATCCCGGCGATGAGGGCCAGGCTTTGCCCGAACCCGATGATCCCTGCCTCCTTCCACGCCATGGTGTCGAGGCGGCGGGATCCCGATGCCGTCAGCCCCTCCCGAGCCGCCAGGGCCTTCACCTCGGAGCGCTGGCGGACCCGTTCCCCACCGAGCAGGATCAGCCCGTTACAGGTGAGGAAGATGGCGGCGGCCAGGGGTTTGCTGAACAGCGTCGCCAGGTGTTTTTCCAGCAGCAGGCCAATGACGCCGGCGGGGATGGTGGCGACGATGATCAGCCAGATCAACCGCTCCTCGGACGTTTCGATCTTGCGCTTGGCCAGGGTGTGAAAAAAGGCGGCAATCAGTCGGGACCAATCCTTGCGGTAAAACACGAGGAGAGCCACCGCAGATGCGCAGTGCAAACCCACCACGAAGGCCAGGTAGAACTTGTTGCCATTGGACTGGCTGCTGACCAGGGTGTGCCAGCCGAAGAGATAGGGCACGAGCACCGAATGGCCCAGGCTCGAGATCGGGAACAGCTCGGTGACGCCCTGGATCAGGCCGATCACAATCGCCTGGAAGAAGCTCAGTGGCGTGGCGGCGGCGATCAGCATGGCTCAGGTGTTGCTCACAACCGGTTGCCCGGGGGAGCAGGCGGTGGGGTCCCAGGGAAGCGGCTTGTCGGTCGAAGAGCTTACCGGCTGGTTGTCGGGGGTCGGCACGGTGGTGGTGGTCGTGGGCGCCGGCGTCGTAGTTCCGGGGACGGTCGTCGTCGTTGTCGCCGACGGCGGGGGCAGAACTTCGACGTCGGTGCCGGTGTCCAGCATGATGTTGCCGGCGGCGACGGTGGGATCGGACTGCATCATCACCGAGCCACCGAGGGCCGCCACCACGGTTTCGGCTTGACCGAGACCAGTGACTCCCGGGCTGTAATGCACCACCGTCTCAACGTAATCGGCCGGCACCGTGCCCTCGCCGCCGTCGACGGCGTTGAACCCGAGGGCCTGAAGCGAAGCGACGGTGTTGGCCGCCTCATGGGAGATATTGGAGATGTTCTGGACGCGGACGGTGATTGACGACGGGCTGACCTGGGCGATGGCTTGGCCCTGCCACTGGGCGATGACTTGCTGGTCGGCTGGTTCGACGGGAAAGTCGACCTGGCCATAGCCGCCGCCGTCGAACTGGTATTGGGTATCGGGGACCACGGTAACCGGCATCGTCAACTCCGGGACGTTGTTCAAATTGATCGAGCGAAAGCGCCTGATGACGGCAAGGAGGTCGGACTTCAGGCCGGGATCGACCGTGACCTGGCCAATGACGTCGCTGAGAAGATCATTCAGCCTCACCGGATTGGTCGTGATGCCCTGGCTGGTCACCGACGCGGACAGCACCTTCAAAAAGGTGTGGGTGCGCTGGATTCTCGCCAGGTCCGACTCCTGTTCCTGGGGCCAGGAATGAGGGTTCGAGAGGTTGTACCCAGGGGCGTAGTACTGGAGGTGGCGGGAGCGGACCAGGGCTAGGGCGGTGGAGCCGTCCAGTGCGATGCAGCCGGTTCGGGCAATGCGCAGCGCCGAGTCGGCGTCGAACAACTCATCGGGGAAGTTGATGTCGATTCCGCCCAGATCGTTGATCGTCTGCTGGAAGCCGTCGAAGTTGATCTCGACATAGTTGGTGATCGGGATGCCGAGGTCGTTCTGGATCGTGGTGATGAGCTGGGCCGCACCATCGCTGTACTGGTAGTTACTACCGTTCAGGGCGCTGTCGATCTTTCCGACGTCGCCGGAGATGTTGTTCGGAGGCAACGGCACAAACATGTCTCTCGGTATCGACAGCAGCGCGGCGCGTCCGGTGGCCGGGTCGAGATGCAGCACCATGGTGACATCGCTGTGCGCCCCCCCGGCGTCCTCGGGCGTGCCGAACTTGGCCGCCTCGCTGGGAGAGAGCCCGACGCGGCTGTTGTCGCCCACCAGCAGGATGTTCATGGGGCTGAGCCCATCGGACTTGCTGCCACCGACCGCTCCCGGGGAGAGGGGGAGGTCGCTGATGGTGTGGATCGAGTCGAGCCGGTAGCGGACGTATCCGAACACCGACCCGACCGCGACAAGGGACAAAACGGTCATAGCGTTGACGGCGAGGAGGATTCGACGGGGCCAACGCCGGTACGTTCGCCTCCTCCTAGGTCGCCGCCCGGGAGCGGCGCGCAAGTCTCGCGGTTGTTTCAGGAAACCAGATGGTAGTGAGCGGCCGCAGCACCGTCAGTTCAGGCGGTGGCGGACCCACCAGAAGCAAACGCCCGCCAGGACGACGGCGGCCGCCATGAGGATCACGGTCTCCAAGGCTTGGAACGTCCAGTAGCGATTGGCCGGTTGATAGGTGATCACGTGGTCAACGATCCGACTCGAGTAGACCCAGGCGTTGGGGAGCTTGGAGGTCGCGTTGTCGATCGCCGTGTTGATGTGAGCTGGCCCGATGAGGTGCGGCCGGATGTCGTAGACCATGATTTCGCGAGCGGCGAGGAAGGCAATCAGCGTCACCGCCATGGCGGGCAGCGTCCGCCGGATGATCACGCCAGCGGTCACGCCTAAGGCAAATGCGAATGCCGCGTAGCCAAGAGGGGCGATACCTCGTTCGGCGAACACCGCCGGTGAAAACCGGTTCATCTCGACCCGGTCGATCGGGCTCGACCACCACGTCACCATCAGGCTGAAAACCCCGGCCAGCGCGACGCTGGCGCCACCGACCACCGCCAGCTTGCCGAGGAGCCACCGGCTCCGGGTCACGCTTTGCGTCCACGCCAGGCGGAACGTCCCGTTTTCCAGCTGGCCGGCTACGAGGGGCGCACCCCAGAAGGCGCCGATAAGGGAGGGGAGCACGACGAGGGCGGTGCCGAGCAGTTTCAGCGATTTGAATCGGCCGAGGAGGCGACTGGTCGCAGCCGTGCAGTCGCCACTCGCCTGGCAGGTCTTCACGGTTGTGTCGTAGAGGTGGACGAGATTGGGGCCCGTGACCGCGAGGACCACGCCGATCATCGCCAGCGCCCCGAGGGCTAGGTAGGCCTGGATCCGGAACTGGCGCCAAGCGACGCGGATCATCGAACGACGCCCAATCCGGCGCGGCGAGCCCGCTCCGCGTTTGCGGCTTGGCTCATGTAGGCCAGCACCAGGTCCTCCATGCCGATCGGTTCGACCGTCCACCACGGGTCGTAGATCGCCGAATCGCTACGGACAAGGAAGGTGCTTTGGCGGTCGGTTTGGCTCACCTCGATGACCTGCTGGTTGTCCGGCAGGCTGGCGGGATCGCGCCGGGCTCCGATGAGCCGGTAGTGAGTCGCAAGCAGGTCCTCGACCTCTCCGGCCAGCTGCACCTGCGAGGCGGCGAGGACGACGAGGTAGTCGCAGACCCGCTCGAGGTCGGTGACCAGGTGAGACGACAGCACGACGCTCAGCTCGTTGTCGGCTACGGCCTCCATGAGGTATTGCAGGAACTCACGCCGGGCCAGTGGGTCCAGGCTGGCCACCGGCTCGTCGAGGACCAGCAACTCCGGCCGTTTGGCCATCGCCAGGGTGAGGGCGAGCTGGGCTCGCTGGCCGCCGGAGAGCTTGCCCGCCCGCTGCTTGGGATCGAGGCCAAGCTGGTCGACGCGGCGTACCGCCATGGCGTTGTCCCACCGTGGGTTGAGCCAGGCCCCGAGGTCAAGATGGTCAGCAACGGTGAGCCCCGAGTAGGTCGGCGTGTCCTGGGCGACGAAACCGACGCGTCCGAGCTGAACCGGGTTGGCCGCCGGTCGTTCGCCCAGGACGTCGATCGTGCCCGATGTCGGTCGCAGGAGGCCGACGGCCAGATGCAGCAACGTCGTCTTGCCGGCTCCGTTGGGTCCCACGAGCCCGACGACGCGCTCGGCGGGGATCGAAAGGGTGCAATCGCGGAGGGCAACCCGGCGCCGGTAGTGCTTGGCCAGCTCGCTGGCTTCGAGGACGGCGTTCACGCTACGCCTTCCTGCGTGGCGACCCGAAAGGTATCCCGAAAGAGGGCTTCGATGCTCTCGTCGTCGAGCCCGGCCAGACGGGCCTTGGCCATCCAGCGCTGGAGGTCATGGCGAAGCGGACCATGCGCCGCCAGCGAGACGTCGCTCAGCGTGCGGGTCACAAAGGTCCCAACCCCGGGGCGCGCCGCCACCAGCGCGTCGTGTTCAAGCTCGCGATAGGCCTTGAGCACGGTGTTGGGGTTGATCGCCAGGCGGGCCACGACATCTTTGACCGTTGGCAGCTGATCGCCCTCGCGCAGCAGACCGAGCTTGAGGGCCTGGCGCACCTGGTGCACGAGTTGCAAGTACGGCGAGACACCCGAGCGGGAGTCGAGATGGAACTCGATCAACCATGCCTCCATTCATCTAGTTACCTAGATAAATATGCTCCCAGATCGCCGCTCTGTCAACTCAGGGTCTGATGCGCCGGTCGTGCCCCCGGCCTGTCACATTCGGCCATTGCCGTTCGTCAGTAGTAAGAACGAACTGGGGCAACCCATGTAAGCAAGGAGACGATGAGATGAGCACCAAAACGATGGAGCCGACCGAGACCGCGACGACCAAGACGGAGCGGCACGCTCGGATGGCGCACCCGGCGATGCTGGTGCCCGATGCGATGGCTGCCCTGCAAGCGGTCGGGGCGGCCGTGGGAAGAGGCGGCGTGTCCGCGCGCACGATCGAGTTGGTCAACATCCGGGCCAGCCAGATCAACGGCTGCGGCGTCTGCCTGGATGGCCACCATCGCACCGCCAAGAAGGAGGGCGAGACCGACGAGCGCCTCTTCGCACTGGCGGGCTGGCGAGATGCGCCGTATTTCACCGATGCCGAGCGCGCCGCCTTGGCGCTGGCCGAAGCAATGACCCGGCTGAGCGACCGGGCCGATCCGGTGCCCGACGAGATCTGGGACGAAGCGGCCCGGCACTACGACCAGACGCAGCTCGCAGCCCTGATCCTCGACATCGCCAACATCAACCTGTGGAACCGCCTCAACGTTGCAACGAGCCAGATCGCCGGAGGGTGGCGGCCGTAGACCATTTCTGAGCACTCGTGCGCGGTGGGCACGACAATCGGCTCGTCCCGTCCCGGAAGGGCTGCTCGGCGGTCACCATGTCCGTTTTATGACGAAAGAGCGTTATACCCCACCCATGCTCACATCGGCGATCGCCAGGGTAAGGCCGGCGGCCGACGAGGGCAGCCGTTCGAGGTCGTTGCCAATGGCGACGATATCGAGGAGCATGCGCTGAATGGTCGAAGCGATGGTGAACTCCCGTACCGGTTCGGCCAGCTCTCCACCCCGGAACAACATTCCCTCGGCCCCGACCGAAAAATCCCCACTAATAGGGTTGACCCCGGAGTGCACACCGGAGATCGACTGGACAACCAGGCCATCGCCAACCGAAAGCATGATCTCACCCGGCGTCATTTTCCCAGGAAGTATTGAAACCGCCCGAGCGCCTACACCCGGCCCGCTCTTGAATCCGGCCCGAACGGCGGAGCCAGTCGACGCCCGCCCGGCGCGGCGGCCGGCATAGGTGTTGTATAAAAACCCTTGTAAGACACCACCGTCGATGAGCACGTTGCGCCGGCACGCCAGGCCCTCGGCGTCGATGCGGGCGGCACCGTAGGCCTCGGGATCGGTCGGGTCGTCGGCCATCCGCAGTTGCGGCACCGTCACCAACTCGCCGACGCGCTGGGCGAACAGCGACCGGCCCTTCAACACCGCCTCACCGTCGAGCGTGCCAGCCAGGATTGCGAGCAGGGTGGCGGTGATCCGGGGCTCGAGGACGACGGTCACCCGCGCCGAGGCGGGCTTGCGGGCACCGAGCAGGCGCGTGGCCCGCGTGACGGCGTCGTCGGCCGCCTTGGCCAGCGACAGGTCCGCCGGCGACCGGCCGATTGAATAGCCGGCGCCGGTTTGGGTGTCGGACCCCTCGCCCGCGATGGCGTGGGCGGAGACATAACAGGTGGTCCGCCGGGACGACCCCACGATCCCGGTGCTGGTCGCGACGGCCGACTCGCTGGCTGAGTCACCCCAGTAGGCAGACTCGACCTGGCGAATGCGGGCGTCGCCGGCGCGCACCAGGCGCTCCAACTCGAGGGCCGCGTCCACCTTCTGATCGGTGGGAAAGGTGGCCAACTCGTCGCGCCACAGGTCGAGCTCGGCCGGCGTCACCCCGTCGGGGTCGGCCAAACCCAGATACTCGTCGGGTGTGCCAAAACCGGCGTTGTCGCGCGCTTCGAGCAGGGTCTCGGCCACCACGTCGTCGTCAAGGGAGCCGGCGTAGGCGAAGCCCTGGCGAGAGCCGGCGATGACCCGGATTCCGACCCCCGCCGACTCGGCCACCGAGAGCGACTCGACACCGCCCTCGAACACCTTGACCTCGGTCGAGCGGCCCCGGGCCACGAACGCCTCGACCTGTTCGCTATCGCGGGCCCATCCGGCGACTCGGGTCGCGATATCCAGCAGTTCGGTCATGCCGCCGTCCCGCCGACGGTGAGGGAGCGAACACGCAGCGTCGGCTGGCCGTCGCCAACCGGTACGCCCTGGCCGTCCTTGCCGCAGGTCCCCGGCGAGCCCATGGCGAAGTCGTTGCCGACCACGTCAATGTTGCGCAGGACCTCGGGGCCGCTGCCGATCAGGTTGGCGTCGCGCAACGGCTCGGTGATCTGGCCGTCGCTGATGAGGTAGGCCTCGGTCATCCCGAAGACGAAATCGCCGGTGGCGGTGTTGACCTGGCCACCCCCCAGCTGGGCCACGTACACCCCGTGCGGGGTCTGGCGAACGATCTCCTCGGGATCCTCGGTGCCGGCCAGGACGTAGGTATTGGTCATCCGCACCATCGGAAGGTGCTGGTAGCTCTGGCGGCGGCCGTTGCCGGAGCTGTCGCGGCCTTCCTTGCGGGCCCGGAGCCAGTCCCACATGTAGTCGGTCAGCACGCCATCTTCGATCAGCACGTTGCGCCCGGCGCGGTGACCCTCGTCGTCGATGCCGATCGCCCCCCATTGCCGGCCCATGGTGCCGTCGTCGACCAGGGTGACCAGTGGGCTCGCAACCGCCTCGCCCCGCCGGCCCCGGAAGACCGAGGCGTCGCGGCCTACCAGATCGGCCTCCAACCCGTGGCCGCAGGCCTCGTGGAACAGCACGCCGCCCCCGCCGCTCTTGAGCACCACCGGCACGGCGCCGCTCGGAGCGGGCCGGGCCGACAGCTTGCGCAAGGCGCGCGACGCCGCCAGGCGGGCGAGTTCCTCGACGTCGACGGTGTCGAACAGCTCCCACCCGACGGTGGCGCCTACCGACTCCCGCCCGGTCTGCAGGCCGGTGTCGCCGACCGCCACGCAGCTGATCGAGAACCGGGTCTTGACCTGGTCATCGCGGGCCAGCACACCGTCGCTGTTGGCGACCAGAATGCGCCGGCGGCCATCGGCGTAGACCGCGCTCACCTGGCGGATGGCCCCACCAGCCGAGCGGGCCACCTCGTCTGCCCGCCGGAGCAAGTCGACCTTGCTGGCCTTGGGCACCGATTCGGGAAGGACGGCGACCTCGTTGGGCGCCGGCGCCGTTTGTGAGGAGAATGCCACGGTGCGCACGCCGCCGCCGCCGCCCCTCGCCGCCGCTGCGGCCGCGGTGGCCGCTGCCCTGAGGCCCGACTCCGACAGGTCGGCGGTATGGGCGAACCCGGTGGTCTCGCCCGCCACTACCCGGATGCCGGCGCCGCGCTCACGACCGGAGGTAAGTTCCTCGACCCGGCCATCGTCGAGGCGGGCCAGTCCATTGCGCCGGTCCTCGGCGAAGACCTCGGCGAAATCGCCGCCGGTCCGCAACGCATCCCCGAGTACCCGCTGCAATACCGCCTCGTCGATCACGGCTCCCCCTTCGGCCCCTTCGCAGGCCGTCTTCAGGTCGTCTTCAGGTCGTCTTCAGGTCGTCTTCAGAAAAGGCGAGGGTAACAAGGCTGGGAGCGCTAGCAACCGCCGGCGCGCCGGCCGCTCGGCGGGCCCGGCGCGGCCAGGCCGACCCGTCGCTACAAGTTGGCCAGGAACTTTGAGATCACGGCCCACCAGGCGGCCGGCTGCTCGAACTGGGGGCAATGCCCGGCCAGCCCGATCACCGCGAAGTCGGCGTCGGGGATGGCTCCAGCCATGTCGCCGCATTGCTGCAAAAAGGTCTCGTCGAAGGCGCCGACGACCACAAGGGTCGGAACGGTGACCTTCTCCAACGCCGGCAGCCGGTCGGGCTGGCTCAGCATCTCGGCGGACAACGCCACCCACATGTCGTCCGACGCGACCAGGGTCTTGCGGTCGCAGAACTCGAGGTAGTCGGGCCGCTGGGCAATCAGCCTACGGTGGGCCTGGGTGTCGAGCGGCCCCGGTCCGAAATCCTTCTGCGCCTCGAGCAGGGCCGCCGTCCCCCCCGCCCGTACCACCTCTCGGCCCAGGCTCACCAACTCGGCCTCGATGCCGTCGGGCCGCTTGTGGCTGGTACCCATCAGGATCAGCCCGGCCAGCCGCTCCGGCGATTCGATCGCATACAGCTGGGCCACCATGCCCCCCATCGAGTGGCCGAACAGGACGAAACGGTCCCAGCCGAGTTGGTCGACGACCCTATCGACATCCTCCTTCAGGATCTGCAACGAGTAGTTCTCCTCGCCGAGGGGCTTGGCGCTTTCGCCATGGCCCCGCTGGTCGAAGGTCACGGCGTGCCAGCCGGCCCCCGCCAGCACGTCCAGCCATTCGGTGAAGTCCTCCTTGGCGCCGGCAAAGCCGTGCAGCAACAGCACGTGCTTGGTCGAGCCGGCTCCCGCCTCGGCGATCGCCAGCTCCAGCCCTCCAACCTCGAGTTGCTGGGTATCCACGGGTCGTCCTCCTGTTTCGGTAGTCCTACTCGGTCGGCGGCACCGCGACCGCCTTCATCGGCACGTTGAAGGTTACGAAGTCCACGTCGCAGACGATGTACGAGCCGTCATTGCGCGTCAGTGGAGTGATCTTGGGGAAATTGAACGCCGTAGGCACCTCGACTCGTCGTACGCGATAGGCGCTGTCGATCCAGATCGTGACCTGGAACTGGCTGGTCCGGCCGGCCAGGAGGGCCCGTATCGCCGCCCGGCGGGGCAGCGGTGTGTCGGCGATCGCCTGCGCCGGATCCACGTTGATCGTGTAGCTGATCGTCGAGACACCGTCGATCTCGCCGCCACCATCGGACAGGATATGGACGGTGCCACGGATCAGGTCGAGGTCGGCCCAGGGATCGCTCCCCGCCAGGATCGTCGGCATCGGGTCGATCGATCCGAGGGGAAAGTAGGCCCGGTCCCCGGTCTGCGTCACGTAGCCGGCGCCGCCGACGACCAACAGGTCGGCCGGCTTGACGTTCCCGGGCGCGGAGACCGCCAGGTCACCGTCGAGGGTGTTCAGGTTGATCGTGCCGGTGTACTCCGCCATCGGGCAGGTCGCGAGCACCTTCGCCGTGCCTTGGGACAAGGTGGTGTCGGGCGCTCTGGTCACGACGTACTGGGGGGTACCGAGCGGCCCGCCGGTGTTCTCGTTGCCGCTGCAACTAGCTAGACCGAGCAAGGCAATGACGAGGACGGGGATCAAAACCCATCGGGCTGCGGTTGAATGTAAACGGAACGTTAGCTCTAACCCAGTAGTTGCTGAATACTCAGTGTCTGTTCGGTACACAGTGCCACTAACCTACGCAGGTCGGCCGGAGGAGGCAGATGCGGAGGCATCGCCGGGTTTGGTCCATTGTTCGGGTTCTGGCCACGATCGCGATGCTCGTGGTCCTCGTGAGTCGCGTCGATCTCAAGACGATCCTTCCTCACTGGGATTTCGACCACATTGGCTGGCTCGTCGTCGCCTTGGTGGTCACCGTGGTGGGCATCGGGTTGGCATCGGTGCGGTGGCAGCGGGTCATGGCCGCTCTGGACCTGCGATCGCGCATGTCCCGCCTGTTCTCCACCTACCTTGCCGGGCTGTTCATTAGCAACTTCCTGCCGACGACCATCGCCGGCGATGCCCTGCGGGTCACCCGGATCGCCGGCGATACCGGCGAAGCGCCCCGGACGTTCGCCTCGGTCGTGCTCGAGCGCATGACCGGCTGGGCCGTCCTCCCCGTCCTGACCCTGGTGG
>OBLV0100000225.1_pt1 | contig 18363 bp, 15 predicted proteins | sample 1520071 | NCBI WGS metagenome assembly OBLV01 (sample SAMEA3888446, study PRJEB22518) | metagenome | reverse complement strand
TATCGAGACGCCTCCAAGCCCATGATGAATATCAACGGCACCACGGGAGGCGCCGAGGGCGGCGGTGTCCCCGCGACGTTGTGGCGGCATTTCATGGCCGCAGTCACCGACAATGGCAAGAACTCGACCTATACCGGCACCTTCGCGCCCGTGACCAGCTTCCCGGGGGCCATCATCAAGTCCCCGACCAGCATCTTGACGTTCCCGCAGGGCATGGGCGTGCCCACGACCACGACGACCACGACCCTGCCGCATGCCGTCATCGCGCCCAGCCCGACGACGACGCTGCCCCGGCGCACGCCGACCACCGTGCCGACCTCGGTGACAACCACGCTGCCGCCGTTCACCGGCACCACCGAGCCGAAGCCACACCGTTAGGCGCCGTTGGGGGTGATCTGGGGAAAATGGCGGCCCTTTCGGGCTTTCATCCTCCTTCCACATCCAGGCGTCGATAGCATGGGGTCTACCGCCGGCAGCCATTGGGCGCGGGACGGGACAACAGGGGAGGTTCCGACATGACCCCAGGGGTCACTGCACCCGCGGTCCGGGCCCAAAAGGGCGCCGCCGAACCGCTCGTCATGGTCACGGCCTACGACGCGCCCGGCGCCCGCATCGCCGATGCCGCCGGCGTCGACATGATCCTGGTCGGCGACTCGCTGGCGATGGTTGTCCTCGGCTACGACAACACCCTCTCGGTCACGGTGGATGACATGGCCCATCACACCGCCGCAGTAGCCCGGGCCAAGCCCCGGCCCATGATCATCACCGACCTGCCGTGGCTCAGCTACCACGTCGGCACCGACGACGCCGTCCGCAACGCCGCCCGCCTCGTCCGAGCCGGCGCCCAGGCGGTGAAGCTCGAGGGCGGTCGCAAGCGGGTGGCGGTGATCGAGGCGATCATTGACGCCGAGATCCCGGTCATGGGCCACCTCGGGCTGACGCCCCAGTCGCTGCACATGATGGGGGGGTTCAAGGTGCAGGGCAAGGAGGTCGACGCCGCCCAGGCCCTGGTCGCCGACGCCCAGGCACTGGCCGCCGCAGGTTGTTTCGCCATCGTGCTGGAAGGCGTGCCCGATACCGTCGCCGCGCTCGTGACCGACGCGGTGCCAGTGCCGACCATCGGGATCGGCGCCGGGCCGGCGTGCGACGGCCAGGTGCTGGTGTTCCATGACATCTTGGGGTTGGAGGATCGGGTGCTGCCGAAGTTCGTCCGCCGTTACGCGTCCCTGAAGGCCGACGCCGTGGCTGCGGTGGCCGCCTTCGCCGGCGACGTCCGGGCGCGCCGTTTCCCGACCGACGCCGAGAGCTACCACCTGAGCGGCGACGTGGCCCGCCAACTGGCGGCGCCAATCGAGTTGTACGGCCGGGCCTGACTCTCCCCTCCCACCCGCGCTTGCCGCGCGCGCGACGATGTCGCCCGTGGCCACCTCGATCTCGCCTTCGACCATGCGTTGGCTGCTACGAGCCACGGTGACGGTCCTTGTCATCGGCGTAGCGGTGTACCTGCTCCGCGGCGTCAACACCACGAAGCGGCCCAAGCTCGATAGCAACGGTGCCACGGCCTCGCGCGTCGCCGGCTTCGACCAGATCGGCTTCGAGGTTCACACCGCCGCGGGCGCCTCGTCCCGGCATTGCGGCCTCCTGGCGCTCACGACGCTCCAGCAGGACCGGGGCCTGATGAACCGGACCAACCTGGCGGGCTACGACGGGATGCTGTTCCAGTTCCTCGACCCGACGACGGTCGAGTTCTATATGAAGGACACGTTGATCAGCCTGTCGATCGCATGGTTCGACGCGAACGGCCGCTTCATCTCGTCGACCGACATGACGCCGTGCGGTAACGCCGCGGTCTGCCCGCTCTACCATTCGGCGGCGCCTTACACCCTCGCCCTCGAGGTCCCGCTCGGCCAACTCGGTCATGTAGGCGTCGCCGCCGGCTCGACGGTGACCGTGGGAGGATCCTGCTAGCCGGCTGCAAGTTTCTGTCCCAGCCCATCGTCATAGTGGGGGGGTGGATCAATCGCAGACGTCGACTACCATGGCGAGGTCAACACCCTGCCCCGGACCGACCGGGGCCCCGCGCCGCAACGCCGGGTCCAGAGGGAGGTAGCGGTCCGCTATGCGGCCTTATGAAGTCATGGTCATCTTGGACGTCGGCCTGGACGAGGATGTCATTCGGGCGACGGTCGAACGAGCCACCGAGCTGATCAAGTCCAAGGGCGCGACCCTGGGCCGTGTTGATCACTGGGGCCGGCGTCGTTTCGCCTACGAGATCAAGCACCACAACGAGGGGTACTACGTCCTCATCGAGGCGATGGCAGAACCCGCGGTGATGGCCGATCTCGACCGAATGTTGCACCTCGCAGACGAGGTGATCCGCTACAAGGTGATCCGTCTCCCCGACAAGGTGGCCGGCCGGGCCAAGCCGGCCAAGGTGGAGGCGGCGGCCAGCGCGGACAAGCCCACGATCGGAGCGTGAGAAACTGTGGCCTTTGACAACAACGTCAGCATTGTCGGCAACATGACCCGAGATCCCGAACTGCGGTTTACGGGGGGCGGCCAGCCCACCGCGAGCTTCGGGGTGGCGGTCAATCGAAGATGGCAAAACCGCCAGACCAACGCCATGGAGGAAGCGACGTCGTTCTTCGACGTGGTCTGCTGGGGCAGCCTGGCAGAAAACGTGGCCCAGTCGTTGGGGCGCGGCACCCGGGTCGTCGTCACCGGGCGCTTGGACCAGCGCAGCTGGGAAACCCAAGAGGGCGACAAGCGTTCGAAGATCGAGATCACCGCCGACGAGGTCGCCCCGAGCCTGCGGTGGGCGGCGGTCAAGATCGAAAAGAACGCCCGGCGCAGTCCCGATGGGTCCGAGCCGTCCCGTGACGGTGCCTCGCTACGCCCGGTACCCAACGAGCCACCGCCCGAGTATCGCCGTGACCAGGATGAGGAGCCCTTCTAGTGCGAGTCGTGCTACGCAACGACGTCGACAACCTAGGCAAGCGGGGCGACATCCGCGAGGTTTCCGACGGCTACGCCCGCAACTACCTCCTGCCCAAGGGCCAGGCCATACTGGCCGGCGCGGGCGTCGAGGCCCAAGCCACCGCCATGCGCCGGGCGCGTGATCGCCGTGACGCCCGCGACCGCGAGTCGGCGGTGTCGGTCGCCCGCCAGTTGGTCCCCGTCGTCATCCGCATCCCGGCCCGGGCCGGCACCGAGGGCAAGCTGTTCGGGTCGGTGACCTCGACCGAGGTCGTGGCCGCCGTCGCCGAGCAGACCGGCTTCGAGCTAGACCGCCGGCGCCTGCACCTCGACGAGCCGATCCGCAGCCTCGGTATCCACGAGGTACCCGTCAAGCTGCACGCCGACGTCGAGTTCCGCATCACCGTCGAGGTCGTCCGCCTCTAGCGTCGGTTGTCGAGGTTTTGGTTTTGTAAGCGGCGCCGGGCGGCCATCTGCCCGGCGCTTCTTCGCGTTCTGGTCTCACCCCATCTACATACTACAACGATGTTCTTCTACCCCTTCTTATCCACCAAGAATCCCCAACGTCATCCCCTAGCGACCCCACAGGTTGGGCAGCAATGGTGAGCGGGCTCATGGTTCAGTCCCTCGACGACGCCCGGCGTCGCAGCCACGGCGGTTCTCCCGGGCGGGTTCCCCCGCACAACCTGCAAGCCGAGGAGTCGCTCCTCGGCGCCATGCTGTTATCCCGCGATGCCATCGCCGCCGCCGTCGAGACCTGCTCGGCCGACGATTTCTATAAGCCGGCCTACGGGCATGTCTTCGATGCCGTGTGCTCCCTCTACGGCCAGGGCGAGCCGGCCGACCCGGTCACCGTCGCCGACGAGCTGCGCCGGGCCGGCCTGCTCGAAGCCATCGGCGGCCCGGCCAGTCTGATCACCCTGCAGGCCAACACCCCGGCGACGACCAACGCCGGCCGCTACGCCCGCATCGTCGAGGAGCACGCGCTGCTGCGGCGCCTTATCGGCGTCGCCGGCGAGATCGCCGAGATGGGCTACTCCGTGCCCGACGACGTGGCCGCGGCGGTCGATCGGGCCGAGACCCTCGTGTTCGAGGTGGCCGAGCGCAGGGTCACCGACAGCCTGCGACCCTTGCACGATCTGTTGTCGGAGAGCCTCGACCGCCTGGAAGCGCTGTACGACCGGGGCGAGTCCATCACCGGGGTGCCGACCGGCTACATCGACCTCGATGAGCGGCTCTCGGGCCTTCAGCCCTCCAGCCTGATCATCGTCGGGGCCCGGCCGAGCATGGGCAAGACCGCCATCGCACTCGGTATGGCGGCCCACGCCGCCATGGTGGCGCGTACGCCGGTGTTGTTCTTCTCCCTTGAGATGAGTCACTCCGAGGTGACGCAGCGGCTGCTGTGCTCCGAGGCCCGGGTCAATTCCACCAGAGTCCGCAACGGCAAGCTCCACGAATCCGACTGGCCCAAGATCAGCCACGCCATCGGCCGCCTGGGCGAGGCACCGCTGTACATCGATGACAATCCCAACCTGACCGTCATGGAGATCCGAGCCAAGGCTCGACGGCTACGCAGCCGCCTCGGTGCCCTCGGCCTGATCGTCGTCGACTACCTCCAACTGATGTCGGGGCGCCACAGTGCCGAGAACCGTCAGGTAGAGGTGTCCGAGATCAGCCGGGGCCTCAAGATCCTGGCGCGGGAGTTGGAAGTTCCCGTCGTGGCCCTTTCGCAGCTCTCCCGTAACCTGGAAATGCGATCAGATAAGCGCCCGGTATTAGCAGATCTACGCGAATCGGGATCGCTTGAGCAAGATGCCGACGTCGTAATGTTTCTGTATAGGGACGAGGTTTATAACGCCGAGTCCGCCGATCGCGGTTCGGCCGAGATCATCATATCAAAGCACCGCAATGGACCAACGGGTATCACTCGCTTAGCCTTCCTGGGCGACTACACCCGATTCGACAATATGGCTCGTGTTTGAATAGCAGCTGTAGGGTTCCCAAAAAGGTGGCGAATGTAACGGGTACATGGCGAGCACTTAGCGAATGTCCCTGACACATGGCGAGTGAGATCGGTGAGCCATCCGGCCTAGGGCATAACGGTGAGAACCGACACACCGCCCGAATTCTCCGACTCGACTCCTTGCCCCGTTATGGGAAGAGTGCGACCAGCGTCTCATCGAATGGTTTGAAGGTTGCTTCCCAGTCCCATCCGAAGTAAGTGCAGCAGTATGCAATTGCTGTCTGCCACCAGTGTCCGGCGCGCGCTGCGACCCCTTCGAGGTCCTCGAAATTGGTGGTGAACTGCCTTAACCCGTTGGGTGAGACGGAAGAATCGCCGAGCAATCCGAACAGGCCCCCGTGCGAGGTCTCCGACACCCGCCCGTAAGGTCCCTTCGTCCGGTCGGGCGCCGCAAGGTGGATAGCCTGGGTACTTCTTTCGCAGATCTCTGCGAAGGAGGCGTAGCCAGGGAAGTTCTCGCCGCTCTGCTGCCGACGATCTCGGCGGTTGGCTAGTGTGAGCGCGCCCTCGATCCTTGCCTGAGCCTCGGCCTGGGTGTCGCCTTGCTTCTTAGCGGCCGCGAGCCGGTCGTCGAGAAGCTCTTCTTTGAGCATCCGTAGGCGCATCGCGCGTTCGTGGAACGCTGCGGTGCTCGTCGTGTAGCGGGCATCATCGGGGAGCGTCCCGGATGTCGGCCCGATCTCTGTACCGGGTTCGAGTAGCCATATCACCCGGCCGCAGTGTTCTTGGAGGGAACGAAAGGTCGGAAGGTGGGCTCGTGTCAACGGAAATTGAGGGTAAGCGTGGTAGAGCGCGCCGAGCCCACGGAGCATCTCTGTCGCACCGGCAAACATTAGCAACGCGGTTTGGCCGATCTCGCCGCTCTGCACGTCGGGGTGCAAAGTGACGCGGTCCACATCGTCGTTGCTTCCGGGGGTTCCCTTGCTTCCGTAGTTCCCGACGATCTGCCGCCAGGCCTCGATCCCTGTCACAAACCACGCAGCGATCGCCGGGCCCTTGTCTGGCCACGCGGCGCCCGTCGCGGGTGATGTCCACCCGGCCATCCCCGGGTCGAGACTCACAACGTCACTGTGCTAGCCGAATCGAGACAGACGTCCACGAGGGTCATCGCAGGGTGAGAACCAGGTTTTCCTTGGCCCGAGCTTTCTTCGACAGAGACAATCGTCCGTCACCTCCAGCCTGCTCAGGATATCGGTCGGCGGCTGAAGGTCGCGCCCTCAGACGCCTGCTCAACAAACGAGGCACATCGCCTGACCCAGTCGTCGAGCTTCGGGTCGCGCGTTCTCTCGGACGGTCCCCCAATGGAGGCGTGACGCAGAATACGGTCTGATGCCATAGCCTTCGATGGCACGGGTCCGGGCAGTCCGGCTTCGGTCAAGATCATGTGGCGGTCTGTGACCGGAGCCGAGGCGGAGCTCGCCCCAGTCGGGGCGTTGGAGGTGTTGTCGAGCGGTGAGGTGGCGCCGTGGCGCCAGTTCCGCTGGCATCACGGTCAGGCCCACTACTCCGGTTGGTACTGGTCGGCGACGACCGGGGACCACGTGGTTTACGAGAGCCGCCTTGAGCTGGCACGGCTGCTGCTGGCCGACTTCTCACCGCGTGTCGGCTGGATCGTCGCCCAGCCGTTCTTGGTGGAGGCGGACTCAGTGGGCCAGCAGCGGCGTCATGTCCCGGATTTCGTTCTGATCGAGGGCTCAGGGGCGATCACGGTGGTGAACGTGAAGCCGGCCGACCGGCTTAGTGATCCGAAGGTGGCGGCAACCTTCAAATGGGTGACCGAAGCGTTCGCTTTCCGGGGCTGGAGGCACGAGGTTTGGACCGGCGCCCCGGCGGCTCTGTTGGCCAATGTCCAGTTCCTGGCCGGCTACCGCCGCTTTGACCGCCTGGATGCCGGCGTCGTCGACGCGGTCATGGCGCTCGCCGGCGACGGCGACACCATCGGCGAGGTCGAAGGCCGCTGCGTCGCCATCGGGCCAATTGAGACGGTGCGCCCGGCGGTGCTGCACCTGTTGTGGTCCGGCCGGCTGCGGACCGACCTGACCACGGTCCTATCGGATAGAAGCCTTCTGGAGCGTGCCGGATGACGATATGGACAAGCGTGCTGGCGGTCGGGACCCGGATCCGGCACGGGGGCGAGATTCACACGATCACGGCGATCGAGGGGTCTCTGGTGACCCTTCGGTCCCAGCAAGGCCGCGCCTGGGTCGCGAACGCCCGCACCGTCCTGGCCCACGAGTCGACCGTCGTGGCCGCCGACTCAGAGGCGCCGCCGGAGGCGGTCGGGCAGCTCCCGGCGAACCTCACGGACAGCGAACGCAATGCGATCGCCGTGCGCGTCGCTCATCTCCGGGAGATTGTGACAGGTTACCGGTCGGGCAGCGCGGAGCTGGCCAGCTCCGACGAGCCGAGGCCGCCATTCCGCCCGGAGCTGCCCATGGCCGACCGGCAGAAGGCCAAGGCCCAAGAGTTGGGCGTCGGGGTGCGCACTGTGCAGCGCTGGCTGGCGGCGTTCCAGGCCGACGGGCCAGCCGGGCTGATCGACGGCCGTGGTCAACAGGATAAGGACCCCTTGCGGGGATTGGACCAGCGTTGGGTCGATATGTGCCGGGTGGTGCTCGACGAGCATGTCGACGCCAGCCGCCCGACACAAAAGGTGCTCCTGGAGCGCGTCGCCGCTCGCCTCGACCAGGCGCACGGCGTTGGGGTGGTCCCGGTCCCTTATCGCCGGCGGGCCTATGAGGCGCTGGCCGAGCTGACCCGGGGCACCAACGCGTTCCGGGGGGCGACCAAGCAGAAGCGATCGATCGCCCGCCGCCCATCGGGCACCTACGGCCGGCTGCGCGCGACCCGACCGGGCGAGTACCTGCTGTTGGACACCACGCCGTTGGACGTGTTCGCCATGGAACCGTTGACGTTGCGCTGGGTGTCGGTCGAGTTGACCATCGCGCTTGACCTGTACTCCCGTTGCATCGCCGGTCTACGGCTGTCGCCGGTGTCGACCAAGGCGGTCGACGCCGCCGTGGTGCTCTACGAGGCGGTCACACCGGACAGTCGGGGCCTGACAGGGACGGGGATCCTTCCCTACCACGGGGTGCCCACCGTGGTTTTGGTCGACGCCGACCGGGTCGAGATGGCTGGACTTCCCGGTGTCGATCCCGAGTCGGTGGTGATTGACCACGGGAGGATCTACCTGTCGCACCATCTGATGAGCGTGTGCGCCCGCCTGGGTGTCTCGGTGCAGCCGGCACGGCCCTACACGCCTACGGATAGGGCAGCCGTGGAAAGGTTTTTCCGGACCCTGTCGGAGGGGCTGCTGGGTGCCCTGCCCGGCTACAAGGGCCCCGATGTGTACAGCCGCGGAGACGCAATCGAAGACCAGGCGTTCTTCTTCATCCCCGAGTTGGAGCAGGTCATCCGGCAGTGGGTGACCACCGTGTACCACTGCCGGCCCCACGAGGGGCTAATCGACCCGGCGGTGCCCGGCTTGGAGCTCAGCCCGCTGGACATGTTCGAGCACGGGGTCGCCCGGGCTGGCCGTTTACGGGTCCCAGCTCGCAAGGACCTGATGTACGACTTCCTGCCGGTGGCGTGGCGAACAGTTCAGCACTACGGGGTTGAGATCAACGGGCTGGTCTACAACGGCGCCGCCGTGGCCGCCTACCGCAACGCCAAAAGCCCCTATCGGGGCGCCAACCCGGGGAAATGGCCGATCCGCTTCGACCCCGACGACATCACCAAAGTGTTCTTCCAGGATCCCGGCGACCAGCAGTGGCACACCCTGGTCTGGGAACACGCCGGGCAGATCGCGGTGCCCTTCAGCGCCGAGGCCCTGGCCTACGCCCGGCGCCTGGCGGCCCAAACGGACCGTTTCGCCGACGACCGGCGGGTCCTGGCCGAGCTGCTGGAACGATGGGATGCCGGCCTGACCGCCAACCCAAGCGAGCGGCGCATGGCGCTCCGCCTCTCCCAGCAACGCGCCGCCCGCCTAGCCGGCACCGAAAATAAGAGCGATGCGGTCAAGGGTCTGGCCACCGTGCACGCCCTTTTCGGCGACGACCCGCCGCCCAAACCGCCAACCCCGCTGGCTGGTGACGACGACGACCCCAAGGAGATGGACGCCGACGCCACCGCGGACATCGACCATTTCTACGACGACGCGTTCCCGGTGATCAGATGAGGTTCCTCGAGAGCCTGGAGCGCGACTACACCCTGTCGGTGAAAGAAGGGTGGTTCGCCCGGGTGGACGCCCCGCCGCGGACCCGGCCCGCGCAGCTCACCAAGACCGCGATCGCCCAGCTCGACCGGGCCGATCGGCTCCGCTACGAGGAACAGCGAAGCGTGTGGCACGCCAACCTCGGCCCGATCCTTACCCCGCAGATGAACACCGTCATCGCCGATCTCGACGAGATCATCGAGTCCAATCGCCAAGACGGCGACAAGGTCAAAAGCTCGGCACTGCTCGACGCCTACCCCGGTTTGGGCAAGACCACGCTGGCGGTCATGTTCGCGGCTGGGTTCCACCGCCGCCACGTCGACCTCTACGGGCCGACCACGTCCGACGGCCACGAGCGCATCCCGGTGGCCTGGATTGGGCTGACGTCGAACACGTCGATGCGCAGCTTCAACTCGATGCTGTGCCGCTTCTACGGTCACCCCGGCTCCGAGCGCGGCAACGCCACCCAGCTGGCCAACCGGGCCGGGGACTGCGTGTCGTCGTGCAAAACCCGCCTGATCGTCGTCGACGACGTCCACTTCTTAGACATGAACCGCCGCGACGGCCGCGAGGTTGCCAACCACTTCAAATGGCTGTCGAACCAGTTCCCCGTGACCTTCGTCTACATCGGCGTCGGACTGCGGCAACGACACCTGCTCAACGAGGGCCTCACCGCCGCCGACCGCCAGCTTGCCCAGACCGCCCGGCGCTGGACGCGTCTCACCGTCGGCCTTCGAGATCGGAACCGACGAAGGTCGCCAGGACTGGCGGCGACTGCTGCTGGCCATCGAACGAGACCTCGTCCTAGCCGACGCCCGACCGGGAGACCTGGCCGATGACCTCGCCGACTACCTCTACGTCCGTTCCACCGGCCACTTCGCGTCACTCATGACCTACATCACCCGAGGCTGCCGGCGGGCGATCACCACCGGGGCGGAGCGGCTCACCAAGGGTCTGCTCGACCAGATCCGCAACGACGAAGCCGCCGAACAGGCCCGCGTTGAACTACAGGCCGCCCTTGACCACGGCCCCTGTCAGGTCTGGCCCGACCCAAACCGGGTGCCGCGTGACCGCGGCCACCAGCAGAACTCTGCCGATTCGGCTCCCACCAATACCCGGTGAGTCCCTCGACAGCTGGATCGCGGCCTACGCGGCCCGGCTCGACACCCCGATCATGGACCTGACGTCGCGCCTCGGACCAGCCAAGTTCTGGCGCCAACCGGCAGCAGACATCGCCGTCGGCAAGGGCGCTGGCCACCTCGCAGGGTTGGCGACGACCGCTCGCCTGACGGAGGCACAGGTCGAGGCCATGTGGCGGCCCCTTGCCCGCTACCGGATCCATGTCAGCGCCCGATTCCCGTCGGGCTCGCTGAAACGGATGGTTCTGCTGATGAGATGGAGCCGGTTCTGTCCCGCCTGTTTGACCGACACCGACGGACGATGGCAAGCCCGATGGCGTCTCGCTTGGCAACTAGCCTGCCCAAACCACGGCACGCTGCTACGGGCCACCTGCCACTGCTGCGACGGCCGGCAACGCCAAAAAGCCCTGCTCCAAGACGTCGACACCGTGCAAACCGTCACCTGCGACGTACCCACGGCCGCGGCTGCCGGCCGCGGCGATCACCGCTGCGCTCGCGATCTTCGAGAAGCACCCCTCGAGCCTGACGCCCCCACCGGACTGCTGCACCTCCAAGAACGCCTGGCGCCGCTGCTCAAGCTCGACACCGCCGACACCTTGTTGGAGGAACTCGTCGACCTCCTCGCCGACGTTGTCACCATCGCCGCCCACCGCGACCTGAAACCAGGAGCCTTCACCCTCGCCACGCTCGGCGACACCGCACACCTCGCCGCCGCGCTCGACCGGGCCCACCACACCCTGACCGCCGCCGACCCCAAGTCGTTCCTCGAGCTTGCGCTCGCCGACGTTCAGGACCGCCCCCATCCCCTCCCCCGATCGTGGCAGGCCGCGAGTGCCCCGCTCGCCAGCCGGGTCGTCACCAGCCGTGATGCGCATATGCGACCCATCGACCGGATCCGCTGGCGGAGCACCACAACGGGGACCCGACCCACCGTCACCGGCGACGACGCCCGCCAGCGTTTCGTGCCCACCGCACTATGGGCCGACTGGGTCGTGCGGCTCCAACCGCCGGACTACAACCCGATCACGTTCAGCAAGGTCGCCGCCGCCGCCCTCCTGCTCCCCGGCGCAACACGATCCTTCGCCGAGATCCTCACCAACTGGACGGCTGACAAAACTCTCTCGCGCACCGCATCGACGGTGCTCCAGAAGCTGGCCGCCACCGAGCACGGACACGCGATCTTCCGCGCCCTCACTCAGCTCAGCGACCGCCTCCTCGCCTACGGCAGCCCGATCAACTCTCAACGGCGACAACAGCTCACCCAACACGCCACACTCATCGATGCCACCAGCTGGGATCGGATCTGCGCCCAGGCAGGTGTGAAAACCGGCGGCCCGCGCAAGCTGCGACTAGCTCGACTCTGGATCTGGGAGACCGTGACCGGCGGCCTGCTCGAACACGCCCCCCACGATCTACGACCTAACGAGCGGCAAGATCTCACCAGCTACCACCACTTTCCCCTGGCCATCGGACCACGGGCGGCCACGTTGCTCGACAACCACGCCCGTGACCTGCTCGACTCACTCGGCTGCCAGGACGAACCCACCACCTGGTCACCACCCATTTCCTGGGTCGACGTCACAGCTCTGCCAGGACGAGACCCTGCCAGCATCGCGCCGGATCAGATAGAAACGCTGCTTCGCCAACGACTGGCACCCAGCGACATCGCCGAGCGCCTCGGAATCACCCTCGACCACGTCCGCCTCGTCATACGGCAACACCCGCCCCACCTCCGGCTGCGATCAACAGGTCGACGGCCAACGGCACGAAACCAGTTCCCCTCCCAACTCACCCCGCAGCGACTCCAGGAACTCGTCGTCGACGAGCAAAGGAGCCTTCGCTCCATCAGGACCGAGACCGGCGCGAGCAAACACGCGCTCCGCAACGCCCTTCTACGCGATGGCATACCAGTCCCACCATCGGGCCGACCTCACTACATCAAGGTCGACGCAAGGTGGCTCCGCACCCAATACATGGACAGGCGCCGCACCCTGCCAGACATCGCGGCGGAGGTCGGGACAAGCCCCGCCAACCTTGCCCGAATCGCCCAAAGACTCGGGATACCAATTCGGGCCAGAGGCGGAGCCAGCCACGCCGCCGCCATCTCAGCCCCCAGCGACTGGCCCCAACCACTCGCCAGCGCGATCCTCGGTCAAGGCGGCCGCCAACGCGTCGAACGATTCCAGGTTTATGCCCGGGCCCGATCGCTCAACCAGATCGCCCCGCGTCTCTCGACAGCCCCCGTGGTTCTCCTGTCCCAGCTCGGCAAACTCGAACAGGCGTGCGGAGGGACCCTCATCGAACGGTCAAACCGCCAACAGAAAGCCCAACAACTCACAGCGCTCGGAAAGCGGCTCCTTCTACAAGCGAACAAGCACCTAGGCCCAAATCCCGACGCGCCCCCGCCGTTGCCCGAACCGCTCTCCTCAGCGCTCAACAGCTTCTGGGCGCCGACCGCCTCCGGCGGTTCCAGGTCGCGGCGGACTCCCCCAGTCTCGTTGAAGCCGCTGACGCCCTTGGAACCGATGTCTACACCCTCGACCGCAGTCTCCAGAGCCTCGAAGCAGCCTGCGCAGGCCGGCTCCTGGACCGGGACAGCCCTCGCTCGCCGCATCGGCCCACAGCCCTTGGGCGTCGGCTCCTAAGGCAGATAGCGAACCTCCCAGATCAATACGGCGCGTTCAGCGTGAGTTTGCGGGCTCCTTACCCTACTTTCGGTCGGGTCGTCCCGTAATGGTCTTCACGAGCCGAACGACAAGACCCAGACAGATTGGCATCTCAGCAATCGCGGCCTGTTGGCCATAAATCAGGACGGCTGATACGAGGAGCAGCACCGCTATGGCGAACAATGCAACCCAGTATGGCGGCGATTCGGGCTCGCACGTCAGCGGGGTGGGACTCGGCGAAACCCGGCTGCTACCAGTGACTGGGATCGCGGAGCGCTCCAGATTGCGACGTTTGGGCCTGGCGTGATTGTGAAGAACCGCTAGAGCGGTACAGCTCGGCGGTTCCGTGGACACCAGCGCGTGGATTTGTGACATTGGGCTTTTTCCTCTCGGGACGTTCTCTCTATCTCTTCGCAAGGTCTGACGAGAACAGCCACAGGGTCGTGTGTGGTCGCGCAAGACAACGCCCAACGCTCTACGGGTCGCCTCGCCGATCCATCCGGTCGCTCCACCAACAGTCACGGATCCCATCGTGGGGTACTCGACTTGAGTCGTCAACCTCCCTGCTATGCCGTTTTCTCTGCGCACACTTTTTTCCTCACCAACGACAGCAGGACCCGCCTACGATGTGACCCATGGAAGTCCCTGTTGTCGTTATTCCGAAGGTCACCTGGCTGGACAAGGACGGGGTTTCGTGGAATATCACCTTTTACTGGGCGAACGTTGACGGTTACGCACGCCTCATCGGCATGGATATCCACGGATTTGATGGCGACAAGCTCGGACCTCCGCCAGGCGGCAGAGCTGACACGCTCACTTCGTCCATCATCAAGCGCGAGCTGCCGTTTCGGACCCTCGCCAGTAAGGCCTTTGACGAAGCGTTCATGTCTCTCCTACCCGACTACGCGGGGCCTGACGTATCAGCGATCACGCCGGAGGCGCTTTTCGGTGGAACCACTCCCGTGGGTGGTCGGCCAAAGTTGCTGATCGAAGGCAACGACGGATTGCGCCAGGTAGCCGAGGTCTACAAGCTCGGCCGAACGAAGGCGGTCGCAAGGACATTCAACCTGAGCGCCTCTGGAGCAGTTAAACGTGTGAAGCGGGCCCGGTCAGAAGGGCTTCTCTAGAGGAGGACGCCTCACGAGGACACCAGTAAACAGAGCACCCCATTCATGGTCAGCCTCTACGTCGCCAAGGTTTTCGCCATGTCCAGACGAAACAATACCAATCAGAACACTTCGGTTTCGCCAGATTCAGGCGGCACAGTTCGCCATCTTCGCCAGGAACCTACAGCAGCTGTAGGGTTCCCAAAGAGATGGCGGATGTAACGGATACATGGCGAGCGCTTGGCGAATGTCCCTTACGCATGTCGAACCGGACCGCCGTCCCCGGGGCGATTCCCACGGTTAGCAATTGTGGATTCCGCAAACAACCACGGCCACTGTCCGTGAACCGGTGAACTCAGCTGTACACGCTGACGTTGATCGACATCGATGCCGCGCTCGGCCAGGTTTTTCCGGCTTCGAGCCGCGCAAACCGCTCGCGCAGCGCGGCTCGACGTGGGTCACCCCCTTCCCGGCGTAGGCTTGAGTGCCTGACCTACTCGGGAGCGGCGAACGTGCCAGAGACCTCTCGTGTGCCTGTCGCTCTCGCGGAGGCTACGGAGCGGAACCTATTGATTCCCTTCGTCGGGGCTGGGATGTCCGCGACCGTCGGGCTGCCCCGCTGGTCCGAGTTGCTGGCCCGAGTCGCAGAGTCGTTGCCATCAGACATCGCCTATGAGGCGCTGGAGAAGATGTGCGCCAACGACCCGTTGCGAGTCGCCGAGTACTTGTTCCTGGTTGCCGGAAAGGAGATCGGTCCGATCCGACATCGGATCTCTCAAGAACTAGCGCTTGTGGGTGATCCGAGCGCTTCCAGTCCGCACGTCGAGTTGGTGAACCTCGGCGCGCGCCGCATCTACACGACCAACTACGACGACGTGATCGAGCGTGTCCTGGCAGGTCTCGGCGAGCCGTACACCGTCGTCGCCACGGTGCGACACGTAGCCAAGTCGGACGGCAGAACCGTCGAGATCGTCAAATACCACGGCGATCTTCAGTGGGAAAACACGCTGGTACTAACAGAGTCCTCGTACTACGACCGACTCAACTTCGAATCACCCTTGGACATCAAGTTCCGGTCTGACCTCTTAGGCAACTCCGTATTGTTCTTGGGTTATGGATTTGGGGACCTCAACATCCGTATCATCTGGCACCGCCTCATGGCGATGATGCACGGAGTTGATCCGGAGGAGCGGCCCAGATCGTTCATAGTTCGCCTTGAGAGAAACCCCGCACGTGAGGCGCTGGACAAAGCCGTCGGGATAACAACGATAACGTTGGACGACGATGGCGAACCTCCGGCAACCCGACTCGCCTCATTCCTGCTGGAGCTTTCGCGGTCGGCTAGTTCAGGTGGCACAATCCCGGGCTCCGAGACCGCCATGCACATGTCGGGCGCGTTTCTCTCGATCGCCGATCGAGTTGCCTGCGCGACCACGATTGAAGAGGCTGTAGTCAGAGCGACGCCGTTTACGACGGAACAACTCGTCGAACAGTGCGCATGGCGGCGAATCCCGGCCATTCTCCGCGACGACGTGGCCAAGCTCGTGGAGGTTGCCGAGCAGGCATCGGGACCCGTCGCTCATGGCATCGTCGACGCTTTAGTACCGAACTACGCGGCGCATTTCCCGCCGACGACTGACCCTGCTGCGCCTGAGTTCGAGGGAGGCGAATGATGCCCCGCGTCACCGTGTCGCAGAACGAGCTCAGTCAGATCGCCGCTCGACTCGCCTCGACCGCCGACGATGTCCGCTCTCAGCTTGACCGCGTCTTGATGGACGTCCGCCGGTTGGAAGCGGAATGGATCGGTGGCCGAACGGCGCCGCTCATTGATGCCTTGACTACAGCCGATCGGAGTCGTACCGAACTCTTAGCGGCTCTCGACGCACTCCGGTCATACCTCGTGTCCGCGCGCGCAGCGTACGAGAAGAACGAGGCGTCCTCGACGCGTTCGTTCGGCTTGCGGCCGGCGTCGGAAATCCCGAGTCGGTCGTTGATTGATCTCCTTGGGCTTCCTGCCATCGTGTCAGCCGATGACATCGAAAGGCGCTGGCGTCGTCAGCGCACTGACGACGTCGTCCCGGTCGGCGTCGGCGAGGATCAACAGGAAGTGGGTATCGATCTGTCCACTGCCCCAAGCGTCGTGATCGGTGGCACCACGGGTTCGGGAAAGACGGAGCTACTGCGCAACCTTGTGGCGGCCTTGGCGCTGTCGTTCCCCCCGGACTACATCGCGCTGGTGCTCGTTGATTTCAAGGGCGGCGGCGCGTTCGGTGACCTCGCCGACCTCCCTCACACCGCTGGGGTCGTGTCCGCCCTCGATATCGGATACACGAGGCGGTGGCTCGCGCAGCTTGAGGCAATCCTGTCGCGGCGCCAAGCCGGCGAATCGGTGCCGCAACATCTGGTGGTCGTCATCGACGAGTTTGCGGGCCTCATGGACGAGGACCCGCGGCTTGTCGATGCTCTCGTCCATCAGATTGCTCAAAACGGGCGCAGCCTCGGGGTCCATCTCGTCGTCAGCTCCCAGCTCGGAAGAGCTTTTCCCCAGGAACTTCGCGCTTCCACGAACGTTCGCATCGGCCTGCGGATGCTCTCCCGAGAGGACAGTGTCGATATTCTCGGCAAGCCCGGCGCCGAGCTGCTCCCCGCTCGCGGTGAAGCCTTCGTCGCTGATTCGAGTGGTGTTCGGCGTTTTCGTGTCGCCGCTCCGCTGGAGCCTGATGTTGCCCGGCTGATCGTAACGGAAGCCAAGATCGCGTCCGACCGCCGCCAATCCGCGGCCATCCGCTGGCCTGGGCCCCTTCCGGCGTCGGTGTCAGTCGTCGATCTTGCGCAAGGCGAGCCTGGCGCCATTCCACTCGGACTTGTCGATCTCCCTCGCGACCTCGTGCAGCGCGTGATGCAATGGCGCCCGCGGCAGGACGGACATCTCCTGATTTGGGGACCGCCGGCCTCGGGAAAGACAACCGCCCTCCAGGCGATCGCCGAAGCGGCAACCCGGGCCGGGTTTCCAACCCTGCCCTCTGCCGACGACCCAAATGAGAAGGTCCTCCGATCTCGTCGCATATCGAGTGAAGAGGACTTGAATCGCCTCGCCCGAGAGGTACGCCGTCGAGCGTCGAGCGCGAACCAACGGCCCGTCATCGTGTTGTGGGACGGCCTGGACGAGGTTCAGGTCGATGGCAATCCACTCGACCGAGTGCTGAAAGCCATTCGTGGTCCGCTCTCCGATGGGGCTCGCCTGGCTGTCACCTCGCGGCGACTGACCTTCGGCGGTGAGGATCTGAGACATCACTTCGGCGTCGTGATCCAACTCGCTCCCTGGCAGCGGACATCAGACGATCTCGCGAACCCGACGCCCCACCCGTTGGTGACCGCGCGAGTGCCCGGCCGAGGGCTTTGGGATGGAAATGAGGTGCAGGTCGCCCATCGACCCGACATCCTCTGAGCTGAGGAAAGAGTCGGTCCTCGAACGCCTCCCACAGGTGGGCGCAAGTTTGGCCGCATCCCCCGGCCTATTCGAGAATGTCCGACCACCCGGGCCCCAAAGGCTCGGACCACCAAGCGACAGGGACGTAGCTTTGGAGTGCGGGCCAACAGGTCATCGCTACGCCCTGGCCCTTCCCCGCCGAGAGGTTCTCGCCATGTCGCGGGAACATCTCGACGCCAACCTGTCCACATTCGCCATTTTCATGCGGCACAGTTCGCCATCTTCGGGGGGAACCTACAGCAGCATTACTTGGGCTCATCTGCCGATGGCAAGGGAGAGGAGGGTATCGACCGCCGTTTCGAACGGGCGGCTACTTCGATGTACCTGGGCGAGGAGAATCCCTCCTTCGAGCGTGGCGAGCAAAGTAGTGGCGAGGTCGTCCGGGTTGATGTCTGGCGGGAGCTTCCCGTCGGCATGAAGGGCTCTGAGTCCATCGCCGATAGCGGCTGCCCACTGATCGAACCCTGACGCAATGAGCGCTCGGACCTCGGGGTCGCTCTCGGCGAGTTGACCAACGAGCGAGCCAAGTGGGCAGCCCCCCTGTGCTTTGGTGCGCTTCGCTGTGGTGATCACCATGTTCCGCCAGGCTTCGACTCCGTTCGCGCTACCGAGCGCGTGTCGATGCTGATTGACGATGGTGTCGGCTTGGTAGTCGATGACCGCCTGCACGAGGTCGTTCTTGTCAGGGAAGTAGTGGTACATCTGAGAGCCGCTGACTTCCGCCGCCACCTTGACGTCGTCCAAGGTGGT
>OBLV0100000224.1_pt1 | contig 18373 bp, 14 predicted proteins | sample 1520071 | NCBI WGS metagenome assembly OBLV01 (sample SAMEA3888446, study PRJEB22518) | metagenome | reverse complement strand
CGGCGTCGTGCTGTAGAAGATCGGCTACCCCGGCTACGGCCTGTCCTGCGGATCTTTGAGTTGTGACTGATCCTGTAGTCGCCGAGTTCGACAGTAGGGCTGTCCGCCGCCAAATGGACAACCACACTGTCGAACTCGGCGTACTGAGAGCCCGAAGGTCCGCGGGACGCCGACTAGTGTCTTGGTGATGGACGCCCCGCAGGCACCTGATTACGCGAGCGGGTCGCTGGCCGACGTGGTGCCCTCGCTGCTGGCCGGGCTCGGCGTGCCCGGGTTCGTCGACCGGCTGGGCCTGGACCCGGTGCGGCGGGTGTGCCTGCTGCTCGTGGACGGCCTGGGGTGGCACTTGCTGCGGGAGCATCCCCGGGATGCCCCGTTCCTGCACTCCCTGGCCCAGGGCCGGGAGCCGATCACCGCCGGGTTCCCCGCCACAACCGCGGCCAGCGTGGGCGCCATCGGAACGGGTGTGCCCGCCGGCCAGCACGGCATCGTCGGCTACACCTTCGCGATCCCCGACGGTGCCTTGATCAACGCGTTGAGCTGGCACTCGCACGGCGCCGGGGACCAGGTCGATCTGCGGGAGGTGTTCGTTCCCGAACAGATCCAGCCGCGGCCCACGGCACTGGAACGCGCGGCGGACGCCGGGGTCCGGGTCAGCCTGGTATCCCCGCCCGCGCACCGCGGCTCGGGTCTGAACCGGTCAGTGCTACGGGGTGCCGAGTTCTGCGAGGTGCACGCACTGGGAGATCTGGCTGCCACCGCCCTCCAGGAGGTGTGCGGACCGGTTGCCGAGCGGGCGCTGTGCTACGCCTACCACGGTGACCTGGACCAGCTCGGTCATCTCTACGGCGCTGGATCGCTGCCCTGGCGGCTGCAGCTGGCCCAGATCGACCGGCTGGCCGCCGCGATCGCCGAAGGGCTCCCTCGGGGCACGCAGCTGGTGATCATCGCAGATCACGGCATGGTGACCGTGCCCGAGGACGCCCGCCTCGACTTCGACCTCGAGCCGGCGCTGCAGGCGGGGGTGCACCAGCTCGGCGGGGACCCCCGGGCCCGCTACGTCTACACCGAGCCTGGCGCCACCGCCGATGTGCTCGCCACCTGGCGGGAGCTGATCGGGGATCGTGCCTGGATCCGCACCCGTGACGAGGCCATTGCGGCCGGGTGGTTCGGTCCCGTGGTCGACGAGCACGTCCGCGAGCGGATCGGTGATGTCATCGTCGCAGCCCGCGACCGCTTCGCCATCGTGTGCTCCCGCCGCTCCCCGCGCCTAAGCAACCTGCTCGGCCACCACGGATCCCTCACCCCCGAGGAGCAACTAGTCCCGCTGCTGGTGTTCCGCCCGCACTGACCAGCTTTACCCCGCCTCCCACCAGCGCCGCATGCGTCGAGTTTCACATTGCATGTGCCGAAGGCCCGGGTGGTCAGCGGCCGTCGGGACGGCGGCGGCGTAGGTAGCGCTCGAAGTCGGCGGCGATGGCGTCCCCGCTGGCCTCGTTGAGGGTCAGGTCGGTGTCGCCGCGCTCTTCCAGCGCCCGCACGTAGCTGGCGACCTCGTCGTCCTCGTCCGCCATCTCGCTGACCGTGGCTTCCCACTCCTCGGATTCCTCCGGGAGCGCGCCGAGCGGCACTTCGAGGTCGAGCACCTCCTCCACCCGGTGCAGCAGCGCGAGGGTGGCCTTGGGTGAGGGCGGGGCGGAGACGTAGTGCGGCACCGCGGCCCAGAACGAGATGGCCGGCACCCCCGCTTGCACGCAGGCGTCCTGAAAGATCCCCACGATCCCGGTTGGGCCCTCGTAGCGGGACCGTTCCAATTTGAACTGGGCGGCCGAGGCGGCGTCGTAGGCGGTGCCGGTGACCGGCACCGGCCGGGTGTGCGGGGTGTCGGCGAGCAGCGCGCCCAGCGTCACCACCGTGGTGATCTCCAGGTCCATGACATAACGCAGCAGCTCTTGGCAGAACGAGCGCCAGCGCATGTTCGGCTCGATACCGTGCACCAGCACCACGTCATAGGCGGCCCCCGGCGGGCGGCACACCGAGAGCCTGGTGGTAGGCCACTCGATGCGCCGGGTGATTCCGTCGATCAGCTTGGTGGTGGGCCTGCTCACCTGGAAGTCGTAGTAGTCCTCAGGGTCGATCTCGGCCAGCGGGGTGGCGTCCCAGCTCAGCTGCAGGTGCTCGATCGCGGTGCTCGCGGCGTCGCCCGCGTCGTTCCAACCTTCGAACGCGGCCACCAGCACCGGTGAGGCAAGCTGGGGCAGCGACGAACGGCGGTCGGCCGGGTCGTTGCTGGAGGCGTCCGGATAGGTCACCGCGCTAGCCTACGGCTCCTGAGCCCCGCTGGTCGCCATGCGATACCACGAGAACCAGATCTCGCTGCTCTAGGCTGCTTACCATGACCCCACCTTCGCTGCTCGACGTCCTGACACAGCGTGTCCTGGTCGCCGACGGGGCGATGGGCACGATGCTGCAATCCGTCCCGCTCAGTCTCGATGACTTCGCCGGACTGGAAGGCTGTAACGAGATTCTCAACATCACTCGCCCGGATATCGTCCGCGCCGTCCACCAGGGTTACCTGGAAGCAGGCGCCGATGCCGTCGAGTCCAACACATTCGGTGCCAATCTGGCCAACCTCGCTGAATACGGCATCAGCGACCGGATCCGGGAGATCGCCGAGGCGGGCGCCCGCCTGGCCCGCGAGGCGGCCGATGAGTTCAGCGACGCGCACCGGCCGCGGTTCGTGCTCGGCTCGGTCGGCCCGGGCACCAAACTGCCCACCCTGGGCCACGTCCGCTTCGCCGAGCTGCGCGACTCCTATGCCGAGCAGGTCCGCGGCCTGCTCACCGGCGGGATCGACGCGGTGCTCATCGAGACCAGCCAGGACCTCCTGCAGTGCAAGGCGGCCGTGATCGGCGCCCGGCGGGCGATGGTCGCCGAGGGGCGGCACGTCCCGATCATCACCCAGGTCACCGTGGAGACCACCGGGACGATGCTGCTGGGCACCGAGATCGGCGCCGCCCTCATCGCGCTGGAACCGCTGGCCATCGATCTGATCGGGTTGAACTGTGCCACCGGCCCAGCCGAGATGAGTGAGCATCTGCGGCAGCTGGCCAAGCACTCCCGGATCCCACTGTCGGTGATGCCCAACGCGGGGTTGCCTGAGTTGCGCTCCGGAGGAGCGGTCTACCCACTGAGCCCCGAGGAACTGGCCACCGCGCTGGCCGGGTTCGTCACCGACTTCGGGGTCCGGCTGGTCGGTGGTTGCTGCGGCACGACCAAGCAGCACATCGCGGCAGTGGCTGAGGCGGTCTCCGGCGTGAAACCCCCCAACCGGCGGCCGCGACCCGAGCCCGGGGTGTCCTCGCTCTACGCCGCGGTCCCGTTCCGTCAGGACGCCAGCGTGCTGGTGGTCGGCGAGCGGACCAATGCCAACGGTTCCAAGGCGTTCCGCGAGTGCATGCTGGCCGAGCGCTTCGAGGACTGTGTGGAGATCGCCCGTGCCCAGACCCGAGACGGTGCGCACCTGATCGACCTCTGCGTGGACTACGTCGGCCGGGACGGCGAGGCCGATATGGCCGAGCTGGCCGGGCGGCTGGCTACCGCGTCGACCCTGCCGGTGATGCTGGACTCCACCGAGCCCAATGTGATCCAAGCCGGCTTGGAGCGCTTCGGCGGGCGGTGTGTGGTCAACTCGGTGAACTACGAGGACGGCGACGGGCCCGGCTCGCGGTACCAGCGCGCCATGAAGCAGATCCGCGAGCACGGCGCGGCCGTCGTGGTGATGTGCATCGACGAGGAGGGCCAGGCCCGCACCGCGGAGTGGAAGGTCCGGGTCGCGTCGCGGCTGATCGATGACCTGACCACCAACTGGGGCATGCGCACCTGCGACATCATCGTCGACTGCCTCACGTTCCCGATCTCCACTGGCCAGGAGGAGGTGCGGCGCGACGCCGTGGAGACCATCGAGGCGATCCGCGAGGTCAAGCGGCGCTACCCGGAGGTGCAGACCACTCTCGGGGTCTCCAATGTCTCCTTCGGCCTCAACCCCGCGGCCCGCCAGGTGCTCAACTCGGTATTCCTGCACGAGTGCGTGCAGGCTGGGCTGGATACCGCCATCGTGCACGCATCGAAGATCATGCCGATGGCCCGGATCCCGGATGAGCAGCGGGCCGTGGCGCTGGACCTGATCTATGACCGGCGGCGGTCCGGGCCCGAGGGAGACTACGACCCGTTGCAGAAACTGATGGGCCTGTTCGAGGGCGCCACGTCCTCGTCGTCCAGGGAATCGCGGGCCGCCGAGCTGGCCGCGCTGCCGCTGTTCGAGCGGTTGGAGCGGCGGATCGTCGACGGGGACCGCAACGGGCTGCCCGAAGACCTGGAGGCGGCGCTCGAGCAGCGGCCCGCACTGGAGATCATCAACGATACGTTGCTGTCCGGGATGAAGACCGTCGGCGAGCTGTTCGGCTCGGGGCAGATGCAGTTGCCGTTCGTGCTGCAGTCGGCCGAGGTGATGAAGGCCTCGGTTGCGCATCTCGAACCGCACATGGAGAAGGCCGACGACGGCGGCAAGGGCCGGCTGGTGATCGCCACGGTCAAGGGCGACGTGCACGACATCGGCAAGAACCTGGTGGACATCATCCTGTCCAACAACGGCTACGAGGTGGTCAACCTCGGCATCAAGCAGCCCATCAGCACCATCCTGGAGGCTGCTCGCGAGCACCACGCGGACGCCATCGGGATGTCGGGACTGCTCGTCAAATCCACGGTGATCATGAAGGAGAACCTGGAGGAGATGAACTCCCGAGGTCTGGCTGAGATGCCGGTGCTCCTCGGCGGTGCGGCTCTGACCCGCGCGTACGTGGAGGATGACCTCGCCGAGCTCTACCAGGGGGAGGTCCGCTACGCCCGGGATGCGTTCGAGGGTCTGCGGCTGATGGACTCGATCATGACGAGGAAGCGGGGCGGCACGGTCCGCACGGATGCGGCGGCGGAGGCCAGGACCGCTGAGCGCAAGGCGCGCCGGGAGCGCTCCCTGCGCATCGCGCAGGCCCGCCGGGCCCGGGAGGCCGATGCCGGGGAGCCGGTACCGGCGCGCTCCGACGTCGCCACCGACGTGCCGCTGCCGAGGCCACCGTTCTGGGGTTCGCGGGTGGTCCGGGGCATCCCGGTCGCGGAGTTCGCCGGGATGCTCGACGAGCGGGCCACCTTCCTGGGCCAGTGGGGCCTGCGCGGGTCCCGAGGCAAGGACGGCCCCACCTACGAGGAGCTCGTGGACACCGAGGGCCGGCCGCGGCTGCGGCACTGGTTGGACCGGCTGACCACCGAAGGGGTGCTCGCCCATGCCGCGGTGGTCTACGGGTACTTCCCCGCGGTCGCCGAGGGCGACGAGTTGATCGTGCTCACCGAGCCCCGGCCGGATGCGACCGAGCGCTTCCGGTTCCGCTTTCCCCGGCAGCGCCGGGACCGCCGGTTGTGCCTGGCCGATTTCTACCGGCCGCGCTCGGCCGCGCTGGCCGCGGGTGAGGTCGACGTGCTGCCGCTGCACCTGGTGACGATGGGCCCGGCGATCGCCGACTACGCCGCCGAGCTGTTCGCCAAGGACGCCTACCGGGACTACCTGGAGGTGCACGGCCTGGGCGTGCAGCTCACCGAGGCACTGGCCGAGTACTGGCACCGGCGCATCCGGGAGGAGCTGACCTTCTCCTCCGGGACCGCATTGGCCGAGGACGATCCCGACGAGGTCACGGAGTTCTTCAAGCTCGGATATCGCGGCGCCCGATACTCGCTGGGCTACGGCGCCTGCCCGGAGCTGGGGGACCGGGCGAAGATCGTCGAGCTGCTGCAGCCGGACCGGATCGGGGTGACGCTCTCGGAGGAGTTCCAGCTGCACCCCGAGCAATCCACCGACGCCCTCGTCGCACATCACCCGGAAGCGAAGTACTTCAATGCCTGAGGCTCGTGAGTGCGTAACAGTGTTCGAACACTGTTACGCACTCACGACCCGGGGTGGTCGCCGATGAAAACCTTCGACGAGTTGTTCGCTGAGCTCAACGAGCGGGCCCGGACCCAGCCGGCCGGCTCGGCCACGGTGGCGGCGCTGGCTGACGGGGTGCACGCGCAGGGCAAGAAGGTGCTCGAGGAGGCCGGCGAGGTGTGGATCGCCGCTGAACACGAGTCCGATGAGCGGCTGGCGGAGGAGATCTCCCAGCTGCTCTACCGGGTGCAGGTGCTCATGCTCGGCCGGGGGATCAGCACCGCCGACGTTTACCGTTACCTGTGAGCTCTACCTATAGGGTCCCGGCGATGAATGAGAACACCAGGATGTTGCGGGTTGCGCTGCCCAGCAAGGGCACTCTGGCCGGGCCGGCCTCCGAGATGCTGGTTGAGGCGGGGTATCGCGGGCGACACGACGCCAAGGACCTGACGGTGCTGGACACCGCCAACGACGTCGAGTTCTTCTTCTTGCGACCCAGGGACATCTCGGTCTACGTCGGTTCCGGCGAGCTGGATCTGGGCATCACCGGTCGGGACCTGATGCTGGAATCCGGGGCTCCGGTGACGGAGCGGCTCGCACTCGGCTTCGGGGGATCCTCCTTCCGGTATGCGGCCCCGCTGGGTCGGGACTGGAAGGTCGGTGACCTGGAAGGCCTGCGGGTGGCCACCGCCTTCCCCCGGCTGGTGCGCGCTGACCTGTCCCGGCAGGGGATCCACGTCACCCTGATCCAGCTCGATGGTGCGGTGGAGATCTCAGTGCAGCTAGGGGTGGCGGACGCGATCGCCGACGTGGTGGGATCCGGGCGCACCCTGCGCCAGCATGGCCTGGTCGCCTTCGGTGACCCGGTGTGCACCTCGGAGGGGGTGCTGGTGGAGCAAGCCGGGTCGGCGCCCTCGCCGGAACGCGCCCAGGTCGTGGCCCGCCTGCAGGGCGTGGTGTTCGCTCAGCAGTACCTGATCCTCGACTACGACTGCCCGCGCAGCCTGCTCGACGAGGCGATCGCCATCACGCCGGGCCTGGAGTCCCCGACGCTGGCGCCGCTCGCCGATGCGGACTGGGTCGCGGTGCGCGCGATGGTGCCCCGCAAGGACGCTAACCGGATCATGGACGAGCTTTCCGCCTGCGGCGCCAAGGCGATCCTGGCCAGCGACATCCGTTCCTGCCGGTTCTGAGCGGGCTAGTCGGCACGGTCGCGGGCGCTCTCGATGCCCGCGCTGGACGGCTCCGGCCAGCCCGGGTAGGTAGGCGGGACTCCGCCGAAAGCCGGGCAGTGCGCCTTGTGATCGCACCAGTCGCACATCCGGCTCGGGCTGGGGCGGAAATCGCCATCCCGGGCCGCCCGGCGGATCGCCGACCAGATCGCGACCAGGGTGCGCTCGAAGCGGAGCAACTCCGCCTCGTCCGGGGTGTAGCTCAGTGCCTGCCGGTCAGCCAGGTACAGCAGCCGCAGCTGGTGCGGTACCACCCCGCGGGTCCGCAGCAGTGCCAGCGCGTAGAACTTCATCTGGAACAGGGCCTTGGCCTCGAAGACCTCCCGCGGCGCGGCCCCGGATTTGTAGTCCACGATGCGGATCTCGCCGGTGGGGGCGACATCGAGCCGGTCGATGTAGCCTCGGAGCAGCAGCGGCTCGCTCCCGCCTGCGTCGCTGGAGACCAGCTCGGCTTCGACCAGCAGCTCGCAGGCCTCCGGCTGGACCAGCCGCGGGTCCTCCAGCGTGAAGTAGGCCTGCACCAGCGCCCGCGCTGAGTCAAGCCACTCGATGCGCTCGGGATCGTCCGGCCCGGCGAACAGCTCGGCCAGCTCCGGGTTGGCCGCCAGCACGTCCCGCCATGCCGGATCGACCAGCTCCTGCCCGGTCCCGGGATCGCGCTGCTCCGGGGGGAGGGCGAACAGTCGCTCCAGCGCGGCATGCACCACCGTGCCACGGACCTGCGGCCGGCTCGGCGTCTCCGGAAGCCGGTCCACCACCCGGAACCGGTAGAGCAGCGGGCACTGCTTGAAATCCGCCGCCCGGGACGGGGACAGCGCTGGGCGCCGGAGCGCCGCGGTGCTCGTGGCGGGCAGGTCGGTGGCCAGGGTCTCCGTCATGGTTCCGCCAGAGTAGGGCAGAGCCCTGACAGGGCCGCCGACAATGCTGCGGACAGCGGCGCCGGCACCGTTACCGGCGGCGCTGCGCACCTGGCCAGGGATCCGGTCTGCCACCATGACCAGCCGTGGATCGATCCAGCAGAGCGTTCCAACCCGGTGACCGGGTTCAGCTCACCGACCCCCGGGGACGGCGGCACACCGTGGTGCTGGAACCGGGTGCGCAATTTCACACCCACCGCGGGGCGCTCGCGCACGACGACCTGCTCGGGCTGCCGGAGGGCAGCGTGGTCAGCTCTGCCGCGGGGACGCGCTACCTCGCCTTGCGTCCCTTGCTGGCCGACTACGTGCTCTCCATGCCCCGCGGGGCTCAGGTGATCTACCCGAAGGACGCCGCCCAGATCGTGATGTGGGGTGACATCTTCCCTGGAGCCCGGGTGCTCGAGGCCGGTGCAGGCTCGGGTGCGCTGACCTGTTCGCTGCTGCGTGCGGTGGGAGAGCGGGGCAGCGTGCTCTCCTACGAGCAGCGCAGCGACCACGCCGAGCACGCCCAGCGCAACGTGGAGCGGTTTTTCGAGGCTCCGGTGCCGAACTGGCAGCTGCAGGTGGCCGATCTGAGTTCCCACCCCGCTGACCAGGCAGTAGACCGGGTCGTGCTGGACATGCTCAATCCCTGGGAGGTGTTGCCGGCCGTCTCAGCGGCGCTGGTCCCCGGAGGAGTGCTCACCGTCTATGTGGCGACCACCACCCAGCTCTCCCGCGTCGCGGAAGCCCTGCGGGAAGCCGGTTGCTACACCGAGCCCCAAGCCTGGGAGACCCTGCACCGACCCTGGTACCTGGTCGGTCTCGCGGTCCGCCCGGAGCACCGGATGGTCGCGCACACCGCGTTCCTGCTCACCGCCCGACGCCTCGCCCAGGGTGTCGTGCCGCCCACCCCGCAGCGCCGGCCCAGCCGGTCACACCGCGCCCTGCGGTGACCCGGATAACGGCTGCTGGACTGGCAGTGGTCAGCGGTTGCCCGGAGAGTGGCTCTGCGGTTAACTCACGATTCTGGCGCACCGTCCCGTACCGTTGATGGTCTCCAGAACCTTGCGGGAGGAGGTGCCTCGTGCCGCATGAATTTCCCGGCGATCGGGCCGCCGAGGGTCGCAACCGCATTGACCCGGCCGTAGCCGCCCAGATCAGGGTCCTCGAGGACGAGGTGACGCTGCTACGTCGCCGCTTGACCGAGTCCCCCCGGCATGTCCGGTTATTGGAGGAGCGCCTCGCGGAGGCCTCCGCGTCCGTGGCCCAGCTCACCGAGCGCAACGCCAAGCTGGTCGACACCCTGCGGGAGGCCCGCAGCCAACTGCTCGCGCTGCGCGAGGAAGTCGACCGGCTGGCCCAGCCACCCAGCGGGTACGGCGTGTTCCTCGGCTGCTTCGAGGACGGTTCGGTGGACGTGTTCACCTCCGGGCGCCGGATGCGGGTGGCGGTGTCGCCCGCGGTGGAGGTTCCGCAGCTGCGCCGCGGGCAGAGCCTGCGGCTCAACGAGGCGCTGACTGTGGTGGAGGCAGGTGCTTTCGAGGCCACCGGGGAGGTCTGCGCGCTGCGTGAGGTGCTTGACGGCGGGCAGCGGGCGCTGGTCGTCGGGCACGCCGACGAAGAGCGCGTGGTGTGGCTGGCCGACCCGCTGATGCCCACCCCGGGTGACCCCGACGCGGTGATCCTCAAACCGGGTGACTCCCTGCTGGTGGACACCAAGGCGGCGTATGCCTACGAGCGGGTGCCCAAGGCGGAGGTCGAGGACCTCGTGCTCGAGGAGGTCCCGGACGTCGGCTACGAGGACATCGGTGGCCTGGGCAACCAGATCGAGCAGATCCGCGATGCCGTCGAGCTGCCCTTCCTCCACGCCGACCTGTTCCGGACCTACGAGCTGCGCCCGCCCAAGGGCGTGCTGCTCTACGGCCCTCCCGGATGCGGCAAGACGCTCATCGCCAAGGCGGTGGCCAACTCGCTGGCCAAGAAGGTGGCCCAGGTTCGCGGGGACACCGACGCCAAGAGCTACTTCCTCAACATCAAGGGGCCGGAGCTGCTCAACAAGTACGTCGGGGAAACCGAGCGGCACATCCGGCTGATCTTCCAGCGGGCCCGCGAGAAGGCCTCGGAGGGTACCCCGGTCATCGTGTTCTTCGACGAGATGGACTCGATTTTCCGGACCCGCGGCTCGGGGGTGTCCTCCGATGTGGAGACCACGATCGTGCCGCAGCTGCTCAGCGAGATCGACGGGGTGGAAGGGCTGGAGAACGTCATCGTCATCGGTGCCTCCAACCGCGAGGACATGATCGACCCGGCGATCCTGCGTCCCGGCCGGCTCGACGTGAAAATCAAGATCGAGCGCCCGGACGCCGAAGCGGCCAAGGACGTGTTCTCCAAGTACCTCACCACGACGCTACCGCTACACGATGACGATCTCGTCGAATTCGGGCGGGACCGCCAAGCCTGCATTCAGGCGATGATCCAGGGCACGGTCGAGCGAATGTACGCCGAGAGCGAGGAGAACCGGTTCCTCGAGGTCACCTACGCCAACGGGGACAAAGAAGTGCTGTACTTCCGGGACTTCAACTCCGGCGCGATGATCCAGAACATCGTGGATCGGGCGAAGAAGAAGGCCATCAAATCGGTACTGGAGACCGGCCAGCCAGGATTGCGGATGACGCACCTGCTCGAGTCGATCGTCGATGAGTTCGCTGAGAACGAGGATCTCCCGAACACCACCAACCCGGATGACTGGGCGCGGATCTCGGGGAAGAAGGGGGAACGGATCGTCTACATCCGCACCCTGGTGACGGGCAAGAACGCCGACTCCGGTCGCGCGATCGACACCGCCACCAACACCGGCCAATACCTCTGACCATCGCCGGGCTGACCCGGCGCACGCCGGTCGAACGATAGGTCATGGTGGGGAACTCGGCGGCGTCTCGAGCAGGTCCGCCTGTGATGCAGACCACCCGTGGCTGATACAGATCGGGCCAGCCCGGCCCCGGGGACGTACTCTGCCGTTATGCGCCGGATCATGGGGACCGAGGTGGAATACGGCATCTCCGTGCCCGGGGACTGCACCGCCAACCCGGTCCTGACCTCCACCCAGGTCGTGCTGGCCTACGCCGCTGCGGCTGACGTGCCACGCGCCAAGCGAGCCCGGTGGGACTACGAGGTGGAATCCCCGCTGCGCGACGCCCGGGGATTCGACCTGGGCGTCCCTGGGATGGCACAGCCCGATCCGGAACTGGACGACCTCGGCGCCGCGAACGTCATCCTCACCAACGGCGCGCGGCTCTACGTCGACCATGCTCACCCGGAATTCTCCGGCCCCGAGGTCACCAACCCGCGCGATGCGGTGATCTGGGACAAGGCCGGTGAACGGATCATGGAAGAGGCCGCGCTGCGGGCTCGCACTGTGCCCGACCAGCCACTGTTCCAGCTGTACAAGAACAACGTCGATGGCAAGGGCGCTTCCTACGGCACCCACGAGAACTACCTGATGGCGCGTTCCACGCCGTTCACCAGCATCATCACTGGGCTGACCCCGTTCTTCGTGTCCCGCCAGGTCGTCTGCGGCTCCGGCCGGGTGGGTATCGGGCCGGCCGGAGAGCAACCCGGGTTCCAGCTCTCGCAACGCGCGGACTACATCGAGGTCGAGGTAGGCCTGGAGACCACTCTCAAGCGCGGCATCATCAACACCCGGGACGAGCCGCACGCCGACGCCGACAAGTACCGGCGACTGCACGTCATCGTGGGAGATGCGAACCTCGCCGAGTACTCCACCTATCTCAAGGTCGGTACCACGGCGTTGGTGCTGGATCTGATCGAGGCCGGGGAGCGTTTCGACGACTTGCGGCTCGTGGACGCGGTGCGTGCGGTACACACGATCAGCCGTGACCCATCCCTGACGGCGACCGTGGAAGTGGCGGGTGGCCGCCACCTCACCGGCCTGGACCTGCAATGGGCCTATCACGAGCGGATCGCGCGTTTCTTGGCCCGCCACGGTGTTCCTGAGAGTGCCCCCGAGGGTTTCTCGGACAGCACGGCCGAGCATGTCCTGAGCACCTGGGGCGAGGTGCTCGACGCCCTCGCGCGAGACCCGATGGAATGCGCCGACCGATTGGACTGGCCGGCCAAGCTGCAGCTCCTCGAGGGATACCGGGCGCGGGACGGCCTGGCCTGGGCCTCGCCCCGGCTGCACCTGGTGGACCTGCAGTACTCCGACGTTCGGCTGCACAAGGGCCTGTACAACCGGCTGGTCGCCCGCGGCTCGATGAAACGGCTGGTCACCGAGGAAGAGGTCCGGGCAGCGATCACCCGCCCCCCGGAGGACACCCGCGCATACTTTCGCGGCCGGTGCCTGGAGCGCTACGCCGCGGAGGTGGCCGCGGCGTCCTGGGACTCGGTGATCTTCGATCTGGGCCGGGAATCCCTGGTGCGCATTCCCACCCTGGAACCGCTGCGGGGCTCCCGCGCGCATGTAGGGGCCCTGCTGGATGCTTCGAGCACGGCGGCGGAGCTGGTGGAGGCGCTCACCCGAGGCTGATCACCCGACTGGTCTGGCGGCGATTGTCGGTATTGCTGGGTACTGTTTGCGGTGACGTCACCATGGACACGTCACCATGGACTCACCATGGAGATCGGCGTGGACAACTCGGTCCGGGAGGCGATATGTCCCAGGAGAAGGTGCAGCGCCAAGGCGGCGGCGGCGACGATGAGGCGGCTGATGGTGCGCCGGCCGGTCAGGAACGACGGGAGAAGCTCGGCGAGGATGTGGATGCGATCCTCGACGAGATCGACGATGTCCTCGAGGAGAACGCCGAAGACTTCGTCCGAGCCTATGTCCAGAAGGGCGGTCAGTGACGGGTTCGGGACGGGGAGTGACTGTCCCGTGACAGACTGCTGCTACTTGAGATTGCCATAACGGGAGCGAGGAGACGATCACAGCCGATGGACCAGTCCTCGGTGGGACGCTATCCGGGCGCAGCCCTGCCGGCGTCGTACTTCACAGTGGGCAGCTCGTCGTTCACCGACTTCCTGGCTGCCACCTCTCCCGAGCTGCTGCCCGGACGCCGGGCAGGCAGCACCCCCGCTGGTGGCGAGCCACTGGTCGTCCCGCATGGGACGACCATCGTGGCGGCCTTGTTCCGGGGCGGTGTGCTCATGGCCGGGGACCGTCGTGCGGTGGCCGGCAACCTCATCGCCCAGCGCGATATGGAGAAAGTGTTCGTCGTCGACGACTACTCGGCAGTCGGTATCGCGGGGACGGCCGGTGTCGCGGTGGAGATGGTGCGGTTGTTCGCCGTCGAGCTGCAGCACTACGAGAAGATCGAAGGGGTGCCGATGACCCTGGACGGCAAGGCGAACAGGCTTGCCGGAATGGTCCGCGGCAATCTCGAAGGTGCGATGCGGGGCCTGGGAGCGGTGCCGCTGTTCGTGGGGTACGACCTGGACGCCACAGATCCGGAGCGAGCGGGCCGGATTGTGTCCTACGACGTCGTCGGTGGCCGGTATGACGAGACGCTGGGGTACCACTCGGTGGGCTCAGGTTCGTTGTTCGCCCGCTCTTCGTTGAAGAAGCTGCACGATCCGATGATGGAGGAGCAGGCCGCGGTCCGGGCCGCGATGGAGGCGCTCTACGACGCCGCCGACGACGACAGCGCGACCGGCGGCCCGGATCAGGTCCGCCGGATCTATCCGGTGGTGGTCACGGTGACTGCGGCGGACGGGGCGGTCCGGATGTCCGATGAGCACGCCGGCCAGGTCGCTGACCAGGTGGTGGAGGGCCGCAAGGGCAAACCCGGCGGTTAACGCTACCCTCATCTTTCCCCGCCGGACCCCATTCCCCAGGAGTTCCCGCTGTGACGATGCCGTTCTACGCCTCGATCGAGCAGATCATGCGCGATCGCTCCGAGCTGGCACGCAAGGGCATCGCTCGGGGCCGCGGTGTCGTCGTGCTCAGTTACTCGCGTGGGGTGCTGTTCGTCGCGGAGAATTCCACGGCGCTGCACAAGATCTCGGAGATCTACGATCGGATTGGCTTCGCGGCCGTCGGCCGTTACAACGAGTACGAGAATCTGCGCCAGGCCGGGATCCGGCACGCTGACGTACGCGGGTACTCCTATGACCGGCGTGATGTCACCGGGCGTGCGCTGGCCAACGCCTTCGCGCAGACCCTCGGCACGATCTTTTCGGAGCAGCAGAAGCCCTTCGAGGTGGAGCTGTGTGTCGCCGAGGTGGGCACCGACCCGGATTCCGATCAGCTCTACCACCTGACCTATGACGGCTCGATCGTGGACGAGCCCGACTTCGTCGTGATGGGCGGCCAGGCGGAGGCCATCACCACTGCGCTCAAGGAGGCATTCCGCGCGGACATGGACACCACAGAGGCTTTCGCGGCGGCGGTGTCCGCACTGAGCTCGGCGTCTACCAGCGTCAACGGGGACGGCACCCGTATCCTGGGCGTGGGCCAGCTGGAAGTCGCAGTCCTCGATCGCTCCCGCCCGCACCGCGCCTTCCGCCGCATCACCGGAGCGGCCCTCACCGCGCTGCTCACCACCAGCACTGCGGCCGCTGAGGAAGGCACAGATCCGGCGGCGCCAGAGGGTGGTACGGATGATGCCGAAGGGACTAACGGCGCGCCGTCCGAGGGATGAGCCCAGCGCCTCCAGGGGTAGCGGGCTTGCGGGAGATCAGCGTTCCGGATCTGGCCGGTAGACCCTCAGCGCGGCAGGCTGGGTGCAGAACTCAAACCGGCGGCCCTCTGCGAGGACCTCGCCGTCGGTGGCCAGTGCGACCGGCCGGTCGAGTACCTCGACCTGCAACCGGGCGCACTCTCGTGCGACGTAGGTGTGGCTGCGCTCCAGTGCTCCGGTGAGCGCCCCGATCAGGAACCGGGCCCGGGACAGTGGAACGTCGGCCCGGATATAGCGGACGTCGATCAAACCGGAGTCCAGCCGGTGCCGGGTCGCGGCGGCGAAGCCCCGCGGGCGGTAGAGCCCGTTACCCACGAAGACCAGCCACACCTTGTGCGGGACGCCATCGATGCGCGCCACCAGCGGATCCGACTCCCGGAGCACCCGGATCAACGCGATGGCTGCTGCCGGCCACTTACCCCAGCGGGCTTCCCGCCGTTCGCGCAGCCGCACCAGGTCCGGGTATCCGCCGAGGCTGGCGGTGTTGATGAACCGGTGCGGCGGCGAGTCATCGATGCGCACCGTTCCCAGATCCACCCGCACCGCACTGCCCTCGCGTACCGCACGAACCGCGTCGGAGGGCTGGTTCACCCCGATGTCACGTGCGAAATGATTCAGCGTGCCAGCCGGAATCACCACCAGTGGCAACTTCCTGCCGGCGGCCACCTCGGCCACCGCGGCTACGGTGCCGTCACCGCCGGCGACGCCCACCGCCAGCACCGGCTCCTCGGCGGCATCCAGCTCCGCCTCCAGTTGCTTGGCTAGATCGGTGTCCGGCTCGGTGATGATCTGACGGGCCGCGGGCCAGGCCGCAGCCAGCTCCACACCGGGATGCCCGCCGTCGGCTCCCGAGCCGGGGTTGAGGAGCACGACCAGACCCTCGCCGCCGGTCAGCGCGGGCACCGTGGCCGGGTGCCCGGGCTCCGCGGATTCGCCGACCCGCAGCGGCCACCACCGCCGGGTGGCCAGCGCGATGCAGGTCCCCATCACCGTCCCGGCAGCCACGTCCGAGGGCCAGTGCACCCCGGTATGTACCCGGGAGTAGGCCACTGCCGCCGCGACCGGAGCTACCGCCAGCCCGGCCGCGGGGCTTTCCATTGTCACGGCCGTGGCGAAGGCCGCCGCCGAGGCGGCATGCCCGGAAGGAAATGATGAGGACCGCGGATGGGACTGCAGCGTCAAGCGGCGAGTCACCGGGAGGTCGGCATGAGCCGGGCGCCGGCGCGGCAGCAACGGTTTGGCCAGGGCGTTGATGGTGAAACTGGCGGCGCCGATCGATGCGACACCCCGGAGCGCAGCGCGGCGGTGAGCGCCCTTGCGGGTGGCCAGTACCGCAGCCACCGCGAACCACAGCACGCTGTGGTTCGCCGCCGAGGTGAGCCTCTTCAGTCCTGGGTCTGCAGGCCAGCGCGGGATGGCCGCACTCCGGCGCACCAGCTCCCGGTCGACGCGGTTGATCTTCTGCGCTACTCCGCGCAACCAGCCCTGCACCGTTACAGCTTAAGTGAGCCCGTACGGACGGCCTGCAAGAAGGTCACATCGGCTTAGGCTGGACGGTATGCAGCGGCGGATCTTCGGCATCGAGACCGAGTTCGGGGTTACCTGCACCTTCCATGGCCAGCGCCGGCTGTCGCCGGACGAGGTCGCTCGCTACCTGTTCCGGCGGGTGGTGTCGTGGGGGCGTTCGTCCAACGTCTTCCTGCGCAACGGGTCCCGGCTCTACCTCGACGTCGGCTCGCATCCCGAGTACGCCACCGCGGAATGCGATGACCTGACCCAGCTGGTGACGCATGACAAGGCGGGGGAGCGGATCCTCGAGGACCTCCTCGTCGACGCCGAGCGCCGGCTGGCCGATGAGGGCATCGGCGGGGACATCTTCCTGTTCAAGAACAACACCGACTCGGCGGGCAACTCCTACGGCTGCCACGAGAACTACTTGGTTGCTCGTGCTGGTGAATTTTCCAGAATCGCCGATGTGCTGCTGCCCTTCCTGGTAACCCGTCAGCTGGTCTGCGGTGCGGGCAAGGTGCTACAGACCCCTCGCGGCGCGGTGTACTGCCTCTCGCAACGGGCCGAGCACATCTGGGAGGGAGTCTCCTCGGCGACCACCCGCTCCCGCCCGATCATCAACACCCGTGACGAGCCGCATGCCGACGCCGAACGGTACCGCCGCCTGCACGTGATCGTCGGCGACTCGAACATGTCCGAGGTGACCACGCTGCTCAAGGTGGGCACCGCCAACCTGGTCCTGGAGATGGTGGAGGAAGGCGTTCCGTTCCGCGACTTCACTCTGGACAACCCGATCCGGGCGATCCGCGAGATCAGCCACGACCTCACCGGCCGCCGTGGGGTGCGGCTGGCGGGCGGACGGGAAGCCTCGGCGCTGGACATCCAGCGCGAGTACTACGCCCGGGCCATCGATCACGTGTCCCGCCGCGGGTCCGATGCCCTGACCGATCGGGTGATGGAGCTATGGGACCGCACCCTGACCGCGGTGGAGATGCAGGATCTCACCCGGATCGACCGGGAGATCGACTGGGCGATCAAGCACCGGTTGGTGGAACGCTACCGGTCCAAGCACCGGATGGATCTGTCCAACCCGCGGATCGCCCAGCTGGATCTCGCCTACCACGACATCCGCCGCGGCCGCGGTTTGTTCGACCTGCTGCAGCGCAAGGCGCTGGTGGACCGGGTGACCGACGACGGCGAGATCGAAGCGGCCAAGGACACCCCGCCCGCCACCACCCGGGCCAAACTGCGCGGCGATTTCATCGCCGCCGCGCAGGCTGCGGGCCGCGACTTCACCGTCGACTGGGTGCACCTCAAACTCAACGATCAGGCCCAGCGCACCGTGCTGTGCAAGGACCCCTTCCGCGCCGTCGACGAGCGGGTGGAGAGGCTCATAGCTTCGCTATGAGCCTCGTGAGTGCGTAACAGTGTCCTGACACTGTTACGCACTCACGAGGGTGTGGGCACGGGGGGAGCCGTAGGCTCCCCCCGTGCCCACACCCCGAGCCGAGCGCCTGGTCAACCTGGTGCTGTGCCTGCTGTCCAGCCGGCAGTACCTGCCCGCTGAGCGGATCCGGCGGATCGTGCCCGGCTACGCTGGCACCCCCTCCGACGAGGCCTTCTTCCGGATGTTCGAGCGGGACAAGGCTGAGCTGCGCGATCTGGGCGTACCGCTGGAGACCGGGCGCACACCGGGGTCCGAGGCCGGCGAGGGATATCGCATCGCGCGCCGGGAGTACGAGCTACCCGATATCGACCTCGAGCCGGATGAGGCCGCCGCGGTCGCCCTGGCCGCTCAGCTGTGGGACTCCCCGCAGCTGGCTGGAGCCGCGCACCGCGCCCTGCTCAAGCTGCGAGCGGCCGGGGTGGAGGTGGACGCCGAGCCGTCGGTGACCGTGCAGCCACGGGTGCGGGCCACCGAACCGGCGCTGATCCCGTTGATCTCCGCCGTTCAAGCCGGCCACGTCGTGCTGTTTCACCACCGCAAACACCCCGCGATGGAGCCGGTGGAACGCACTGTCGAACCGTGGGGGGTGGTGTCCTGGCGGGGACGGTGGTACGTCG
>OBLV0100000223.1_pt1 | contig 18465 bp, 19 predicted proteins | sample 1520071 | NCBI WGS metagenome assembly OBLV01 (sample SAMEA3888446, study PRJEB22518) | metagenome | reverse complement strand
TCCCCCGACAAGCCGATGCGCGGATCCCCCAACCATTTAGGCGACAGCCTCTATAGCGCGCGTTTCTTCGCAAACGCTGCCCGGCCAGGCCCCGCTACGCTAGTCAGCGATGGACGACCTGTACCGCGAGAACATCCTCGATCACTACAAGCATCCGCACAACTGGAGCCCTCCGGCGGATGCGATCGAGAGCCCGGATCTGGAGTTCCACGATCTGAATCCGTTGTGCGGGGATGAACTGACCGTGCAATTGGCGCTGGACGCCGACGGGCGGATCGCGGAGGTGCGGTTCTCGGGGCACGGTTGCGCGATCTCGCAGGCTGCGGCGTCGATGGCCTCCGACGAGGTCAAGGGGATGCCGGTGGAAGAGCTGCTGACGCTCGATCGGTCGTTCGTGCTCGACCTGCTCGGGATCGACATCTCGGCGACGCGAATGAAGTGCGCGCTGCTGTCGCTGAAGGTGCTGAAGGGCGCCTCGCTCGGCCACGCGGCCGACTGGGAGTCCGCGGCGTAGCGGGCTCGTCTAAATCCTATCGGTGCGCTAGGATTTAGATGTGCCGCAAGTGATCGAAGTTTGCCCCGTGGACCAGCTCGAACCGGGCGAGATGCGCCTGGTCGAGTGGGAGGACCTCGAGATTGGCGTGTTCAACTGCGGCGGAAACCTGTACGCGATCGAGGACCGGTGCTCGCATGACAACGGCCCGCTCGCCGAGGGCGAGTTCGACGCCGAGCAGTGCACGGTCGAATGTCCGCGACACGGGTCGCTGTTCGATCTGAAGACCGGCAAGCCCCTCACTTTGCCCGCCTACGTTCCGGTGGACACCTACCCGGTGATCATCGAAGACGAGACCATCAAGCTGGAGGTTGAGTAATGGCTGTTGAATTGACCGAGAACGAGCAGCTCGCGGCCATCAACGCCGATTACGAGCAGCGCTATGGCTTCCACGACGCCGAGAACTACCTGTACAAGGCGCCGAAGGGCTTGAATCGCGAGATCGTCGAGAAGATCTCGGAGTTCAAGTCAGAGCCGCAGTGGATGCGCGAGTTCCGGCTGAAGGCGCTCGACCACTTCCTCTCGCGGCCGCAGCCGACCTGGGGCTCCCCGCTCATGGCCGAGGTCGACTACGACGACATCCATTACTTCGTTCGCGCCTCCGAGAAGCCCGGTCGCTCGTGGGACGACGTGCCCGAGGACGTCAAGCGGACGTTCGATCGGCTCGGGATCCCTGAGGCTGAGCGCAAGTTCCTCTCAGGCGTCGGGGCTCAGTACGAGTCCGAGGTCGTCTACCACCAGGTCCGCGAGGACCTCGAGAAGCAGGGCGTGATCTTCAAGGACATGGACTCGGGGCTGCGCGAGCACGAGGACATCATCCGCGAGTACTTCGCGACGGTGATCCCGCCGAACGACAACAAGCTGGCGGCGCTGAACTCGGCCGTGTGGTCGGGCGGCTCGTTCGTGTACGTCCCCGAAGGCGTCCATGTCGAGATGCCGCTCCAGGCCTACTTCCGGATCAACACCGAGAACATGGGGCAGTTCGAGCGGACGCTGATCATCGCCGAGCCCGGCTCGTACGTGCACTACGTCGAGGGCTGCACTGCGCCGACCTACTCGAGCTCGAGCCTGCACTCGGCGGTGGTCGAGCTGATCGCCAAGCCGGGCGCCCGCATCAGGTACACAACCGTCCAGAACTGGTCGACAAACGTGTTCAACCTCGTGACCAAGCGCGCGGTGGCACAGGAGGACGCGACCGTCGAATGGGTCGACTGCAACCTCGGCTCGCGGCTGACGATGAAGTACCCGAGCGTCTACCTGATGGGCGAGCGCGCCCACGGCGAGATCCTGTCGATCGCGTTCGCCGGCAAAGGCCAGCACCAGGATGCCGGCGGGAAGATCATCCACGCCGCGCCGAACACGACCTCGAACATCTTTGCCAAGTCGATCTCCAAGGACGGCGGGCGCGGCTCCTACCGCGGACTGCTCGAGATCGCCAAGGGCGCCCACGGCGCGCGCTCGAAGGTGGTGTGCGACGCGCTGCTGCTCGACGAGCACTCGCGCTCGGACACGTACCCGACGATCCGAATCGGCGAGGACGACGTCAACGTCGGCCACGAGGCGACCGTGTCGAAGGTCGGCGACGACCAGCTGTTCTACCTGATGTCGCACGGCATCCCCGAGGACGAGGCGTCGAAGCTGATCGTCAACGGGTTCATCGAGCCGATCACCAAGGAGCTCCCGATGGAGTACGCGGTCGAGATGAACCGCCTGATCGAGCTCCAGATGGAGGGCTCGATTGGCTAGCGCACCGGCTCCCGCGCTGGAGCTGCCCACGTTCAAGGGCCGCCCCGGCTGGGAGTTCACGGACATCACGGGCTTGGACCTCGCGGCATACGAACGCGTGGGGGAGGACGGGGCTACCGGCGACGAGGCCCTATGGGAGCTGGCCGATTCCGAGCTGCCCGACGGCGTCATCGTCGGAACGCTCGACGACGGCGAGCACCGGGAGCTGATCGAGCGCCACCTGGGATCGCTGGTGTCCGGCGGCGACGACGTGTTCGTGTCGCTCAACGAGGCCGGCGTCCGCGCGAGCGCGTTCGTGTACGTCCCGCGCGGGGTGGCGCTGACCGAGCCGATCTCGCTGCGGAGCGTCCAGGCGCGCTCCGGGACGCTGCTCAACCAGCGCACGCTGGTCGTCGTCGAAGAGGGCGCACAGGCGGAGGTTTGGGAGCAGTTCCTGTCGGGGTCGGACGAGATCGACGGCGTGTTCAACACGGTCACCGAGCTGAGCGTCGGCCAGGGCGCGCGCCTTCGGTACGTGTGCGGCCAGGGGCTGTCGGAGAAGAGCTGGATCTTCGGCGCCCAGCGCGCGGAGGTCGGACGGGACGCGTCGCTCGACTGGGTGGCGCTCGGGTTCGGCTCGGCGCGCGGCCACGTGCGCATGGAGACGCGGCTAGCCGGCGAAGGCGCCGAGGCGCGCGTCACCGGTGCGTACGCCACCCATGCGCGCCAGCACATCGACTTCGACACCACGCAGGAGCACGCGGCGCCGAACACGACCTCGGATCTCGCCTTCCGCGGCGTGCTCACGGGCCGCTCGACCGCGGTCTGGAAGGGCAACATCATCGTCGACCCGGGCGCGCAGAAGACCGACGCGTTCCAGGAGTCGCGCAACTTGCTGCTGTCAAAGCGCGCGCACGCCGACGCGATCCCCGGACTCGAGATCCAGGCCAACGACGTCCGCTGCACGCACGCGGCCGCGGTGGCGCAGGTCGACCCCGAGCAGCTGTTCTATCTGCGCTCGCGCGGGCTCCGCGAAGAGGTGGCGAAGCGGCTCGTGATCGAGGGGTTCCTGGCGGCGCTGGTCGAGCGCTTCGAGGAGGGCCCGGTTCGCGAGGTGCTGAGCGGCGCGCTCGAGCACCGTCTCGCGGCGATCCTGGGCGACTAAGCCGGCGCGAGCTCGTCCAGCACTTCGAGTTCGTCGTCTTCGAGCTCGAGTTGCCCGGCCTCGAAGTTCTCCTCGAAGTGCGCCACCGAGTTCGTGCCGGGGATCGGGAGCATCACCGGCGAATGGGCGAGCAGCCACGCCAGCGCGACCTGCGGGGTCGTGGCGCCGTGTGAGCCGGCGATCTCCTGGAGCGTCGAGCCGCGGTTGGTCAGATCGCCGGTGGCGAGCGGGAACCATGGCAGGAACGCGAGCTGGTCGCGTTCGCACACGTCCAGCACCTCCTCCGACGCTCGGTCCGCGATGTTGTAACGGTTCTGGACTGAGACGACCGGGACGATCTGCCGAGCGCGGTCAAGCTCTTCGACGGAGACGTTGCACACCCCCACGTGGCGGATCTTGCCCTCCTCCTGGAGCTCGGCGAGCGCGCCGATCGAGTCCTCGATCGGCACCTTCGGATCGACCGCGTGGAGCTGATAGAGGTCGATTCGCTCGAGCCCGAGCCGCTTCAGCGACGCCTCGCAGCAGCGCCGCAGGCGGTCCGGGCGGCAGTTTCGCTCCCACACGCCCGGCCCGGGCCGCTCGAGACCGCCCTTGGTCGCGATCACCAGGTCGTCGGGGTAGGGGCGCAGCGCTTCGGCGATCAGGTTCTCGGACACCTCGGGGCCGTACGAGTCGGCCGTGTCGATCAGTTGGACGCCGGCCTGGACGACGCTGCGCAGCAACGCGCGCGTGGCGGGCGGATCCGGCGGCTCGCCCCAGATGCCCTCGCCGGTGATGCGCATCGCGCCGAACCCGAGTCTCTTGACCTCGAGGTCGCCGCCGAGGACGAAGGTTTCGCTGCTGGAAGGCACTGCGCGGCAGGGTATCCGACCGGCCGCGGCGTACGATCCGGGACGAACATGGCCAGGCAACCTCCGATGCTCGTCCCGCTCGGCTACGGGAAGTTCGTACGCGCGGATCGCGTGTTCGCGCTGGTCCCGCTCGAGGGCTCCGACCGCGGCGACGGACGCCGGACGCTCGTGTACGTGGAAGGGATCGAGGAGCCGATCGTCGCCTCCCGCTCGGAGGGCGCTATCGCGCGGGATGTCTCAGTCGCCCTGGGACGGGGCTCGGGCCGTCTGCGCGACGGATTCGAGCTACCCGGCCAAGAAGCCCTGTTCTGACCTTAAGCGTTCCAAAGCTAACTGGACGAATGTTCTATTAGGGCCGTGCGGAGGCCTGCCGATACGCAGGCGAACGATTGCACGGCCAGTGTCGCCTGGGGGCGCACGCCGACACAAAGCGAGGTAGAAATGCGTGGGAATGTCTACCGTTCTGGGAGGCGGCGGACAGGTTCGGTTCTGTTGGCCGCGGCCGCAGGGATCGCGGTCGCTTTGACGCTGCTACTGGCATCGGTCTCGTCGGCGTACGCGAAGGCGCCCGCCGGCCACACGCGGACCGCGAACGCTGGCCCACCGGCGGTCATCGTGATCACGATTTCACACCAATCGGTGGTGAAGCTCGCCCCGGTCGCGCACGCCGCGGGACACAAGATCGCGTGAGCACGTCCATGGCAGCGATGTCGCGCCGCTTCGGGCTGACCGCCCGCAAGCCGTCTCCGCCGCACGGGTTCGTCGTGTACGTGGCGTTCGTGGCGGCGCTCGCGGTCGCATCGCTGCTGGCGCTGCCGTGGGTGAGCGAATGGCAGGTCGACGATCCCGTTCTGTTCCTGGCGCTTTCGGTGTTCGTGCTCGCCGGCGAGCTCCTCCCGATCCCGGTGCCCCGGCGTGGAGGGCTCGCGAACGTCACGATCTCCGCTGCGTTCGCGTTCGCGATTCTGCTGAGGTTCGGCCCGGGCCCGGCCGCGCTGATCTACGTGTCGAGCTCGGTCATCGCCGACTCTGTGCAGCGGGTGTCCCCGCTCAAGATCCTGTTCAACGCGGCGCAGTACCTGCTTGCGATCGCGGCCGCCGGCGGCGTGCTGGCGCTCGCCCACTCGGTCCCGATGGGACCGATCACGGGCTCCGAGCTGCCGATCGTGCTCGCCGCCGCGACCGCTTTCTTCGTCACCAATCACGTGCTCGCGTGCGCGGCGGGCGCATTGCTGGCGCGCCTCCCGGTTGGCGGCTACCTGCGTGACGACCTCGAGTTCCAGGCCTGGACCGCGGGATGCGTGCTCGCGTTCGCCCCGGCGCTGCTCGCATCTGCGGACGTGAGCGTCGCGCTCGTGCCGGTGTGCTTCGTGCCGATGCTGGCGGTCTACTTCGGTGGCCGTCAAGCGGCGCTGTCGAGCCACCGCGCCCACCACGACGCGCTCACCGGCCTCCCGAACCGCTCGGCGCTGACCGAGACGCTCCAGGAGAACCTGGACGCGGCCGCGCGCGACCACCGCGCGCTGGCGGTGATGCTGCTCGACCTGGACGACTTCAAATCGATCAACGACACGCTCGGCCACGAACTGGGCGACCTGACGTTGCAGCGCGTCTCGCTCCGGCTACGCCAGGCGGTGGGCGGCGCGGCCGTGCTCGCGCGAATCGGAGGCGATGAGTTCGCGGTGCTGATCGACGGCACGGAAGCCGACGCCGAGATTGTCGCCGAACGACTGCTCGAGGCGCTCGACGATCCGCTCGAGGTCGACTCCGTGGCACTGCACATCCGCGCAAGCATCGGCATCGCGTGCTTCCCCCAGCACGGCCGCACCTCGCCGGAGCTGATCCGCCACGCCGACGTCGCGATGTATTGCGCCAAGGGCTCCGATGCTGCCTTCCACACGTACGCGGAGGCGGACGACGAGTACAGCATCGACCGGCTGGCGCTGGCCGCGCAGCTCCGTCGCGGGATCGAGCGCGGCGAGCTGGTCGTCCACTACCAGCCGAAAGTGCCGCTCCAGGGTGGGGCGACGCTGGCGCTGGAGGCGCTCGTACGCTGGAACCACCCGCAGCTCGGGTGCATCGGTCCGGACGGGTTCATCCCCCTTGCCGAGCAGACCGGCATCATCAAGCCCCTCACCGAGAAGGTGCTGGAGGCCTCACTCGAGCAGTGCAAGCGCTGGCGGCAGGAAGGCCTCGAGGTGACCGTCTCGGTCAATGTGTCGACGCGCAGTCTGCTCGACCACGACCTGCTGACGATCATCGAAACGCTGCTCAGGCGGCTCGACCTGGACGCCTCCGCGCTCCAGCTCGAGATCACCGAGAGCCGCATCGTGGCCGACCTGCCGCGTGCGCGGGCTGCGCTCGAGGACCTGCGGGCCATGGGCGTGATGATCGCTATCGACGACTTCGGGACCGGCTACTCCTCGCTCAAGCAGCTGCAGCAGCTCCCGGTCGACGAGATCAAGATCGATCGCTCGTTCGTGACCCGCATGGAGAGCGATCGCCAGGACGCGGTGCTCGTGCACTCGATCATCGACCTCGGACGCAACCTCGGCCTGCGGGTCACCGCCGAGGGCGTCGAGACTGAGAACGTCAAGCATGTCCTCGCCGAGCTCGGTTGCGATTACGCCCAAGGGTTCCACGTGGGCCGGCCGGTGATCGCGCAAGAGTGCTCGCGCTATTTGACGCCGCCGGCGCTGGTTCAACCGCCCGCGCTGGCTGGTTGGGAACCGGCCAGGCAGAACCAGCCGAGCGCGTCGGTGATATCGCTGTTCAGCTGAAGCGGTGCTAGCCCGCGACCTGGGCGTAGAGCGACGTCAGGCTCGGATAGCCGCTCGAGGCCCAGCCCGAGTTCTGTAGTGCGGCGATCTGCGTCGCGGCCGGCTGGCCGGCGGTGCTCAGGATCGCCTGGATGCCCGAGCTGGCCGTGCCGTACCCGGGAATCGTGTTCTGGCCTTTGAGCCAGCCGGCGGTGGCGTCGGCGGCCGTAACCGGGTCGCTCCAGATCGAATCGCTCGCGCCGTAGGTGGCACTGTCCGTGTAGCCGATGTTGAGCCAGTCGTTGTTGCTCTGGCTCTGCCGGGATTGTGCGGCGCCGCCCGACTCCTCGGCGAGCAGCCACGCTGAGACCACGGAAGGATCAAGGCCGGTATCGGAGGCCAGGCGCGAGGCGAACTGCTGCTGGTCGGAGGTCAGCAGCGACTGGGCGCTCGACGGGAGCGCTCCGCCGGTGCCTGGGATCGTCGACGTCGAGCCGACGTCCTGAGCCTGGGCCAGCGCGCTGGCGAAGCTCGACGAGCCGGATGACGAGCCGGTGTCCGCGGAGGAGGTGCCGGTCACGCTCGAGGACGAGGTGGCGGCGGCGACCGAGGGGTCGAACGCGGTCTGGAGCGACTGGATCTGCGCCTGGATCTGCGAGACGCGGCTAACGGCATCGGTGTAGCTCATCGACTGCCTCTTAGATCGGCCGCGATCGGGGAGCCTTGAACCGCGGCTAGGAGTGCCTGACGAGAAAGGTCTGTCCCGAGGTCATGTGGACTGGCGTGAACCCAGCGCCGAGGTCCGAGTCCAGGAACTGCTCCAAGGCCAGGGCTGCCCCGACGAGCGCCGGCGTATGCCCCGCGTCCTCACAGATCATGATGCCTCCGATCTGCATCAGCGGAGCGATTCTGGTCAACCCGGCCAACACCGCCTCGTAGAGATCAACGTCTATGTTCGCGACTACGATCGGGCCCAGATCATCAGGGATCTCGTCGGTGATGATGTTCAGTTTCTTGACCGTGACGTGGTTGGCGCCGGCCTTACGCTCGAGACGCTGACGGACGATCGCGTCACCCTCGGTGGCGTGACTGTTCGCCCAGATCACATCGGAACTCGCGAGCGCTTCGTGGTAGTCGAACCCCTGGAATACGTCGAAGAACCAGAAGCGCCTGGGAGGGAGGTTCTTATTCGCCGCGTAGTCGAGCATCACCGACCCGCTGCTCCCTCGGAAGCACCCAACCTCCACGACACTTCCGGACAACCGACGAGTTCGATAGAGGGCCTGGGTCAAGTTGACGAAGTCCTGGTGTGATCCGGGGTCGCAGAACTTCTCGTACCCGTCGAAGGTCTGTTCGAGGAGCGCGTTCTCGATCGTCTCCCGCGCGACCCGGTCGTCGTGTGCGTAACCACCGACGTCGTATCCGCCGACGCCTCGATATTTGAACCCCCGGTCGGTGAGCCACTCGATGAGCGCAAGCCCATCCTGCGCATGCTCGACCGCATACAGGACGAACGGTTGGTTGCCCGCGGCCACCATCGCGTCGAGAACGCCGATGGCCTCACCGACAACGATCGTCTGAGCGCTGGAGATCGCCACACCGGCTCCCAGCTTCGTGAAGAAGTCGGCGTCGACCACGAGGCACGGAGTTTCACCGCGAGCCAGCGCCTCGTTGGCGTCTCTGTCGGCCTCCGTGAGGGCAAGCAGATGGTTGATCTTGCTAGTGAAAAGCGGCATAGGCAGAGGTGACGCTGCCGGATGCGGATGTGATCGCACCGAGGCTCATCGAGGTTCACTCCTGTTCATCGGCAGCCTCGTACGGCTCTTGACCCCGTAACCGCGCCTCAACTGTCGCGCGCCGGTGCCGATCATCTCGCGTGATGTCCCTCGACACGACGCTCTCACGCATCGCGCACATCGAAACGACCGGCGACACGTTCGATGGCGAGCCACAGTGTGCGACGCCGACAGCTGGTCCCAGAACCGTGGACTACATCGTCGTACAGGCCGGCGGCAAGGGTACGCGCCTGGAGCATCTGACCACGAACAAGCCAAAGGCGCTCGTGCCGGTCGAGAACCTGCCGATGATCTTCCATCTATTCCGCAAGTTTCCGGACAAGCGGTTCGTCGTCATCGCGGACTATCACCGGGACGTGTTGCGCGAGTACCTCGGTGCGTTCGCCGACGTCGATTACCAAGTCGTCGACGCTGCAGGGTCCGGCACGTGCGGCGGTATCGATCAGGCGCTGGCCCTGGTTCCTGAGGCCGAGCCCTTCATGCTCGTGTGGTCGGACCTGATCTTGCCGGCAGCCTTCGAGCTACCGGCAGGGGATCGTGACTGGGTGGGAATCTCTCAGACGTTTGACTGTCGGTGGAGCCATACGGACGGTCGCTTCGTCGAAGAACGCTCACGTGAGCATGGCGTGGCCGGGCTGTTTGTGTTTCGGGACAAGTCGGCCCTGTCGGACATCCCCGCGAGCGGAGAACTGGTCCGGTGGCTCCAGCAGAAAGGACATACCTTCGACGAGCTGGGGCTCGCCGGCACCCGTGAGTTCGGTCTGCTGCCGGAGTACCAATTGCTCGCTCTCGAGAAGACGCGCCCGTTCAACCGCGCCACCGTGGTGGGCGAGACGTTCATCAAGGAGCCGGTCGATGAGCAGGGGCGGTCACTCGCGCGTCGGGAAGTGGGCTGGTACAGGCACGCGGTCAAGCTCGGCCTGAACAGCATCCCCGAACTGTACGAGTTCGAGCCGTTGACGCTCGAGCGGATCGACGGCAAGAACATCTACGAGTACGCCGACCTGGCCTTCGACAGTAAGCGGGCCATCTTGGGTGACCTCACCGCGGCTCTTTCAGATCTCCACTCCCTGGAGTCAGCCCCCGCCGACTCGTTCAGCATCAGGGAGGCGTACTACGGGAAGACCATCGCGCGTCTCAAGGGGGTACGTGACCTCATCCCGTTCACGGATCGCAAGACGATCACCGTCAACGGACGGGAGTGCCGCAACGTGTACCTCTACAAGCGTGATCTGGAGCGCGCACTCGACGCGCTGACCGTGGGGCGGTTCGCCTTCATCCACGGGGATCCGACGTTCTCGAACCTGATGCTGCGGGGCGGCACAGAACCTGTGTTCATCGACCCGCGCGGGTACTTCGGGTACACGGCGCTGCATGGCGACCCGAACTACGACTGGGCGAAGCTCTACTACTCGGTCGTCGGAAACTACGACCAGTTCAACCTCAAGAACTTCCGTTTGAGCCTCAACCGGGAGGCCGTTGATCTGAGGGTCGACTCCAACGGATGGGAGAGTCTCGAGGAGAACCTATTCGCGCTCAGCGGGGCCGATCCCCGGACGATCAAGCTCCTGCACGCAGTGATCTGGCTGTCGCTCACGACGTATGCGTGGCATGACTACGACTCCATTTGCGGGGCGTTCTACAACGGCATCTATTACTTGGAGGAGGCATTGTGAGCCACGATTTTGAGGAGACGCTCCGCATCGTCACCAGCGCGGTCCGCTCCCTTGATCCGCGCGAGTTCGATGCCCTTGAGAAAGACGCGGTCGCGACGCTCAGCCGCGGTAACAAGCTCGTCTTCTCCGGCCTCGGCAAGAATGTGCCGATCTGCGACAAGGTCGTCGGGACGCTCAACTCGGTGGGGTTGGCGGCGGCGTTCGTGCATACGAACTCGGCAGTCCACGGCGATCTCGGCGTGGTGCGTGACGGGGATCTCGTTGTCATCATCACCAAAAGCGGTGAGACGGCCGAGTCGGTGCATCTTTCGCGCCTGCTGAAGAATCGTGACTGCACCCAGTGGCTTCTCACGTTCAATCGCGACAGCACCCTCCACCGGGAGATTTCCAAGCGCGTCGTGCTCGACCTGGAGCACGAAGGAGACGGCTGGAACATCCTGCCAAACAACTCCACGGTGTTGAACCTCATCGTCCTGCAAGGACTGGCTATGGCCCTCATCGAACACTTTGGGGTGCCGATCGACGTGCTGCACGCCAACCATCCAGGTGGTGCGATCGGGGCGAAACTCGATGCGGCGGAGCTCGATGCAGAGCTGGATGCAGGGGAGTTGGATGTCTTGGCGGGTGAGCTGCAGTCTGCGCTGGGAGTGGAGTCTCGGCGATGACGGAACTCGTTTTATCGCCGCTCGGACATACGTGGTTTCTCGATCTCGACGGCACGCTGGTCAAGCACAACGGGCACCTGGCCGATGGAGAGGACAGTCTGCTGCCGGGGGCCGACGCTCTCCTTGCGCAGATCCCCGCCGATGACGTGGTGGTGATCGTGACCAGCCGGGCAGAGGCCTACCGTGAGGCGACGGAGCGGTTCCTTGCCGACAGCCAGATCAGGTACGACCACATCATCTTCGGAGTCCCGTTCGGGGAACGGATCGTCGTCAACGACGCGAAGCCGTCCGGACTCACGACCGCCGTGGCCTTGAACGGAACCCGTGATGAGGCGCCGAGGCTGCGAGTCCGCATCGACGCGAGCTTATGATCGCCCAACGACTCATCGCGGCCTGGCGTGGACGTGCTCTCTGGACGCGCCTGCGCAAGCGTTATGACATCGACGATGGTGCGTATGTGGTCGCGTTCGTTGAGGACGACGACTCCCTCAACGAGGTCGCGCTCGCGCACGTCCGGGATCTGATCGCCGACCGACGCGCGCGGGGTGTCGTGGTCGTCACGGACCAGGCGTGGGTGGCTGAGGAGGCCGGCAAGGAAACGGATGGGGTCCTGGGCGTCGAGGTTCTCGCGGATCGCGAGATCGAGCTCCTGCTCAGCTTCTACGAGCTGTACCAGTTCACGCCCAGGCTCTTCTTTGTGTCCCTCACGCGGCCATACGGAAACCGCCTCTGCCAGATGGTGGGCGTGAACGGTCTCACCCTCGATGACCTGGTGTGCTTGGCGATGTACCGCATCCGCGGCTGGGCCGGACAGGGAGTGGCCTGTGCCTAGCGCCGGCGAAGCCCTGCGGCGTCAATCGCGCCGCGTGGCCCGCCGCCGAGCCCTGCGCGGGAAGACGGCGGTGCTGTTCGGCGCGTCTGTGCTAGCGGCCCAGGTGAAGGACGAGCTCGAAAGCCATGGCGTCCCCATCCACGCTGTGGTGGACAACGACCCGGATAAGATCGGCCGCAACTATCACGGTCTGCTCGTGCAGCGCCCGGAGGACGTCCTCGTCCCGTACAGCGACGAGTATGTCGTGATTGTGGTGGCGTTTGCCGCGGCGCGGGAGATGCTCCACCAGGTGGAGGCGCTCGGCTATCGCAAGCGACGGCAGGCGTTTGTCCTCTCGCCACTCCAACTGGATGAGTCGGTGAAGTCCTTCATCCGATTTGCCCCGCACCTCCTGCGCGGCCGCCTCACCTACAGGAAGCTGACCGGTGGCAACCCTGACTCGACCCTGTTCGTCGCTCCCTACGCCGGCACCGGGGACATGTATCTCATCGAGCTGTTCCTCCAGAGCTTCGTGGAGCGAGAGGGCATACGTGACTACAGCCTCGCTGTCGCAAGCAACGCATGTGCGCAGGTCGCGCGGATGATGGGAGAGAGCCGTGTGGCCGTGGCCGATCAGCACACGCTCAACGGCGTGATCTCCTACGGCAGGCTCATTCGAGCACGACCGACCTCGATCGTCGTCCTCAACGATGGATGGATGGGAGCGCCGACGGAGTGGCTGCGCGGATACAAGGGACTCAACTTCGAGAAGATGTTCCGGCACACCGTCTTCGGGCTGGGAGACGAGATCGCGCCTCAGATCCCCGGTGCGTCGTCGACCAACGACGCGGTGCTCAAGCTCTTCGACGAGCAGGGGCTGGTACCCGGCCGCACGGTTGTGCTCTCGCCATACGCGAACACGCTCTTTCATGTCCCGGATCCGGCTTTCTGGGCGACCGTCGTGGCTCGTTGTGCCGAGCGCGGCCTCACGGTGTGCACCAACTGCGGGCCCAAGGAGCAGCCGATTGCGGGAACCAAGGCCGCCCGCTTCCCTTTGTCTCTCGCCCCGGATCTGATCGAGACAGCAGGCTATTTCGTCGGCGTGCGGAGTGGGTTCTGCGACATCGTGAGCGGTACCGCGAGCCGGAAGGTCGTTCTGTACGACAGGGAAGGCCGCTTCTACAAGGGCTCGTTTCACGAGTACTTCAGCCTGGCCGCGATGGGGCTGGGACGGAACCTGCGCGAGGTCGAGTACGCACATGGCGATGAAGAGCACGTCGTCACCGAGGTGATGGAGGGCCTGACATGAGCGCGGTCACGGCCCTCATCTTCGCCGGCGGCACCGGCCAGCGCATGAGCACCAGGGCGACCCCCAAGCAGTTCCTTGAACTTCACGGCAAGCCGGTGATCATGTACACGATCGAGCACTTCGAATGCCACCCGGGGATCGAGAGGATCGTGGTGGTGTGTCTGGAGTCGTGGATCGGAGAGCTGAAGCGCTTGCTGCGTCGCTATGACATCCACAAGGTGACGACGATCGTCGCCGGCGGCGAGACCGGTCACGCGTCGATCTACAACGGGCTGCTCGCGATGCGGGACACCAGCGCCGACGAGGACATCGTCCTGATCCACGACGGCGTCAGACCCCTGATCGACGAGCAGCTACTGACCGACAACATCGCCGTCGCCCGCGAGCACGGGTCGGCCATCACCGTCGAGCGCGCGGTTGAGAGCGTCGTGCGGGTGGGCGCTGACGGCGAAATTCTGGACGTTCCGCCCCGGGATGAGATGCACGTCGCCAAGGCACCGCAGAGCTTCCGGTACGGGTTGATCTTCGGGCTGTACGCGTGGGCGCAGGCGGAGGGGGTCGCGACGATCGACTCGGCCCAGCTCTGTCACTTGCGCGGGGTCCGACCCCGCGTGGTCGCCAGTACGCCCAACAACATGAAGATCACCAGGCCCACGGACTATTACGTGTTCCGCGCGCTGTACGAGGTCATGGAAAATCAGCAGATCCTGGCAGCATGACCTGAGCATGGCTCGGTCTCTCCTCGCCTGGTGAGTGTGCATTGTGGCTGTCGCTGATGTGCTCGGAGACGATGTTGATACAGCGCTGAACGATCCGGCGATCTCCTGGGACCGGTTCCGCGGCGCCACGGTCCTCGTGACGGGCGCAACGGGGGCGATTGGGCACGGGATCGCTCGTGTGCTCTGCGCGGCGAACGTTTCAAAGGACCTGGATCTCGCCGTGGTGGCGCAGGGACGCGACGTCGTCAAAGGGCGACGGCTGGAAGCTGAGCTCGACGTGCGGTTTCTCGCGGCGAACGTACGCGAGCTCTCCGCGGCCACGAGCGGGCTGGACAAGGCCGACTTTGTCTTTCATGCCGCCGGGGTGACCTCATCGGCGCGCATGGTCAGCTGTCCCGAAGAGGTCCTCGCGACGGCGGTTGACGGCACCCGCAACGTCCTCGACCTGGCTGTGGCGCTCGGAGCCCGGAGCGTGGTCTGCGTTTCGTCGATGGAGGTGTACGGCCGGGGCTTGTCCGGCGTGGTTGCGGAGACCGACGTGGGGTTCCTCGATCCCGACGACCCTCGCAGCAGCTATCCGGAGGGGAAGCGGCGGGCTGAGGCATTGAGCGCCGCCTACGCCACGAAATATGACCTCCGCACGACCAGTGCCCGCCTCGGGCTCACCTTCGGTGCCGGGGTTCCGAACGATCCCGCGAACACCCGGGTCCCTTTGCAGTTCGCGCGTTCGGTGCTGGCGCGGCGTGACATCGAGCTGCACACCGACGGCGCCGGCCTGACCAACGTCTGCTATCTCTCGGATGCGGTACGCGCGCTCTTACTGCTGGCCACCAAGGGTGCGGCTGGGGACGCGTACAACGTGGCCAACCCGCAGGCAAGCATGACCATTCGGGAGATGGCGGAGGTGGTCGCCCGGGAGGTCGCGGGCGGGGCGATCAATGTTGTCGTCAAGACGCCCGAGGACATTGAAAGCCGGGGATACGCGCCACCCTCCTCATACCGTCTGGCAACGGACAAGATCTGCGCGCTCGGCTGGCAGCCGCGCTACGGGATGGCGGAGATGTATCAGCGGATGATCGCCTCCTGGCGGTCATGAAACCTCGAGCACGACCGACTCCCAACCTCCGAGCGCGAAGAAGTCAGCGACCTTGTAGGGAGTCGTGCTGTAGTGCGCGTCCGGGAAAACGTGGACCTTCCGGGCGCGAGCGGTATGAACGACGTCGCAGAGCCCGCTCCTCAAGCTGATGAACGTGCCCGCGTGCTCAACGGCGTCGAGCAGCTCCGGTATCGGAATCTCGAGCGCCAGCGTCCCGGGCACCGGATCCTCGTCACCATGCACGACCGTTGCGACGACATCTCCCTGCGATACATGGGCCTCGGCGGTGTGCTCCCAGAACGACCACGGAACGGGTACGACACTCTTGGCGTGAGGGGCCATCAGCACAGCCCGGCCCCGGGGAATCTCGCTCACCCACGACCGGTCGGCCTGTCTGGCCGGCCCCCGCGCAGCCCGGTTCGGGGCGTGCTGTGCTGCCCGGGGGGACAACCTGTAGACCAGGTCCCGGTATATGTCGGTAAACGCCACGAACCGGTCGTCGAGCGCCCGGACGGGGGCACTGTCCCGGTGGGGCCGGTCATGGTGAGCGATTGTCGCGTCCGGCGACCCCGCGGCCACGACGGCAGCCACAAGGTCGTCCATCTCGATCTGCGTGAGGCTGTAAAGGTCCTCGTGCCCGAACAGCCCGGCGACCTGCCGACAGCCCTCACCGACGACGACCACAACCGTGGGGGCAAGCCGATGCGCGGCGGCAAAGGCCGGGAGATATGCGAGTGCCCAGTACACGTCGCCCAGCGCGCCGAACGGGCACACGACCAGATGGCGGTCCGGGTGAGCGACGCGGAGCCGATCGAGCAGCCGCGCGCCTCGATCAGGGTCCCTTCCGGATGCCCTATCAGGTTCGATGGAAGCGGTGCCAACGCGGATGATCTCCCCCGCGTATCTCAGATTCAGCAGCTGCTGGCGCATCTCGCTGTGGAATCGCGAGGCGATCAGAACGACCGACGGCACCCTGACGTCAACGACTGCGCTCGGCGGGACAACGGGTACCCCGTGCAGCGAGCCGCCCTGCTTTGCCCGGTTGTTGTCGAGGATCCCGGTCAGAGCGATGTCGTATCGGCCCAGCCGTCTGCGCATCTCCTCTGTCGCGGCGGTGTGGCCGAAGGCGTAGATGACCACGTCCCGGAGGCGGCCGGATCGCTGGAGTTCGTCGATCGCGCGTTCAACGCCGGAGGTCACGGCCACTTGTCAATCGATCGTTAGACAGCTCATCACGTAATCGTGGATGTGCTGGCCCGCGGTGCCGTCCGAGTGCGCGGCGAGTGAAGCGAAGTACTCGTGCTGCCCGGATACCCGACCGCCGGGTCGACTCAGCATTCGGCGGAGGTACTCGATCGCGCCCTCATAGATGAACCATTCAGGCCGGGCGTACGCCGTCAGGGCAGCGTTCGGACCATCGTCCTGAGGTCCATCGGGCCGGGGCACGTTCGTTCCCACGTTGGGATCCTGGATCACCATCGGCTTGCCGGTGAACCCAAAGAGCTCGACGATCGAACTCCACTGACCGTAGTAGGCGTGCGCGTTGTGAATCGCCCGCTGCAGGTCCATCGACGTGTCGACGATGACGCGGTCAGAACGCTTGGCCCGCTGCTCATACGCCGTGTAGAGGGACTCGATGTCAGGCACCATGCTGGTGATGGTCGCCCGCTCGAGCGGGTGAGGGCGCCACCACAGCATCAGGTCCTCGCTCGTTTCCACCACGTCGAGGACCTCGTGCAGCTTCCGCATGACGGCTTGACGATCCGCGCCCAACAGGGTCGAGAGCGAAGTCACCTGCAGAAGCGCCGTCCTCCCGCTCATGCGTTCCGTCCAGTCCGGCGGAAGAGGCGACCCCGGCATACGAACGTAGTCGAACTTCGGCGAGCCAAGCGGGACCACCTTGTTGCTCGTCCACCTCTCGATCACCGGTTGGCCGATGTCTTCCGACTGCACGATCACCTTGTCGAACAGTTCGAAGCTTGGCGACTGGTAGAGGTGTTCTCCTGTGGGTATCGCCGATACGTAGTAGGGGACGTACACCAGCAGGTCTGTGTGCGGGCGCAACTCTGCGCTGTAGAACTGGGGAGCGACACTCGTGACGCGGTTATTGCCGTCGTAGGGGTTATGGACATAGATCACGTCAGGATGCGTACCGTGCAGATCGAACTCCGTATACGGCATGACCGGAACCTCGGGGGGCAGGTCGTTCGTGTGAATGTGCCACGCACCAGCGCTGCCGTCCGGAAGTCGGTCCGCGTACGGGATCGGGACGACGAGCGCCTCAACCCGGGGATCGGCTTGGGCGGCGGCCCAGATGGTGTGGAGGCTGTCCCACATGGACGCGTTGTACGGCATGAACACGACCGTGTAGGTGATGTTTGTGTCGGCGATAAGCCGCCGCTTGAGCGCGCGGAGTTGACCTATCAGTTCGCGCTCCGCCGAGGTCTTGTCGGCACCGCCTGCGGTCAGCAAGCTTTCAGCCGTCCGCGCGATCAGGTCACGCGCGCCCTCGTAGGCCGGCGCGTCGAGGAAGGGAACCGCCTCGAGAAGGTCACCGGCCATCCTGCGCACAGATGCCGGCTCGAGGTAGGGGAGCTGATGCGCGCCGTCGAGCATGGTGTCAGCGACGGCGAGTAGATGGTCACGCTCACGCTTGCGCAACGCGTGATCCTCCCGAAGGGGTCGAGGTCCTCATCTCCCATGTAATCGGTGGTGCCGCGGGGAACTGAAGTCCGGGCGCAGTGGCGTGATTCTTAAACCACGCGGAGACGGGCTGCGAGCAGCCCGTCTCCGCTTTCCGGTTCCCTCGATGAATCGGACGTGGTTATGTGGCTCGCGCGGTATTAGGAGAGGCGCGAGCGGATTGTGCCCTCGGCAGTGCCGAGCTTGGCTCGCCGGGCACGGGCGACGCCTGAGCGCCGTCCGGCCCTGCGAAAACTTTCTCGCCGGGCGCGGGCGACGCCAAAGCGCCGCCCGGCCCTGCGAAAGGGGGACTAGCCCGTGATCAGCTTCAGCACCAGCTGGGGCTGCGAGTTGGCCTGCGCGAGCATCGCCGTGCCGGCCTGCTGCAGCACCTGCTGCTGGGTGAGCGTCGTCATCTCGGTCGCCATGTTGACGTCCTGAATGCTGCTCAGCGAAGAGGACATGTTCTCCTGCGTCGCCGAGATAGCGTTCGAGGTGTACTGGAGGCGGTTCTGGACCGCACCCAGCGTCGCCGCGAGGGACGAGACGTTGTTGATCGCGCCGCTGATGAGGCTGACGGCGTTGGTCTGACCCAGGTTGAACACCGTGCCGCCAGATCGGAAGAGCGTCGTGTAGGGAAAGAGTGTAGATCTCGGTG
>OBLV0100000222.1_pt1 | contig 18551 bp, 21 predicted proteins | sample 1520071 | NCBI WGS metagenome assembly OBLV01 (sample SAMEA3888446, study PRJEB22518) | metagenome | reverse complement strand
GCTGGCGATGCGCTTCTCGCTCACACGCATCGGCGCGCATTCGCCTCGGTGCACGTGAGATAAGCCCGACATGGCACATCGCTAGGATGCCTCTTAGACATGGGGCGTGCCCTCAGATTCATCGAGGCGCGGCTCTTGCCGCGCGGGTGGCTGGACCTGATCCGTCAGATCCTGCTGTTTCTCGGTGCTCTCCTCTCCTATGACCTCGTGAGGGGACTGGTCTCGGACGGCAACCCGTATAAGCCGTTCGGGGACGCGATGCGGATCATCGACGTCGAGCGCACGCTGCACGTGTTCATCGAGCCGAGCGTCCAGGCGTGGGCCCTGCACATGCACTGGCTGATCGACGGGGCGGATTGGGTCTACCTCAACGGTCACTTGGGCGTCACGTTCCTGGTGCTCGTGTTCATCTACGCGCGCCGCAACAAGTCGTTCTACTTCGTGCGCAACATGTTCATGATCTCGATGGGACTTGCCCTGATCGGGTTCTGGCTGTACCCGACGGCGCCGCCGCGCCTGATGCCCGAATGGGGCTTCACCGACGCGATCTCGCAGTTCGTCACTGGCGGTACGGGGTCGGTCGACTCCGGACCAACGAAGGCGTTCATAAACTTCTATGCCGCCGTCCCCTCGATGCACGTCTGCTTCGCGGTGATGATCGGCGGATCGATGTGCCGGCTCACCCGCTGGCGCCCGGGCAAGGTCCTGTGGGCGCTATATCCGCTGGTGATCACGTTCGTGGTCGTCGCCACCGCCAACCACTTCCTCACCGACGTCTTCCTCGGAGCCCTGACGGCTGGCGCATCCGCGCTGCTGGCGGAGCGGCTGCTGGCCCGGGCCAGGCCGGATGTGTGGGCATTCAGCCCGACCCGGGTCGACCGCCTGAGCATGGGCGGCCGTTCTCCGTCCACCGCCTGACGATGCCCGAGCAGACTCAGCGCCCCCGGGCGCGCCGCAACGGTGCTCCACGCCGCACCCGACCCCCGCGGACCGGGCCGACGGCGCAGGAGATGATGCGCAACCGGCTGATCGAGTCGCGGCTCACTCCGAACGCAATCTCGCTGACCGGTTTTGCCCTGAACGTCGCCGCCGCCGGGTTGATCGTCGGGCGTATGTTCTTCCTGGCGGGGATCGCGTTCATCGTCGGATCGATCATGGATACGCTCGACGGGCGCTACTCGCGGATGTCTGGCAAGGGGACCCCGTTCGGCGCGTTCCTCGACTCGACGCTCGACCGGCTCGAGGAGGGAATCGTCCTGATCGCGGTCGGCGCGTACTTCGCCTCGAAGAACAACCAGGTGGCCGCCGCTGCAACCGTTGCCGCCGTGCTCGGATCGCTGATGGTGTCCTACACCCGCGCCCGCGCCGAGGCCCTCGGGGTCGAGTGCAAGGTCGGCCTCGCCACCCGCCCCGTGAGGGTCGTGATCCTTTCGATCGGGCTGATCTTCGCCAAGGGAGCGTCGCTCGGACACTTCGAGCTGCTCGCCCCTGCCGTCTACGTGCTCGCCGCGCTCACCATCGTGACGGTCCTGCAACGCATCCTCCACGTGCGCCGGCAACTCAAGTCCCTCGCCCAGCAGCCGGTGTAACGAACGCGTTCGCGCGGAATACATGAAGTGGCCGCGGGACCCGCCCGCGAGAAAGGCAGTCTTCGAAAAGTGAGCACCACCAACGGTTCGACCAACGGCGCTGCGCGCTACCAGCAAGGCAAGGTGCGCGTGGCGATCATCGGCGTGGGTAACTGCGCGAGCTCGTTCGTGCAGGGCGTCCAGTACTACCGCGACGCTGACGCCGGCCGGGACGTACCCGGGCTGATGCACGTCGACCTCGGCGGCTACCACGTCCGCGACATCGAGTTCAGCGCCGCCTTCGACATCGACGCCGACAAGGTCGGGAAGGACCTCTCGGAGGCGATCTTCGCGGGGCAGAACAACACGCTCAAGTTCGCAGACAAAGTTCCGCATCTCGGCGTGCCAGTCGAGCGCGGGATGACCCACGACGGCCTAGGCAAGTACCTCAAGCAGAAGATCACGAAGGCCCCCGGTCCCACCGCCGACATCACAGAGATTCTCAAGGACACCCACACCGACGTGGTCGTCTCCTACCTCCCCGTCGGCTCCGAGGACGCCACAAAGTGGTATGTGGAGCAGATCCTCGACGCCGGCTGCGGGTTCGTGAACTGCATCCCGGTCTTCATCGCCCGGGAGGAGTACTGGAACAAGCGCTTCAAGAAGGTCGGCCTGCCGATCGTCGGCGACGACATCAAGTCTCAGGTCGGGGCGACGATCGTCCATCGGGCGCTGGCCCGGCTGTTCCATGAGCGCGGGGTCAAGCTCCAGCACACCTCGCAGCTCAACGTGGGCGGCAACATGGACTTCTACAACATGCTCGAGCGCGAGCGGCTGGAGTCCAAGAAGACTTCGAAGACCAACGCTGTGACGTCGATCATGGGCACCACGCTGCCCGCCGACGACGTCCACGTCGGCCCCTCCGACTACGTGCCGTGGCTGACCGATCGCAAGTGGGCGCACATCCGCCTCGAGGGCCAGGCGTTCGGTGACGTACCGCTGAACCTCGAGCTCAAACTCGAGGTGTGGGACTCGCCGAACTCCGCCGGGATCGTGATCGACGCGGTCCGCTGCTGCAAGCTGGCGCTCGACAACGGGATCTCCGGCCAGCTCGACGGCCCCAGCTCATACCTGATGAAGTCGCCGATGAACCAGCGCCCCGACTACGAGGCGCGCGACCTCACCGAGAAGTTCATCGCGAAGTACGCCCGCAAGCCCGCGCCCGCCAAGCCGGCGAAGACCAAGACCCGCGCGAACTGACGATCTGCCGCCCTGCCCGCAATCGCGGGGTGGGCATAGACTGCCGCCGGTGACGAGCGAGCAGCTCGCGATCGCACAGGTGACGCCGTTCGCCTGGGAGGTCTCGAACGAGGTCAACGACTACGTCGCGCGCATCTCGCACGAGCTTTCCGGTCGCGGGCATCGTGTGTTGATCATCGCGCCGTCGGAGTCGCGCGCGCTCGTGCATGACAGCCGTCGCGCGATCCGCAACAACGCCGATGCCCTGCTCGACTCAGCGGACGGCGAGCCGCTGGTGCTCGGGGTGGGAGAGGTCTTGCCGTTCGCCCCCACGCGGCGCCGCGCCGCCTCCTTGCCGGTCGACGTGGCGCGGACGATCGAGGAGGCGCTGGTCAACGTGCCGCTCGACCTCGTCCATGTCCACGAGCCGTTCGCACCGAGCGCCTCGAGCATTGCGCTGCGGCATTCGCGCGGCCTGAACGTCGGGAGCTTCCATGCGCCGACCGAGCGGGTGCTCTCGACCCAGCTCACGGGCCCGTTGTCGCGCCTGTTGTTCGGGCGACTCGATGCACGCACCGCGAGCTACGCCGCGACCCGGGATCTCCTCCAGCGGTACTTCCCGGGCGATTACCGGGTCATCCTCCCTGGTGCCAGCGTGGACTGGGAGCACACCGCGCACGATCCCGTGCAGCTTCTGTTCAGCATGAGCGAGGAGCGCGCCGCGCTTCGCATCTTCCTTCGATCGCTGCGAACGCTCCCCATCGACGCCCCCTGGCGCGCGACCGTCTGGTCGCCGCGGCCTTACGCCCTGCCGGCGACGCTCGGCCGGGCGCTCCGCGAGCGGGTCGAGTTCGTCGACGCCGAGCGGATGTCCGCGGGCGAGGCGCTGGCCGGGGCGGACATCCTCGTGCTCGCCTCGGAGGGGATCCGGCCGATCCCCGCGACGCTCGTGCGCGCCCTCGCGGGCGGCGTCGTGCCTGTCGCGTCGCGCCTGCCCGCCTACGAGGAGCTGCTCGGCCAGGGCGAGTACGGGTTCGAGTTCGAGCCCGGCGACGTGCAGACGCTCTCCGCTCACCTCCTGAGGCTGATCGCCGAGCCGGGGCTCCGTACCCGTGGGCACGACCAGGCCCGGCAACTCCGGGTGAAGTTCGGATGGTCGCGCGTGGCCGACGAATACGAAGACGTGTATGCGGGGCTCGTGGCGCGGCGGCACGACACGCGCGGCAACGGCGAGGTGCGTGCCCGGCTCGCGCCACGCCGGCTGATCGACGTCGACCTGCACATGCACACCGATCACTCCTACGACTGCGCGACGCCGGTCGAGGTGCTTCTGGCCGAGGCTCGGGCGCGCGGCCTCGGGGCGATCGCCGTCACCGACCACAACGAGGTCTCCGGCGCCCACGCCGCGAGGGCCCAGGCACGCGGCATCGGGGTGATCGTCGGCGAGGAGGTCAAGACGGCCGACCAGGGCGAGGTGATCGGCCTGTTCATCGAGGACAAGATCTCGCGGGGAATGACGCTCCAGGAGACGATCGCCGAGATCAAGCGCCAGGGCGGTCTCGTGTACGTCCCACACCCGTTCGACCGGCTCCACTCGGTTCCCGACTACGAGCATCTGCTCGACGTGCTGGACGACATCGATGCGATCGAGGTGTTCAACCCGCGCGTCGCGATCAGCGAGTTCAACGACGAGGCGGCCCGATTCGCCGCCAAGTACCGGATCCCGGCCGGCGCCGGCTCAGACGCGCACGTGCCGCAGGGCCTCGGCTCGGTCCGGATCCGGATGCGCGAGTTCGATGGCCCCGAGGAGTTCCTCGAGTCGCTCCGCGATGCCGACATCGTCCGCAATCCGGCCAGCCTCCTGTATGTCCAGGCGCTGAAGTTCCTGCAGACGAAAGCCCTGCCCGAGGCCGCGAGAAAGGCTTCGCGAGAGCGCCGCGTCCGGCGCGCGATGGGGCGGGATCGCCGGCGGTCGGGCGGCCGCGGCAGCCGCAACTCCTGATGCACTCGCAAGGACAAGCCCGGGAGCCGTCCAATCGGACAGCGATGCCCGCCACCGACGACGAGATTCGCGAGAAGTACCTCGAGCGCGCGATCCGTGAGCTGAACGCCTTCTCTCGCGAGGTCCAGTCGTGCACGCACTGTCCCCGGGGCGCGCTGATGCCCGTTCTGGGCTCCGGCCATCCGCAGGCCGACATCTTCCTGGTCAAGTACTCCGCGCGGCCCTCGGAGGTCGAGGAGGGCGTGGCCTTCTACGGGAGGGCGGGCAACGCGTTGATGAAGTCGCTGAAGCGCCTCTCGATCGACCCGCTGGCCGTGTACGGGACGCTGTGCGTCAAATGCCCGGTGCCCGACCCGGCAATGGCTGACCCCGTTTGTGTGGCCAGGATCGTTGAGGAGATCCAGATCGTCTCGCCGAAGCTCGTCGTGGTCATGGGGGCGGACGCGCTCAGCGTCGTCAACGAGATGGACCTTCCGCTGGCGGGCGAACTCCGGCCGGCGACGGGTCAACTCCAGCGCCTGACACCGTCGATCGACGCGTTGTACGTGCCGAACATCGACGATTCGCTCGACGAGGACAGCGCCAAGCGCGAGTTCTGGGCGGCGTTCAGGGTCGTCGGTCAGTGGTGGACAGACTTACCCCCTTACTAGGGACTGGCAGGACGCCGGTCCGTGGTAACAGCCGGCGCGCGCGCAGCGGTCTCCCGGAACCCTGAAGCGGCGCGCGCGCAGGCCGAAAGCCGGATGCGGTTACCGCCCTTACGCGCTAGGCTCGCCCGGATGGACCTAGAAGAGCATTCCCTCGAGCAGATCGGCGACCGCTGCGAAGAATGTGGCGCCAAGCTCACACGGGCAGAGATCGAGGCTGCTTTGGAGTCGGGGGGACCGGCCCTGTGCACGGTCCACGCGGACGAGGTCGTTTCGGTCGGCGACGAGGACGAAGGGTTCAGCGAGGAATAGGCTGCGCGGCCGCAGGGTCGGCGGCTCAGTCGCCCATCGTCAGCACGATCTTGCCGAGCTTGCCGCCCGCGGCGAACCGGTCATAAGCCGCGATGGCTTCCTCGAGCGGGTAGGTCTCGGCCACGAGGACATGCGCGGCGCCTGACGCCAGCATCGGCAGCACCGAGCGTTCCATCGCCCGGGCGGTCATCGCTTTCTCCTCGAGCGGCCGCGGACGGAGCGTCGAGTTGTAGATCCGCGCGCGCCGCTGCATGGCAAGCCCCAGGTTGAGCTCCGCCTTCGCGCCGGCGCTGATCCCGATCACCATGATCCGGCCCCACAAGGCGAGCGCCTCGAGGTTGTCAGGCATGTTGGGCGCGCCGACCAGCTCGAGGATGACGTCGAACGGACCGTGGTCGACGAACCCCTCGGGCGCGATCACCTCTGCGCCGAGCGCCGCCACCGCGTCCCGGTGATCCGCGTTGCGGACGGTGGCCGTAACCCGCGACCCGGACGCGTGGGCGATTTGAATCGCCGCGGTGCCGACGCCGCCGGCGCCGCCGTGCACGAGCAGCCGCTCGCCCGGCTTCAGCCCCGCCTGCGTGAAGATGCCGTCGTGGGCGGTCGTGAACGTCTCGGGCACGCCGCCGGCCTCGATCCAATCGAGGTTGCCGGGGACAGGCATCAGGATCCGCTCGTGGACGACCGCGAGTTCGGCCTGACCACCGCCCGCCACGATACCCATGACCCGGTCGCCGGGGGAGAACCGGGCTGCGCCCGGACCGCACTCCAAGACCTCCCCGGCGAGCTCCAACCCCGGGATGTCCCGCGGCGCGCCCGGCGGGGCCGGATAGAAGCCGCGCCGCTGCATCATGTCGGCGCCGTTCAGCCCGGCGGCCTTGACGCGGACCAGCACCTCGCCGGCGCCCGGCGCCGGGTCGGGATGGTCCGCGACGCTCAACTCCCCGTCTTTGATCGTGACCGCGCGCATCGGGTCCGCGGAACCCTACCGGCGCGCATCGGGCTCCGCGGGCCCCTCGCGGCTACCGCTCGGATCACCTCTGTAAAGGGAACCTTGACAAGTGCTCTTGTAAAGGCTACCTTGACAAGGATGGATGAGACGCGTACGCCGCTCCAGCTCGACCGCGAGGTGATGGCGATGATGCTCTCGACGAACGTCGAGCTCGTCGCCGGAGTGCTCCGAGCCGAGGGACAGTCCTCCGCACAGCTGATTCGCGCGATCGCCGCCACCCGGAGCCTCGAGACGATCGTCGACGACACCCTTCGCGCCCTCGTCGACCAGGCTCGCGACGCGGGTCACACCTGGGCCGAGATCGGCGAGGTTCTCCACGTCAGCCGGCAGGCCGCCTTCCAGCGGTTCGGCGGCGGCCGGCGTCCTACCGGCGACGAGGAAGCCGTCGAGGCGCCGGTCGAGGATGCGGTCGAGCACGCCGCGCCGGTCCTGCAGGCGTTCCTCGACGGTCGCTGGGACGACGCGCGGGCAACGTTCGATGAGCGAATGCTCCAAGCGTGCTCGGTCGAACTGCTCGCCGACGTGCGCGAGAAGGTGCGCCGCGAGGCCGGCGAGGTTCAGACGATCGGCACGCCGGCGGTGTCTGTGCGCGACGGCTACACGATCGTCGACATTCCGGTCGCGCTCGAGCGGACTGACGGGTTCGGCCGCATCGTCTTGAACGCCGATCGCCAGGTCGCCGGCTTCCTCATACGCCCCAGGGAGGCACTCTCATGAACCAACGTCCACCCCGACTCTCGCCGACCCGGCTGGCGGCCGGCCTCGTGCTGCCGTTGGCCGCCTACCTGGCCATCCGTGCCGTGATCGGTTCGTCGACCGGCGCGCTCGCGATCACCGAGGCGGTTCCGGCGACGTGGCTGCTCATCGGAGCGATCGTCGGGCGCCGCGTCGACCCGATCGCGGTCGTGAGCGTTCTCACGGTCGCGATCGCACTCGCGGCCTACGCGCTTACGGGCGGTGACCCACTCGCGCTCAAGCTGCGCCGGGGCGCGGTCACCGGCACCGTCGGGATCGCTGCGCTCGCCTCGGTGGCGCTCGGCCGTCCGCTGCTCGTCCTCGTCGCCGAGCACGTCGGGAAGCTGGACCCACAACGTCGGCCCGAGATCGAGGCCAGGTTGGCGGACCCCGCGCGACGGCGCGCGCTGAGGATCCTCACGGCGATCATCGGACTGAGCTTCGCGCTCGATGGAGCCAGCCAGATCGCCCTCGCCCTGACCGTCCCGACCCGGTTGTTCGTCGCCGACTCGACCGCCGCGAGGATCCTTGTGCTCGGTACCGGCGTCGTGGCCACCGCCTCGTACTTCAAACACCAGAGGCGAGAGCGGGATCGCTCACGGCCTACCTAGGGCAGGACCGTGACCAGCGTCCCGTAGGTCAGGTATCCCCAGGCCTGCTCAGCGGCGTCGTAGGGCAGCTCGATGCAGCCCAGGCTCTGTGGCGACCCGTACGACGCCCGTGGGATGTAGTGCACCGCGTCGCCCCCGTTGAAGTACGCGACCCACTGCACGAAGTCGGCGTAATGCGACCCGTCCGGGTTGGTGCCCTGCATCGTCTGACTGCGCAGCCGTTCGTACACCGGGAAGGTTCCGGGGGCGGTACCTCGGCCGGCGATGCCGGTGTTGGCGCCGCTCCGCAGGACCACGCGGCCGTTGTGGTAAAGGGTGAACGTCTCTGGTGTGCTCTCTGCGCCCACCGCGTAGTTGTAGCCGGCGGTGTTGAACTGGCGGTGGTAGCGAGCGCTCAGCAGCGCGCCCCAGACGGCCGTGCTCGCCGCGCCGTCGATGACGAGCCCGTGTTGGGACTCGAACGCCATCACCGCGCCCCTGAGCACGGTCGAACTGTCGTGGAGCCACAGGTCACGCAGCTCCGACGGCCAGTCGGTGCCAAGCACCAATCGCCCCGGGGGCGGCCGGAAGATCGCGCGGATCTGTCCGGCGGTGTCCCCCGGACGCGGCTGGTGCGCAGAAGAGGCGAGATGAACAGGCAGAAAACGCAGCTGCGCGAGCAGCTGCGCGAGCCGCACGTCGGTCCCGTTCTCGACCTGGAACGTGGTCGTCACTGCCCTGCGCAGCGAGGCGCCGTCAGTAGCCGCCAGACCGCGCGGGATCGTGATGTGAACGACCGTGCCCGGCAGGTATCCGGCGCTCGGGGTGAACGCGAGCGTCGTCGGGTTCGGTTGTGACCACGCTCCGGCGGTCGACGGCGATAGCTTGGGCTCGGACCGCGTGGTCAGCGGCGCGAGCGGCGCGGAGAACCGCAGCTCGATGGTGGCGTCGCCCCGCGCCGTGCCCTTGGGAGACACGGACGTCAACCGCAGCGCCGGCGGGCGCTTCGGCGTGGCCGCCCAGGCCTGGTCCGAGCCGCCGACCAACAGAACCGCAAAAACGAGCATGACGGCGCGAGATCGCATGTCTCGAAACTACTCCTCAGGGCGCACTACAAGCGTTCCAGCAGCGCCACACACTCGATGTGCGGCGTCTGCGGGAACATGTCAACTGCCCGCACCCGCTGCAACCGATAACCGCCGTCTGACACTAACTGCGCAGCGTTAGGGGCAAGCGTCGTCGGGTTGCAGGACACGTAGACGATCCGGCGAGGAGCGGCCTCGATGATCCGCCGCACGACCTTCTGCGACAGCCCCGAGCGCGGCGGGTCGACGACGAGTACGTCGGGCCGCCCGGCGCGATCTACCAATTCCCGGAGCGCAAGACGGACGTCGCCGGCGAAAAAATGGGCGTTGTCGACCTCGTTCAACCGCGCGTTCGCGATCGCGTCGGCGATCGCCTCCTCGACGAGCTCAAGGCCCCAGACCTCGCCGGCGCGCGGCGCCATCAGCAACCCGATCGTGCCGATCCCGCAGTACAGGTCGTACACCCGATCGGAGCCCCCCGGCGCGGCGTACTCGATCGCGAGTCGGTAGAGCCGTTCGGCCATCTCGGTGTTGGTCTGGAAGAACGCGGTTGATGAGATCCGCATTCGCATGCCGCCGATCTCCTCCTCGAGCCGGTCGCTGCCGGCAATCAGCTCTGTCTCGCCGCCCTGGGTGGTCTCAGCGACGCTGTCGAGCTGGGTCCACAACAGGCCACCGACCGGCTCGACCGCGCGGGCAAGCCCCTCCTCGTCGATCCGCCCTGGGCTCGTCACCAGACGGACCTGGAGTTCGCCGCCCCGCCGACTCTCCCGAACCACGAGGTTGCGCAAGAAGCCCTCCCCGCTACGGCGGTCAAACGCGGTCAGACCCTGCGACCGGCACCACTCGGCGACTCGTTCGCGCGCCGCGTTCCCGGCCTCCGAGGCGAGCAGGCAGTCGGTGATCTCGACGATCTCGTCCCACCGGCCGGGCGCATGGAATCCGCACACGACTCGGCCGGTTGAGTCGGTGCCGAACGAGTACTCGAGCTTGTTGCGGTATCGCCACTGCTCGACGGCCTCGACGATCGGCTCGAGCTCGAACCCGTCGAGCCGCCCGATCCGGCGCAGCGCATCGTCAACCTGCTCCTGCTTAGCCTCGAGCTGGCGCTCGTAAGGAAGCACCTGCCACGGCGCCCCCGGGTGCGTCGCCCGCGGCGCAAGCCGCTCCGGACTGGGCTCGAGCACCTCGACCGCCCGGGCCTCGGCATAGGCGCGCTTTGACTTCTGTACCACGGCCCGCACCCGGTCACCGGGGATCCCGTCGGCGACGAACACGACGTACCCGTCGAGCCGCGCCACACCGGCGCCACCGAACGCGAGCGAGTCAACCCTCAGCGTAAGCTCGTCGCCCCGGCTGGGGCGGGTTCGTGTTGCACCTGGCGCAGAGTCCACGCCTCTAGCATGGCAGCCGCATGGATCTCGACGCCTACAGGCACAACGCCGAGAGCTTCATCACAGAGCTCATGCGCGAGTACTACCGCCATTACGCAGGGCTGAAGGACAGCTTCGAGATCGAGGCGATCTACGCGGCTCACGAGGGCCTGTTCAGACGCGACTCGATCGAGGAGCTGCGCGAGCTCGACGCTCGCATGACCGGCGACGGCGACGAGCGGCGGCGCGCTCGGATGCTGCTCGACTTCGCGGTCGAGGGGTATGTCGGCGAGGCGACGAAGGCGGTGGAGGAGGAGCTGGCGCGCGCCGAGGCGGCGCTGACGATCGACGTCGGGGGCGAGCAGATCGGCTTTCGGGAGGCGCCCGTGGTGCAGGCCAACGAAGCCGACCCCGGCCGCCGAGCAGAGATCGAGCGGGCCATCCTGACCGCCACCGACGACGGACTGGGAAGTCACTACCGCGAGCGGATCGAACATCAGCACGCCTGCGCGACCGAGCTCGGGTGGCCTAGCTATGCGGACATGTGCGAGCACTGCAAGGGAATCGACCTCCGGGCACTGGCGGGGCAGACGGCTGCGTTCGCGCACGACAGCGCCGAGTCGTATCCGCGGGTGCTCGAGCCCGAGCTGCGCCGGACGCTCGGGATCGGCTTCGGCGAGCTGCGCCGCGCCGATCTCCCCCGCTTCTTCCGCGCCGCCGCGCTGGACGGGCATTTCCCGAGCGCAAGGTTGACCGAGAGCTTCGACGAGACGATGCACGGGCTCGGGATCGACCTCGCGCGGCAGGAGGGGGTGACATTCGATATCGCGTCCCGTCCGAACAAGTCGCCGCGGGCGTTCTGCGCGCCGGTGCGCGTTCCCGGCGAGGTGTACCTGGTGGTGGCGCCGATCGGCGGATGGGACGACTACGTGACGCTGTTTCACGAGGGCGGCCACACCGAACACAGCGCGACCGTCGATCCGAAGCTGCCGTTCGAGTTTCGCCGCCTCGGGGACAACTCGATCAGCGAAACGTACGCGTTTCTGCTCCAGCATCTGGTCGAGGATCCCGTGTGGCTCTCACGACGGCTCGGGGTCGACGATCCGTCCGAACTGGTCGCGCACGCGAAGGCCCAACGGCTCGTCTACCTGCGCCGCTACGCGGGCAAGATCGCCTACGAGCTCGAGCTTCACGGGGAAGCCGCCGGGGGGTGGGGCACGCTCGCCGAGCGCTACTCAGAGCTGCTCGGCGCCGCGCTCCAGATCCAGTGGCCGACCGAGACGTTCCTGGCCGACGTCGACGAGGGGTTCTACTGCGCTTGCTACCTGCGAGCGTGGGCGCTCGAGACCCATCTTCGCTCGTACCTACGCGAGCGGTTCGGGCCGGCGTGGTTCGAATCGCGCGAGGCGGGAGACGTCCTACAGAGGCTGTGGCGCGACGGCCAGCGCCTCGACGCGGAAGAGCTGCTCGGGGAGCTAACCGGCGCGCGGCTCGAGTTCGGTGCGGTGCTCGCGGACCTCGGGTTGGACGCCTAACCGCTGACCGCCGCGCGGACCTCCGCGAGATCGACGTCGAGCTGCACCAGGATCCGCGCCGCGGCGCCGCCGGGGTCACGTGTCAACGCGAGCAGCAGGTGCTCTGTGCCGACGCGCTCGGAGCCCAGCACCGATGCCTCGCGCGAGGCCCGCTCGATCGCCTCGTTCGCCGGACCGGTGAACGGCAACTCGCCTACCCCCTCCTCGACACCGGGGCCGATCATGCGGACGACCGCCACTCGCACGCGCTCGTCTGTGACCTCGAGCGACGCGAGCGCGGTCGCCGCGACGCCGTCGCGCTCGCGCAGGAGCCCAAGCAGGATGTGCTCGGTCCCGACGTAACTGTGGCGCAGCGCGCGTGCCTCCTCGTGGGCGAGCCGCAGCGCGTCGCGCGCGTGGTCGCTAACGGGGAGCAAGCGACTTGTCGATCGCCTCGAGTACGGACTTCCGGTTGGCATGGCGCCGCTCGTACTCGCGCACCCTGCGGAGCTCGGCCGGCGCGAGGCCCTCGAGCCGCGCCTGAACCTGCGCGGCGGTCATGTCGTCGTAGCCGAGGATCGGGAACGTCTGGCCGACGCCGACGGACCGCCGGGCGCGGTCGGCGCTCCGGACGAGGAGATCGATCGATTCGCTCCAGCGAGCGCCGCGGTTCGCCGGACTGAGTTGACGGCGGCCGAAGCCGATCACGCGCTCGACGTCCGAGAGGAGTTGGTCGGTTTGCTGGCGGCCGCGGCTGATCAGCTGCGCAGCGAGTTCGTTGGCATCCGAGCGAGTCACGCGGCCGCGCTCGGCGGCGTCGTCGAGGACCTCCTGGATCCGCTCGGTGGTGAGCACCACCAGCCCGAGCGGCTTGAGGACCCCGTTCGTCACCTGCTCGGCGAGGCCCGTCAGACCATCGCCGACGCCACCCGTGCTCTCGTTCGGAGCCGACTTGCGTCGCCGCCTCTTCGTCGAGGACTTCGACGTCTTGCCGCTCGCCCCCCTGGAGCCACCCGACGGGGATTTGGGTGCAGGCATCGTTTGCATGTCTCCTTCCCAGAAGCTCGTGCGGAGCGTAGCCGAACGGTCTCGCGCTACGCGCCGATGAGGAGCTCGAGCAGCGCCTTCTGCGCGTGACGGCGGTTCTCCGCCTGGTCCCAGATCCGCTGGCGGGGGCCGTACAGGATCTGCTCGGTGATCTCCTCGCCTGGGTGCGCGGGCAGGCAGTGCAGCGCGACCGCGGTCGAGGCCGCGCGGTCGAGCAGCTCGTCGTCGAGTCGGTACGGCGCGAGCGCGCGCCGGCGTTCGGCCGCGGAGTCGGGGTCGTCGCCCATGCTCACCCACACGTCGGTGTAGACGGCGTCGGCACCAGCGACGGCTTCGCCCGGATCGTCGGTCAGGACGCCGGCGCCGTCCGGCTCGAGCTGATAGCCGTCGGGCGCGGCGACGCGGACCTCCATCCCCGCCTTCGAACCGAGCACGATCAGCGAACGCGCCATGTTGTTGCCGTCGCCCACATAGGCGAGCCTGAGCCCTTCGAGCCTGCCGAACGTCTCCTTCAAGGTCATCAGGTCCGCGAGCACCTGGCACGGATGGTGCCGGGGGGTCAGCATGTTGATGACCGGGACGGTCGCGTGCTCGGCGAGGTCCTCGACGAGCTGGTCGTCACCGGTCCGGATGCCGATCGCGGCAACGTGGCGGGACAGGACATACGCGGTGTCGCGAACGGACTCGCCGCGAGTGAGCTGGAGGTCGTCGGTGCGCAGCACCATCGGATACCCACCGAGTTCTGTGATCCCGGCCTCGAACGACACGCGTGTGCGAGTCGAGGGCTTCTGGAAGATCAGCGCGACCGTGCGCCGGCGCAAGACGTCCGAGCTGTAAGGGGCCGCCTTGAGCTCGAGCGCCCGCTCGAGCAGGCGGTTCAGCTCGTCTGCGCTCAGCTCAGACCCAGTGATGAAGTGGCGCGGCAAGGCCTGAGTGTACGTTTCTCGGGGCTTCTCATGCGCGTCCTCACCTGGAATCTCAAGCACGGACGCGCGGTGCCCTCCGCCGGTCGCGACCTGTTCGACGAGTTCGCGTCCGCATTGGCTGGTTGGGATTGGGATTTGGGTTTGCTTCAAGAGGTCCCACCGTGGTGGCCATCGAGCCTCGGTGATCGGTTGGCGGCGGACGGGCGGCTCGTGCTCACATCACGGAACGCGCTACTGCCGGTCAGACGCGCGATTGCCGAGCGCTGGCCCGACGCGATCAAGTCGAACGGCGGCGGGGCCAACGCGATCCTCGTGCGCGGCGACACGATCGAGCAGCACCGGGTGAGGCGCCTGTGCATCTGGCCCGAGCGGCGATGGGCGCACGCGGTCCGGTTGCACGACGCCGGCATATGGGTGGCGAACACCCACTGCGGCGGCCCTTCCCGCGATGCCCGCCGCGCCGCCGAGAGCGCGCTCCGCTGGGCGGGCGACGCTGCGCTGGTGCTCGGCGGGGATTTCAACATCAGACGCCTCACGCTCCCCGGGTTCGCGTGCGCCGGCGCACACGAGGTGGACTACGTGTTCGTGCGGGGCCTATCGGTTACGTCGGAGGCCGAGGTGCTCGACCGGGGCCGGCTGTCCGACCACGCCCCGGTGGCGGTCACGATCGCTCCCGCGCCAGTTCCAGGAGCTCCGGCGGCGCCTTCTCGATAGACCCGCTGTCGAACGGCGGCTTGGGGTCGTACTCGATCGCGAGCTGGATCGCGCGGGCCATGTCGTCGCCGGCGATCCGCGCGGCGAGCGTTAGCGCCATGTCGATCCCGGACGAGACGCCGGCCGCGGTGATCACCTTGCCGTGCTCAACCACGCGACGGTTTACCGCGGTCGCGCCAAGGCGCCCGAGCGTTTCCATCAGCGTCCAGTGGGTGGTCGCCTCGAGCCCGTCGAGGATCCCGGCCGCGCCGAGCACGAGCGAGCCGGTGCACACCGACGTGGTCCACTCGGATGTCTCGTGCGCCGCGCGCACCCAGTCGAGCATGTGCTCGTCGCGCATCAGCGCGCGCGTGCCGTAGCCGCCGGGCATGACGATCACCTCGGGCGTCATGAGGTCGTCGAGGGAGCCGTCGGCCGTCAGCGCCAGCATCCCGTTCTCGGTCCGCTTGGCACCGGGCTCGGCGGCGAGGAAGCGAACGCGCGCGTCCGGGAGCCGCCATAGGACCTCGTAGGGACCGATCGCGTCGAGCGCGGTCAGTCCGTCGAAGATCGGAATCGCGATGTCCACCGGCTCGCCCGGCCGCTACTGGTTCCGGTTGGCCCGGAGCCCGAACCCGCGCAGCATCAGCAGCGCCTTCTCCCCGAGCGTCCCGCGCGCCGGCAGGACCCCGAGCTGCGTCGCGACGTCATACAGGTCGAAGAAGCCCCGCACGCGCAGCAGCTTCTCGTGCCGGACCTCGGAGTAGAAGATCGCGTGCATGACCACGAACCGGTTGGTCGCGGGCAGGCCGTCGAGCGCCGCCCTGTGGGTCCCGAGCACCTTGCATGGTGAGGCGACGAAGTGGTCGTCGGTCAGCCGGTCGCCGGTCCGTTCCATGCGCGCGTCGGGGAACGCCGCCCACAGCCGCGAGGCATGGTTCTGGACCAGGTCGAGGCCCTCGAGCGGCTCGGGAGTCAGCGGATCCTCGTAGTGGACCCTCCGGTCGCAGACTTGTTCGAACGCGGACTCGTCCCGCCCGGACCAGGCGGCCTCCCACCCGTCGATGAGCTCGTCGACGGTCACTGCGGCGCGCTATCGAAAGCCGGCAACCCCTCGTCCGGAGTGGAGGCCTCGGCGTAGCGCCGGCGGGGGATCCGGCCGGCGCCGCGGGCGAGCCGCCCCGCCTCCACCGCGAGCCGGATCGCGGTGGCCATCGCGACCGGGTCATGGGCGCGCGAGATCGCGCTCGCGCACAGCACCGCGTCGCAACCGAGCTCAATCGCGAACGCGGCGTCCGAGGCGGTGCCGACGCCGGCGTCGAGGATCACCGGCACCCCGGCCCGCTCGACCACGATCGAGATGTTGTACGGGTTGCGGATCCCCATGCCGCTTCCGATCGGGGACCCGAGCGGCATGACCGCCGCGCACCCGAGGTCCTCGAGCCGGCGGGCCAGGATCGGGTCGTCCGTCGTGTACGGAAGCACCGTGAACCCGTCGTCGACGAGCGCCTCGGCCGCCTCGACGAGCTCCACCGCGTCGGGGAGCAGCGTGCGGTCGTCGCCGATCACCTCGAGCTTGATCCAGTTGGTCTCGAACGCCTCGCGGGCGAGCTGCGCGGTGATGATCGCGTCGCGGGCGGTGTAGCAACCCGCCGTGTTCGGGAGCACCTCGACGCCGGCGCGGTCGAGCACGTCGAGGATCGAACCGCGCGCCGCCGGATCCAGGCGACGAAGCGCCACCGTGCACAGCTCGGCGCCGGACGCGTCGAGCGCCGCGGCCAGGATCTCGTGGTTGGTAAAGCCACCGGTGCCGAGGATCAGTCGCGAGCGGAGCTCCCGGCCGGCGATCGTGAACGGCGCCACCGCGCTCATCCGCCCTGCACCGCCACCACGACCTCGACCCTGGCGCCCTCGCGCAGCTCGACGTTCTGCCAGTGCGCGCGCGGGACGACCTCGCCCTCGACCGCGACGGCGACACCGCGACCCTCGGGCGCGTTCGGAAGCGCCGCGACCACGCTCGCCACCGTCGCCCCGGCGGGCAGCTCGCGGCGATCGCCGTTGACCGTCACGTTCACGGTCACGCCGCCACCGCCGAGACGCCGGCAAATCGCGTCGGCGCAAACTCGTCCGGGATCGCACCCTCACCCGTGAGCGCACCGACCACCAGCTCCGCGGTGATCGGCGTGAGCAGGATCCCGTGGCGGTAGTGACCGACGGCCCAGTGCAGCCCTCCGACCGCGCCCGGACCGATCGCCGGCGCGTTGTCGGGCGTGGCCGGCCGGAGTCCTGCCGACAGCTCGTCGATTACGAGCTCGGTGACCGACGGCAGCAGCTCGAATGCGTTGCGCAGCAACTCGAACGCGCCGCCCGCGGTCACGGTCGTGTCGAAGCCGCGCTCCTCCATCGTCGCCCCGAGCACGTAGCGACCGTCGCCGCGCGGCACCAGGTAGCCGCCGGTCATGCGAAGGACGCGAGTCAGCAGTCCCGGGCCGGCGGGATCGTGGAGGCGAAGAATCTGGCCCTTGACGGGGTGGATGGGGACGCACGCCTCCGCCGGCAGGCCGCGGACGGCTTCGGTCCAGGCGCCGGTCGCCAGGACCACGTGCTCGGCCTCGACCTGCTCACCGCCCGCCAGGCGCACTCCGCGGGCGCGACCGTCGGCGACATTCACCTGATCCACCGTCACCCCGATCCGCAGCGTCACGCCCGATGTGGTCACCGCCTTGGCGAGCGCCGCGGTCAGCTTGCGCGGGTCGATCGCGTGGTCATCGGGGATCTCGAGCGCGAGGCGCAGCGCCGGTGCCAGCGCCGGCTCGAGCCGGCGGGCCTCGCTTGAGCGGAGCCGGTGGACGGCGAGCCCGAGCGACTGTCTGAGCTCGAACTCACGCCCGAGCGCCTCCGCCTCGTCGCCGTCGCGCGCGGCGAGCAGCGTCCCGCAGCGTAGGTAGCCAGGATCCAGGCCGGAGGCGTCGCTCAGCTCCTCGACGAGCGACGGATAGGCGTCCACGCTCTCGAGGCCGAGCCGCATCAGCGGCAACTCGGTCGCGATCGTCTCGGAGATCGGCGCGAGCATGCCGGCGGCGACCGCGGAGGTGCCGGCGCCGGGCACGGCGGCGCGCTCGAGCACCGTGACCCGCAAGCCGCGCTGGGCGGCGCGCCACGCAATCGCGAGACCCACGGCACCGGCGCCTACTACGACGACATCGGATGAGGTTGAACGATTCGGCAACGTGTACGACTCCCTGCGCCGGCATTATCCGGTTCAGGTTCAGACGGTCGGCGGACCGGTGCCCGCCCTCTCAGCCCAGTGGTAGGGCTCCCGTTTGGTCAATCCTAGCGCTGGGGCATTGGCACCCTCATGCGACTGTGGTTCCCCGCGATAGTCGCGGGTTTTCGCAGTCGCGTCGGGCGTGGACACGCTACGTCGCCACCGTGCGCGCGCTGCGGGCCGTTTCGAGCCCCCAACTGACGATCCGCTCGGGGTGGATTCGGATCAGCGGCGTCGGCAGCGGGATCGCCTCGCCTCGGCCGCGGACCTCGATCCCTCGCGGGCGCCACGGGTCGACGCTCCGCAGATCGTCGATCACGATCGCGGCGCGACCGCTGCGGGCGACGTCCCGGAATTTCTTGGACCGCTCGAGATCGATCCCCGAGATGTCAATCGTGTCGCGCGCGGCGTTGTAGATCCATCCGACCGGCACGACGTGGGGCGTGCCGTCGGCGCCGACCGTCGCGACGCGGCCCAGTTGCCGCCCTCCCGTCATGTACTTCAGCTCGACTTCATTAGATCGGAAGAGCGTCGTGTAGG
>OBLV0100000221.1_pt1 | contig 18602 bp, 14 predicted proteins | sample 1520071 | NCBI WGS metagenome assembly OBLV01 (sample SAMEA3888446, study PRJEB22518) | metagenome | reverse complement strand
GTCATCGGGGATCACACCCAGTCCCCCACCACCCCACTAGGGACCCCCACCACCCATCCACCAACACCGATAGGGGGCCCAGCCCAGCCCTGGTGATTCGTCGATGGGGAAGGTGAGTTTTCACCCTAGCGGAGCATCGTTTTTGCCGTTACCCGCGCGCGGTTCAGCCCGTTAGGCCCGGGGGGTGCCTGGGAACGCGCAGTTCGTCCCTTCCGTCGGGCGTTGGGATGTCTCCTGCTATGAGGGAGAGTTGCTGGCGCATGCCCGTGCACCAGGCGAGCGCGTGTGTCCAGGCAGGAGGGGGAGAATCGTGATCTTTTACCGAGCCCGAACGGGGTTGTTGCTGGCGGTGATGGCCTGCGCGGTCCTGGTGGTGGTCGCACCACCAGGATCGGCCCAAGGGGCTCAGCCGGGCCAAGCGCGCAGGGTTGCGGTGCTTACCGGGGATGGGTCGATGAACGCGACCCAGGCTCGGTTCGGGGTGAAGGGTACCGATCTGGGGATCATGTGGACCGACGAGCGTGGGCAGATCCTCACCGCGTTCGGCGACACCTTCGGCGGAGCGTGGGCCGGTCCCGGTACCGGGTTCGGGGACCCGGCGACCAATGATTGGCGCTCGAACACGCTGGCCCGCAGCAGTGATCGGAGTCCGGCAGGGGGCATGACGTTCACTGATTTCGTCAGCGATCGTCCAGGGCATGCCAAGGAACTGCTGAGCTCGCTCAAGAAAGACAACCTCGAGATCAGCAAGATCCCGACCGGTGGGGTCAACGTGGCCGGGCGCAACTACCTGGCATACATGTCAGTGCGTCACTTCGGGCAACCCGGGCAGTGGATCACCAACTACGGGGGCATCGCCTACTCCGACGATGACGGGCAGACCTGGGTACCCGCTCCGCAAACCTGCAGGACCAACAGCCCGGCCTTCGACGAGAAGTTTCAGATGATCTCCTTCGCCCGGCGAGACGGTTACGTCTACGCTTTCGGCACCCCCAACGGACGTTTCGGTAACGCCTACCTCGCCCGGATACCCGAAGGGCAACTTCTCAACCTGGCCGCCTACCAGTACTGGACCGGAAAAACCTGGCAACCCGGCCTCAGCGCGCTCGCGGCTCCGATCGTCACCGCACCGGTGGGAGAGCTCTCCGTACGCTACGACGACACCCTGCGTAGCTGGCAGATGATGTACTTCGACCAGCCGCGCGGCGCGATCGTCGTCCGGCTGGCCCCGCAGCCAACCGGGCCCTGGGGTGCCCCGATCACTGTCGCCACGGACCACCAGTACCCCACGCTCTACGGCGGTTTCCTGAATCCGGACTCCCATGGCCCGGACGTCTACTTCACGATGACCCAATACAACCGCTACAACGTCTCGCTGATGCATGCCAGACTGCCGATCAATCCCACGAGCGCGCAGGCACCCTGACACTCCTCAGTTCAATGCGGTCACCCCATTGGCAGGAACGGGAGGGTGAGATGCTGTCGCCCATGTTCGGCCCGCGGCAGCGCAGTTTCACGATCACGCTGCAGGAACGTGCTCGTCATCTGTACCGGAGCATGCTGGGGGAGGTTCGATCCGTTACCGCCCGCCCGGATCACCATGGGACGGTCGACCTGAAAAATGATCATTCAGACGTCCTGGCGAAAGCGCATAACCTCGCTGTCGAGCTGCGGGCATCAGGTGATCATGAACGGGCCCGGATACTCGACGAGGACAACTGGAGTCGGCGTCTCCAGCTGTTAGGTGAGGATCATCCCGATACCCTCGCCTCAGCGCACAGTCTCGCGGTCGATCTGAGCGCGCTGGGCGAGTATGGGCGGGCCCGAGCACTCAGCGAGAACACCCTGGCCCGTTACCGGCGGGTGCTGGGTGAGGATCACCTCGACACCTTGCGCTCGGCGCACAATCTCGCCAACGACCTGCGGGCGCTGGGCGAGCACGAGCAGGCATGCCGGCTCAGCGAGGACACGCTGCGCCGGCGCAGCCTGGTGTTGGGCAAAGATCACCTGGACACCTTGCGTTCGGCGAACAACCTCTCCGTGGACCTGCGGGCGCTGGGCGAGTACGGGCGGGCCCGAGCGCTCAGCGAGGACACCCTGGCCCGTTACCGGCGAGTGCTGGGTAAGGACCACCCGGATACCCTCACCGCGGCCTACAACGCCGCGGTCGATCTGCGCGCGCTGGGCGAGTACCAGCAGGCGCGGGTGCTCGATACGGACACCCTGGCCGGTTACCGGCGGGTGATGGGAGAAGACCATCGCCATACCTTGGCTTCGGCGCACAACCTCGCTGTCGACTGGCGGGCGCTGGGCGAGCACGAACAGGCGCGGCAACTCAGTGAGGACACCTTGCGGCGGCGCCGCCTGGTTCTGGGTGAAGACCACCCCGTGACCCTTGCCTCGGCGAACAACGTCGCTCTCGATCTGCGGGCGCTGGGCGAGCACGAACAGGCGCGGGTCCTCGATACGGACACCCTGGCCCGTTACCGGCGGGTGCTGGGTGAGGACCATCCACACAGCCTGACCTCGGCACACAACCTCGCCAACGACTTGCGCGCGCTGGGCGAGCACGAACAGGCGCGCGAGCTCAGTGCGGACACCCTGTCCCGGCGCCGCCGGGTACTGGGTGCGGACCACCCCGACACCCTTGCCTCTGCCAACAACTACGCTCTCGATCTGCGGGCGCTGGGTGAGCATGAGCAGGCTCGAGCACTCGATGAGGACACCCTGGGTCGTTGCCGGCGGGTGCTGGGTGAGAATCACCCCAACACCCTGATCTCCGGCTACAACCTCGGAGTTGATCTGAATGCCCGCGACGAATCGGGGCAGGTCGCAGGCTGACGGCGCCCACGCACACGCGCGGCGTCGAGTCCGAACTCACTCCCCCGGTGTGCTTGTGGGCCCCAGTGGGGCGGCACACTCGCAGAGTTTGTTGGATTTGCATTTCTGAACAGATTTCTTGAGAAAACCACAAGAATACCGTTTCGAATTCATTCCCGCATAAAAGTTCATTTCACCTCGGCCCTGGCGAGGACCGGTGCCACACCCGGAGCCTTCCGGCTTCGCCACTGGTATTCCCAGTAAACCGTGAGGTTGCATCCAGGCCGTTCACACACCGCCGGTCGATACATCAGTAAGGGGAGACATCGACCCCGACTGAGTACCTCGCCACGGAGTACAGCCGAGTAAGATCGGGCGGCAGGAACCCAGCGGCTCGACCCAAGCACCTAGACCAAGCACACACACGAGGAACTGGCCATCCTCTAGGGGCCCGTTCGGATTGGGCAAGACCGCACTCATGGACATCTTCAACCAAGATCTAGAACTGCGAGTAGGTGTTCGATGAGCAGCGACGAGAAGCTGCAACAGACTCTCAAGGGGAGTAAGGGCGTGCCGCCACAACGGGCCACGGACCGGATCGAGCGCACCGATGATCGCGGGGGCGTCCCGCCAGTACCCCGTTTGGTCCTGCTGGCACTGACGATCATCCTGATGGGCACGGCCGCCGGTCTGGCCGCCGCGCTGGTGCTACCGAAAACCTACGGTGCGCGCGCCGAGATCCTCTCCACTGCCAGCCAGGATCCGCAGGGTGGTGGCGACCCGTTGAAGCAGGATCGCCAGATCAGCACCCAGCTGGTGATGCTGAAAAGCCGGGCCGTGCTGGGACCGATCGCCCAGAAGCAGGGCCGGCAGTTCGACGACCTGGACAAGGACGTCAGCGCGCAGATCCTGAACAACAGCTCGGTGATCGAAGTCGACGCGCAGGGTTCCAGTGATCAGGCCGCATTGCAGACGCTGCAGGCCGTGATCAGCGGATATCTGGCCGTCGCCAGCCAGCCCAGTGGGGTGGCCCGCAATCTCGCCACCCAGCTCGCCGATACCCGCGAGAACACCGCCCAACTGCGGACCCAGATACAGCAACTCACGACTGCGGTGACCGCAGGCAAGGCGAGCCAGGCATCCCTGGATAGCGCACGGGCGCAGCTCACCGCATCACTGGATCAGGAGAGGGCGCTCCAGGCACGGATCGACCAGCTCAATCTCACCGGTGAGACCGGTCCGGATGCCCAGGTACTGACGCCGCCCTACGCGCTGCCCGACCCAGTGTTCCCGCAACCGGCGATCGCTGCCGGTACTGGAGCGTTGGTCGGCCTGGTCGTAGCGGGCGTGCTCGTCGCGATCGTCCTCCAGCGGCGGCCCGGCTCGACAGGGCATGGCGCCGTGTGAATCCGCTCGGGGAGACCCCGAACGTCGGTGTACCGGAGCACATCGCCCGGCAAATGACGATCGCGGAGCAGCAGGAGTGGCTGCAGTGGTTCCTGCGGGGGCGCCGGGTCAGCAGGCGCTCCGCGCTCAAGGGGGGTGCGAGCGTGCTGGCGGCGCTGGGTCTGGCCGGCGCTCCCTGGGTCCCGGCTGCGTGCTCCCGAGCAACCCGTACCGAGCTGGCCGTCGTGGGGCGGCACCTGTCCTTCGGCGCGGATCCGGCCACGGCGATGGCGATCGCCGGTGAGCTGACCGGCAAGCCGGCCGGGAGGGTGCTGGTCGATCTGGGGACCGGCCCCGACTACGGGCACACCATGGAGACCGAGGTCCGGGAGCTGGTCAGCATGGTGCCGCAGCAGGACGGGGGCATCCGCGGAGCCGATCAGTTCTTCGTCCACGCGCTGGCTGCTGGTCTGCGCGCCGGGACCTCCTATCACTACCGGTTCCGGCTCCCGGACGGCTCGACCACCCCCGACGCGACGTTTCGCACCGCACCGGCCCGGGGCGAGGCGGCACCGTTCACCTTCACCGCCTTCGCCGACCAGGGCGTCAACACCGGCCCGCGGGATGGCCAGAACGGCTTCGACGACAATTACTACAAGCCCGGCGACCTCCGGCGCAGCGGCACCCCAGCTGACTCCATGGTCGCGTTGATCGCTGCCCAGCGGCCCGCATTCCACCTGCTGGCCGGGGACATCTGTTATGCGGACCCCAGTGGCACCGGCCAACCGGTGCAGAACAACGCACCGCGCGAGGCCCGCACCGGGTTCGACAACTTCGATCCCACCCTGTGGACGACCTACTTCGCCACCATCGAGAAAAGCGCCGCGCAGGCACCGTGGATGTTCGCCACCGGCAACCACGACATGGAGGCGCTCTACGACCACAACACCGCGCCCGGGGGCGCGAGCCACGGCTACGCGGGACACGCTGCGCGGCTGGACCTGCCCGCCAACGGCCCGAGCCGCTGCCCGTCGGTCTATTCCGTGGTCTACGGCAACGTCGCTGCCATCAGCCTCGACGCCAATGACCTGTCCCAGGAGATTCCCACCAACGCCGGCTACAGCGGAGGGCAGCAGCTCAGCTGGCTGAGCGGTATCCTGCGGGCCTTCCGGGAGGATCATTCCATCGATTTCATCGTCGCCTTCTTCCATCACTGCGCGTTCGCCACCAGCGGCACGCATGCCTCCGACGGTGGGGTGCGGGCCACGCTGGCGCCGCTGTTCGACCAGTTCTCCGTCGACCTGGTGGTGCAGGGACACAACCACCAGTACGAGCGGACCAACCCGATCCGGGCCGGCAGATCCACCAGGCAGGCACCGGACGGATCCAGGATCTGGCCGGCCCAGGACGGCACCACCTACGTCTGCGCGGGATCCGGTGGGCGGCCACGGTATGCGTGGCAACCCGGCGAGAGCGACCGCTACCGCGGTGGACCCAATCCGGACAGCGGCACCGTCGTGCGCAGCTTCGTCGCCGGTCCCGCCGGGACGAAGACTCCGGAAACCGTGGACTGGTCACAGAGCCGCTACCTCGACTACGCCTACCTCAGCATCGAGGTGCGTCCTGCGCGCCCGGGTGGTACGGCATCAATGCAGGTGAAGGCCATCACCGACCTCGGCAAGGAGATCGATCAGGTAGAGCTGATGCGCGCCGTTCCCGCCTGACGCGGCGACGCGGATGAGCACTCAGCGCTGGCGCGCGTACTTGGCGGAGAGCTGGGCCTGGGCCAGTACCTTGCCCGAGAGCGCGTACGGCAGGTCATTGCGGGGGCTGGCGCCCTCGGCCAAGCCGCTGGGTTCCGACAGGGCGAGCAAGGTGAAGGCGAAACGATGGGCCCGGCCGGCCGGCGGGCATGGCCCAGCCCAATCCGTACGCCCGTAGTCGTTCTTCCCGCCGACGGCGCCCTCGGGCACCTTACCCGCCTCCAACCCGCCACTCGCCGGGTCGAGCCCGTAGAGGACCCAGTACACCTGGGGGCCTCCTGGCCCATCAAGATCCTCGAGGAGCAGCACCAACTCGGCGGTCCCCTCAGGGAGCTCCGACCAGGACAGCGGGGGCGAGACGTTCTCGCCGTCACAGGTGAACTGGGCGGGGAAAAACCCGTTGTCAGCGAAGGCTGAGCTGGTGAGTGTGAGCGGCATAGTGGCTCGATGTTATCAGCCGGCCTGCCGGAACGTATTCGCTGGTCATTACCGCTTTCCGCAGTTACCCGATCTTGCTGGGCACGGGTGGGGAAGGAGGCGGGAGGCTGTTCAGGTGCGTGGTTTTCCGGCGGGTGATGACAAAGATCGGTTTCAACTCGTCCCGGCCACCGATTCCGAGTTTGGCGTACACCTGACCCAGTGCGTTATCGACAGTACGCACCGCGACCACGAGCCGGGCTGCGATCTCCCGGCTGGACATCCCCGCTGCAGCCAACCGGGCGATCTCCAGCTCGCGAGGGGTCAAGCCGGCAGGATCGCTGAGCCGGGCCAGGGCCGGGGTACAGGCACCCTCACAGCTCGCGACCAGAGCGGTGGCACGAACCGCGGCAGCGGCGGCGCCAGCGGCGCGACCAGCTTGGCGGTGCACCCCGGTAGCCGCGACGGCCGCCTCCGCGGCGAGCAGGTTGGCTCCCATGGTCGCGAACGACGCGGCGACATCGTCGAGCGCGGTACCGTCCGCAGCCAGCAGCGCCTCGAGATGGGCCACCAGCAGCGGCGCCAAGCCACCCTGAACCGCGGTGGCGAGCTCTCGCAGCCGACTCGCCACCCGAGCGGGGGCACCAAGGCGCGCCACGTCGTACAGCGCGATCAGTTCAAACCCAGCCTGACCGCACCGTCGGGCGTCGGTCGCGGTATCGAGCGCAAGCTCGATCGCTGTGTGGATCTCGCCACGAGCGGCGGCTACCCAGGCATGGATGGGCCCTGACCAGGTATCGAACAACCGCATCGCGGGGCCGGCCAACGCATCAGCTTGGCCCAGCGCGGCCTGGGCGCAAGCCAGGTCACCGGCTAATCCGGCCACCCGCGCCAGGGCCCCGTACCCGACCCGCGTGGTGAAAGCCTGGTAGGGATGGAGCTGCGGTGAGCTGCCGATGATCCCCACTGCTTCCCGCATCCAGCCCAACGCGGTGGTGACGGCTCCCCTGGCCTCCGCCACCCTGCCCCGCCCGAGTGCCCACAGCGCGACCCCCGCGGGTGATCGAGCCCGCAGGGCCCGGGCGTAGCCGGTCTCGGCCAACGCTGCCGCCGCAGCGAGCTCACCACTCCAGGTATGCGCAACGGTCCGCATGGCCGCGAGCTCATCCAACCCCAGGAAAGACCCCCCGTTGGCCAGCTGCTGTCCCAGCTCCAGGCCGCGAGTCGCACTGGCGATAGCGTCGTGGTAACGGCCGGCGGCGACCAGCGCGGTCGTTGCGGTCACCATCGCCTCGAGCACCGCCGGCTTGGGTATGTCTGGATCGTCGAGCACTGCCTCCACAGCATCGAGTGCCGGCGCGCAGTAGCCCGAATGCAGCAGGAACCTGCCCCGCAACGCCACCAGTCCAGCTCGCCGGGCCGGCGATGGGATGCAGGCTGCGGCCTCATCGAGTACAGCGTGCGCCGCCGTTGGCCGGTCCAGCCCCACATACAGGTTCAACGCCCGAACCCCCGCCACCGCGGCTCGCTCGGTGTCGGTGCGCGCCTGTGCGAACTGATCACCCAACAGGTACTCCGCCGGGCCGGCTTGGCCAAGGCCGACCAGCGCTTGGGCCAGCAGATGCTCGACCGGCCAGCCGGCACCGGCCTGACCGGCGGCCCGGCACAGCCGTTCCGCCAGCAGGAAGTCATGCGCGCTCAACGCCCGATCCGCCGCTGCCATCAACAGCCCCGGGTCCGATACCGTGCCCGCCTCCAGATGCCAGACCGCGATCCGCAGCACGTCCTCGGGACGGCGTTCATCAATCTGACCGGCCCCCTCGGCAAGCATCGCGTGCACCGAGCGGCTGCGCAATGGCGGTGTCTGAGCTCGGATGACCTCGCCGAACAGCGGATGCCCCAGCCGGACCCGGATGTCCGGACCGGCCGGTTCGGTGACCACCAGGCCGGCTCGCTCCGCCTCCTCCACCTCAGCCGTGGACACCCCGGCCCGGGCCAGTACCGCGATCTCCAGTGGCTCACCGAATGCCACCATCTCCCCGACCACCCGCGTGGGCGCGGGCAGAGCTCCGATCCTGGCCTGGATCAATTCCACCAGCTGTGGTGGTGCGCAGATCGGTCCGGCCCATCGCCAGATCCCTTCCGTGCAGCTCAGGGATCCCGCCTGGCGCCCGCCGCGGACCAGCTCTCGCAGGTAGAGGATGTTGCCGCGGCTCAGCTGCCACAACCGCTCCCGGGTGAGCCCGTCCACCGGAGCTCCCAGCGCCGTCTCAAGCAGGTCGCCGGCCTCCGTGCGTGCCAGGGCGTGGACCTCCAAACGTTCGGCCGCGCCGTCCTTCCACAGTGCCGTGACCGGTTCAGGAGCCACCATTCCAGTACGGAGGGTGGCGATCACGAAAGCCACACCGGTCACCGCCAAGTGATGCACCAGCGCAGCAGAGGCGTCATCGAGCAAGTGCGTGTCGTCGACACCCAGCACCACCCGCCGGCCTCCGGCCCGGCTGGCTAACCACTCACCGGTTCGCTGCAACACCTGCAGATGGGTGCAGCTCTCCCCGGCCGCGGGAACCAGGTGCGCCATCGCACCGAACGGGACCGCAGCGGCAGCCCGTGAGGCCACCGCCCACTCCGTCGAGCATCCCCGGGCCTGCGCAGCGGAAAGCGCCTCTCGAGCCAGCCGGGTCTTGCCCACACCTGGCGCGCCGGCCAGCAGCAACCCGCGCAGCTGCCCGTCACCCAGCGCCCGGCCGATGATCGACAACTCGCCGCGCCGCCCGGTCAACGGCCATTCTGCGCCCATGAGCTGCCCACCTGCCCTCGTGACACTCCACCACTGACGGGAACGCTCCCCGGCATCCCCCATCACCGGCGGTCACGAACAAAGTCACGGCAGTGACCAGCAATACCACTTGCTCGATCGAAGACGTGATCGCATTGCTCATCCCAGGTCTGAATCAGGCCACACACGTTTACTAGAGACCGTCTCGCGGGTCCGTGATACACCATTTCTGGTGCGCAGGAAACCGGCTTCCTGCGCAGGTGGCCGCAAAAATACCTACCGGTCGGGCACCGTCAGCAATCAGCAATACAACGCGAGGGAAACAAGTGTCATTCAATGCCGAGGTTCCTCGATAAACGACGGAAGATATTCACCCTGTGTTGCGCATCCCGGCGGCGATCCCGCTGACGGTCCGCAGCAGCGCCCGGCCCAGGCCGGGGTCGGGCTCGTCCACCGCGCGGCACCGGGCCAGCAGGGAGACCCGGCAGGTCGACGAAGTCGCGGTAAGCGGCGTGGGCAGCCGAGCTGACCAAGTCCATCGCCTCGTCCCAGCGGGCCAGCACCGCAGCCGAGACCCGCGAGGTCTGGTGTAGCAGGGTGGCCTCCAGCACCGCGGCCAGCAGGATCTCCAGCTGGGGGTCGAGGTCCGCGGACGGCACGGGAAGCTCGCCGAGCGGGCCGTAGAGGGCCGCGAGAGCGGCGTGTTGCTTCTCGGCGTGCTCACGCACGTCGAGCGCCGCGAGGTGTCCATCACCTCCAGGTCGGCGAGATATGGCTGCGTACCCGGGTGAACAACTGTCGAAACGGACCGTCAGATCCTCAAACCGCAATCCTGCAATGTGTTCGGCCGCAGCAGGCGCGAAGTGGGGGCGGGTGAGATCTCTCGCCACGCGAAGCTGTCTCTTATGATCGGTTGGTTCGTCCCGCCGGTGATTTCACGATCGGCGCGCATCAGGCCACGCAGGATCTCGTGATACGTGAGAAAGTTCGGCGAGAGATGGCTCCAGGTCTCTGCAAGCAAGCGACCCAGGTAGTCCCGCGCGAGCAGCAATTCCTCCTTGAAGGCCGCCTCATTACCGGTGTACGCCGTCGCGAAGTCATCCTGGATGGACTTCAGGTCTTCAGTACTGCCCGGCAGGTTCGTCGACCGAACGCGGAGTTCATTCTTGATCAATCCGTTGTTCACCAGATTCTGCTGAAACACCTCGACCATCGTGTCGAAAATAGCACCCGTGAGCGGAAGTGAGCGCTCATGCGGCTCATCGCCCACATCGGACATGCGCTTGGCATTGAAGGCGATCCGGATCTGGCGACTGTCAGAAAGCTCACCCACCCGGTCGAGACCATTGACAGTGAGCAGGTTCCCCTTCGTCTCCGCCAGAAGCTTATCGACCAGGGAATGGAAGTGAAGAGACGCCACGATTGCCACCAGGTCGCCACTGGACTCCTGCATGCCACCGTAGTCAATTCCGTCATCTCCAGCATTCGTGGGGACTCCCACCTGGGAGAAGATGATGCTGTGTCCGAGTTCATGTGCAAGCACGTCGAAGTTCTCGCAGTACGGGCGGCTGTGGTCTACGGTGCCGGCCGGAGTCCGCCCGAATCCGAATTCGAGGAAGCCGTAACCGGACTGAGCGTTGTCCCACTCGATCAGCGGGATCATCTCCAGACGTGCGAAGTCCGATTCGAAATGCCATTCCAACCTATGACCGAAGTAGTCTTCCCAGATATCCAGAACCCGACGCACCGTTGCGTACATGGTAGCCGCCGAAAACTGACGGCTGTTCTTATCAAGATGATCGAAATGGCCGTCCGGTCCGGGAGTGACCGCCTGATGGGTCTCGCCGTGATAGGGCGGACGAGAAAACGAGTTGTACGGCAGCTTGCTCACTGCGTCCACGACGAACATGCGGTCATCGGCTGGCCCGGGCCGCATTGCCGCAGGAGAAACCGAGACGACCACTACTTCTGGTTCTGGGAAGAGGGGGCCACCTTCGGTCCGCTGCAGGAAGCGTGGTTGCGGAAAGATGCGGAAGCGGGTACCCGTCTCAGCGATTTTGCTGTCGAGTTGGAGGGACATTCGGGGTCTCCCGTGTTCTTACGATGGAGGGGTGAACGGTTGGCCAGGCAGTCGCGAGCCGCGAGGCCGCTTCACAGCTGAGCCGTCGAGAGCGAGCGCAAGATCCACGACTCGACGCTAGGACAGGCCGGCGGAGCTGGCAGGAGTAGCCGACTACCCGTCTTTACCGAGCCCACTACTCGACTTGCTCACGTCGGTTGCTCGACCTCGCCCGAACTCGCTTCGCAGGAGTGCGGCGTCAGCGTCGCTGAGCAGGCGGCTTACGCGCTTGCCGTATGTGGCGAAGCCTTTGCGCATTGGGCCAGCAATTCCAGCAGGTGCACGTTGACCTGTTTCGGATGTTCCAGCATCGCGACGTGGCCAGAGCCCTCGACGAGCACCAGCACGGCGTCGGGCAGCAACGCGGCGATCGCCTCGGCGTGCGTGTGTTTGAACAACCGGTCACGATCCGAACCGATCACCAGTGCGGTGACGTGCCGCAGACCCTCCAACGCCTCGTACCGGTCGTGCGATCCCTGCGTGGGCAGGAAGGAGATCATGACATCGAATGAGGCCGCGCTGATCATGGTGTCCATCAGGTCGACCAGCGCTGGATTGACCGCTTTGCCACCGAAGGACAACGAGCCGGTGAGGCTCCAGATCAAATTCCGGCAGACATGACGTCCCAGCTCGATCGCCCGCACGCAGGGCTTCCAGCGGGACAGCCACGCCGACACCGGAACCACCGGGCTTCGCCGGGACAGCACCGGTCTGGGCAGGCCCGAGCGAGCGATGCCCCCGGCGCTGGTGTTGAGGAAGGCCACGCCGCAGATCAGCTCGCCGAACAACTCGGGGCACTGCTCAGCCAGCGCCATGATCGTCATGCCACCGAGGGAGTGCCCGATCAGCACCACCGGGCCCTCAGGTGCGGCAGTGCGGATCACTGTGCGCAGGTCACGGCCGAGTTGCCCGATGGTGCACGCATCGCGGGACGAGCGGCCGGAGCGGCCATGGCTGCGATGGTCGTAGAGGACCTGGCGGACCCGTGGTCCCGTGGAATGCGCCAGCTCATCCCGTTGGAACAGCCATGACCTCCGGTCGAGGGTGAAACCGTGGATGAAGATGGCGGTGAGCTCGGGGGATCCGCCGTCGACCGGGTCGAGCTCCTCGACCGAGAGCTCCACCCCATCGTCAGCCACGATCGTGTACTCCCGGGCCGGCGGGAGGATTTCCGGCAACCCGCTGGGGAGCCCCTCGGCGAAGGTCCGCAGCGCGGCGACCCGATGGTGCTGTACCCGCCCGGCAACGCCTGCGGCAACCCCCGCGGTGCCCAGCACCGCAGCCGCAACCTTCATCCGCGATCTCATGAGGCGACTCCTCTGCAGAAGATCACCTGGTCCCTGCCCACCCTACGACCCATGCCGAGGAACTAAAAAGACGCAGGCGCACAGGGCAGCAACCCAAGAACGCTTTTCTCCGCAAGGACTCGTTGTTGCGCGGTAGTAACGCGCGTCGCGAATCCCGCGTCGCTGGTGGCAGCGGCGAGCACAGCGTCGATCATCGGACCGACCGTGGCCGGCTCCGCGGTCACCACGATGTCTCCGCCCGCAGCGATGAATCGCACCGCGCGCTGCCCAGGTGCCACGGCGGCGACCTGCTTGGCCCGGCCCAGGTCGTCGGACACGATGACCCCCTGAAAGCCGATCTTCTTCCGGAGCAGCGTGTTGATGATCGTCGGAGAGAAGGCGGCGACCTGGTCTGGATCGATCTTCGAGTATGTCGCCGAGGACACCATCAGCCAGGAGGTTCCGGCCCGCGCGGCTTGGGTGAACGGCCGCAGGCTGGAATCGGTTGCGGTTGTCTGCCGGTCCACGACGCCGGTGGAGTAGTCGGTGTTACCCCGCACCCGGCCGAGGCCGGGGAAGTGCTTGACCGTGCTCATCACCTGCGCCGCACGCATGCCCCGGACGACGGCCATGACGTGGTCCGAGACCACCGGTGGCGTGGTGCCGAACGCCCGGTCGTAGCGGCCGATCGGCGCGTTCGCCTTACCCAGCGCGGGGGAGAGCACGTCGCCCACCGGGGCGAGGTTGACGTTGATCCCCGCCGCCCGCAGTTCGCGGCCCCAGCCGGTGGCGGCGGCCTGCAGCGCCTCCGGGGACCACGTGCCTTGGGTCGTGGCCGGGGGAATCCGGGCGAAGCCGGGACCGGACAGGACCTGAACCTGACCACCCTCCTGGTCGGTGGCCACGAACATCCCGGCCCCGCCACTCGCCTTCGTCCCGAGCCGCTGGACGGTCGAGGTAACGGCAGCGGTGGCGGCCACTCCCTTGGCACTACGACCGGTCAGGAACACCCCGCCGGGAGCGAGGCTCTCGATCGTCGAGGAGACCTGATCAGCCCCGGTCGCCGGGATCCCCATCAGGAACAACTGGCCCACCCGGGCTCGCGGGGTCATCGCGTCGAAGGTGGCTTGCGCGCAGGACACCGGTGGCGGGGCAGGTGGCGGCGGTGCGGGCGTCGACACAGGTACCGGGCTCACGGACACTGGCGTGGGCACCGGGCGGGCAGGCGGCGGGGTGGGGGGCGGGGTCGAGGCGCAGGCGAACGCGACCGCGCACGCCGCCGCGGCGCCGCCGGCCCGTAGCTGTCCCCTTACCTGTCCGCGTAAGTGTTCGAGCATCCCGCCACCTCAGCACGACCCGGCGAGCGCGGTGACAGCGGCATGGCCACCTGAGCCGGCTGCGCGCTGCCGAGCGGCCGCCGCAGCTCGACTGGGGCGTGCCGCGCACCATGATCACCGCCTGTGCGCCGGGGACGACATCAGATGTCGCTAGCGGCACACAGCCAGCGATCATCGGGATTCGGTCGCCAGTCGCACACCCAGGCCGACCATCACGGCACCGGTGAACCGCTCCATGCCACGGTGCACGCGAGGCGTGAGTGCGGTGCGGGCTCGATCGACGCCGAGCGCCAGAACGGAGAACCACAGCACGTCCAGCAACACGATCACACCTGCCATAGCCAGGGCATAGGGCAGCACGGCACTGCCGGGGGCGATGAACTGCGGGAACAATGCGACGAAGAAGACGGCCAGCTTGGGGTTGGACACACTGGTCAGGAGTCCGGACCGCCACCCTGCCGCACGCCGCTGCCCGGTGCCGGCCAGTGGCCCGTCGCCGCGAGGACGTCCGAACAACGAGCGCAGGCCGATCGCGATCAGAACGGCGGCACCAGCGATGCGCAGCGCGTCGAAAGCCAGCTGGGAAGCCAGAATGAGTGCCGACACACCCAGCGCGGACAGGCTGCCCCAGATCAACACCCCGACGCTGTTTCCTGCAGTCGCCGCCAGCGCGGCCCGCCGGCCGTCGCGGGCCGCCAGCCGCAGGATGGTGGCGGTGGCGGGACCCGGAGTGAGGGTCACGGCCACGGCGATGATCAGGAATTCCGCAAGTGAATGCACGGTGTGACCGATCAGTGGTGCCGGTCATCCCGGCTGATGGCGAGCCGGGACCGGTGCTCGCTGATGATCTGCTCCAGCTGCGCAGCGTCCTCGGACAATCGCGACACATCCCGGATCAGCACGAGATCCGCGAGGCCGGCTGCGACATCGGTCAAGACCTGCCTGCACCGACGTGACGCTCGGACCCCGATCGCGACCTCGGCGACCGTGCTGATCGGCACCACGCCAGCGCGGTCACACCAGTCCTCCAGCTCACGTACCTGCCGGTCGAGGTTTTCCCGGCGGTTCGACCGAGCGTAGAGGATCGCAGTGCGCGGCATGCGGTCAGTGTGCGACAGCGACGGATCTATGTCGAGGGTCCCAAGATTTGCCCCGACCCATCGCACGTGGGGCACAGCTCCGTCGCATCCAGTTTCACCCGTCGCGAGGTACGAGGTCGAGTACGCCACGGAAAACCGAAGGGATGTCTCAGCCGAGAAGTACGTTGTACAGCAGGTACACGTTCAGCGAGATGATCATCGTGGCGATGGCGCTGGCCACCGCGGTGGTGCTCGGGAGGTTGACGAACGGGCCCATGACGTCTGCCCGGCGAGTGAGCAGCACCATCGGCACCAGCGCGAAGGGGATGCCGAAGGACAGCACGATCTGGGACACCACCAGGCTCTCAGTAGTGGGCAACCCCAGCCCCAGCACCACCAGCGCGGGCAGCATCGTCAAGGCGCGGCGCAGGAACAGCGGGATGCGGCGGCGGATGAAGCCCTGCATGACCACCTGCCCGGCATAGGTGCCCACGCTCGATGACGACAGCCCCGAGGCCAGCAGCGCCACCGCGAAGGCCAGCGCGGCACCGCCACCGACCAGCTGGCCGAGGCCGGCGTGCGCCGCCTCGATCGAGTCGACCCCCGAGTGGCCGGTGCGGTTGAACTCGCGGTTGAACAAGGACGCCGCGATGCACAGCATCGCCAGGTTGGTCAATCCGGCCACGCCGAGCCCGACCAGGACATCGAGCCGCTGGAAGCGCAGCAGCTCGCGACGCTCGCTGTCGTCGCGGCAGACCACCCGGGACTTGGTCAACGCCGAGTGCAGGTAGACCACATGCGGCATCACGGTGGCACCGATGATCCCGGCGGCCAGCAGCACGCTATCGCTGCCGACGAAGCCGGGCACCAGGCCGGACGCGATCCGCGCCGGGTTGGCGCCGACCATCAGCAGGTCGTAGGCGAACCCGAGGAACACGATGCCGAGCAACCCGGTGATCGCCAGCTCGAAGCGCCGGTAACCGCGCTGCTCCAGAGCCAGGATCGCGAACGCCACGACGGCCGTCAGCACACCGGCGGGGAACAGCGGCACGCCGAACAGCAGGTTCAACCCGACCGCGGCCCCGACGAACTCGGCCAGATCGGTGGCCATCGCCACCAGCTCGGCCTGCACCCACAAGCCGGCGGACACCGGGCGGGGGAGGTGCTCGCGGCACAGCTCGGGCAGGTCACGGCCGGTGGCCACGCCGGTCTTGGCGGACAGGTACTGCACCAGCATGGCCATCAGGTTGGCCAGCACGATCACCCAGACCAGCGCGTACCCGTACCGGGCACCGGCCGAGAAGTTCGTGGCGAAGTTGCCGGGGTCGATGTAGGCGACCGCGGCGACGAAGGCCGGGCCGAGCAGGGCCACCACGCCCCGCAGCCGCCCCCGGGATCGAAGCTCGCGCAGCGCGCTCGGTAGTGGATCAGCCGACTCCCGGTCGGACTGCTCCAGGCTCACCCGATCGACGGGCCGAGCCCGAGCGACTGCGGTGTGCTGGAATCCGGTGAGGGCTGGCGCAGGCCCTCGTCGAGCTCGCCGTACTCGGTCATCAGCGCCCGGCTGCCACCCCAGGGCGTGGGCTCCTCGGCGACGAGCGTGTTCGTGGTGAGCAGCATCCCGGCCACGGATGCCCCGTTCTGCAGCGCGGACCGGGCCACCCGCAGCGGGTCGATGATGCCCATCGCGATCATGTCCCCGTAGCGCCCCGCCAAGGCGTCGAAACCCTCGTCGACACCGAGCTGAGCGGTCCGGTCGACCACGTCCTGACCCGAGTACCCGGCATTGCTGGCGATCAAGAAGGCGGGTTCGGTCAGCGCCCGGCGGACGATCTCCACGCCGATGGCATAGTCGCCGTCGGTGTTCAGGCCATCCAGCGCGGGCTCGGCATGCAGCAGGGCTGCGCCGCCGCCGGCCACGATTCCCTCGGCCATCGCGGCCCGGGTGGCCGAGAGCGCGTCCTCGACCCGGTGCTGGGTCTCCTTGAGCTCCGCCGGTGTCGGTGCCCCGACCCGGATCACGGCGACCTGGCCGGTCAGCGCCCCGATGCGCTCGCTGAGCACGTCCTCGTCGACACCGAACGCGGCCCGCTCGAGCTCGGCACGCAGCTGGGTGACGCGGAAGTCCACGTCGTCCGCCGATCCGGCGCCCCCGACGATGGTCGTGCTGTTCTCGGTGATCCTCACCTGGGCCGCTCGGCCGAGCGCCTCGATGGTCATCGTCTCCAGGGTGAAACCGGAGTGCTTGCTGTACACCGCACCCCCGGTGATCGCAGCCAGGTCCTCCAGCTTGTGCAGCCGCCGGTCGCCGAAACCGGGGGCCCGCACCGCGACACACTGGAAGATCCGGTTGACGTGGTTGTGCACCAGCATGCTCAGCGCGGTGCCCTCGACATTCTCGGCGATGATGACCAGCGGGCGGGGCGCTCGCATGATCTTGTCGAGTACCGGCATCAGCTGCTGCACCTTGGTGATCTTCTCGCTGCACAGCAGGATGTACGGGTTCTCGACGATCGCTTCCAGGCTGGCCGGGTTGGTCACCATGTAGGGCGAGAGGTACCCGTTGTCGAACTCGAAGCCCTCGACGAACTCCACGCTCATCCCGTGGGTCGCGGACTCCTCCACCGTGACGGTGCCGCCGTCGCCGACGGTGTGCAGCGCTTTCGCGATGGCCGCGCCGACCGCGTCGTCGTCGTTGGCCGAGATCGCCGCGACGCGGGCGTAGTCCTGCTCGGTGGACACCGGGTGCGCCACCTTCTCCAGGTGCTCCACCAGGGCCGCGACCGCCAGGTCGATGCCGCGTTTGATCAGTACCGGGTTACCGCCGGCGCTGATCGCCGCCAGGCCCTCCCGGACGATCGCCTGGGCTATCACGGTGGCCGTGGTGGTGCCGTCCCCGACGATGTCGTTGGTCTTGATCGCGGCTTCCTTGACCAGCTGGGCGCCCATGTTCTCGAACGGGTTCGAGAGGTGGATCTCCCTGGCGATGGTCACCCCGTCGTTGGTGATGACCGGCGACCCGGTGATCTTCTCCAGGATGACGTTGCGCCCCTTCGGGCCGAGCGTCGAGGAGACCGCGTCGGCGAGCTTGTCGACACCGGCCCGCAGCAGGTCACGGGCGTCGGCGTTGAAGCGCAGTTCCTTGGCCATGGGATCTCCTCACTGGTCGACAGTGCCGTCACGGGATGAGAATCGCCCGGCCGCGAACGCGACCGGCGTCGAGATCGGCTAGGGCGTCCACCGCGTCTTCCAAGGGATAGGTCCTGGTGTGCAGGATGACCTTCCCGGCCTGGGCGAGCACCATGAGCTCGGCGAGGTCGTTGTAGGTGCCGACGATGTTGCCGATGATGTTGTGCTCGGTGGAGATGATGTCGAGCGTCGGGATGGTCACGGTGCCGCCGTAGCCGATGACGAAGTAGGAGCCGGCTCGGCCGGTCATCTGGAACCCGTCCTGCTCGGCGCCCTGCTCGGCGACGAAGTCGAGAACCACCTCGGCACCGGCACCGCCGGTGAGATCCTTGACCGCGGCTACCTGCCCCCCGTCGGCGACGACGGTGTGGTCCGCGCCGAGTTGCTCGGCGAGCTTCAACGCGTCGGGGTTGCGATCCACCAGGAT
>OBLV0100000220.1_pt1 | contig 18719 bp, 16 predicted proteins | sample 1520071 | NCBI WGS metagenome assembly OBLV01 (sample SAMEA3888446, study PRJEB22518) | metagenome | reverse complement strand
CCGGCCCAGCCCACCGCCTTCGCCACCGGTGTTCTTCCTGATATCTGCGCATTTCACCGCTACACCAGGAGTTCCGTGGGCCCCTACCGGACTCTAGCCATGACAGTATCGGATGGCGACTCCAAGTTGAGCCTGGAGGTTTCACACCCGACTTACCAAACCGCCTACGAGCTCTTTACGCCCAATGATTCCGGACAACGCTCGCCCCCTACGTATTACCGCGGCTGCTGGCACGTAGTTGGCCGGGGCTTCTTCTGCAGGTACCGTCACAATCGTCCCTGCTGAAAGAGGTTTACAACCCGAAGGCCTCCATCCCTCACGCGGCGTTGCTGCGTCAGGCTTTCGCCCATTGCGCAAGATTCCCTACTGCTGCCTCCCGTAGGAGTCTGGGCCGTGTCTCAGTCCCAGTGTGGCTGATCGTCCTCTCAGACCAGCTACCCGTCGAAGCCTTGGTAGGCCATTACCCCACCAACAAGCTGATAGGCCGCGAGCCCCTCCCGAAGCGGAATCCATTTCCTCATCAGACCATGGGGTCTGATGGGGGTATCCGGTATTAGCAGCGGTTTCCCACTGTTATCCCGGTCTTCGGGGCAGGTTGCTCACGTGTTACTCACCCGTTCGCCACTAGGCCCACCGAAGTGAACCTCGTTCGACTTGCATGTATTAAGCACGCCGCCAGCGTTCGTCCTGAGCCAGGATCAAACTCTCCATCGAGATCTTGGGACTCTGCGGTTTCACCCACTCTGCGGTCAACCGACAGGGTCCTGCGATCATTTGAGAGTCGGTCTCGGTAGCTCCTGAGCCTCCGAGACCAACTGGCACCAAAACGGTTTGTGTTGTCCGTATTTAGTGCTTTGACGAGATGTGCAGTCGTCACCGACTACACCCGCACTAACTTTTGGCTTGTCTCTGTTCCGTTTTCAAGGATCGTTGCGGCGGCGACACGCGTCTCACACGAGATGTTGGTGGCGACCGCCTTGGCCGGAGCGTCAGAGGGAGGTCCCCCCCTGGCAAGCCCGACGTACTCACGTGCCTAGACGGCTCGATGAGCGGCTTCTTAGACTACCGACGACGGGCCACAGTGTCAACCCTGACTCGCCAGCGTCGCCCCGAGAGGCGAGTCGTCATGGTACCGGACTCTGCCCGGAGCGGCCCTCGGTTTGTGAGAATTCTCCAGGTGTGGCGGTGCGGACACGGGTGCACCAAAGCGGCTAAGCCCTCGCCGGCGGCGAGAGGTCGGTACCCTCGATTTGGGCCGGTCGGCCGCCGGGGCCGGGAAGGAGCGATCCATGTTCGAACGATTCACCGACCGGGCCCGGCGGGTTCTCGTCTTGGCCCAGGAGGAAGCCCGCCTCCTCAACCACAACTTCATCGGTACCGAGCACATTCTCCTGGGCCTTATCCACGAAGGCGAAGGGGTGGCGGCCAAGGCGCTCGAATCGCTCGGCGTCAGCCTCGAGGCGGTAAAGACGGAGGTCGAGGCGGCGATCGGGCCTGCCAGCTCGACATCGTCTGGTTCACCACCGTTCACACCTCGGGCCAAGAAGGTCCTGGAGCTCTCGCTACGCGAGGCACTCCAGCTCGGGCACAACTACATCGGCACCGAGCACATGTTGCTCGGCATCGTGCGCGAAGGTGAGGGTGTAGCCGTTGCCGTCCTGACCACGTTTGGCGTCGACCTGAACCGGGTTCGCCGTGCCGTCTTGCAACTCCTCGAGGGTTATGTCGGATCGCCGGTCAAGGGGACACAGATGACGGTTGCGGCCAATCGCGCGTTGGCGATGGCTCGCGTCCTATCCGAGTCCGAGCTGGTGGGAACGCACGACATACTCCTTGCCCTCTTCGACCAAGAGGGGTCAGCGGCGGCCAGGGTTTTGATTGGTGCCGGGATCGAGCGGGCGACCGTCAAGGCACTGATCGATGAGTTGGGCATCGTCGGCACGACCGACGAGCGCCCTGAGGCGGCCGGAGCGAGGACCGTCGAGGTAGAGGTCCACGACGATGAGGTCGTCGTCCATGTCCGTGACCTCCACGTGGCGGCGATGATGAGGGCCGGCTTCGGGAACTCGACCGGCTCCGGCTCGCCGCCCGATGACGACGCCACGACCGAGGAGTTCTCGCGGATCTGGTCCGCCATTGCCCAGGCGGCATCCCATCTCGAGCGCCGCGCCCCGATCCCGGGTAGCACGCGCGGTGGCAGACGCCAGACAGGCCCGACGACCGGCGAGCCCGACGGTGGCCCGATCGGCGACGACGGCCCCTAGCCGGCCGCCCCCGAGACGTGACGCTCCCCAGTTACGAAGTAACGCCATGGGCTCTCGGCACCCTTGGTCAAGCCGATGCGCACCGAGACTCCGGGCACCTCGGGCGGCGGCATCCCATCGTCGACGATCGACACTCCCCTGTCACCGGTCACCAGGTCCGCCCCGTTGTGAAACGACGTGATGCCGAGGGCCTCACACAACCGCCCCGGCCCGCGGCACAGGTCCCGGTCCGAGATCGGGTGGATCTGGCCGTGCAAGCGGGCGGCCCGCATCAACGAGACACCTCTGACTGGCGCCAGGGCTCGGATGAGGACCGCTTCGCCGATGCCCGACGGCTGGCATACCACGTTGGCGCACCAATGCACGCCGTAGCTGCGATAGACGTAGAGGCCCCCCGGGGGTCCGAACATCACGGCGTTGCGGGGTGTCGGCCCCCGATAGGCGTGGCTGCCGGGGTCAGAAGATCCGAGGTAGGCCTCAACCTCGACGATGCGCCCAGCCAGGAGTCCGACCACGAGCAGCTTGTTGAGCAACTCGGGCCCTACCTCGCGTGGATCGCGCGAGTAGAACGAACGCTTCACGCATCCGACAGCCGGGCTGCGTCCACCATGAGCTGCTGGGTGTAGCGCTTCAGCTGGTCGTTGACCGGTCCCGGGCCACCGCCGCCCGGTGTGGTTCGCCGGGTCACCGCCACCCCTGGTTCCAACAGCGCGAGGGCATCGGTCCCGAGCACGGGGTGCGCCTCGACCAGTTCGGCCAGGGGAACGTGGCGGTCCAGCGACTCACGCACCAACCCCGCGACAACCTGGTGGGCGTCGCGAAACGGCATGCCCCGCCCGACCAGCCACTCGGCCAGGTCGACGGCGGCCACACTCGGCGTGTCGGCGGCGCGCTGCATCCGGGCGGTGTCGAATGTCGCCGTTGCCAGCAAACCGCCCAGGGCGGCCAACGCCCGATTGATCTGGTCAAAGCTGTCGAAGAGTGGCTCCTTGTCCTCCTGAAGGTCGCGGTTGTACGCCAGCGGCAGGCCCTTTAACGTGGCCAGGAAGCCGGCGAGGTGGCCGATGAGCCGGCCCGCCTTGCCCCGGGTCAGCTCGGCGATATCGGGGTTCTTCTTCTGAGGCAGCATCGAGCTGCCCGTGGCGAAGGCGTCGTCGAGGCGGAGGAAGCCGAACTCCTCGCTGGCCCACAGCACGACCTCCTCGCCCAGGCGCGAAAGGTGGACACCGAGCAGGGCCAGCGCGAAGAGGGTCTCGGCAACGAAATCACGGTCGGACACGGCGTCGAGCGAATTCTCGAACCGCTCGCGAAAGCCCAGATCGTCGGCCACGGCATCGGGGTCGAGGGGCAGCGACGACCCAGCCAGGGCGCCGGCGCCCAGGGGCGAGACGTCCATGCGCCGGCGGGCATCGACCAACCGGTCGATGTCGCGTGTGAGGGCCCAACCGTGGGCCAGCAGGTGGTGGGCCAGCAGGACCGGCTGGGCCCGCTGAAGGTGGGTGTAGCCGGGCAGGTAGGTGTCCTCGGCCTGTTCGGCCCGCTCGAGCAGGACCTGCTGGAGCCGCAGCACCCGGCGCGCCGTCAGCACGATCTCCCGCTTGGTGAACAGCCGGGCGGCCGTCGCGATCTGGTCGTTGCGGCTGCGCCCGGTATGCAGGCGAGCGCCAACCGCGCCGGACAACTCGGTGACCCGACGTTCGACTGCGGTGTGGATGTCCTCGTCTCCGGGCTGGTACACGAAGATGTCGGCCTGCATCTCCTCGGCGACCCGGTCGAGGGCGGCGATCAACATCTGGGCCTCGTCGGCGTTGAGCAGGCCGGCCCGGGCCAAGCCGCGGACGTGGGCCCGGCTGCCGGCCAGGTCGTCCATGGCCAGCCGGCGATCGAACGGCAGGCTGGCGGTGAACGCCATCAGCTCGGCGGCTGGGACCGAGTCACCAAAGCGCCCATGCCAAAGGGTCATCGCCGGCCCCCCCGCGGCAAAGAGGCGATCATCCCGACCCACCCGGGCCCCGCCGGTGGGCGCGAGATTGCCGGGCCGCCCACGTCTGGACTCCGAGGCCCCACAAGCGGACGAAGCCCTCGGCATCGGAATGGCGGAACCGATCGGCCGCCTCGTAGGTCGCCAAGCCGTAGTCGTAGAGCCCGACGTCGCTGCGCCGGCCGGACACGATGCAGCGCCCGGGAATCTCGCAACGCAACCGGACCTCGCCGGTCACGTACTTCTGGCTCTCCTCGACGAAGGCATCGAGCGCCTCCTTGAGCGGCGAGTACCACATGCCGTCGTAGACCAACTCGGCGTAGCGGGGCTCTATCCGAGCCTTTTCGTGGGCCAGGTCGCGCTCGAGCGTTAGGTCCTCGAGGTCGGAATGCGCCATGAGCAGCGCCAGCGCCCCCGGGCACTCGTAGATCTCACGGCTCTTGATCCCGACCCGCCGGTTCTCGACCATGTCGATGCGCCCCCACCCGTAGGAGCCCACGACCTTGGTAACAAAACCGATCAGCTCGTCGAGGGCCATCTCCACCCCGTCGACGGCGACGGGCAGGCCCTGATGGAAGCGGATGACCAGGTCCTGAGACCCGGTCGCGGTCGGGGTGGTGAGCTCGTAGACCTCTTCGGGCGGGTGTTCCCAGGGATCTTCGAGGATCCCGCACTCGATGGTCCGGCCCCAGAGGTTCTGGTCGATCGAGTAGGGGCTGGCTCGGGTCACGGTGATGGGGATGTTCCACCGAGCGGCGTACTCGATCGACTTCTCCCGCGTGAGGTCCCACAGCCGGGCCGGGGCGATGGTCTCTAGGTCGGGCGCCAGGGCCATGGTCGAAACCTCGAAGCGGACCTGGTCGTTGCCCTTGCCGGTGCAGCCGTGGGCGATGGCGCCAGCGCCGTGCTCGCGGGCCGCGGCAACGAGGTGCTTGGCGATGATCGGCCGTGAGAGCGAGGAGATGAGCGGGTACTTGCCCTCGTACTTGGCGTTGGCCCGCAGCGCCGGGGCGACGAAGTGGTAGGCGAACTCCTCACGGCAGTCCACGACCAAAGCCTCAACCGCACCGGCGGCGCGCGCCCGGTCGCAGATGACCTCGAAGTCACCGCCTTGGCCGACATCGGCCGCCAGCGTGATGACCTCGACGCCGAGCTCTTCGATCATCCAGCGCACCGCCACCGAGGTGTCGAGACCACCGCTGTAGGCCAGCACAACCCGTTTCGTCACATGTTCTCCGCTCGTTGATGAGGTGTTCTACAGCCCGGCTAGGTCCGAGAGCTGCCCGGCAATCTTGCTCCCGCCGACCTTTTCGGCCGCGATGACAACGATGGTGTCATCGCCGGCAACGGTCCCGATGATGTCATTCATCCCGGCTCGGTCGATCGCCGAGGCTACGACGTGCGCCGATCCGGGCGGGGTACGCACGACGACCAGGTTGGCCGAGTAGGACACCTCGACGACCCAGTCGCCGAAGACCCGCCGCAGGTGGTCCTCGGGCTCGACCCGGTGCTCGAACTCGGGAACGGCGTAGACCGAATCGCCCCCACCGGTGCGGACCTTGACGGCGCCCAGTTCGTCGAGGTCGCGCGAGACCGTCGCCTGGGTGGCGACCACGTCCTCGCTGGCCAGAAGGTCGACCAGCTGGGCCTGGCTGGTGACGGCGTTGGCTTCCAGCAGCTGGGCGATGCGGTGCTGGCGCTGCGTTTTCGCCAGTTTCATGCGAAGAGCCAGAGCAAGAGGCCCCTGAAGGCGTGCAGTCGGTTGGCCGCCTGCGGCCAGACGAGGCTCTGGGGTCCGTCGATCACCTCCGCGGTCACCTCCTCTCCGCGGTGGGCAGGTAAACAGTGGAGAAAAATAGCGCCGGGCGCGGCTCGGTCGAGTACTGCCCGATCCACGGTGAAGCCACGAAACGCCGAGCGTCGTTCGGCTTCGTCCGCCTCCTGGCCCATCGAGATCCACACGTCGGTGTAGACCGCGTCGGCTCCGTCGGCCGCCTCGGCGGTGCCGTCGGTGACCACGACGTCGATGCCCCGCGCCCGGGCCACATCGACCGCACCGGGGTCGGGCTCGAATCCGGCCGGGCACCCCACCGACACATCGATCCCAGCCCGCGAGGCGGCGAGGATCAGGCTACGGCAGACGTTGTTGCCATCGCCGATCCAGGCGACCTTGAGTCCATCGAGGCGGCCGAAGTGCTGCTGCAGCGTCAGCAGGTCTGCCAGGAGCTGGCAAGGATGCGCCAAGTCGGAGAGAAGGTTGATGATAGGGACAGGTGCTACCGCCGCCATCCGGTCGAGGACCTTGTGGTCGTACACCCGGGCGCCGATGGCGGCGTGGTACTGCGACAAGGTGAGCGTGACGTCTTCGACCGACTCCCGGCGGTCGAAACCCACCTCCTCGCCGCGGATGGTGATCGGATGGCCGCCGAGCTGGAAGACCGCCACTTCACTGGAGTTGCGGGTCCGAGCCGAGGGCTTCTCGAAGAGCAAGGCCACGCCCCGCCCGGCCAGCACCGCCGGCGCCGGGACAAGCTGGGCCAACTCGAGGACCGTGGCCAGCTCGTCGGCCGACAGGTCGTCCACTTCCAGGAAATGCCTCATGCCACTCCTCCTTCTTGTACTTCCTGTCCAACCTGGGCCAAGACCGACGCCAAGATGGCCACGCCCTCGGCGAGTTCCTCCGGGCTGATGAGCAGCGATGGGGCCAGCCGCAGCGCGCTTGGTGTGACCGGATTGACGACGAGTCCGGCACCGAGAGCGAGGGTGGCAGCCCGGGCTGCCATTTTCCCAGACAGTTCCACCGCAACCAGGAGGCCGACACCTCGTACCGACTCGACCCCCGGGAGATCGATGAGCGCCTTTTGCAACACTTCGCCCGCCGCCCGGGCCCGGTTCGGCACATCCTCGGCCTCCATCACCGCCAACGTGGCCCGCGCCGCCGACGCGGCCAGAGGCTGGCCCCCGAAGGTGGTGGCATGGTCACCGGGACGGAAGGCGGCGGCCACCTCGGCGCGGGCCCAGCAGGCGCCAATCGGCATGCCGTTGCCGAGCGCCTTGGCCATGGTGACCACGTCGGGCCGAACGCCGAGGCCCTGGAAGGCGAACCAGTGGCCCGTCCGCCCGAGGCCGGTCTGGATCTCGTCGACGATGAACAGCAGTTGCCGCTCGTCGCAGATCGCCCGCACCCCGGCGAAGTACTCGGGGGTAGCGGGGTTGACGCCGCCCTCACCCTGTACCGGTTCGAGAATCACCGCCGCCACGGTCGGATCGATGGCGTCCTCGAGGGCGTCGAGGTCGTCCCAGGCCACGTGGCGGAACCCGGGCGGCAACGGCTGGAACGGCTCGTGCTTGGCCGGCTGGCCGGTGGCGGCCAAGGTGGCCAGCGTCCGGCCGTGGAACGAGCCGTAGGCGCTGATGACACCGAAGCGCCCATAGCCACCCCATTTGCGGGCCAGCTTGAAGGCGCACTCGTTGGCCTCGGCGCCGCTGTTGCAGAAGAAGACCTGCCCGCCACCCCCGATGAGGCGGTCAATGGTGGCGGCCACATCGAGGCCCGGGAGCGAACCGTAGAGGTTGCAGACGTGGAGGAGGGTGCGGGAGGCCTCGGCGATGGCATCGGCTACGACCGGGTGGGCGTGGCCAAGCGAGGTCACGGCCAGGCCGGAGAGGAAATCGAGGTAGCGCCGGCCCTGGTCGTCGATCAGGTAGCTGCCCTTTCCCGAGACGAAGGTGACCGGCGGCGGCGGATAGGTGGGCATGAGGGTCATGGCGACACCATGGTCCCGACGCCCTCGTGGGTGAAGACCTCGAGCAGCAGGGCATGGGTGGCCCGCCCGTCGAGGATGTGGGCTCGGTTCACGCCGCGGCGTACCGCCCGCAGGCACGACGCCACCTTGGGGATCATCCCGTCGGTGACGGTGCCGTCGTTGAGGAGCGATTCGAGCTCGTCGGCGGTGAGCGCCGAGATCAAGGTGGCGGCGTCGCCCTTGTCCCGGCGGATCCCGTCCACGTCGGTCAGGTAGACCAGCTTGGTCGCGTCGAGCGCGTCGGCGATGGCGCCGGCGGCGGTGTCGGCGTTGATGTTGTACGCCTGGCCGGCCTCGTCGCTGCCGATGGTCGCAACGACGGGGATCAGGTCCTGGGCCAAGAGCCGCTCCAGGAGGGCGGGATTCACCGCCGCCACGTCGCCGACGAAGCCCAGGTCGGGCGAGCGCTGCGCCGCCATGATCAGTCCGGCATCCTCGCCCGAGACGCCGACGGCGAGCGGCGCGTGGACGTTGATGGCCGAGACGATGTCACGATTGACCTTGCCTACGAGCACCATCCGGGCGATGTCGAGGGTCTCGGCGTCGGTCACCCGCAGGCCGTCGCGGAACTCCGGGATCTTGCCGAGGCGACCCATGAGCTCGCCGATCTGGGGCCCGCCGCCGTGGACGACCAGCGGCCGCATCCCCACCGAGGCCATGAGGACGATGTCCTGGGCGAAGCTGTCGAGCGAGGCGCGGCCGGCGTCGAGGGCGTGGCCCCCGAACTTCACCACCACGGTCTGGCCCCAGAAGCGACGGATATAGGGCAGGGCGTCGACCAGGATCCCCGCCTTGACGGTCGGGGCGATGTCGGCGATCTCGGCGCTCACGACGTGGTCATGTTCTCGTCGATGTAGCCGTGGCCCAGGTCGCAGGTGATCATGGCCGCCTCGCCGTCACCGAGGCCAAGGTCGGCGACCATCTCGATCGCGCGGCCCGCCATCACCGCGTTCAATGCCTCGAGCTCGTCGGAGCGGCCGGCCTCGACGCCGCCCCGGCAGAGCGTGATGCCGCCGTAGCGGATCTGCACCCGGTCCATCTCGAAGGCGATCCCGGCCGACCCAAGCTCGCTGATGACCCGGCCCCAGTACGGGTCGTGGCCGTAGAACGAGCATTTGACCAGCTGGCTCTGGGCGATCTTGCGGGCGCCGGCAGCGGCGTCCGCGGCGGTGGCCGCGCCCACGACCCGAACCCGGATGACCAGGGTGGCCCCCTCGGCATCGCCGGCCATCTGCCCAGCCAGGTCGGCGCACGCCTCCCACAAGGCCTCGGTGAGTTCGGCCTCGGTAGGCGTCCCCGCCTGCCCGCTGGCCAGGACGATGACGGTGTCGTTGGTCGAGGTGCAGCCGTCGACGGTCATCTGGTTGAAGCTGCGGGCCACGGCGTCGCGCAGTGCCCGCTGCAGCGTGGCGGCGTCGACGCGGGCATCGGTGGTGAGCACGGCCAGCATCGTGGCCATGTCGGGCGCCAGCATCGCCGCCCCCTTGGCCATCCCACCGACGGTGAATCCGTTGCCAGGAATCAGCGTCTGTTTGGAATGGGTATCGGTCGTCATGATGGCGTTGGCCGCCGCTTGGCCCGCTTCTTGTCCTGCGCCGCGGGCGGCGAGCAGGGCCGGGATGCCGGTGACCACCTTGTCGATCGCCAGCGGGATCCCGATGAGGCCGGTCGAGCAAACAAGAACCTCTTCGGCGTTGCACCGAAGGCCGCCTGCAACCTCGGCGGACATGCGCTGCGCCGCGGCGTGGCCGGCGGCGCCCGTGGCGGCGTTGGCGTTGCCGCTGTTGAGCACGACCGCGGCGGCCCGGCCGGATGTGGCGGCGAGGTGGCTCCGGCTCACCTGGACGGGAGCGGCCGCCGCCTTGTTGGTCGTGAACACGCCCGCGGCCGCCACCGGGTGACCATCCGCCGTGGCGACCAGCGAAAGGTCGGGCGCGCCTGAGGCCTTGAGGCCGCAATGAATCCCGCTGGCGACGAAGCCCTTTGGACTCGTAACCGTCACGGGTACAGCCCGGCAATAGGGAGGCCTTTTGTTTCAAGCAGGCCAAGGGCGAGGTTGGCGCACTGGATGGCCTGGCCGGACGCCCCTTTGACCAGGTTGTCGAGGGCGCAGATGGCGATCACCCAACCGGTGCGCTCGTCGTAGCGGGCAGTGAGATGCGCCGTGTTGCTCCCCATCGTCGCCTTGGTCGACGGCGACCGGGCGCCGACGACGATGAAGGGCTCGCCGGCGTAGAAGTCGAGGAGGGCGCCGAGCGGATCGGGGTCTCCGTCGCCGGCCGGCCGGGCGTAGCAGGTAGCCAGGATCCCCCGGTTCAGCGGCGCCAGGTGGGGCGTGAAGATGACCTTGGCCCCGATGGCCTGCTCGATCTCGGGGGTGTGGCGGTGGGTGAGGAGGCCATAGGCAGTGACGTCCTCATCGACGGCGCAGAAGTAGACATTGTCCTTCAGGCCCCGGCCGGCGCCGGAAACGCCGGTGATGGTGTCGACCACGATCCCGTCCGACGCAATTAGCCCGGCCCCTACCAGCGGCGCCAAAGCCAGGGCGGCGGCGGTCACGTGGCAACCGGCGGCAGCGACCAGGCTGGCGCCGGCGATCTCCTCCCGGAACAGCTCCGGGATGCCGAAGGCGGTCTCGCCCAGCAGGTCGGGTTGGCGGTGCTCCTCGCCGTACCAGACCGGGTAAAGGGCGGCGTCGCTCAGCCGGAAGTCGGCGGCCAGATCGACGACGGTGCCCGCCCGCTTGCGCAGATCGGGGACCAGGTCCTGCGACGCGCCGTGCGGGAGGGCCAGGAAGACCAGGTCCAGACCCTCGGCGGCCGAGGGATCCGGCGGCGCGAACACCAGGTCGGGATAAGCGGCAGCCAGGCTCGGGTACAGGTCGGAGACCCGGGTCCCGGCGCGGGTATCGCCGGTGGCGAGGACGATCTCGAGGTCGGGATGGCCGACGGTCAGGCGCAGGAGCTCGGCGCCGGCGTAGCCCGACGCCCCGAAGACCCCCGTGCGAATGCGGTGGTGAGGCGGCACCGCATCATCATACAGATCGATGCATGCTCATGCGCTCATTTGTTGCGGGTTACGGAATCGTGACGGTCACGGTGATCGGGGCGAAGTTTCCCTGCACGACGAGCACGATGGGCACGCCGACCGGCGCCTCGATGCTGCGCTGGTCGTTGCCGTTGCGGGCGATCAGCGAGTCGATGGCGTCACCGCCCTTGAGGCCGGACGTGTCGCCGCCGACGAGGGCGTGGGGCTCGCCGCCGAACATCGCCGGCATCGGCAGGAGGCCCAGGTGGACGCCGGCGGCGGCGGCGTTGCCCGGATGGATGCTCAGGATGGCCATGTCGTAGGTGCCGTCCAGGTTGCGTGGCGTCCAGATGAACGCCGGGTGGGTCTGGAAGAAACCGGTCCGGGCCTCCGTGTTCAAGACGTCGATCCGGGCCGCCACCTGGATCTGGGGCACCCCGTTGGCGTACACCTGTAGGGCCAGACCTGTTCCGGTGACACCAACGGCGGCAGCACTGCGGTCGATGGTCGCATTGAGTTGCTGCGCTCGGACGCCGAGATAGCTCGCCTGGAACACGCCTTGCGCCGCGGTGATCGAGCCCCCTCCGGCCCAACTCAGGTCGGCTTCGCCGGACGATACGGAAAATGCGGCCGGAGGGTTTCGCCAAGCAAGGCTGGACCCGCCGATGGCGACCGACGTGCCATCAAAGGTGACCGGGCCGGCGATGGCCGCCGGCGGCGGCACGGTCGTCGTGGCGGCACTCGCCGCCGCGGTAGTGGCCGGGGCGGTGGTAGCCGGCGGCGGTTGGAACGTCAGGCCGGTCCCGGAGATGGAAGCGGACGAGTTGGCTAACTGGAGGCCGATCGATCCGTCTACTCCAGGATTGAGCGTTACGCCCCCTGGCTGAAACCGGATGCTGCTCGACAGCTCCATGCCGGCGGCACCAGTGGCGACGGTCAGGTTCTCCCCCTGAGCTCGCAGCGTGCCCGTGCCGAGATTCCGGCCGGTGTGGTCGGTCACGTCCCCCGTGGCGGTGAGGACCGAGGTGCCCGAGAGCGATATCGAGGCCAGGCCGGTGACCTCGGCCGTTGTTTCAACCGAGCGGGCCGAGGTGGTGGCAAGGGTGACCAGATTGTTCTCCTCGCCGGGGGCGGTTACCGGGGCGAGCGGGCCGGCGGCGGCGGGCCCCAGCACGGACGAAGACGGCGACGGGCCGGTCAGAGGAACCAGCGGTCCGGACCCAGAGTGGATCGGCGTGGTATGGCACCCGGTCGCCAGCATGAGCACCAGAGAGGCTGCGACCACGACGCGCGCCAGGCAAGCAAAACGGGGCATACCTCCTTGGACCCCAGATACTGTCAAAAGGTGTTACCCCTCGCACCCCGGGCTGGGGTCGTGCGATAGTAGGCTCCCGACAACCACGACTCGAGGCAAACGCGTGGCAATAGCACGTGGGGTCAGTTGCTTCCACGCTCAACCTCGTCGCCCTTAGGAGCGAACCGGTAACGGTGGCAACAGCGCCGCTGGCTCCCCACATTCCCGACTCGCCCGGTGTCGTTTGCAGTAATAGCGGGTGAATCGTGAATGTTTACTCGTACTGAGCCAAGCGAATGCGCCGCGACACCGGCCGTCGGGACACCCCGGCGGCGGTAGCGGTGCCGCGTAAGGTGTCACCTGCCGTGCGCTCCGTTTCCTCGGTCGTCCTGACCCCGGGCCACCCGACCACCTGGTACCTCTTGGCCGAGGTCAGAGTCACGCGGGCGGGTACGTTCTTGGTCAAAGGTGTCACGGTTAGGTATCGGGCGGGCGGGCGAACCGGATCGCAGCGTTACACCGACCAGCTTCTCGTTACCGCACGATAGAGACGACCAGAGATGAGCGCGCCTGGTACCTAACCCCGCAGCTCGGCGCCGTGCGCCCGCGTCACGGCGTCGATCATGGACTGCCGCAGGGCTGCCACCTCGGCCTCGGTGAGGGTGTGGTCACGTGCCCGCAGGCGTAGGTGGAAGGCCAGGCTGCGCTGCTCGGGCGCCAGGGTGGCGTCGCGGTAGACATCGAACAGCGTCACCGATTCGGCCAGTTCCCCACCGGCGGCGCGCAAGGTCGCGACCACGTCGCCCGCCGGCACGTCCTCGCCGACCAGGAACGCCAGATCGAAGTCGCTGGCCGGAAACCGGCTGATCGGCCGGACTTGGCCGCTGCGCCGAGGTGCGGCGAGCAACGGGCCCATTTCGGCGGTCATGACCCCGACCCGGCCGCTGAGCCCATAGGCCGCCACGGCAGCGGGATCGATCTCACCGAGGGCGCCGAGCACCTGCCCGCTTGAGGCCAGTACGAGGTGGGCGGCGCGCGTCGGGTGCATGCCGGCGACCTGACCGGCTACCACCTTGACCCCGACCACGCCGAGCGCTTCGGCGAGGATCGCCCACAGCCGGGCGGCCAATGTCGCGTCGGCGCCGTCGCCGGCCACCACGATGGCCACGTCCTCCCGCTCGTCCGGAAGCGGCGTGTCCGACTCGGAGGTGGGGAGTCCGAAGACGTGGCCGATCTCGAATAACCGCACGTCGGGGCTCTGGCGGTCGGCGTTGAAGCGCACTGCCTTGAGCAGGCCGGGGATGAGCGAGGTGCGCAGCAGTGACTCCGACCGGTCTAGGGGGTTGGCCACCTCGACGGCGTCGCCGGGCAGGCCGGCGCGCTCGAGGTCGCCGGGGGCGAGGAAGGTCGTGGTCCAGGCCTCGGTGACGCCGGCGCCGGCCAGGATGTCGCGAACGCGGCGGCGCTGGCGCTGGTAGGTGGTCAGGCCGCCGCCGGTACGGACGCCGGGTGGAAGGGTGCGGGCGATGTTGGCGTACCCGTGGAGGCGGGCCACCTCCTCGATCACGTCGATCTCCCGGGAACTGTCGGGTCGCCAGGTCGGGATGGTGACGGTCAGAACGCCGTTATCGACGACCGAGGAATCGAACCCTATGGGCTCCAGCAGCCGGGCTATTTCGGCGTCGCCGAACGAGCTGCCGAGAATAGCGTTGACCCGCGCCGTGCGGACCTGGACCGGACGGGGCAGCGGCAGGTATGCGGCGGAGACCACGTCGACCGTTGCGCCCCGCCGGACTGCACCCAGCAACGAAACGAACCGCTCGACCGCCAGGTCGATGATGGCCGGGTCCACGCCGCGCTCGAAGCGGTAGCGGGCCTCGCTCTGCAACCCCAGCCGGGCACCGGTTCGGGCGATGGCCATCGGAGCAAAATGGGCCGCCTCCAGCAACACGGTGGTCGTGGTGTCGGAAATCTCCGACGAGGCGCCGCCCATGATCCCGCCGATACCGACAGGTTGGTCCTCGCCGTCGACGATCAAGCAGTCGTCGACCTCAAGGCGTCGCTCGACGTCGTCCAGGGTGACCAGGCTCTCGCCGGGCCGAGCCCGCCGCACACCGAGACCACGACCGGGCAGCCGGTCGAGGTCGTAGGTGTGGTTGGGCTGGCCTAGCTCGAGCATCACGTAGTTGGAAACATCGACCACGTTGTTGATAGGCCGCATCCCCGCCCGCGTCAGCCGCTCGGCCAGCCAGTCGGGAGAGGGGCCGATCTCGATCCCGTCGATGACGGTGGCCGTGAACCGTGGGCAAAGGTCGGGCGCGGCCACGACGACCGGCGCCCGAGCGAGGCTCTCGTCCACCGGGCCGGCCACCGACGGCAGCCGGAACGCGATGCCAAGCGCGGCGGCAACGTCGCGCGCCACCCCCGCCACCGACAGTGCATCGGGTCGATTGGGCGAGACGTCGAGGTCAAAGACGACATCAGCCCGAAGCCCGAGTGCTTCGGTCAGAGGCGTCCCGGGGGCAGCGACACCTGGGGTCAGGACGAGGATGCCATTTTCCCCATCCTTTTCGGGCAGTCCCAGCTCCGCGGCCGAACACAGCATCCCGTTGGAAAGTTGCCCTCGCATTTTGCGGCGCATTATCTCCATGCCGCTCGGCATGATCGTGCCGATGGTCGCCAGCGGTACCAGGTCGCCGGGGAACATATTGAACGCGCCGCAGACGATCTGAAGGGGTTCGCGATCGCCGGCGTCGACGTAGACGAGTTGGACCCGATCGGCGTCGGGGTGGCGCCGCCGGCCGAGGACTTCGGCGACAACGACGCCTTCGAGTCCCGCGCCGATCTCCTCGACGCCGTCGACCACCAGGCCCAGGTTCGAAAAAGCCTCAGCGAGCTCTTTCACGGAGGCGTCGATCGGCGCGAAATCGAGCAGCCATGAGAGGGGGACGCGCATCTAGAATTGGAACGCGAAACGCAGGTCGTTGTCGAGCAGGATTCGCATGTCTTCGATGCCGTGGCGCACCTGGGCCAACCGGTCGATCCCGAAGCCGAAAGCGAAGCCGGAATATTCCTCCGGGTCGATACCGACCGCCGTGAACACCGCCGGATCAACCATGCCGCAGCCGCCCAATTCGATCCAGCCGGACTGTGAACACGTACGGCAACCGGCACCGGCGCAAATAGGGCAGGTCACCTCGAATTCCGCCGACGGCTCCGTGAAGGGAAAATAGGATGGGCGCAACCTGGCATGCATCCCGCTACCAAAGAATGAATTGGTGAATGCCTCGATGGTCCCGGCTAAATCGCCGAAGGTAATGCCATGATCCACGACCAGGCCTTCGATTTGGTGGAACACCGGCAGGTGGCGGGCGTCGGGCGTGTCCCGACGGTAGCAGCGGCCGGGCATGACGGCATAAATCGGGGGTTTTTGCCGTTCCATCAGGTGGATCTGCACCGGCGACGTATGGGTCCGCAAGAGCACGGTCCCAGGCGGCCCCAGCCTCAAATAGAGCGTGTCCCACATCCCGCGCGCCGGGTGGGCGGGCGGCATGTTGAGGGCCTCGAAGTTGTACCAGTCGGTCTCGGCTTCGGAGCCCTCGGCGACGGAGAAGCCCATCGCGACGAAGGTGTCCTCCAGCTCGTCACGGGTCTGGGTGACGAGGTGCAGGTGGCCCCGGTCGGGAATGCGTGAGGCCTGGAAAAGCGATTCCGTCAGGTCGAGGCGGTCGACCAAGAGCGCCTCGGCCCGATCAGCGGCATCGAGGTCGGCGCGGCGGGCGGCGAGCAGCGCGCCCAGGCCGCTGCGGGCGCCGTTGACCGCCTGACCGACCTCTTTGCGTTCGTCGGGTGAAAGGTCGCGAAGGCCCGCGTTCAGCTGGGCGAGGGGGGACTTTTTGCCGAGCTGGTCCGCCTCGGAAGCCATCAACTCAGCGGTGGTCGTGGCGGCAGCGATCTGGGCGAGCGCGGCTGCATAGACCGCCGCCACTCGCTCCACGAAGGTCTCGACGCTCACCCCTGTAGCTCCTCCGGTTCGATCACGGGAAGGGTAAAGCGAAAACTGGTGCCCTGTCCGGGATTTGATGCCGCGATCAGGCGGCCATTATGGGCCTCGACCAGGCCGCGGCTTATCCACAGGCCGAGCCCCGAGCCGGTCGGGCGACCTTCGGAACGCCGGTAGAACTTGGTGAACACCTTGTTCAGGTCGGCGGCGGGAATCCCCTCGCCCTTGTCTGTGACCGTTACCGACACCTCGTTGCCCGGACCGGCGGCGCCGACAACCTCGAGCCCCTTGGGGGAGGCGTACTTGCAGGCATTTTCGACCAGGTTGGTGAGGACCTGCTCGATCTTGTCGGGGTCGGCATACACCTTGGGGAAGTTGTCCGAGAACGACAACGTGGCTTCGAGGTCGGCGTTTTCGAACCTGACCTTCTCGACGACCAGGGCCGCCAACCGCGCCAGGTCGACCAGCTGGGGGCGCAGGACGAGCCGGCCGGTTTCCAGCCGGCTGATGTCGAGCAGCTCGGTGACCAGCCGGGTGACGCGATCAGCGTCGTGGTTGACCTGCTCCAGCATCATCTGCTTCTGGTCGTCACGCAGCCGTCCCCACCGGTTGAGCAGCAGGCTGGTGTAACCCTTGACCGATGTCAGCGGGGAGCGCAGCTCGTGGCTCACGGTGGACACGATCTCGATGCCGGTGGCAGCCTGGTGAGCCCGCCGGCCGGCCTCCCGCAGCACCAGGACGGCGCCGCAGAGTTCGCCGTCGTCGCCGCGCTGGTAGGACCCGGCAACGAAGACCTTCACGTCCCGGCCCGATGCGGTGCGGATCGTGATCTCCTGCTCCGACATGCTCCGCACCGTCCGCAGGCGGGTTGACGGGTGCCAGCCCTCGGCCCCGGCGGCGTGGCCGTCACGACGGCGGGCCTTCAGGAGGGTTCGGCAGTCCTGGCCGATCAGGGCGTTGTCGGGGTAGCCCGTCAGCCGGCAAGCGGTGGCGTTGGCGGCCACCACGCAGTAGCCGCGGTCAAGTTGCAGCACGGCGTCGGGAAGCGAATCGAGCAAACCTCCCGGGACTGTCACCCCGTCGCTCCCAGCGAGCAGCGAGTCGGCGTCTGGTCTTTTGTCGAGCCGCCGTCCTGATTTGGATGGCTTACGGCGCGGCGTTGCCGGGCCGCCTCGAAACAGAGAACCGCGCCCGCCATGCCGGCGTTGAGCGACTCGGCCCGCCCGGCCATCGGGATGGTCAAACGGCCGTCGAGCTCCTCCTCTAGGCCCTCGGGTAGGCCATGGGCCTCGTTGCCGAGCACGAGGGCCAAGGGTGCCGTCAGGTCGGCGTCGGTGTAGGTCACACCCCCGCGGGCGACCGCGGCCATCCGCTGGAGGTCCCAGCGGCCCAGCTCGGCCAGCACCGCCGCCGGCTCGCCGCCCGCGACCACCGGCACGCGGAACAGGGCGCCGGCCGAGGCCCGCACCGTCTTGGGGTTGAACAAGTCGACGGATCCGTCGCAGCACACCACGCCGGTCGCCCCGGCTGCCTCGGCGCTGCGGAGGATGGTGCCGGCGTTACCCGGGTCGCGGACATCGACGCACACGACGATGAGCGGGGCCACGTCGCCCGCTGCGGGACAGAGGTCGGCCAGCGACCTGTCCATCTGGGCGACCACGGCCATGATCGGCTGCGGCGTCACCGTGTCGGCCACCCGAGCCAGCACGCCCGGGGCAAGGTCGAAGATCCGAGCCCCCGACGCGTAGGCGGCGGCGAGCACCTCGGAACAGAGCGCATCGAAACCTGCGCCGGCTCGGTCCACATAGATCGACTCAACTGCCACCCCCGCGGCTACTGCCTCACCCACTACTTTCACACCTTCGACCACGAAACAGTGCTCGGCTTGGCGGACGCTGCGGCGACTCGCCAGGCGACGTACGCGTTGCACCCGGTGGTGCTGATAGGTAAGGGGGGTCAGCGCACGTCTCCTAGACGGTCAGCTCAGCTGGCCGCCTCGACGCCCGTCGGCGCGCTGGGCTGAGCCGCCAGGGCGTCGCGGGCCAACTCGACCAACGCGCCGAATGCCGCACTGTCGCGTACCGCCAGGTCGGCGAGGATCTTGCGGTCGACCTCGATATCGGCCGCCTTCAAACCGGCGATGAAGCGGCTGTAGCTCATGTCGTGCTGGCGGGTGGCGGCGTTGATCCGCTGGATCCAGAGCTGGCGGAAGTCGCCTTTGCGGGCCCGGCGGTCGCGATAGGCATACTGCAGCGAGTGCATGACCTGCTCGTGGGCGGCACGGTAGCTGCGGCTCTTGTTGCCGTAATACCCCTGCGCCTGTTCGAGGACGGCGCGGTGGCGT
>OBLV0100000219.1_pt1 | contig 18750 bp, 16 predicted proteins | sample 1520071 | NCBI WGS metagenome assembly OBLV01 (sample SAMEA3888446, study PRJEB22518) | metagenome | reverse complement strand
GATCGTGATGTGACTGGAGTTCAGACGTGTGCTCTTCCGATCTCTGATCTCAGGCCACTCCGACGTGGTTCTCGGTGCCGTCGTCACCCGATCGCAGCCGCTTATCGACACCCTCCGGTTGCGGCGCTCCCTGTACGGCGCCATCCCGGGCCCGATGGAGACGTTCTTGGCGCTGCGCGGCGTGCGGACCCTGGCCGTGCGGGTCGGACGCTCTCAGGCGACGGCCGGGGTATTGGCGACGCGGCTGCAATCACGGCCGGGAGTGACCGGTGTTCGCTATCCCGGCTTGCTTGACCATCCCGGGCACGAGCTCGCCGCTCGGCAGATGCGTGGCTTCGGGACGATGTTGGCTTTCGAGTTGGCCGCCGGTGCCGAGGCAGCCGAAGCGGTGTGCCAGGCGGTCGAAGTCATTACCCCAGGCACGAGCCTGGGTGGGGTCGAGACGTTGATAGAGCGGCGGGGGCGATACCCCGGCGAAGCCCATCTCCCGCCCTCGCTGCTCCGCCTGTCAGTCGGCCTCGAGGACCCAGACGACCTCTGGCGGGACCTCGATGGAGCACTGCGGTTCGCGATCGGCGACTGAGATCGAGGGGCAGGCGTCGCCGGGTACGAGAACCATCCGCATATCGATGGCGACTGCACGGGTGGTCAGGGCGTCAACCGAGATGCGGTTGACGCCGGTGGCGGCTATTGCCTCGAGGTGCTCCGGAGACACGCTGCCGGTCGCCTCCAGGATCGGGTGCGGGTGTGGTTGGCGATGCACCCACTCGACCGCATCCCGCAGTGCCTGCAGATCGAATCCATCCAGCTGTACGACCGGCGCCTGTTCCCGGAAAACGGCTTCTAACTCAAACTGATCGCGCACCTCAACGTAGAACAACGCCCCGGGCGCCAGCGCCGCTCGAAGGTCGGCGACGCACCTACGCAGCCCGTCGGTGGTCCTTTTGCCGGCGTGAGCGATCACGTGGTTGTCCTTGATCATCGCCGCGTCGGACAGGTCGAAGCGATGATTCGTGCCACCGCCGCAGCGCACGGAGTACTTCTCAAGGTGGCGCCACCCAGGCGTGGTCTTGCGCGTGTCGGTCAGTTCGACCTCGCGGCCCGCAACGCGCGCTACGAGCTGTGCGGTGAGCGTTGCAATCCCGCTGAGGCGTTGCAGCATGTCAAGGGCCGTGCGCTCGACCGCCAGCAACACCGAAACGCGACCTGAGACCTCGGCCAGCACGGCCCCTGATTCGAATGGCGCGCCGTCGTCGGCACATCGCTCGACTCGTGAATCGGGGTCCAAGGCTCGGAAGAGGGGCTCTAGTAGCTCGATGCCGGATGCGACGCCCGCCTGGCGCGCGATGAACTGGCCGATCATCCTCTCGTCGGTCCTAACGAGGGCCTGGGTCGTCACGTCGGCGCTCACGCGATCATCTGCCAAGGCGTGCTCGAAGAGCGGCCAAACCAGCGGAAAGTTCGGGGGGCAGACCCCGTTCACATCAACCCCGCGCCATGGCCGGAGGTCATACCGGCGCGCCGAGCGAGCACAACAGGTGGCGCGAATGGAAGTTGGCATCGGCGGCACCTTCGGCGACGAGCCCTAGGCGCAGCGGCAAGGCGCCACGTGCTCGTTCGGCGAGCAGCACTCCCAACCCGCATGGATCGCGAACGAGGACCTTGGTATCGCACGACGCGGTCTCTGCGATACGGGCGAGAACCTGCAACTTCGGGAACACATGATTCGCGATGTAGATCACGTCGGATTGGCTGAAGTCGTAGGTCCTGCCGTCGTCGCGGACGATTTCGAGTCGCGAGCTGGCGAGTCGGCCGGTGACCATGGTCGCCTGACTGACGGCGTCGGCGTCGTTGTCGATGGCGACGATGTCGGGGACACTCGTTTGCTCGTGGATCAACAGGGCTGCCGCGGGGAATGGACCGCAGCCGATGTTGACAAATCGCCGACATCGGCTGAAGTCGACGAGGACGAGGGCTTCGGCCACACGCTCGTACGCCTGTCGAGCAAAGGGGATGTCCAAGAGCTGTGCCAACGCCGGTGCCCCCGTTGCCTCGATTTCAAGAAGACGCTCAGCTACCGCCTTTTCGGACAGAGCGAGGTGCCGGCGCTGAAAGGGGGCGAAGATCGCATGGAACCGTTCGCCTCTTTGGCTCTCGAGCAGTTCCTCGAACGTCCTAGGATCGGCGCTCCCAAGCCACGCCAGCGTCGCTTGCCAAAGCGATTGGAACGGCGAATCGTCGGCCACGACATCGAGTTGACGCTTCAAGCTCTCCAGATCCTGCTCCAGCATAGGGTTCACAATAAGGGTCCTACCTGGGTACCTTCGCCACCACGGGCTGTGTGTGCCAACAACGATCAGTGGCCCGGGCGACGCTGGTCGCGGTGTTCCCAGCACGCGTGGTGCCAGTGGCGACGCAGGTCGGGGGCCTCGGTGGGGACCACGACCACGTGGCCGATCCGTGGCCCGATTTGCTGCTGGCAGCCCGGGCACACGTAGGTCTTGATCGCCTGGAACGGTTGGATGCGGCGGATCTCCACCGGTCCGTTCAGCGTGGGATCAGCGCCCACAGCAAGAGCCCGGCGGTGATGGCGACCGCGGCCACGACCATGACGTAGTCGGACCGGCGGCGGCGCTGGGGACGGTACGGGTTGAAGCCCATGGCCCTGAGGTTACAGGGGTGTCTCGACGTTGCCTCCGAACATCCATCTAGGGTGGCCGCCGATGGAGACAGTGCTGGTCGATCGGGTAGGCGGCGTGGTGACCATCACCCTGAACCGCCCCGAGAAACGCAACGCGATCGACGCCGCCATGTGGCAGGAACTGAACGAATGCTTCTCGGAGGTCACCAACCGAACCGACGATCGCGTCATGGTCCTCAGCGGCGCCGGCGGTGCCTTCTGCTCCGGCGCCGACCTGACGTCGGTCGGAGGGGCCGGCGACCCCCTCTCGCTCATGCGCCGGGTCGGAGACGTCGCCCTCGCCCTCCACCGCGTCCCGAAACCGACCATCGCCAAGGTCAACGGCGTCGCCGCCGGCGCGGGCGCGAATTTGGCCCTCGGTTGTGATCTCATCGTGGCCTCCGACGAGGCCCGGTTCTCAGAGATCTTCGCCCGTCGAGGCCTGTCGATCGACTTCGGCGGGTCATGGTTGCTGCCCCGCCTGGTCGGTTTGCACCGGGCCAAGGAGCTTACGTTGCTGGCTGACATGGTCTCGGCGACCGAGGCGCGCGACATGGGGCTGGTCAACCGCGTCGTGCCCGCCGCCGACCTTGACGCCTTCGTCGCCGACTGGGCCGGTCGTTTGGCGGCTGGTCCGCCGATCGCCCTGGCGCTGTCGAAGAACCTGCTCAACCGGTCCTTCGAGGTGTCGTTGAGCCAGGCGCTCGATGACGAGGGTAGGTGCCAGGTCGTCAACTTCTCGACCGCCGACACCGCCGAGGCTCTCGCCGCCTTTATCGCCAAGCGTGAACCGCGCTTTCAGGGCCGGTAACCTTCTCGCCACCGAGGCGCGCCGGCGGGCGCCGGCGTCACGGTCCGCCTTTCTCTGGCGCCTGCTACTCCGGGCTGGGTCCGCCGGTGTAAGTGTCACAGGCCTCCGGTACTCTTTCGCCTGACGCGTTGAGTTGGCCGGCGTCGCCAGTCCTCGGCCCTCCTTCATTCCGGATCTCTCCCGAGGAGGACGCCTGTGCTGGCGATCGTCTCATCCGCGACGCTGCTCGGCGTCGACGGATGGTCCATAACCGTCGAAGTTCACACCTCGAACGGCCTTCCCGGCTTCGCCATCGTTGGACTACCGGACGCATCGTGCCGGGAGGCCCGTGACCGGGTCCGTGCCGCCCTGCTGTCGAGTGAGTTGCCCTGGGAAAACCGTCGGGTGACCGTCAACCTGGCTCCCAGCGGAATGCGCAAGTCCGGTGCCGGTCTCGACCTCCCGATCGCAGTGGCGCTGCTGGTGGCCTCGGGCGTACTCCGCCAAGGGGAGACCGACGGCATTGCGTTTATCGGTGAGCTGGGCTTGGACGGATCCATCCGTGCCGTGCCAGGCGTCCTCTCGATGGTCGACGCCGTGCGCCAACGACGCGTCGTCGTCCCTCCGGCCTGCTTCAGCGAGGCGTCGGCGCTGGGCCGTCTCGAGGTTCGCAGCGCGGTCACGCTCCGCCAGTTGGTGGCCAACCTGCGGGGGCTGGCCGCCTGGACCGATCCGCCACCGGGCGGGGACGTCGAGTTGGAGCAGGACCCGGACCTGGCGGACGTTCGGGGTCAGGCTCTCGGGCGGATGGCGGTCGAGGTGGCGGCGGCCGGCGGACACCACCTCCTGCTGGTGGGGCCGCCCGGAGCTGGGAAATCCATGCTGGCCCGTCGCCTCCCGGGGCTTCTTCCTCCGCTTACGCCGGCGGAGGCGCTGGAGACGACCCGTATCCATTCCGCCGCCGGGTTGGCCTTGCCGGCCCGGGGCGTCCTGCGTCGGCCGCCGTTTCGCGCGCCGCACCACGGCGCATCCGCGGTTTCGCTGGTCGGTGGTGGCAGCAACGCCATGCGACCGGGCGAGATCTCCTGCGCCAACTTCGGCGTGCTCTTCCTGGACGAACTGGCCGAGTTCCCCCCGGCCGTCCTCGACACCTTGCGCCAACCGCTCGAGGAGGGCGTGATCCGGGTGTGCCGGTCCCGCGCCAGCGTTACCTTTCCGGCCCGGTTCCTCCTGGTTGCGGCAATGAACCCGTGCCCGTGTGGCGAGGGCTTGACGCCGGGTAGTTGCCGCTGCGGTGAGACGAGCCGCCTACGCTACTCCGGGCGGATATCGGGACCGTTGCTCGACCGATTCGATCTGCGGGTCAACGTTGAGCGGCCCGAGATCGCGCAACTGTTGCCAATGGGTTCGAGCCCTGTGACCAAAGCCGAGACGACGTCCGTGGTGGCCGCTCGGGTGATCGCCGCCCGCAAGTTGGCCGCCGGCCGCGGCGTGCGCTGCAACGCCGATATCCCGGCGTCGACGCTGGACGATGTGGCTCGGCTGACCTCCGACGCCCGGGCCGTCCTGGAGGCCCGGCTACGGCAGGGGCGCCTCAGTGCCCGAGGCCTGCACCGGGTGCGCCGGGTCGCCCGGACGCTCGCGGACCTCGGCGGGCGACCCGGATCGATCAGCGAGGAAGACATCTGCGGGGCGCTCGTCCTGCGCAGCGACCCGTTCGCCTACGTCATGGTGTCGCCGTGAGCGGATGGCGGGACACCCCGACGCCGAGAACGGCCCGCCCAGACAGTTCGCCAACCGATCGCCTGCCAACGGATCGCCTGCCAACGGATCGCCTGCCAACGGATCGCCTGCTAACGGATCGCCTGCTAACGGATCGCCTGCCGGCGGCACTGCCGGCGACGGCCTACGCGGCCGCCCTGGCCCGCTTGCCGGGCATGGGCCCGGCTCGGTTGGTCTCCCTACTGCGCGATGAGGACCCCGAGACGGTCTGGCGCCGGGTCTTGGCCGGCGAGGTCCGCCGGCCCGAGCGCGATGGGGCCGAGGCCGCGAGCGGGCCGCGGCTGCCATGGGCCGGCGCCGCCAGCGGGAGGGACGTGGCGGCTGACTGGTGCGCGATGGCCGACGCCGGGATCACGGTGGCGTACCTGGGCGGTCCCGGTTTTCCCGATGCGCTGGCACACGACCCCCAGCCACCGGGCGTCCTGTTTTGGCTGGGCGACCTGGGGGTCGCGGATCGGCCGTGCGTCGCCCTCGTCGGCACGCGTCAGTGCACCAGTTATGGGCGGGCAGTGGCCGCCGAGATCGGGCGTGGCCTGGCCGAAAGCGGCGTCTGCGTCGTCTCGGGCCTGGCCATCGGCATCGACGGCGCCGCCCACCAAGGTGCCTTGACTGCGGTCGACGGGGCCGGCCCACTCGGCGTCGCCGCCAGTGGCGTCGACACCCCGTATCCCGTCCGCCACACCGAGCTGTGGTATCGGGTGGCGGCGGCCGGCGCGGTCATATCGGAGACGGCACCCGGGCAGCCGGCCCAGCCGTGGCGCTTCCCGGCCCGCAACCGCCTGATCGCCGGCGTCGCCCAGGCCCTCGTTGTGGTCGAGTCCCATGCCGCCGGCGGATCCATGCTGACCGTGGCGGCGGCGGCGGAGCGGGGTGTCGAGGTCTTGGCCGTGCCCGGCCCGGTCACGAGCGCGGCATCGCTCGGGACCAACCAGCTCCTCCACGAAGGGGTGGCGCCGGCGCGCCATGCCGGCGACGTCCTAGCCGCTCTCGGCGACCTTCGGCCGTGGCCGGCCGAACCCCTTAGCCTGCGAGGGCCGCAACGGGCAAGGAGGGCCGCCAGCTCCGATCGCCGCGAGCCGCCGGCAAGGAGGGCCGCTAGCTCCGATCGCCGCGAGCCGCCGGCAAGGAGGGCCGCCTGCTCGGATCGCTGCGAGCCGCCGGCGGGTCCGGCCGGCGGTGACGCCGGCGAACAGGGTCCGCAGCCGTTGTGGGCTCCCGCAGGCCGGCCGGCGACCCGAGCTGGGCCCGCCCCAGCCCGTAGGAGCCCAGCCTTGGACCCTGCCGCTCGGCGGGTGCTCGACGCCGTCGACCGGACGCCGACTGCTACCGGTGCCATCGCTGATCGGACCGGCTTGCCGATCGGATCGCTCAGCAAGGTGCTCCTGCACCTGGAGGCGCTCAACCTCGTCCGCGGTCAGGGACTCTGGTGGGAGAGGTGCGATCCGCCTTGATGCCCGTCATGCCGTCGGATCTCGGTACCCTCATTCCGTGCCATGGCAGGTGGACGACTTCGAGGTGTCGCTGACCGATGTCGCCGCGTCGACCGTCGTGGCGTATCGCCGGGATGTCGATGCATTCGTCGACTGGGCGACGAGGGCCCGTCTCGACGGACCGGAGCAGGTGACCCGGCTGGTGCTGCGACGCTACCTGGCCTTTCTCGCCACGAGGAACTACGCCCGGCGGACTGTGGCCCGGAAGGTCGCGGCGATCCGGCGGTACTTCGAGTGGCTGCGGCGCCGGGGCGTGGTGGGAAGCGACCCGGCGGTGCGGCTGTCGGCGCCGGCCGGCGCCGGCCGCCTGCCTCGCATCCTCGGACCGGCCGATCTCGACGCCCTGCTTGACCACCCGCCCGCCAAGATCGGCGACGATGTGCTGCCGATTCGATTGCGTGACCGCGCCGTCCTCGAGTTGCTCTACGGCTCAGGGCTTCGAGTCGCCGAGCTGTGCGGCCTCGTGCGTGGCGACGTCGATGTTCGCCGCCGGCTGGTCACGGTGTGGGGCAAGGGCGCCAAGCAACGCCAGGTACCGATCAGCGAACCGGCGGCCGAGGCGGTCGACAACTGGCTGACCGCCGGTCGCGACGCCATGATGGGACCGCAGAGTCCCCCCGATGCCCTCTTCGTCAATCGCCGCGGCCACTCGCTCGGTCCGCGCGACGTCCGGCGGCTCCTCGATCGCCGAGCCCTTTCGCCGACCCATCCCCATGCTTTGCGCCATAGCTTCGCGACCCACCTGCTCGACGGTGGCGCCGACCTCCGCGTCGTGCAGGAACTACTCGGCCACTCCAGCTTGCAAACGACGCAGGTCTACACTCACGTCAGCAAGGAACACCTACGGTCGGTCTATGAGACGACACATCCGCGGGCGTGAGCGATGACGTGCTGAGCCAAGACCAAGACCGCGATTCCATCGCCGAACTGTGGACGGAGTTCAAGGGCAACGGTAACCCGAACGCGAGGGACCGCCTGATCGTGCATTACTCACCGCTGGTCAAGTACGTCGCCGGCCGGGTATCGGCTGGCCTGCCGCACAGCATCGAGCAGGCGGACTTGGTCAGCTACGGGATCTTCGGGCTGATCGATGCCATCGAGAAGTTCGACACCTCACGGAACATCAAGTTCGAGACCTACGCCATCACCCGGATCAAGGGCTCGATCATCGACGAACTGCGTTCGATCGACTGGGTGCCGCGGTCGGTGCGGGCCAAGGCCAGGTCGGTCGAGCGGGCGTACGCCAAGCTGGAGGCCGAGTTGCTGCGGACGCCGACCGACGCCGAGGTGGCTCACGAGCTCGGGATGAGCGAGGACGACCTGCAGCAGGTGTTCAACCAGATCTCCTTCGTGGGCCTCATCGCGCTCGACGAAGTGCTGTCGAGTGGCAGCGGCGAGCGGGGCGAGTCGACGACCCTCGGCGACACCATCCCCGACCGGGGTGAGGGGCCGGTCGCGGCCTTCGAGGTCGAGGAGATGAAGCACCTCCTGGCCGGTGCGATCAACCGCCTCGGCGACCGGGAGAAGATCGTCCTGACCCTGTACTACTACGAGAGCCTGACGCTGGCCCAGATCGGCGAGGTGCTCGGAGTCACCGAGAGCCGGGTGTGCCAGATCCACACCAAGGCCGTGCTCCAGCTGCGGTCACGACTCAGTTCACCCCTTCGCGACTCGGCGTAGGAGCCGGCGGCCAGAGAACAGGCCGAAGCGACCAGGCAAAGTCTGCGACCGACCAGCTAAATCGGCTGACCGACCAGACAAGTGGCTGCTTTTGGGCGTACCTACCAGGGAAGTGGTCGTCAGGCGAGCCACAACTGCTCAAGCTACGGCCAGAAGCGCGGCTGGGACGCCGGCCAGGCCGCGACGCCGGGAGAACAGACCCCTGATGCACCAGCCGGCGGTCCTGCGGTAGTCTCGGTTCTGGCCTCCGCACGACGCGGGGGCCGTCATTCCGTCTCGTGAGCACCCACGGTCGCCCTCTTCGGGCGTCGCTTACGAGTCTCGATCAACCGATGGGAAGGAGCACTCGTGGCCGTCGTCACCATGAAACAACTGCTGGAGGCCGGGGTCCACTTCGGCCACCAGACCCGTCGCTGGAACCCGAAGATGAAGCGGTTCATCTTTGGTGAGCGCAACGGCATCTACATCATCGATCTCAACCAGACGCTCGAGCAGATCGATCTGGCTTATTCCTTTGTCCGGGATATGGTGTCGACCGGGGGCACGGTGCTCTATGTGGGCACCAAGAAGCAGACCCAGGACCCCATTTCTCGCTATGCCGAGCTGAGTGGCATGCCCTATATCAACGAGCGGTGGCTCGGCGGCATGTTGACCAACTTCTCGACCATCTCCGGCCGGGTCAAGAAGATGCAGGAATACGAGCGCATGAAGGTGGCCGGCGACTTTGAGGCCATGCCGAAGAAGGAAGCGCTCATCCTGTCGCGGGAGTTGGAAAAGCTGCAACGCAACCTAGGCGGGATCCGCAACATGACCAGGCTGCCCGACGCCGTGTTCATCATCGACACCAAGAAGGAGCACATCGCGGTCACCGAGGCCAACAAGCTCGGCATCCCGATCGTCGCCGTGGTCGATACCAACTGCGATCCCGACTTGATCCAGTACGTCATCCCGGGCAACGACGACGCCATCCGGGCCGGGACCTTGATGTGCCGGGTGATCGCCGACGCAGTCGAGGAGGGACGTTTTATCCAGTCCCGCCGCGCCGCCAGAACCAGTGCCGCCGCCTCCGGGCCAGCGGTCGTCGACGCCCAGGAAGAGCTCCGCCGGGCCGAGCAGCAAAAGGAGGCTCGTCGCCAGGCCGCGGTCCAGGCCCAGGAGCGCGAGGCTCGTCTCGCGGCCAGCCGGCGCCAGAGCGATGCCTACCAGGCCCGGGGTGAGACGGCCGACGAAGAATCCGCTCCGGCGCGACCCATCCCACCGCCGCCGCCGATGCCCAAGGTTGCCCCACCGGCCGCAGTGGGCAGCGAAGAGTCCGGCGCGACGGCGCCCATTTTCCCCAACCCTGCAAACACCCCCACCACCGAGGAGTAGGAACAGCACTGATGGCAGAGATTTCCGCCAAGGAAGTCAAGGCGCTCCGGGATGCGACCGGCGCCGGCATCCTCGACGCTAAGAAGGCGCTGGTTGAGACCGGCGGCGACCAGGAGGCGGCGGCCAAGTTGTTGCGCGAAAAGGGAATTGTCAAGGGCGAGCAGCGCGCCGACCGCGTCGCCGGCGAAGGTGCCGTCGCGGCGGCGACGCTCGCCGACGCCGGCGTGGCCGCACTCGTCCAGTTGAAATCGGAAACCGACTTCGTCGCCAAGTCCCCGTCGTTCGTGCAGCTCGTGAGCGAGCTGGCCACCGCCGTCGCCGAGGAAGGCGAAGGCGCCCTCGCCAGCCGCAAGGACGCCATCGATGACCTGGTGGTGACCCTGAAGGAGAAGATCGAGCTGGGCCGGGTCGTCCGCTTCGAGGCCGCCCGGGGCAACGTGTTGGAGACCTACCTCCACATGCAGTCCGGCCGGGGCGTCAATGGCGTCCTGGTCGAGCTGGCCGGGGGCAACGCCGAGTTGGCCCACGACATCGCGGTCCACATCGCCTTTGGCAAACCCACCTACCTCTCCCGCGCCGATGTGCCGATCGAGGAGGTCGATGCTGAGCGGTCGACGCTCGAGGTCCTGACCCGCAACGAGGGCAAGCCGGAGCAGGCCATCGCCAAGATTGTCGAGGGCAAGGTCCAGGGCTGGTTCAAGCGCGTGCCCGGCGGGGTGTTGCTGGAGCAGCCCTACGCCAAGGACGACAAGTTGTCGGTCGCCCAGGTCCTCGGCTCGGCGCAGGTGGTCCGCTTCGCTCAGGTCCTGATCGGGGAGTAGGGGCGCGGCGGTGGGTCAACCGTTGCCGCCGTGGAAACGAGTCGTTCTCAAGCTTTCGGGTGAAGCGTTCGCCAGCTCCGCCGTCGATGAAACCATCGACGGCGAGGTGGTGGCCCGCATCGCCCGCGAGATCGCCGAGGTCCGCACCGAGCTCGGCACTGAGGTGGCCGTCGTCGTCGGCGGCGGCAACATCTGGCGCGGCGCGACCGGCGCCGCGGTCGGGATGGACCGGGCGACCGCGGACTACATGGGCATGTTGGCGACGGTCATCAACGCGTTGGCGCTGCAAGACGCCCTGGAGCGCCAGGGCCAGCCGACGAGGGTCCAGACCGCCATCGGGATGTCGCAGATCGCCGAGCCCTACATCCGGCGACGAGCGATGCGCCACCTGGAGAAGGGCAGGGTCGTCGTCTTCGCCGCCGGGATGGGCAACCCGTACTTCACGACCGACACGCCCGCGGCGTTGCGCTGCGTCGAGATCGAAGCCGACGTCTTGCTGAAAGGCACCCACGGTGACGTCGACGGGGTCTACAGCGCCGACCCGAACGTCGACCCGACCGCGACCAAGTATGACGAGGTCACCTTCGACGAGGTCATGGCCAAGGGCCTGCGGGTCATGGACCTCACCGCCATCACGTTGTGCAAGGAGAACTCGCTGCCCATCTTGGTGTTCGGGATCATGCGGGCGGGAAACCTGCGACGCGCCCTCCAAGGTGAACGGATCGGTACGCTGATCCGCTGATGGACGACGAATCCTTCGTAGAGGCTGTTCTCGACGATTGCCGGGAAAAAATGGTCAAGGCCGTCAGCCACACCCAGGCCGAATTCGCCAGTGTCCGCACCGGTCGAGCGTCGCCGGTCCTGGTCGAGAAGCTCAGGATCGAGTACTACGGCGCCGAGGTACCGCTCCAACAGGTCGCCGGCATCCAGGTACCGGAGGCCCGATTGATGGTGATCACGCCCTATGACAAGTCGAGCCTCAAGGCGATAGAGAAGGCGATCCAACAGTCGGACCTTGGTATCAACCCGAGCAACGATGGCATCGTGATACGGCTGGTCTTTCCCACCCTGACCGAGCAGCGCCGCAAGGAATTGGTGAAGGTGGTCCATCACAAGGCCGAGGACGGCCGGGTGGCAATCCGCAACCTTCGAAGGTCGGCCCGCAAGGACCTCGAAGGTCTCGAGAAGGACGGGGATATCTCCACCAACGAGCTCGAACGGGCCGAGAAGGAACTGGAGAAATTGACCCACGAATTCATCGCCGAGATCGACCGCTTGCTCGAGCACAAGGAGAAAGAACTCCTCTCGGTGTGAGGCTGATTTGATGCCGATCAAGAGGGCGTTCATCCACACTAGGCCATTGACCTGGTATTTTGCCCATAAGCGGATATCGGCTCTCTATCACCTAGCAACCGACCGAGAGGAGGGGTAGTGGACGAGCGAGAGCGAGACAATCAGTTCTCGCCCCGGCCCCAATCGGAGGGGGTTCGGATTATCGGTGCCGAGGAGGCCCAGGCCGCCCTCGAGGCCGGGCAGGCCGAGGGACGGCGGCCCGACGATGCCCCTCGCTTCGGCGACGTGCCGCCCCCGCCCGCCGGCCCGAGGTCACCCCACCGATTCCCGCTGCCCGATTCCGTCGACCCGGCCTCAGCGGTGCCGCGTCCGGCCGTGAAAGCACCTGATCGCCACTTCGGCAGCCGCTTCGGCCGCAACAAGTCCAACGAGACCCTCCCGGGGTCGGCGCCGGGCCCCCGGGTGGTCCGCTTGGTGCCCCCCTCGGAGACCGAAGGCCCGGATTGGGAGGCGGCCGCCAGTACGCAGAGGTCCGAGACGGGGGGCGATCGAGGGGCGCACATGGCCTCGCCGACGGGTGCCGCGGGCGGTTGGGGTGACAACCTCTCGTGGCCCGATACCACCGTGCCCAGGTCGTCCCTCCCTCGCCTGGCGCCAGTGCCGGAGGGTGCGGAGCCACTGCCGGAGGGTACGGGCGACGACTCAGGCCGGCATTTCGCCAAGGATCCCGTGGCCGCCGGGCCGATGCCCTGGGCCATGTCGACCTCCGGCGGCGACCGTTATGCCGATCCGGCCGCCACCAGCCTGGATCCGGCGGCAGGGTCCCGGCCATCGATGTCCTACGAACCCCGTGGACCCGGTGCACCCGATATGTCACTACCCGATGAGGGGATCAACGTGCATTCTGGATCTATGCCCGACCTGCCACATTGGACCGATCCGCCGACCGGCGAGGTGCCGTTCATCCTTCCTGACCGGGAACCATCTCAAGGAGAGGAGATGGCCGCCTGGCAGGCCCTCGGCTCCCGGGGCCTGCGCTGGCGCGACGAAGCATCGGACTGGGACGACCTGGACGATGTCAGCGATCTCGGTGGCGGTGACGAGACGCCGCTCGGCGCCCTGGACACCAACCGGACGGAGCATTCCGACGTCTATTCCTTTGACGAACAGTTCGACCGACTCGAGGATCAGCGCTCTGGCGCCGTGCCGGTCGTCGATCCTTCGCCGGCGGCTCCCGCGCCCCGTTCGACGGCCAGCCGCTCGGGCGGCCGGGCTACGGGTTCTTTGCCGCCGCATCGAAGCACCAGTGGCGTCGGTACGAGCAACGGTCGCTCGCCTCGTGGTCCCGTCGGCGGAGGACGGGATCTCACCTCGGCCACCATCGTTGGTGTCGGCATGCTCCTGGCCCTGGGCGTCGCCTACGTGCTGGGGTCGGCCGCCCTCATGGTGCTGTCGACGCTCATCGTGACCGCGTCGGCCCTGGAGCTGTACAACCTCATCCAACACCGGGGCTTCCGGCCGGCGACGCTGCTCGGCGTGGCCGCCACCGTGGCGGTCATGTTGGCGGCCTACGGGCGAGGATCGGTGGCGCAGCCGCTCATCCTGGTCCTGGTCTTTGTCACCAGCATGCTCTGGTACATGTTGCGCGTCGTCGACGCCCGCCCGGTCGTCAACATCGGCCTGACCATGATGACCTTCGTGTGGGTCGGCATCTTCGGCTCATACGCGTCGTTGCTCCTGCAGGTGCCGCGGGGCAAGCAGTTGCTGCTGCTGCCGATCCTGGTAACGGTGGCCGCCGACACCGTGGCGTACTTCGCTGGCAGCTCGTTCGGGAACCGCCCGTTGGCCCCCAATGTCAGCCCCGGCAAGACCTGGGAAGGCGTCATCGCCGGTGGCATCGGCGCCATTGTCCTGTCCTTCCTCCTCTCGCGCCTCCCGTTGCTGAGCAAGACCTGGTCGGGCAACCACGCCCTGCTCTTGGGCCTGGTCGTCGCCGTGGTGGCCCCGCTCGGCGATCTGTGCGAGTCCATGGTCAAGCGTGACCTGGACCTGAAGGATTCCGGCTCGTTCCTGCCAGGTCACGGGGGGCTGCTGGATCGCTTCGACGCCCTGCTCTTCGTCCTTCCCGCGACCTATTACCTCCTCTTGTACCTCAGACTGTCCTAGTGGACCCTCTGGACCCTCTGGACCCTCTGGACCCTCTGGACCGTCGATCTTCGGCAGCCGAGCTCAGGACAGAACGGTGAAGACGGTAAGCCTGGTCGGCTCGACCGGCTCGATCGGGACCCAGGCCGTCGACGTGATCGATCGCCAACCCGACCAATACCAGGTCATCGCCATCGGTGCCGCCCGCTCGGTGGACGTGTTGGTGGCCCAGGCCATGGCCCTACGTCCGCGGGTTGTCGCCATCGCGGAGGTGACCCGCGCCGGCGAGCTTCGCCGGCGACTGCCGGCCACGATCGAGGTGGTCGCCGGTCCCGCCGCCCTGGCCGACATCGCCCGAGAGGCCGACGTCGTGGTCAACGGCGTGGTCGGCTTCGCCGGGCTCCCGGTGACCTTGGCCGCCCTCGAGTCGGGCCGGCGGTTGGCGCTGGCCAACAAGGAGTCCCTTATCGCCGCCGGGCCGGTCGTCCAGCGCGTCCGCTCGACACCGGGTGCGGAGATCGTGCCGGTCGATTCGGAGCACTGCGCGGTCCACCAATGCCTGCGGGCGGCCGGCCCGCCCCCCGCCGCCGGCGAGGCCCCCGCGTTCGTCCGGCGCATCGTCCTGACCGCCAGCGGTGGACCGTTCCGCGGCCGCCGGGCCGACGACCTGGCCTCAGTGAGCGTGGCCGACGCCCTCAATCACCCAACGTGGCAGATGGGTCCGAAGATCACGGTGGACTCCTCGACGCTCATGAACAAGGGCCTGGAAGTGATCGAGGCCTACGAGTTGTTCCACGTCGGCTACGACCGCATCGAGGTGGTCGTGCACCCGCAGTCCATCATCCATTCCATGGTCGAGACCGTCGACGGCGCCACGATGGCCCAGCTGTCGATGCCGGACATGCGCCTGCCCATCGGCTACGCCCTGGCCTATCCCGAGCGCTCGCCCACCGCCTTTGGCGCCATCGACTGGACGACGCTGGCTCGCCTCGAGTTCGAGCAGCCCGACCGGGCGGCGTTCCCCTGCCTGGATTTGGCCTACGACGCCGGCCGGGCCGGCGGCACCGCCACGGCGACGCTCAACGGGGCGAACGAGGTGGCCGTCGACGCCTTCCTCAAGGGTCAGATCCGCTGGACCGATATCGCTTCGGTGATCCACACCGTTCTGGCCGGCCATGACGTGAGCGTGCCCGACTCCGTAGACGATGTCCTCGACGCCGATCGTGCAGGCCGGGCCCGGGCCAACGAAGCCGTGGACCGCTGCCGCCGGGCGATCGTGGCATGAGCTCCTCCCGGGTCAACACCGAGCCCGAACCGCCGCCCCCCGGCTCGAGCGAACCGCTGGCGCTCGCCGAAGCGCCGGCGGCGCATACCCTCGCCTCGACGGACAAGCCCGCGGTTTCGGCCCAGGGCTCGACGGCGCCGCCCGCCGCTCCCGCCGCGCCCGCCCCGCTCGACCAGCGGGCCTCGGTCGTGCGCCTGCTCCTGGCTATTGCCGCCATCGTCGTGCTCTCGATCGAAGCTCGAGAAGGCAAGACCGTCCTGATCATTGCCGTCATCTTGCTGATGATCGTGCTCCACGAGCTGGGCCATTTCGTCATGGCCAAACTGGGTGGGATCAAGGTCACCGAGTTCTTCGTGGGCTTCGGCACCCGGTTGTGGTCATTCCGCCGGGGCGAGACCGAGTACGGCGTCAAGATCCTGCCGTTGGGCGGCTACGTGAAGATCATCGGGATGAACAATCTTGAGCAGGTCGACCCCGCTGATGAGGCGCGTACCTATCGCCAGCAGCCATTCTGGCGGCGGATCTCGGTCGCGGTCGCCGGGTCGGCGATGCACTTCCTGATCGCGTCCCTGCTGCTGTTCCTCGTGTTCTTTGCCGTAGGCGATCAGGGTGTTTTCGGCAGCGTCCCCGGCCGTGGGGTAAAGGTCACCGAGCTCGACGCGCTGGCGAGCGGGCCGAGCCCGGCCGAGCAGGCAGGGTTCCGCATCGGTGACAGGATCGAATCGGTCAACGGGGTCGTTTTCAAGACCATCGACGACCTCACCAACTACATCAAGGCCCGTCCCGATCAGACCCTCCACGTCGAGGTAACGCGGGGGGCGCAAAACCTGGTCCTCGACCCCCACACCGTCGACCTGTCGAAGGTGCAGGCCGAGACCTCCGCCGGTGAGCAGACGGCGACGGCCAACACCAAGAACGGCAAGGCGGTGCCGACCGGCTTTATCGGCTTCGCCATCGAGGGCCCAACCGTCCGCTACGGCTTCTTCGAGTCGTTCAGCAAGGCCGGTGGCGCATTTGTCAACATAGGTGCCGAGACGCTCAACGTTCTCGGTGGGCTGGTCAGCTTTCATGGGGTCTCGGCCTACTACCACACCCTGATCAGCCAGAAGGCGGCCGACAGCACGACCGCAGTGCGGTTCGAATCACCGATCGGGATCGTGCGGCTGGCCCATACCGAGTCGAAGAACGGGCTCGAGGCGACGCTCTTCCTCCTCATCCTCATCAACATCTTCGTCGGGATCTTCAACCTGATCCCGATGCTGCCCCTCGATGGTGGCCACGTGGCCATCGCCACCTATGAGGCGATCCGCAGCCGCCGAGGCCGGCGCTACCAGGCCGACGTGGCCAAGATGATGCCCTTCGTCTATGCGACCCTGGCGGTAATAGGCTTTATCGGCGTGTCCGCCCTTTTCCTCGACCTGCGCGACCTCGTCTCGATCGTGAAGTTCTGATGGCGACCGCATCGACCCCGGCGACCGGCCCGACCCCGGCGGCGGGGCCGGTGACTTGGCCGCGCCGGCCTACCAAGCAGATCATGGTGGGAAAGGTGCCCGTCGGTGGCGGCGCCCCGGTGACGGTCCAATCGATGACGATCACCAAGACCGCCGATGTCGAAGCAACGCTGGAGCAGATCTACGCCCTGCATGCCGCCGGCGCCGACATCGTCCGCTGCACCTGCAACGACCGGGCCGCGGCCGAGGGCCTGGCCCGCATCGTTCCCCGCTCGCCGGTGCCGCTGGTGGCCGACATCCACTTTCACGTCGAGATGGCGCTGGCCGCCCTCGACGCCGGCGTCCAGTGCCTGCGGCTCAACCCTGGCAACCTGCGCAAGGCCGAGGAGATCAAGCTGGTCGCCCGCGAGTGCCGCGACCGCGGGGTGCCGGTGCGCATCGGGGTCAACGCCGGGTCGCTCGACCCGCGGCTATATGAGAAGTACGGAGGGGCGACCCCCGACGCCCTGGTCGAGTCGGCGCAGATCGAGCTGGCCCTTTTTGCCGAGGTCGGCTTCGACGACGTCAAGATCTCGGTGAAGGCCTCCAATGTGCCGCTCATGATCGAGGCCTACCGCCGCTTGTCCGAGGTCACCGACCACCCCCTCCACCTCGGCGTGACCGAAGCCGGCCCGCCGCCGGCGGGGACGATCAAGGCCACCGCCGGCATTGCCACCCTTCTCGCCGAGGGGATCGGCGACACGATCCGTTACTCGCTTACCGCCGACCCGGTCGAGGAAGCCAAGGCGGGCCGCCAGCTGCTGGAGGCCCTCGGGCTGCGGGAACGCAAGAACGTAGACCTGATCGCCTGCCCGTCGTGCGGCCGGGCCGAGATTGACGTGTACAAGGTCGCCCAGGAGGCCATGGCCGCCTTCGAGGAGCGCAAACTCCCTATCCAGGTGGCCGTGATGGGGTGCGTGGTCAACGGCCCAGGTGAGGCCAAGTCGGCCGATCTCGGCATCGCGGCCGGCAAGCATCGGGGCCACCTTTTCATCCGCGGCCACATCGTACGTGTCGTCCCCGAGGATCAGATGGTCTCCGCCCTGGTCGAGGAGGCCGAGAGGCTCGTCGCCGAGGGGATCGAGGCCCGCTTGGCGGCCGCCGACCAAGGAGCCGAGGCGGAGGCCGAAGCCGATCGTGCCGCGTTGCTCGACCTGCGGGGCGACGACGCCAACAACAGCGAGACGAGGGTCGAGCTGATCGACAAACGGCTAGAGAAGCCCCCGGACCCCCAACCGCCGGCCGAATAATCGCAGGCGGCGTCACCCCGGCGGCGCCACACTTGTTCTATGACGCTCGAAGTGCGCACGGTCGATCGCGCCGATGTCGATGCTTTCACACGCACCGAGCTCCTCGCCTTCGGCATGGTCGCCGACGCCGACGCCTTGGCACGCTGCGCTGAGAGCTTCCAGCCGGACTTCGCCCTCGCCGTCTACGACCAGAACCAGATCGTGGCCACGGCCAGCGCCTATCCGCTGGAGTTGACGCTTCCGGCGGGCCCAGGCCGCCCCTGCCCGGTCGTCGCCGTCCCCGGGGTCACCGCCGTCGGGGTCGCCCCGACCCACCGCCGCCGGGGCCTTCTCACGACCATGATGGACCACCAGCTCGCCGACCTCCGGGCCCGGGGCTACCAGGTATCGATCCTGCTTTCGTCGGAATCGATCATCTACGGCCGTTTCGGCTACGGCTGGGCCACCTCGTACCAGTCGGTCGTCATCGAAAGCGATCGGGACACCTTCCGCCCCGATGCGCCCTCGGGAGGGCGGATCCGGATGGTTGAGGGCGACGAGGCGGCCAAGCTCCTGCCCGAGATCCACGATCGGGTCCGCCGATGCCGCCCCGGGGAGGTCAACCGTGAAGGGCGCTGGTGGACGCGGCATTTGAAGGATCGGGGAAACGAGCACCCTGGTTACGAGGGTCGTT
>OBLV0100000218.1_pt1 | contig 18796 bp, 14 predicted proteins | sample 1520071 | NCBI WGS metagenome assembly OBLV01 (sample SAMEA3888446, study PRJEB22518) | metagenome | reverse complement strand
AGGACTCTGAGGCCCTGTATGTGACGACCAATGGGGGTATGTGGGCCCCCTATCACGGCGTGGTGGAGGAAGCGAAGCTGCTGAGGCTCCAAATTGGCGACCGGCGATGACAAGATGCCTGGCGACGTGACCGAGACGCTGTACGAGCACGCCGGCGGAGACGAGGGGCTGCATCGCCTCGAGGAGCTTTTCTACACCAAGGCGCTCGCCGACCCAGTGCTGAAGACGCTGTTCACCAAGCGCGTACCCACCCACGTCGATCACCTGACGTGGTTCACGGCCGAGTCGTTCGGCGGCCCGGATCGCTTCACCAGCAGACTCGGCTTCCGGTACCTGATCGACGTGCACCGGCACCTGAAGATCACCGACGAGCAGCGCGAGCGGTTCGTCGGCGCCTACATGGAGGCGCTCGACGAGGCCGGGATGCCCGACGACCATCCGTTCCGCCAGGCGGTGCGCGAGCACGTCGAGTTCGGCGCCCACGTCGCCCAACAGAACTCCTGGGCCGAGACCGACGCCGACCTGCACCCGATCCGCGACGTCCCGCATTGGGAGTGGCCAAAATAACGCGCGAGCCGGCGCTCGCGGAAGCACGACCCATGCCGGGCTCGCGGCCATCCGCACGATGAGCGCGAGCTCCTGACAAGCGGTCCGACGAATGCGGAAGCCGGTCCATGATCGTCTGCCCCATCAGGGGACCGAGCGCGGGACCTGCCTCGGCGTTAGCGCGCACAGGCCGCCCAACGACGCGCGGAGGGTCTCGTCCACCTCGCTCTGGCCGGCCGGTCCACCGTCAGCGGCGCCTAGTCCAGCCGTCGATCCGTCTCACGACAGAAGCGGTCGCGGGTCGAAGGTCACCCGGATCCGGGTAATGCGGCCCGTTTCGACGTGACTCCAGTTGACTATCGCGAGAGGCCCTGCCGTCTCGGTATAGAGCTCAAACCATGTCAGGACGTCGGGACCGTCAACCCAGCGGTGAAGCACCTCGACCTGCTCGGTCATGGCGAACATGCGGCCAAGCCCGGCGATCGTCTCCTCGACACCGCGCGTAGATCCCAAGGCGCCGTCGAAAGCGACGTCGTTGTGAACCAAAGGACGAACCCGCTCGATGTCATTGGTCCTCCAGGCGTCGAAGTACGCGGCCGCGACGCCGGCCGGGGAGTCAGTTGATCCAGTCATACCGGCATCTTGGCAGTCGCACCATGGAATCGAAGCCCATAGTTCCGGTCCGGACGGGCTCGGGGAACTGCGCCGAGGCGTCGCCGAGCTTCTCCTCATCAAATTTGCGGAAGTCCCCCTCGATAGCGCCCACACCGATCAAGATGCATGCCGACTCGCGCCGCGAATATGCTCGCCCGATGAGTTCGGGCGATGGCGTCAACGCGCACGCGACGGACCCCGCGGTCGTCGCTCAGCAGGCTGCCGCGATTGCAGCGGCCTGGTCGCCTCCGGGGGCTCCGATGTCCTGGTGGCTCACCGCCGCCCAGTTCGCATCGCTCCGCGACGATCGCGAGTTGCTCGCCATCGCGGCAGAAATCGCTCCGGATCGGCTTCCCGCATTGCTGTTCTCGGCTGCGGCGACGTCACTGGTGCTCAAGCTCTCGCCTCACCCGCTGCGCGACTGTTTTCCGCACCCTGGTGTGCCGCAGCCGCCCATCGCCGCGGACTTCCGGCCGCAATACCGTGCCTTCTGCCTGGACCATCGCGAGCAGCTGGCCGAGTTATGCGCCACTCACCGCTATCAGATGAACGAGGTCGGCCGATGCGCGGACCTGCTGCCCGCGCTCGCTCCGGCGATCGCGGAGGGGCGCGAGATCGCTCTGGTCGACATCGGTACTGGTGCCGGGCTGGCGCTCCATCTCGACCGGTATCGCTACAAGTTTCACGGGCCGGGGGATTCGGAGGCGACGGTCGGCCCTGAGGACGGCGAAGTCGTGATCGAGACAGAGGTGCGCGGGTCCCGGCCCGCACCCGTCGCTCCCGCGCTCCCGCGAATCGCTCACCGCGTTGGGATCGACGTCGAGCCGCTTGACCTCAACGATCCCAGCGTCAGAGCTTGGCTGGCCGCGTGCATACCCCAGGAGATCGGCGCGGTGACCCGGTTTCATCACGCGGTCGAGGTCGCAATCGCCAATCCCGCTCGTACCGTACGCGGGGACGCGCTCGAGGTCCTGCCCGGCGTCCTCGCGGGCATTGAGGAGGGACCGCTCCTCTGCCTGATCGACACTTACGTGAACGTCTTCTTCACGACCGAAGACCTGACCCGGTTTCGAGCAGTGCTCGACGAGTTCACTGCACAGCGGGATCTCGACTGGATCTCAATCGACCCGCTGGTGCCGCTCGGCGGCGCCGCCAACCGCACCGTGCTCGACCTTCCGGCCCCGACGGCACTCGTCGAGCGCAATCGCCGCGAAGGCCTGTTTGGCGTCATCGGACGGATTCAATATCGAGCCAACAAGCAATCGGGAGCGCTGCTCGGGATCGCGCATCCAGGGGCGGCGTGGCTCGAGTGGATCCAAACCTAACGCGGCGCAAGTCGACGCCGTCGGTCTCCGCGGCAGCCAAGGTCTCGTGCATCAGATCGCGCTTATCGGCGCCTTCGTGTAGCCGGCGTGCGATCAAGATCGCCCTCGGGACACCCCCGATCGTTCCGACAGGGACCAGCGTGCGCGCGGGTAGGCGCCGATCGCGATCGTCGGGCTGTTTCCCTGGCCGACGAGTTTCTTGACGACATAAGGAGTCGCGCGCTGGGCCTGTGTCCGCCCCACTTCGCGGACTAGCCGCTCAACGCCCCGGCGGTCGCTGCCTCTGGTGCCGGGCTGACCCTCGGTAGCTCGCTCACGCGGACCAGCCAAGCGGCGCAGACGCTTCTCGACACCTGACCAGGTGCCCGAGCGGAACAGCCGGACCGGCCCGAGCTCTTCGCCGCTGATCGAGCCCGGCGTCCAAGACGGGCCGGAAGTCGCGACCGCGGCTTGAGACTAGAAGTTGCGGATGCTTAATCGCGTTATGTGGTCGCAGGCGTTTTCTCAAGAGGACTTCTTATGGCCGCTTACGATTGGGCAGGGGCAAGCGCATTGCGCACAGACCGCGCAGACGCTTTGCCAACTGGGACCATCGCCACCGATGGCAAGCTGCTCGGCTGGCTTGCCGGCATGTTGTCCCAGGAACGGCATTACCAGACCGTGATGGCGACGCTCACGGCGAGCGAGAACTACCCGAGCACGGCTGTGCGCGCGGCGGCGGCCTTCATCGGTGGGGAGCATTATTTCTTCGACGCTCCAACCCCGGGGCACTGCGGTGAATGGTCGTTTCCGCGATCCGGGACGTTGCCCGCGCTCCAGGCGAAGTTCCTGGCTCAGATGAAGCGACTGTTCGCGGCCGACATCGCGGACTGGCGGCCGAATGGCGGATCGGCGTGTGAGCAGGCGGTGGTGATGGCGGCATGCAAGGCCGGAGACGCATTCGTCGAGCTGGCGCCGGAGCACGGTGGCCACTTCGGCGCTTCAGTCCTCGCCGAGCGGCTCGGCATCGAGTCCTTTGCGTTCCCGATGGAAAGTGACCTGATCGACGTCGAGAGAACCGCCGACCTAGCAAAGCAGCACTCAAATATTCGTCTGGTGCTCGTCCAGCCGTCACATTGCCGACGGCCGCAGCCGATCGAGGAGCTGGCCGCGGCGCTCCCCGCGCGGGTCACGATCGCCGTCGACGTCAGTCACACCGCCGGGCTGATCGCGGCGGGTCTGCTCCCCCAGCCCCTGCAGCAAGGCGCGCACATCCTCACGTTCAACACGCACAAGACGCTGCCGGGGCCCAACAAGGGCGTGATCGCCTTTGCCGACCGGCACCATCCGCTCGCACACGAGGTCTGGGATGTCGTCTGCCCCCAGCTTCAGTCGAACAGCCACGCCGAGTGCCTCCCCGGGCTCGTCATCGCACTGGAAGAGGTCGCGGCCTTCGGTCGGGCCTACGCATCGCAGGTGATCGCAAATGCGAGAACGCTCGCGCGAGTCCTTGACCGCTGCGGCCTCCGCGTACCCGGAATGGAGTACGGCGGGACCCAAACGCACCAGGTTCACGTGGTGATTGGCTCGGCCGAAGAGTCACACAAGATCGCGAACGAGGTGCTTCCGACGTGCGCTTTTCGCACGAACTCGGTGATGATCCCTGGGACGGGCGGTAAGTTCGGCCTCCGGTTGGGCACGCAGGCCCTGACCCGCCGAGGACTGACGCAGGCTGGGTTTGCCGAGTTGGGCCGCCTCCTCGCCCAAGCGGTGCGTTGGAGCGCAGATGCTGGACGCATACGCGACCAGGTCGCCGACCTGCTGGCCAACCATCCGCTGTTCCCGCTGCGCTTCAGCTTCGACGAGGTGGACGACGGTGAGCACGTGGGTCGATTGCTTACCGAACTGCTGCGATAGATCCGGCCGCTGCATCGTCGGCCTCGGCGCGTCCTCATGTGGCGCGGCTCTGGAATCAGCAGGAGTGCCGCGTGCGCCGGGGCACCGGGTGCGGGACGGAACGATCGACTACGGGGTTACCGCGCTGTGCGCGCAGCGAACGACCCCGTCGCGCTGGAGGCGGCCTATTTCGGAGGTGGTCATTCCGAGCAGATCCGCGAGCACGGCTTCGGTGTGCTCGCCGAGCCCCGGTGCACGCCGGACGGCGGGCCTGGGGATGGCTGAGAAGTCCAGCGGGGTCCCGGGCATCAGGTAGCGGCCGACGCCGGGGTGCTCGACCTCCTCCCACATCTCGTTGCCGGCCGAGCAGCGTGGGTCCTCGTGCACGAGTTGCGAGAACGTCTGGTATGCGCCCCATGACACGCCGGTCCCCGCGAACGCGGCCCGGATCTCGTTCAGCGTTCGCGCCTCGAACCATGGTTTCAAGACTGCTGCCAGGAGGTCGCGGGCCTCGAACCGATCGGACACTGATTGCAAATCGATGTCCATCCCCTGCTCGAGCGCGCTGACTGCTCGGGAGACGCCGGTGACCTCGACCAGCGCGTTCCACTGCCGGGTGGTGAGCGCAACCACCATCACCCGCCTTGCGTCGCTCGTGGGGAAGTCGTGCCCGAACGCGCCGTACAGATAATTGCCGTCCCTGGGTGGGTCATGCCTCTCGAGCTGAGCCTCGGCAACGCGCCCGAGGTGACCGACCATCGCGAACGCCACGTCCGAGAGCGCGATCCGTACCAGCTGGCCCTCGCCGGTCCGCACACGATGCCGATCGGCGGCCAGCAGGCCGGTCGCCGCGAGTCCGCCCATGATCGCGTCCCAGGCCGGAAGCACGCTGTTCAGCGGCTCTGAGTAGTCCCGCGGACCCGTGGCCCAGGGGAACCCGGTTGCCGGGTTGACCGTGTAGTCGACCTCCGAGGTCCCGTCCCGATTGCCGGCCAGCGCGACCATCACCAGATCCGCCCGGCGGCTCGACAATGACTCATACGACAGCCAACCGCGCGCCGGAAAGTTCGTCAGGAAGGTCCCGGCGGCGGCGATGCAGGCCTCCACGAGCTCGCGTCCCCGCTCGGAGTGAATATCGACCTCCAGCGATCGCTTCCCTTTGTTCAGTCCGGCCCAGAACAGGCTGTCGCCGCCCGAAGCGAGTGGCCAGCGACCATAGTCGAGGCCACCACCGATCTGGTCAAAGCGGATCACATCGGCGCCGAGCTGCGCAAGCGTCATTCCACCCAGCGGTGCAGCAACGAACGCCGAGCCCTCGACGATCGTCAACCCCGACAAGATTCCCTGCTCGTTCATGGCATCAGGCCGGTGAGTCGCCAATCCAGCACCGGGCGTGGGTCATCATCGTCCTCTGCCTGCGCCGCGACAACGATCCGCGCGTGCACGAGGCCGCCGTCTTCTAGCGGCTCGAGCTCCTCCAGCGTGATCTCGCTGCGCAACACGTCGCCCTCGAACGTCGGGCCCAGATGATCACACGAGCGCCACGCCAGGATCGTCGCCAGATCGGGCAACGCACGGGTCAGATGTGAAGCGGCGATCCCAATCACGTGGCCGCCATACACCAACCGCTCGCCGTGCGCGCCCGCGGTCGCGTCGGTGTGGGTCATGGCCACGTTGAGACTCAGCCGAGCCAGCTCCGGCGCCGACGTAACCGTCTCGCCGGGCTCCAGTGACCATGACTCTCCCGGTCGCAGATCCACGAACAACTTTCCTAGCGGCTCGCGCCGCAAGCCGTCCAGCCGCCAGTGGACCGGGATCAGGTCGTGAACGTCGCGCTGGGCAGCGCGATCGGCCACCCCGCGCACATCATCGCCCGCCTCGCCCGGATCGTCCGAGCGCGCGGGCAACAGCGGGCAACGGTAGTAGTCGAGCACCACCTGATCGTCGGTGTCCACCGCCGTGACGTGTAGCAGGACCATCCCGCGCGGCCGTGTGCGGTTCGAACTCGCGCGCCGCTTCGCCACCACCTCCGTGGTGGTCCGGAGCGTGCCTCCGAGATGCACCGCCCGCGCGGCCAGCCCCCGGTAGAACAGATTTCCCAACACGCGGCCGCTCGGGCCGGTCGACTGCCCAATCGCCACATCACACACGAGCATCGGATGCGCCAGCATCGACTGCGCTCCCGTCACATCCCGGCACAGCGGCTCGTCCAGCGACAGCCGAAGGCGATCCCCCACGATCGCCTGATGAAGCGCGGCATGCGCGGCTGTGACCGTCAACCCGGGGGCCCGGAACACGTCGCCGACCGCGAGATCCTCGTAGTACGGAGGACCATCCAGCGACCGCGCCGGCGATTCCGGGCGGCGCGGAAGTGCCAGCAGCCGACCGGCTTGCGCGCGCATCGCCTCATCGACCATCGCGCCGTCGACCCGCACCGCAGCGTCACCACCCCCGGCACTCCTCGCGAGCGTGTCGATAACCGCGCCCGCCCAACGCACCTCGCGCTCGGTCGCGGCGAACGCACGGTTCAACGTCTCTACCTGCTCCGGATGGATCGCCCATTTGCCGTCAAACCCCAGCTCCCGGGCGGCCCGCGCGGCGCGCGCCAGCCAAAGCGGCTCCCCCAACCGCAGAAACGGCCCGTCAATCGCCTGGAGCCCGGCCGCGCGCGCGGCCGACAACATCGCCTCCTGGTAATACAGCCACCGCTCGATATCGCGCTCGGCCCCGCGCCGCCCAAGCGCCGTGGCCAAATCCGCGTAGCCGAGGATCAACGCCTCGAGCTGGGGCGTTGAGCCCGCGATCGCCGACACGGCCTCGATCCCGCCCGGCGTCTCGATCAACCCCTGCAGGCCAACCGCATCCCCAAGCAGCGCCGCGATCCCCACCAGCACATCCGGACCATCGACCTTCGGGACGACCACCGTCAGGCACCTCGATGCGCAAACCTCGCGAACCAGCTCCAGATCGGCGGCCAACTCAGACGAGCCCGGAGCGTTGACCCGCACGGCGACTGCCCGCTCCATCCACTCCGAGCGTCCAAGCGTCCGCGCGATCGCCTCCCGAGCCTCCTGCTTGGCAGTCGGCGCGACGGCATCCTCGAGATCAAACACGACCTCATCGGCCGGAACGGCAAGCGCCTTGTCGTGCATCCGCACCGCGTGACCGGGCACCGACAAGCACGAACGACGCGGGCGGCCATAGGCGCGATCAACGACGGCGGTCACGGCATCGACGATATCCATCCCGCGCGTATGCAGGCTTTTCGCGTCCTCGCCGCCCGCTCGCTACATCGGCGCTTTCACTTGGGGCTAGATCTCTTTACGGTCCGGTCATTCGCACAAAGGCGGCGACCAGATCGTCCTTGAGCCGCCGCGACACTGCGGCGGTGGGAGCGAATACGTCGAAGCCGTGCATCGCGGCCGGGTAGACGTGCAGTTCGGTCGGCACGCCGGCGTGCATGAGCCGGTGCGCATAATCGATGTTCTCGTCGACGAACAGGTCAAGCTCGGCGGTCGCGATCCAGGTCGTGGGAAGCCCGCGCAGGTCGGTAGCGCGTGCGGGAGCGGCGTACGTCGCGACGACTCCGCCGGCGTCCGCTCCGAGATACGCGATCCAGGCCAGACGGTTTGACTCCGCGTTCCACACTCGCGGATGCGTGATGGCCCGTGAGGAGTAGGTGATCGACCTGTCGTCGAGCATGGGATAGAGGAGCAATTGCCCATGCAGGGCCACTTCGCCGGCATCGCGGGCAAGAAGCGCGAGTCCCGCCGCAAGTCCCCCACCCGAGCTCGCGCCACCGACGACGAGGCGATTCGGGTGCATGCCGAGCGTGGCGGCGTGCTCGGCCGTCCAGAGCAGGCCGGCGTAGCAATCGTCGATGGCCGCGGGATACGGGTGTTCGGGTGCGTGCCGCCAGTCGACCGAGACCGCAGCGCAGCCCGTGGCCTCGACCAGTCGGCAAATCAGTGGGTCGTCCGACTCTGGCTCATTCATAACGTGACCACCGCCATGGATCCAAACGAGGCCGGTCGTGGCCGACGTTCCACCGGCGGGACGGTAGGTGCGCAAACGGAGCTCATGGGCCTCGGCGGCCGATACCGCGACGGTTTGATCGGCAACGGCGACCGTTGTGGGCAGCGTCCAGCCGCCCTTATTCCGGGCGGCGAGCTCCGCCCGTTCGCGACGCGCACGCGGGATATCGCGCAAGTCGAGCATCGGTACCTGCGGCAAGGCCGCGGCTAGCTCCGGATCCAGCCGGCCTTCGAATTCGATGTCCCTCGAGCGTTCCACGGTCTCGGGCAGTATCGTCGCTCGGCCTCCCGCGCGCTGGTCATCGGACTAACACCGCAGTGGCGTCATCGACTGAGTAGCTCGACTGTGCTCTTAGCGGTGGGCAAGCACGTGGGCGCCAAGCGCCTCGAGCTCGCTGATGAAGGGCCGGCGCCTGCCACGTGAGCCGCAACATCATGTACATCGATCGCAGCAACAGCACCATCTAGGAGTTCGCCATGACCCTCACTGACACTCCCGGCGGGGAGTCGAGCGCGACGGTCGCCCCGGTGTTGGACTACCTACGCCGCCACCGTTTCAAGAAGGTCCAGCTCGTGAACGACACCGACACCGGCCTGCGCGCGGTGATCGCCATCCACTCGACGGCGCTTGGTCCGGCGTGCGGTGGACTGCGCATGTGGACTTATGCCAACGAACAGGAGGCGATCTTCGACGCGCTGCGGCTCGCGCGCGGGATGACCTACAAGTACGCGGCCGCCGGCGTGAACCTCGGCGGTGGCAAGGCGGTGATCATCGGCGATCCGAAGACGGAGAAGACCGAGGGGCTGATCCGTGCGATGGGACGGATGATCGACCAGCTCGGCGGCGAGTACATCACCGGCGAGGATGTCGGCACGACCCTGGAGGACATGGAGACGCTCTACTCCGAGACCGACCATGTGGTGACGCTGCCGGTGCATTGCGGCGGCGCCGGCGACATCTCCCCGGCAACCGCTCGCGGCTCAGTCCAGGCGATGCGCGCGTGTGCTCAGCGGGTATGGGGCTCGTCGGACCTGGATGGACGCACGGTGGCGCTTCAAGGGCTCGGGATGGTCGGCTTCAAGGCCGCGAGGATGCTCGTCGAAGCTGGCGCGCGGGTCACGGTCACCGACGTCGATCCCGAAAAGGTCAGCCGAGCGGCCGATGAGCTTGGCGTCGGAATCGCGGGACCGGACGAGATCTATGGTCTCGACGTGGACGTATTCGCTCCCTACGCGCTCGGTGCCGTGATCAACGACCGCACGCTGCAGCAGCTGCGGGTACGGATCGTCGCCGGCGCTGCCAACAACATCCTGGCCGAGGATCGCCACGGAGACGCGCTGCAGGAGCGCGGGATTGTCTACGCCGTGGACTACGTGGCGAATTCGGGCGGCACGATCTTCGACACCGACCGCTACCGCAAGGGCGGGTTCCAGCCGGGGCGGGCGACGGCCAACGTCGAGCGGATCTTCGAGCGCACGCTCGAGGTGTTCGAGATCGCCGACCGCGACAAGATCGGCTATCGCGAGGCGGCCGACCGCATGGCCGAAGAGCGCATCGCGGCTCTGGACAGCGTTCGCCTGCTCGACTGGCCGAACACCGCCCACTACCCGAGGCACCTGTGATCTCGGGAACCGAAGGTCAACGGAGCGGTCGGCTACGTCGGTGAGCACGGCGCGCAATGCGGCCCGCCTGAAACTCCTCGGTCCAAGACCGGGCGAGCTACCAACCGGTGGGTCGATTCGACACTAGCCTGTGTGGATGGTCGTCTCGGATCCGCCGCAGGAGAACGGCAGCTCGAAGTCTCGCGTGTTCGTTGCGGTGCTGGTTGGGGTGACGATGGTCGCCGCGATTATCAGCAGCCTTGGCGCTCCTCTGATTCCGTCGATCGCGCACTCGCTGGACATCTCGGTTGATGAGGCTCAGTGGTCGCTGACCGCGGCGCTTCTCGCCGCATCTGTGTCCGCGCCGATCATGGGCCGGCTGGGTGACGGCAAGCACCGTCGTGAGACGATCATCGGTGGCCTCACGGTCGTCCTGATCGGAAGCATCGTCGCTGGGCTCGCGGACTCGCTCTTCGTCCTGATCGTCGGCCGCGCGATGCAGGGGGTTGGGCTCGGTATTGCGCCGGTGACGATGGCTGCGGCGCGAGACCAGCGCCCCCGCGTGCAGGGACAAGCGGTGATCGGTCTCCTGTCGGTCTCCGCCGCGGCTGCTGTAGGGGCCGGATACCCGATAAGCGGGCTCATTGCGAGCGAGATCGACGTTCACGCGGCGTTCTTCTTCGGCGGCGTGATGACCGCGGTCGCGCTCGTGGCTGCAATCCGGGTCATACCGTCGAGCCGCTCGGCGAGATCCACGGCGCTGGACGTTCCTGGAGCGCTCGTGATCGCGGTCGGGCTCGTTGCCCTTCTGGTCGCGATCGGCCAGGGGGAGCGTTGGGGCTGGGGTTCAACCGCCACGACGTCGCTGTTCGTGCTCGCAATCGTGATCTTGGCGTCGTGGGTGCGTCTCGAACTCGTGCGGGGTACCCCACTCGTGGACCTACGCCAGTTGCGGCACCGCGCAGTCCTGACGGCGGATCTCGCGGCGATCGTGCTGGGGATCGCGATGTACATGTTCCTGACGCTTGTCACCGAGTTCGTACAGGTTCCGCAGTCTCTCTCTTACGGTCTCGGGGCCTCGAGCCTCGTGGCAGGGCTCTGCCTGGTCCCGTTCTCGGTGATGAGCGTCGCCGCGAGCCGCGCCACTGTCTGGATCACTCGCCGGACGAGTCCAAGTGCGGTGCTCGTGTCGGGGTCCGCCATCATTGCCGCCGCCGGCGCTTTCTTCGCTCTTTTCCACGGCGCGCTCTGGCAGGCATTCGTGGCGATGGGCGTCATTGGCATCGGCTTCGGCGGCACGTTCGCGGCGATCCCCGGCATCATCACGAGCGCGGTGCCACGCCACGAGACCGGCAGCGCGATGGGGCTGTACCAGGTCATCCGCTACATCGGGTTCTCGGTTGGCAGCGCGGTTGCGGCGACGATCCTCGCGGGAAACACTGTGCCGGGGGGAAACCAGATAGCTGAGCGCGGTTACGTGACGGCGTTGTGGGTCGGGACAGGGGTCTGCGCGATCTCCGCCGCTATGTCCTGGCTTCTCTCGTACGGCGCGGGCGGGAGGAGGCAACGCCCGCTCGATACGGCCGATCGTCGGGTCGCCCTCGACGATGCGGAGCTGTCCAGCGCCGGACTGGTGGGCGTCGAATCAGACGGTGACGAGTTCGCTTAGTTCAGGCGACAGCATTCGCTGCTCGAGGCCGCGACCGGAGCGCAGAAGCCGGTAGGAGGCGGCTAGACTGGCGTCCCAAGGCCAGGCAATATGCCAGGCAAAGCAGTGCCAGCGTTCGTAGCAGTTGCCTTCAGCACCTCCCGCGTTTCGCAGCACGCAATCCCCCCAGGAGGATCAGATGGCAACTGGAACCGTGAAGTGGTTCAGCGACGAGAAGGGCTTTGGCTTCATCACACCCGATGACCAGGGCAAGGACCTGTTCGTCCACCACTCGGCGATCACCGGCAGCGGCTTCAAGTCCCTCGCCGAAGGCACGAAGGTGTCCTACGACGCCGAGCAGGGCCCTAAGGGTCCAGCCGCCAAGAACGTTCAGACGATCTAAGCGGTCGGCCCGTACCTCGAAGACGGCCCGTGATCGCGCGGGCCGTCTTGCGTTCGGCCGAGATGTGCCGCCATTCGCCGTGAGGCGTCGTATTGAGAGCCAGCGCTCGACGTGGCTCTTACGACCGAGGTCCGTCAGACTGTGCCGGTGTCCGCGGTGACCGACAGCGGGGAGTTGCTGGCCGGGGCGCTGCGCGCGGAGGGGCGTCTCGTACGGTTCCGGCGCGGGCAGGCGATATTCACGCAAGGCGATCGTGCCGAGCGAGTGTTCGTGATCGAGCGCGGCTGGGTCCTGATTACCAGCATCGCTCCCGGCGGCCGTGAGATCGTGCTCGGGCTGCGCGGGCCGGGCGATCTAATCGGCGATTTGTCGGCTCTGGACGGAGCCCCGCGCTCGGCGACGGCCGTCGCGCTAGGCGAGGTAGGGGCGACAGTCGCGCCGAGCTCGGCGCTCACGCGCGCGCTGCGCGACGCCGGCACCGCGATGGAGCTGCTTCGGGTGCTCGCAAGCCGGCTGCGCGACTCCGACCGTAAGCGCTTGGAGTTCGCCGCACTCGACACCTTGGGACGGGTGGCGTGGCGCCTGCAGGAGCTCAGCGAGCGCTTCGGCGAGCAAACCGCCGAGGGAATCGAGGTCGAACTCCCGCTCTCCCAGGAACAGCTCGCCAGCTGGTGCGGCGCTTCGCGCGAGGCCACGGTAAAGGCGCTCTCTGCGCTACGGACGCTGGGATGTATTGCGACCGGCCGGCGTAGCGTTCTCATCCGCGACATCGCGGGGCTGCGCCGGCACGCGTACGCCGAGCTCTAAGGGCCACTCTTCCCCGATCCGCTGCACGGCTCGCCGGAGGGGCGACCGGGTCAAAGGACGCATAACCACAGTGTCAACCGCCGTGGGCGAGTCAAGCGCGTGGCGCGAGAGTACCGGCATCAGCCCGGACGACCAACTACAGGCCATCGGGAATACGCCGCCAGACCCGTCGAAGGACCAAGCCCATGTCGCCGTCCGTTCGCGGCCAAGGACTGCGTGCCGACGGCGTGCACCGTCAGCGGAACCGTGATGCACAACTCAGCACCGGTTAGTCGGTGACAGTCAACTGGTAGGCAGCGGCGCCCTCGCCACGTGCGGGGGACTGGGGGCCCGGGGGTGGAGGCGGGGGTGCGGCTGGGTAGGACGCACCCCTGCTTCCTTTGCGACCCGGCGTCTTCGGCCAGTTCCCGCTGTACCGCGAGACGGCGACCCCGTTTGTCACTCCGCTCCGGTGCCGGCAGTACCGGGCGTAGGGTCAAACGACTCAGTTCGGATGGGTGAGAAGGCGAGGTCGCGCCAGACCGCCGCTGAGACAGTACCGACTGTCCCGCCGCCCAGATCGTCCGAGGAGATCACGATGTTCGTTCCTGAGCCCTTCATCCGTTTTGAGTCACGGTCAGTCACTCCCGTCTCCGTCCCTGCTGGACTTCACTCCCTGGCGGCCGTGTTCGCGGTCGCGCTGGTGTTGTTCGTGGTCATGCTCGCCGCGACGCCCGGCATTACCCGCGTCTGCCCCGCGCCACGCGTCGGCACGCCGGTGCACCTCGCGCGGTAGGCGGAGAGCCTCTAGTGAATCGAGCGTGCCGCGCGACGGCGAGCGCGCTCGATCCACGGTCGAGCTCGCAGCCGCTCGAACGTCGCGATTGCGTCGGCGCGGAGGGAGTCGTCGTCGATGTTTACGTCGCACGCGAGTTCCGCGAGCTCGAGGGCGAGCACAGCGGCGTCGAACACAACTCCGGCCTCGCTCATGATCCGGCGGGCCGCGCGCCAGTGTTCGGCGGCAGCGGCGGCGTCGCCGGCGCGAGCAGCCAGATGTGCAGCGAGCCGCCGAGCCTGGCCGGTCACATACGGCGAGGTGTTTGGCGCCACCGACCCCTCGAGCGCGTCGAGCGCGACGGTGAGCGATCCGTCGTCATCGCTTTTCACCAGGAGATCGACTGCGAACGGAAGCCACGCCGGCCACTCGGCGTAGTCACCGGACCCAGCGTCCACGATCGCCGCCAGCGCCCGAACCGGCGCATGGTCGCGTTGCGCGAGTGCGACCGCGAAAACGCTGCGGTAATCGCTCTCGAATGCGGCGCCGGACTGGGCCTGGCCCCGCTGGAACTCGTCGATCATCGAACCCATCGCGTCGAATTCACCCCGGGCGAGCGTCACCAGCACGGGCGGACCGATCGCCATCCCCGCGTTGGCCGGAGTCGCCTCAAGGGCCACCCGGTCGATGGTCTCGAGAGCCTCGTCCCAATCCCCGAGGCAAAACAAGATCCGCGCGAGGTGGAGCGTTGCGCCCTCGCGGCCTGCGCTGCTGGCAAACCGCTCGGCGGCGTCGATCGCCGTCCGCGCGGCGTCGGCGGCCTCCGCGAACCGGCCGAGCGCTGACAGCGAGATGGCTACATTCGCGAGCGTGAACGGCACCTCGGCCGGCGCATGAACTTCGCGTACCCGCAGCGCGGCCCGGAACAGCTCGAGCGCGTCCGCCGGGCGACCCAGCTCGACGAATGCCGAGGCACGCGAGTTGAGTGCGACCGCTAGCGGCACCGGCGCACCGGCGATCTCGGCCGCGTCAGCGGCTTCGCCGGCGATCAATTCGGCGGCGTGTGCATTGCCGTCGGAGTAAAGCGCTCCGGCGAGCGCGGCCGCAGCGGCGGCGAACTCCGCGTCATCGGTTCCGCGGAGAGCCTCGTACACGGCGCGGAGCGGCTCGATCAGCTCCGCGGCAGGACGCGTCCAGCGGTACGCGTACAGTTCGCGCGCCCGCAACGCGAGTGCCTCGCGAGCGCGGCCGTCGGCCTCGTACAGTGCTCGGGCCGTCGCGTAGTGGCTGGCCGCCAAGGTTCGGTCGCCGTAGTGCTCGGCCCAGCCGGCACCCTCGACAAGGTGTGCCGCCCTGCGCCCTTCGTCGGGCTCGATCTCCGCGGCCCGCTCGAACAGAGCCACCGCCTCGCGCAGCGCACCAACGCCCGCTGCACGCCGCGCCGCCTCGATCACGGTGGTGAGCGCCCGCCGGCGGATGAACTGAGCATCGTGGGCGCTCGGGTCGGTTTCGGCGGCGGCCAAGAGATGACCGGCGTACATGCCCGCAACGTCGGGATCGGGTTCTCCCCGCGCGAGCCAGTCGGCGGCGGCGAGGTGCCGCGCCTTCCGCGTCGACTTCGACATCGTCGCCAGAGCCACACGCTGGGTCTGGCGATGTGAGAACTGATACTGCCCGCGCTCCGGTGACAGCGGATCGGTCGATACCGCCAGGAACTGCTTCGCGACCAAGCGGTCGAGTAGCGCGCGCACGTCGCTATCGGAAGCCCCGGCGACGGCCGCCACACTCGCCACGTTGAATGGCTGCCCGAGCACCGCCGCGTCGAACAGTACGTGGCGCTCATCGGCATCCAGCGTGTCGAGGCGCCCGGCGATCAGCGCGTGGATGCTCGGCGGGATCGCCAGCTCGTCGACGTCTCCGACGAGACGATAGGCATCCGCGTCACGCTCGGCCACCATCACTCCCCGGTCGGCGAGCATGCGCAGTGACTCCACCGCGAACAGCGGCACGCCGCCGGCATGTTCGCGCACGACGGCGAGCAACTCCGCGGGAGCGTTACTCACCGCCTCGGCGACCAGCGTCTCGATCTCCGTAGGCGTTAGCGGCGCGAGGTCGACGCGCCGCTCGTGGATGCTGAGCGCGTCGAGCCGCTCGTCAGGACGGCTGAGCACCAGGATCAGGATCGGACACGCCGACGCCCACTCGACCAGGTGAGCGATGAAGTCGAACAAACCCTGGTCGGCCCAATGGAGGTCCTCGAACAGGAGCAGCACCGGGTGACGGTCGGCGAGACGCTCGAACAGCAGTCGCCAGGACGAGAACAGCTCACCCCGGTCGATCAGCGCGCTGCCGTCGTCGAGTCCGAGCAGGCGGCGCAGGGCGCGGCCGACGCGCGCGTGCCCCTCGGCATCGCGGGCGAACACGTCGTCGAGGAGCGCATCGAGTTTCGTCCGTTCGTTGTCACGAGAGTCCTCGAGCGTGATCCGTGCCCGCATCCGGACCATGTCACCCAACGCCCTGAAGCCGACCCCTTGGCCAAAGCTCGAGGCTTGCCCTCGGTGCCAGAGCACGGTCGCGGCGAGACCGTCGACATACTTCTCGAGCTCCCAGGCGAGCCGTGACTTGCCAAGCCCGGCCTCTCCGACGACTGACACGAGTGTCAATCCCGCTCCCGGCTCAAGCGCGTGGTCAAGCGCTCCCCGTAGGACGTCGAGCTCGGCGGTCCTGCCGACAAGCGGCAATTCGAGCAGCGCGCGTCCCGCACCCCCCACGGTGGCGACGATCCGCATCGGGCGCCACGCCTGGAGCGGGATCGATTTGCCCTTGACCAGATGGGTGCCGGCGTCCTGATAGACGATCGCGCGCTCGGTCGCCAGTCGGGTAACGTCGTCGACGAGCACCGTCCCCGGGTCCGCGATCGACTGCAGCCGCGAGGCGGTATTGACGGTGTGTCCCTGGACCAATCCTTCCTCGACCGCGGCAATGTCGACTGCCGCCTCGCCGGTGAGCACCCCGACCCGCAGCCGCAGCTCAAGGCCAAGTCGGTCCCCGAGGTTGGTGACGGCCGCCACCAGATCGAGCGCGGCTCGCACCGCCCGCTCGGCATCGTCCTCCCGCGCCGACGGAGCACCCCACACGGCCATCACACCGTCGCCTTCGTACTTGCGGATCGTGCCGCCGTAAGCGGTGGTGATCCTCCGCGCAGCCGCGTAATACGTGGCCACCAACTGGCGTACGTCCTCGGCGTCGTGGGTCTCGCTGAAGGCCGTGAAGCCCGCCAGGTCCCCGAACAGCACCGAGACCAGCCGACGCTCGACGGCGGGTGGATCGAACACGCTTGCAGGGGTGGTTTCAGGCGCCGGCGGTCCGCTCGGGAGAGCATTGCCGATGTCTGGCGGCGCCGCCCGACCGGCGATCGGAGGGATCGCCGCGCCGCATTCCAAGCAGAATCGCTGCCCCGGCTGCCTGGTGAGCGCTCCGCACGCCGGACAGTGGAGTGCCTGCGGAGCCCCGCAGTGGCCGCAGAACTTCGCGCCGGATGGAACGTCAGCCGAACAGCTGTGGCACGTCGAGCTCAAACCTGGCAGCGGGCCGCGGTCGCGACGGGGGCGGCGCGGTGGTAGGGGCTCGCCGCGGCGTCTCTCGCAGGCGGTGCTCCGGGCCCACCTGGCGCCGGTGGCGCCGGACACGACCCGCCCCTGCCAGTCAACGTGGGCAACGCCGCTTCGTATTGTTGGATGACGGCCGACGAGCAAACCGACTGAGGGTTGCCGCCGGTGGCCTCGCACAACTCGGCGCTCATGACCTCCGCTTCACCGGCGATCGCCTGGGTGGAGACGTTGCTCGGGTCACTCAAGGCACCGGCGAGCTGTGCCCATGACTCGTGGGCGATGAGCTGTGGGGCGACCGTCGAGCTGTCCGTGATGAACCGGTTGGCGACATCGATGAACGGCGTCTCAAACGGAGGATCGAACGTGTGCAGCAGCGTCGATTCTGAGTGGGTGAGCGACTGGAGACGAGCGAGGCCCGGAGGCTTTGGCACGTTGCTCCACACCTCGACCGGAACGAATGAGATGTACGGGCTGCGGTAGGTCGAGCCGAAGAAGGTCAACGTTCTCACCTGCGGCGGCGTCGTGGCGACGCTCTGCATGAGGTGCAGGTTCGAGAACGTTCCGAATTGCGACAGCGCGACGATCATGCCCCAGCGTTGGACGCCGCAGAACGGACATGCCTCGGAGCCGGCGTAGAACACCTCCGGCTTGCCGGCAGAGGTGAGCGGTGTCAGTCCCTGCCTGATCATCGGCCCCCCCATGCCGAAGCGCGTCTGGCTGAGCGCCTGCTCGGCCGCCTCGGCGAGCGTGACAGACGAAACCCCGGTGACCTCGCGCGAGACGAGACCGGCCAGGGCGCCGTAAGCTGACTGCCACGCCTTACCGTACAAGTCGACCGCCGCTGACAGCTTGCCCGCGCCCGCCGTACGGTTGCCGACCGAGAGGGCATGCTTTGCGGCCGCCAGCAACGGGGCGGCACCGCCGTGCGCCTCCGCGATCGCACGTTGGGCAACGCCCCGGTCGGCCGCCAGAATCAGCCCGACCGCTGTCGTCCCGCCCGGGGCGGTCAGCCCCGCAAGGTCCTTGACGGCCGCGACGGACGCGGTGAACACGTTCCTCCCGTAAGGCGGCGCATCCACTTCACCAGAGTTGATCCAAAGCCCCGGCGCCGTGGCTCGCGCGAGCGCGGCGGCGGCGCTCGCCGGGCCCGTGCCGGTGCTTGCCTGTGGCGCGAGTGCGTGCGCCTGGCGCAGGGCCTGCCGCAACGCGTCTCTCGGCGCCGGCTCTGCGCCGGCAGCGGCGGCAGAGCCGAGCAACACCGCAAAGAATGCCACCACCGCGACCGCGACCACGACCGCATTTCGTGGGGCGGATATGGCCGCCTTCATCACGATTGTGGTGGCGGTGGCCGGTATTTGCCAAGGACGGCTGTGGCGGCGGCCTGCACACCTCGTGAATTGCAGACGGCACGGGGCCGGCCGTTGGTCGCGCTGCAGATCGCCGCCGTGAACAGGTTGGCAAGGCCGTCCACGTGTCGCGCGATGCGATCGTGCGGGTTCGCCAGGCTCGTCGCGATCTGGGGCCACGTCTTGTGCGC
>OBLV0100000217.1_pt1 | contig 18843 bp, 15 predicted proteins | sample 1520071 | NCBI WGS metagenome assembly OBLV01 (sample SAMEA3888446, study PRJEB22518) | metagenome | reverse complement strand
GCCATCGCCCGCGAGTTCGGTGGTCGCGGGCGATGGCCGGGTAACTGAAGTCCGTCATGTCCCGGAACACATACATGCTGATCTGGCGGGCGATCACCAGCGGCCGGCGGCGGCTCGTCCCGCACAGCTCGCCGATGGTGAAGCCGAAGGTGTTGGCCGTGGCCTCGAGGATGACCTTGGGGGTAATCTGGCGGGGCCGGTCGGCAGCGAGGATGTCGGCGAGCACCTTCTCGGCGGTCTCGATCGTGAGCGGCTCTTGGTAGAGGCCAGCGAAGGCCGACACCCGGATCAGGGCGCCTTCCAACTCGCGGATGTTGTCCTTCACGTGGGTGGCGATCAGATCGAGCACGTCGTCGGGCACCTGGTAACGCTCTCCCTCGGCCTTCTTGCGCAGGATGGCCAGGCGGGTTTCGAGGTCGGGACGTTGGATGTCGGTGATGAGGCCGCCGTCGAAGCGGCTCCGAAGTCGGTCCTCCAGGGTTGCCATGGAGCGAGGGGGGCGATCGGACGTCAACACGATCTGCTTATTGAGCTCGTGCAGCGAGTTGAAGGTGTGGAAGAACTCCTCCTGCAGCCCCTCCTTGTTCTCCAGGAACTGGATGTCGTCGACCAGCAACACGTCGCAGGCCCGGTAGCGCCGCTTGAAGCGCAGCCCGGTATTGCTGCGGATGCTGTCGACGAACTCGTTCATGAACGCCTCGGTCGAGACGTAGCGGACGTGGGAAGCGGGGAAGTTGGTCCGCACATAGTGCCCGATGGCGTGCAACAGGTGGGTCTTACCGAGGCCCGACTCGCCGTAGATGAACAGCGGGTTGTAGGCACTCGCCCGCGTCTCGGCCACCCCCCGGGCGGCGGCGTGGGCGAAGCGGTTGGACTCCCCGATCACGAAGGCGTCGAAGGTGTAGCGGGGGTTGAGGACGTTTTCGACCGGGCGGGGCGGGTCGGTAGCCGAAGTGATCGCGATGGCTGCTTCACCAGTGTCGCCATCGCTCACCGGCCCTCCGTTGTCGATCCTCGCCGCCTCGCCCCGGTGGGGGGGCCGGGTGGAGGGCACATGCCCGTTACTCTCCTGCGCTCGCTCGGGCGGCCGCACGACGAACACCAGGCTGAGGCTTCGGCCAGCCACGTCCTCGACCACCGTGGCGATCAGGGCCCGGTAGCTGCGCTCGAGCTTGTCCCGGGCCTGCGGGCTCGGCGTCGTCAGGACGAGACGATCATCCTCGATCTCGGCCGCGTCGAGCGTGTCGAAACAGGCCATCCACGTCGCGTCCGAGACGTGCTCGCGCAGCGCCATGGAGCACCTCTGCCACAATTCTCTCTGCCACAATTCTCCCGCCCCAGCGTCCCACACGAATCCCCTGCGCCTCCCCTTGTCTGAACAGTTATCCACAGGAACATTCACAGGATGTGGAAGAACCGGCCGCGGCAACATGAAGAGCCCTGACGGGCCTCCTCGCCCCCGGGGAAGGGAACCGGTCTCCTGCGCCGGGATTTCGAGTCCCGAGGCGGTTGGAAGAACCTAGCACTCCCGGTGGTCGCCGCGAGCCGCCAATGTGGCGGATCAGCGCCGGTCCCGAAGGTGCATCAAGTAGGCCAAAGCCAGAACCGCGACGATGGCCAACAAGGTGATAACCGCCAACGTGGCGACAACCGGACCGGCCGAAAGATCGTGGGGCGACAGTGTGACCTGGGCTCCATTGCTAACGGCAATCACGGCTTATCGCTGGTCCAGTGGGCGGTTCGGGTACAACACTGGCCAGGATAGGCGCGCCGGACGCTGGGCGAAAGGGCTTGGGGAAAATGGGAGCGCTCGGTCCACCGGTTATCTGTGCCTTTTCACGCACTTCGCGCAATTAACGGCAGTTGTCAGTGTGCGGTCGTCATTTTCGTGACCGCCACCCTGCCGCGCCGGCTGGTGGCCGAGGCCCGGCGCCAGTTCGAGGTGCGGCCAGGCCTCACTACCGAGCGTCGTTGCCGACGTCGTGGTCGGGCCGCGACCGCGCCCTGGCCGAAGACTCGTCAGGTGGTCGGTCGCCTGGTCCGGCCGGCGGACACTGGGCTACCTAAGGCGTCCGCCTAAGGCGCCCCGCCAATTCTGCCGGTCGAAATACGCATTCCTAGCGATGCGTCGGACCTCCTTAGGCGCCCATCCTGGTGCTATCGCCGAAAGGCGGCTATCGCCCGAAGGCGGCAAAGGAGAATCCCAAATGTGGACGCAGCTGCAACCATTCATGGAAGCGGAGCAGGCCTATCGCCGTGAGCGGATCGTCTCCATGGTGTCGCGCCGACGCGGCTACCACGTCGGGCGCCATGCCCGGCAGTTGGTCGTCGGGCCCAGCCGCCACCATGGCGAGCGCCTCTGGGGCCGCGGTCGGAGGCCGGTGACGGGAGTCACCCACGCCGCATGATTCGTGGGGTTTCGACCCGACGATTGCGATAATGGAGGGCGTGGCCGCCGCAACCGCCTCGACGCCGACCATCGGGCGGGCGTGGGAGAGCCGCCGCCTCGCCGATCTGGTGGGCTTGGGAGGCGGGCCACCGGGGAACGTGCTGGTCGGCGGCGATGCCGGGGTCGGCAAGAGCCGCCTGATCGCCGAGCTCGGTACTGCGGTGCAAAAGGCGGGTTGGCGGGTGCTGATCGGGCATTGCCTCGACTTCGGTGACAGCGCCCTGCCGTACCTGCCCTTCAGCGAGGCCTTCGGGCGCCTGGCGGCCGACGAGGCGGTTACGGCCCGGTCCCTGGTCGAGACCAGGCCCGCCATCAGCCGGCTCCTGCCGGCGCACCGGCTGATGGCCGACGCCACCGCTCCCGCCGAGGCCACCGGGCGCGAGGCGCTGTTGAACGCCGTGCATGGCGCGCTGGCCGAACTGGGACGCCAGGCGCCGCTTTTGCTCGTCGTCGAGGACGTCCACTGGGCCGACCAGTCGACGCGGGAACTGCTGACGTTCCTCTTCACCCGCCAGTTCGACGCCCCGGTTGCGGTGGTCGCGTCCTACCGAGCCGACGACCTGCACCGCCGCCACCCGCTGCGGGCAGCGCTGGGCGAGTGGAGCCGGCTTCCGAGCGTCACCCGCCTCGACGTTGGGCCCCTCAACGAAGCGGACATGCGGCTGTTGGTCCGCGCCTTACATCCCGACCCGCTGCCCGAGCACGAGGTACGCCACATCGTGGGGCGGGCCGAGGGCAACCCCTTTTTCATCGAGGAGCTGGTAGCGGCGGCGGGCCATGGTGGCCACCCCCTGCCCACCGAGTTGGCCGACCTGCTGCTGGTGCGGCTCGACCAGCTCGACGACGACAGCCGCCAGGCTGTTCGCGCCGTGTCGGTGCTCGGCCGCCGCGCACCCCACGACCTCCTGGCCAAGGGTCTGGGTTTCGATCCCTCGGTGCTCGACCGGGCGCTGCGGGCGGCCGTGGACGCCAACGTGCTGGTCGCGGCCGGCTCTGACGGCTACGCCTTTCGTCACGCCCTGCTGGCCGAGACCGTGTACCAGGACCTGCTACCAGGCGAGCGGGTTCGATTACACGCCGCGTTCGCCAAGGTGTTGGCGTCGCGCCAGGCCGAGGGCACCGCCGCCGAGCTGGCCCGTCACGCCCGCGAGGCCCATGACCTGGTGACCGCCACCAAGGCCAGCATCCAGGCCGGCGACGAGGCGATGGCGGTCGGCGGTCCCGATGAGGCGGCGCGCCACTACAGCACGGCGCTCGACCTGCTGGCCGACGCCGGCGTAGCCCAAGCGGTCGAAACCGATACCGGCGGGATCGACGTCGTCGGCCTCGCCATGCGGGCCAGCACCGCGGCCATGGCGGCGGGACATCCGTTCCGCGCTATCGCCCTGGCCCAGGACCAGTTGAAGGTCCTGCCGGTCGGCGCCCCGGCTCGGGACCGGGCCAGGCTGCTCTATGCCGTGGCCAGCGCCGCCTTGCTGGCCGACACCAAGCTCGACGTCCTGGCGCTGACGACCGAGGCCATGCACCTCGTGGCGGCGGAACCCCCGGGTTGGCTGCGGGCCGAGATCCTAGCCGTGCACGCCCACGCGTGGGTGCGCGACAACTTGGACGGCACCCGCAACGACGACGCCGTCCGGTGGGCCAGCGAGGCCCTGGCCATGGCCCGCGAACTCGACCTGCCGGACGTGGCGGCCGACGCCGCCACCACCTTGGCCCGGTTGGACGAGCACGCCGGCAACCCGGAGGCGTCGGAGAATGCCCTCATCGAGGCGGTGGCGGTGGCCCGATCCGGTGGCGAGGCGACGGCCGAGCTGCGGGGCCTGGCCAACCTCGCCGCCCTTTACTATTCGCAGGGCCGGCTGGCCGAGGCCCTGGACCTCCATCGACAGACGTGGGAGCGGTCACGGAAGGTCCGTCTCGCGTGGGGCCCCTACGGCTTGGACGCCCGGGCCCGGGTCGGCATCGTGGCCCATGTCATGGGCGATTGGCAGCTGGCGGCCGACACCGTGGACTTCAGCGGGGAGTCACCGCCCGAGATGGCCGAGGCCATGCTGAGCGCCATTGCCTTGGAGGTGGCGGCCGGGCGGGGCGATATCGACGCTCTCGGCCTGCTGCCTTGGTTGCGTCCGTGGTGGCACCGCGACGGGCTGATCGCGATCACGAGCGGGGCCGGAGCGATCGAGTTGTTGGGCCAGCGGGGCGATCTGGACGGCGCCCGGACCCTCCACGACGATGTCGTCACCACCGTCGCCGAGCTTTGGCAGCGTCGGGACTTTCAGGGCCGCATCCGCCTCGGCGCCCTTCTGCTCGGCCAATACGGCTCCGGCGCCGTCGGGGCCAGCCGGGCCGAGCGGGCGGAGCTTTGCCGTCGGGGCGACGAGCTGGCCGCTTCGGCGGTCGCAGTGGCCGCCCACTGGCTTGCCCGGGGCCACCGCCACGGCCCCGAAGGCCAGGCCTGGCTGGCTCGGGTCCGGGCCGAACACGACCGGCTGCACTGGATATCGGGGATCGACCCGTCGCCCGTAGCGGAGTTGGTCGGCGCCTGGCGCGAGGCGGTCGAGGCCTTCGAGCGATTCGGCCACCTCTACGAGGCAGCCCGTTCCCGGGCCCGGCTGGCCGCGGTGTGCCACGCCGCCGGTCGCAGCGCCGAGGCGACGGAGGCGATATCGTGCGCCCGCGCCGTGGCCGAGCGCCTCGGGGCGGTTCCGTTGCTGAACGAGCTTCGGAGCATCAATAGCGGGGAAAAGGTGGCCGCGGTTTCGGCTCAGGCCCCGTTGTCGCGTCTCGACGAACCCTTGACGGCGCGAGAGGTCGAGGTCCTGGCTCTCGTCGCCGAGGGTCGCAGCAACCGCGAGATTGCCCAGCAGCTGTTTATCAGCGCAAAGACGGTGAGCGTTCACGTGTCCAACATCCTGGCCAAGCTGGGCGCGGGCGGGCGCACGGAAGCGGCGGCCGTGGCCCGCCGGCGGGGCTTGGTGGCGAGTTAGCCGGACCTCTAGGCCGGCAGCACCGCCTTGAGCACCTTGAGCGAGGGTGCTCGCCCCCGCTCGATGTGGCTGTAGGAGATGGCGGCGGAGAAATCGGCATCGCCGGAGTAGATGGCCTCGCACAGTTCGTGGTGCTCCTGGCAGGTGATCACCGGGTCCCAGTCCGACGTCATGCGGAAGATCCACCGGTCCCGGCCCGACACCGATCGCATCATGGTCGAGAGCAGCGAATTGTCGGCCAGGCGGACGATCTCCTCGTGTAGTTCGGCATTGGATTGGACGATGCGGTCCACGTCCCGGCTGGCGATGGCCGATTCACCAAGGGCCATGGCCTGGCGAAGTCCTTCGGTCGAGGCCCCGCCGGCAACCCGGCGCGCCGCGAGGCGGGTGGCGTAGACCTCGACGCCCAGTCGAACGTCAAAGAGCTCCTCGACGTCGCGCAGCGTCAGTTGGGTAACGATGGCGCCGCGGCGGATGACGGTCTGGATGAACCCGTCGGCTTCCAGCTGGGGCAGGGCCTCACGCAGCGGTATACGTGACACGTTGAGCTCTTCGGCCAGCTCGCGTTCGCGCAGGCGCGTGCCCGGCGGGAGGGCGCCGGAGATGATCCGGGCCCGCAAGGTGTCGTAGATCATCGCCGACAGTGACCGGTCACTCGGCTCCGAGGGATCGGCGCGCTCGATAGGGACACTCATCGCCGCCATCATCCCACCGGTAGGTGGGCCGCCAGCTCGGACGCGATCTCGCAGCACTGGGCGTCACCGCCGGGCGGTCCGACCACCTGGACCGACACCGTTCGCCCGCCCGTCGTGCGGGCGGTCGGGACGGCCAGCGCGGGCAAGCCGGTGAGCGAGATGGCACGGCACTGGGCCATGAGGTCCGGCCCCGCGATCCAGCGCCCGTCGAGGGTCACACCTCCATCGTGGGCCACGGCGGAGACCGGTGCGACCGGTACGAGCAGGGCGTCGACCGAGGAGAAGATGGCGCGGATGCGGGCCACGATGGCCCGGGACTGCGCCCAGGTGCGCCGCACCTCCGGGCTGGCCCACCCCCGACCAGGCGGACCGGCCAGCGCCTTCAGCGTTGCCGGGCAGAGCAGGTCGGCATCGGGACCGACCAGCTGGCGGAGGTCGTCGAGCACGTCGAGGTCGTCGCGCAGGGCGTTGTAGACGGGATAGGCGTCCGACAAGATGCCCTCGGCGGTGACGATCTCGTAGCCGGCGACGGTGGCGGCGGCCCGGGCCCGATCGAACGCCTCCAGCGACTCGTCGCTGACCGGGCCGGCCTCCTGGCCCGTCGTAACGGCGATTCGCCGGTGACGTCCCGCCGGTGGGGTCGGGGCGGCCAGCCCGAACCAGTCGTCGCCATCGGGGCCGGCCACCACCCCGACGACCCGGGCGACCAGCTCGGCCGAGGGGGCGAAGATGCCGACGGCCTCGACCCGGCTCAACAGGCCGCGCGGTGCTGGCGGGCCGATCACCGGCGCCGAGCGCGTGCCGCCACCCCCCGGCATCCGACCGGTTCGGGGTACCAATCCGGCGCTGGTTCGCAAGCCGTAGACCCCGACGCACTGGGCCGGCCATCGCACCGAACCGCCGTAGTCGCCGCCGATCGAGAAGTCGACGATACCCGTGGCGACGGCCACGGCGTCACCACCACTGGAACCGCCCGGTGAGACGGCGGTATCGAAGGGGTGGAGGACCCGACCACCGATGCGGGTCTCGGTGTGGATGCCGTTGCCGAACTCGGCGCAATTGCCCTTGCCGAACAAGGTGGCACCGGCGGCGCGCAGCCGGCTGACGACCACGGCGTCGGAGTCGGGCACGTGATCTTGTAAGATGAGTGATCCCCCGGTTGAAGCCAGCCCGGCGGTGGCATAGGTGTCCTTGATCGTGAACGTCAACCCGGCGAGGGGCCCGTCCACCGGGTTGAGGTCAGCGTCGTCGGTGGTGGCCAGGAGCGCGTTGGTCCAGCGGTATTCGTCCCAGCGCTGCCGCGCCTGGGCCAGACGGTTCGGGGTCACGTGATCTCGTCGTCGCCGCTCAGTTGGCGAGCGGAAGATCGTGTTTGACACAGACTGCCCGGAGATGAGCGGCGCCCTTCTTTATCAGCGCAATTGCCGCGTCGAAATCGTAGGGTCTCATGGCATAGGTGAGGCGATCCGGGATCTCACCGGATTCAAGCCGCCCTCCGTAGTCGTACACCAGCTGCATAAACGCGGCGTATTCCTCCACGGTGAGGTCGGGATGGCCCGCTAGGAATGCCGGTTCGAATACCTCGATAAAGATGACCGACGCCGGTCGGAGCTGGTCCTCCTTGGCCTGGGGGTTCTCGATGGTGAGGTTGAGGGCTGGGTTGGCGTCGGCCAGGATCGGCAAGATCTGGTCGAAGTCGATCACGCCGTCGCCGCAGGGACGGTGCTGGTAGTCCAAACCTCCGTCGCCGAAGGCGAGCAGCCCGTCCTTGAGATGGGTTTGGCGCACGTACGGGGCGACCCGCCGGGCCGCCCAGACCGGATGCTCGACGCGCTGCAGGACGTTGCTGGTGTCGAACACGATGCCCATGACATCAGGGCCGACCGCCTCGATGATGCGAATCAGTTCGAACGAGGTCACCTCCTCGTGGGTCTCGAGGTTCATGTGGATGCCCAGGTCACGGGCGATGGGCGCCAACCGGTTGAGGAACTTGGCGCTGGCCGCGAGTTGATCAACCCAGTCGACGTCGGTGCGGAATCGGTCATAGGCCAGCCGCCCTCGGTACATCCACTGGTAGCTGGCCAGCGCGATCCATAGCTCGCGACAGTCGATCGAGGCGCACGCTTCCATCATCCGCCGGAAGCCCAGCACGATGTCGCCGTCGCCGATGGCCCGCAGTTCCGGCACCTCCGGATTGGCGTAGGGATTGACCTTGCCCAGGCCGGCCTCCATGTACATGCCGAGCTCGTCGGCGCGCTGGCGGATGGCGCGCAGCTCGCCGGGGTCGAGCGTCGGGCTCAGGTCCAAGACGGTGCGGAAGAACAGCCCGGACATACCGAGCTCCTGGCCGTGCTCGAGACTGCCGATCGGCCCACGCTTCGCCGCCTCGGGGATTTTCGACCCGTCTACGCCAATACGCACATCGACTCCTTGGGGATTCGGTAACGGTGCAACTTATGAAGGGGCGCTCAGGGAGCGCAGGCGTTGTTGGGCCCGGGCCCGTGCCCGGGCGGGATCGGCTATCGGTACCGCCGCCAGCAACTCGCGGGTGTAGCGGTCGCATGGGTTACCGAATACCTCGACGATGGCACCGGATTCGACGACTCGGCCCGCCTGCAGGATGGCAACGCGGGAACAGATCTGCCGGACCACGGCCAGGTCGTGGGCGACGAAGAGCACGGTGAGCCCCAGGCGGTCGCGCATGTCCTGGAGCAGATTGAGGATCTGGGCCTGCACGGATACATCGAGGGCCGAGACGGCCTCGTCGCAGATCAGCAGCTTCGGTTCCACCGCCAGGGCGCGGGCGATGGCGATGCGCTGTCGCTGGCCGCCCGAGAACGATCGGGGGTAGCGGTCCACGTCGCGCTGGTCCAGCCCGACCACGCCCATCAGTTCGAGGGCGCGTTCGCGCACGTCCTTGGTCGTCGAGCGGAGCCGGTGGACCTTGAGGCCCTCCCCGATGAGTTGGCCCGCGGTCATCCGTGGATTCAAACTGCCCGTCGGATCCTGGAACACCACTTGGATCTCTCGCCGCAGCCGCCGCCGGTCGAATTTGCTGGCTTGGTCGAGCCGGATTCCGCCGTAGGTGATGAGCCCATCGTCGGGCTTCTCGAGGGCGAGGATGCAGCGGATCGTGGTCGATTTCCCCGACCCGGATTCTCCCACCAGCCCGGTGATTTCCCCGACTCGCGCCTGCAGGTCCACGCCGGCGAGCGCGCACACCGGCGCCCGTCCGAAGGAGTGATAGGTCTTGTGGACGCCGCGCAACTCGAGCAGGACCTGCGGGTCAGGTTGCTCGGGTGTCGTCACGGCCGCGCCTCGGGGTCGCGGAACAGGTGGCACGCCACCATTCCGCCGTTCGGGGTCGGGAAGAACTCGGGCGACTCGGTATCGCAGCCAGGCAACCGTTGCGGGCAACGAGGATGGAACGCGCAGCCGCTCGGTCGATCGGAAGGGTGGGGCGCCGATCCCTCGATACCTACCAGCCGGGCCGGGGTGTGCTCGATCCGAGGCAGCGCCTGCAGCAGCCCTCGGGTGTAGGGATGGGCCGGTTCGGCGAAGACGGCATCGACGGCGTCGCTGTGCACGACCCGCCCGGCGTACATCACCACGACCCGATCGGCGAAACCGGCAACGGTGGCCAGGTCGTGGGTGATGAACAGCACGCTCAGATGCCGTTCCCGGGCCACCTGGTCGAGCACCGTGAGCACCTGCTCCTGGGCCCGGACGTCAAGTGCGGTGGTTGGTTCGTCCGCCAGCAGGATCGAGGGGTCGCCGGCCAGTGCCATTGCGAGCACGACGCGCTGGCGCATCCCACCGGAGAACTCGTGTGGGTAGGCCCGCATGCGCCGCGCCGCGTCGGGCACGCCGAGTTCGGACAGCATGGCCTGCGCTCGCGCGTCGGCGCCACGCCTGGTATTGCCGGCGCGCCGGAGCGGCTCGGCCACCTGGGCGCCGACGGTCATGAGCGGGTCCAGGGCGCCCATCGGGTTCTGGAACACCATCGCGATCTGGCGGCCACGGATCCTCGACATGTCCCGCTCGGATAGCGAGGTGATGTCCTGGCCGCGCAGCAGGACCTGCCCGGTGATCGTCAGGTCGGCATCGAGGCGGAGGATGGCCCGAGCCGTCGCGGACTTTCCTGATCCGGACTCGCCGACCATGGCGACCCGCTCGCCCGGGAACAGTTCCAAGTCGACCCGGTCGACGATGCGGACCGGCCCGGCGCCGTAGCCCGGGGCGGTGACCGAGAGGTCGCGCAGTGCCAGCAGCGGCCGGGGTTGGTCGACGCTCTGAGCCTGGTCGACCGTTCGCGGTTCGGGCTCATCGCAAGGCTGCATCGGGGGTTTCTCCTCGACGGCGGTTGGGGATCTCATCGCCGCCCGCTATCGCTCAAACGCGACTGCACGACGTCACCGAGCAACGCGAACGCCATGGTAGCGATGGCGATGGCCACCCCCGGCCAGACCGTTGCCCACCATGCCGTGGCGATGTAACCCTGGCCCTCGGCGACCATGGCGCCCCACTCAGGACTGGGCGGCTGGGGCCCGACCCCGATGAACGACAGCGAACTGATGATCAGGATCGTGCTACCGATATCAGCCGCCCACTTCACGATCAGCACGTCCAACGAGTTGGGCAGGATGTGGCGACGCAGCAGGTCCACTTTGGAGACGCCGAGTACTCGGGCCCCCTCGACGTAGGGCATCGTTTGGGTCTCGCCGATCGTCGAACGCAGCAGTCGGGCCGTGACCGGCCAGCCGGTGACGCTGAGGGCAATGATCGCCGAGCGCAGCCCGGGCCCGAGCGCAGCCGCGAAACCCAGGGCGAAGATCATGGTCGGGATGGACATGGCGGCGTCGGTCACCCGCATCAGTGCCTCGTCGACGAACCGCCCCCCGACCGAAGCCACGCCGGCGATCACGATCCCGATCATGGAGAACGCGACCACGATCAGGATCGACGACAGGACGGACTGCTGGGCGCCGGCCACGACCCGCCAGAACACGTCTCGGCCCTGGTCGTCGGTGCCGAACCAGTGGTGGAGGCTCGGCGCCTGCAGCGCGGCGCGAATGTTCGAGGTAGTGATCGAGCTGGGCGCGACCAAGGGGCCGAAGATCGCCACCACCACGATGACAAAGACGGTGGCAATAACCAGGCGGTTGAACAGTGAGTAGCCGGCCAACCGCTCACGCAGCACGCGGAGCCGGGTTGGCGGGCGGAGGGTGATGGTGGCCATGTCAGCCGGCCATCTGTCCGGCTCGCAGCCGCGGATCGCGGGCCAGCTGGATGAGATCGACGGCGAAGCTGCTGGCCACGACGAGGACGCCGATCGCCAGGACACCGCCGACGACGGCGAAGGTGTCGGAGTTGGCGACGGCGTTGGTCAGGTAGGCGCCGATGCCGTTGAGCCCGAAGACGGACTCGACGAGCACGGCGGCGCCGATCATCATCCCGAAGGTCGCCCCGATCACGGTGACCGCCGAGCCGGCGGCGTTGGGTAGGAGGTGGCGGACGACGAGCGTCGATTGGGCCACGCCCTTGGCCCGGGCGGCGTCGATGTATTCCCGTCCGAGGACCGAGATCATGTCGGTGCGAAGGGTCCGGAAGAGTTGCCCGGTGAAGGGCAGCGCCAGGATCGTTCCCGGCAGGATCAGGTGGTAGAGAGCGTCGATGAAGGCGTTCGGGCTGCCTGCGAGCACGGCGTCGACCAGGGTGAGGCCGGTGACGCGGTGGATGGCGATGTGAGGCGCCAGCGCGCCCGAGATCGGGAACCATTTGAGCTGGGACGAGACCAGGTACTGGAGCACGAGCGCCAGCCAGAAGGTCGGCAATCCCGCAGTCAGGACGACGCCGGCTCGCAGCAGCGGATCCGATCCCCGATTGCTGCGCAGGGCCGAGACGATCGCGGTCGGCACGGCGATGAGGATCATGATCAGCATGGCCACGATCACCAGTTGGATCGTCTCGGGCAAGGACTGGGCGATGCCTCTGGCGATCGAGTTGTGCGAGGTGATCGATGTCCCGAGGTCGCCGTGAGCCAGACGACCGAGGAACTCGAGGTATTGAAGCGGCACCGCCCGGTTGAGCCCGAGGTGGACGCGCATGGCGGCGACCTGGGCCGGCGTGGCGGCGACCCCCGCCGCCACGTGGGCCTCGTCCCCCGGTATGACCTTGACCATCGCAAAGATGATCAAGGTCAAGACCACAAGCGTGACGGCGGAGGTGAAAAGTCGCTGGGCGATATACCCCAGAATCCGTTTCACCGGCTGCGAACCTCAGCCAATCCTCAAGGTGGACAGGGTGATCGGGTTGGCGTTGGGGTTGGCGACGACCCCGGTGATGTCGGCCCGGTAACTGACCGGCTGCTGGTAGGTGTACATGTTCACCGCGACCGCCTGGTTGTAGATGATCGTCTGCGCCTGCTCCTCGAGGTTGCACCGGGTCGTTTGGTCCGACGTCACCTTGGCGGTGTTGAGCAACATGTCGACCTGAGGGTCGCTGAAGCCGGAATAATTGGTCCCGACCGACGCCGAGTTGTAGACGTAGTTCAGGTAGATCCCGGTGTCGGGAAAACGTGGCACGTCGCCGAGCAGCATGACCTGCGGGATGTTGGCGGTATTACTCAGGCTGGCCAGATAGTCCGAGAAGGTGATCGGCACCAGGCTGAGCGTTACGCCGATCTGCTTTAGGTTCGACTGGAACAGCGTCGCCTCCTGGGTGAACTCGGCCAGGGCCGGCTGGTAGCGCATGGTCAGGTGGAGGTTGGAAACGCCGGCCTGGGCGAGCAGCGCCTTGGCTTCGGTGAGGTTCTGGGAGTAACCGGCCAGCGTGGGTTCGCACGACAGTGTCGGAGGGAGGGGTCCGTCGATGAGGCTGCCCTTGTTGTCCCAGACCTCGGCCAGCCCGCCCTTGTAGTCGTACGCGTCCTGCAAGGCCCGCCGCACCAGCACATTGGCGGTCGGGCCGGTATTGGTGTTGAAGAACATGTACTCGGTCAGTCCCGAGTTTATCCAGGCGGTACGGAGATCGCCCGAGTTTCCGATCCCGGCGGCGTCCGACGACGACAGTTTCAAGGCCACGTCGGCGGTTCCGGCACGCAGGTCAGCAGCCTCGGTGGCGCTCTGGTCGACCTCGAGAATCCGGATGCTGGTGGGCCTGGTCGGGTCGAAGTTCCAATACTTGGCGTAGCGATCAACCGTGATATCGCTCAGCGAGTTTTCGGTTCCGACCGTGAACGGGCCACTACCGGCGTCGTGCGACTGCAGCCAACCCTGGCCCAGATCACTGCCGGCGTGGGCCTCGACGAGCTTGGAGTTCAAGATATAGACCTTGCTGAGCATGCCTACGAAGAAGGCGTCGGCCGACTTGAGGTTGATCGTCAAGGTGGACGGGCTGTGCACCGTGGTCGAGGCGTAGTCGGAGAGGTACGCGGCCACGCCGGCGCCGACCGCGAGGTCGCGGTCCAGGGTGTACTTGATGTCGGTCGAGGTCACGGGTGTGCCGTCGTGGAACGTCGTGCCCGCCCGAAGGGTGACGTCGACCGAGGTGGCGTCGGGTGCGAGCGTGAAGGTGCTGGCGAGGACACCGACGAGAACGTCGTTGGAGTTGTAGGTCACGAGCGGGTCGTAGAGGAGGTCGGCGACGGTGTCGGTCTCGGCCTGCTCGGACTGGATCGGATCGATGGTGGCGATCGAGTTGGCGTGGACAACGGTGATATTGGTGTTCTTGGTCCCCGAGCTGGTCGACGGGCTCGTTGCCGACGAGCACGCCGTGGCCGCGAGGGTGACCGCCAGGGCGGCCGAGATCAAACCGAGCGCCCGGTGACGCGAGCGGGTAGGAAGCTTCATGTCGGGTCCTTTGCTTGTGTGCCCCTGGGGAGACTCGGTCGGCGGTTCCCCGTTTGGTATACCAAGACTAGATGCGGGACTGTGACGCTCTCGTTTCCGGTTTGTAAACGGCGTGCTAAGGAAGGCTAGTTCGGATCTGACCAGCCGTCCATGGGTGGTTGCTCGGAGGTCCTGGTATGCCAGGACCCTTTTGGGTCGTGGTAGATTTGGTCTACAACCTTATGAGGCTGGGAGTCGCGGCTGTGGCCCAAGATGAAACCGAACTCATGCGCGAGGCGCTGCTTATGGCCTTCGAGGCGCGAGCGGCCGGCGACCACCCCTACGGCGCCGTCATCGTTACCCCCGCCGGCACGGTCATCGATCGCAATCGGGTCGTCTCGACCAGTGACCCGACCGCACACAGCGAGGTCACGGCCATCCGCCAGGCGGCGTCGCAATGGGGCCTCGAAAGCCTGCGGGGCTCGCTCATGGTCACCAGTTTCGAACCGTGCCCGATGTGCTTGGGGGCGATCCTCGAGGCAGGGGTGGGAAAACTGGTGATCGGTCTTCGGCGGACCGTGGGCAGCGGTCCCCTTGGTGACTACACGGTTGAGGGACTGTTGCTCATGCTTGGCCGCTCAGGCGACCTCACCGTGGCCCAAGGCCCGCTGGCCGAGCAGGTCGCGGGGTTTTACGAATCCATCGGATAGACCCTTCCGTCCGTGGCTTACGCATTTGGTGGTCGCGTGGCTTGAGTGGACACGTCGCGCAGCTCCGGTCAAACCCTCCCCGACGTCGTCGTCCAGTAGTCGCCATCATTGCTCCAGAACGGTGACCCAAGGTCCGTGGTGGACGAGAAGCTGCCGCACCGGTAGCGGCCTCCCCATTTGGTCGTCCAAGGTGACAGGGATCGCCACGACTGCCTCGTAGCGTCCAGCGGGGACCACATAGGAGTTGTCAACCAGGACCGAGGTTGTCCCGACCCGGGCGCCGATCTCGCAGCTGGCACCGGGACCGAGATCGACTCGGACGCCAATGGGAGCGACCCAGCCGTTGAACGCGCCGGCGAGGAACCGGCTGCCCTGCGCCCGTATCCCGCCCAGGCAAAGGCCGGTAGCGAACGCGACCCTTCTACGGCCCTCGTTGGTGAGACGGACGATGCCGTGCAGGTCCTCCCCTGCCGACACTTCGTCGTGGTCGAGATGCATCGCCGCGGCGAGGCCGGGCAGCCTGATCGAAGCTTGCGGGACCGCGACCGCGTGCCCCGGGCGGATTCGAGTCGGTGGGTAGGGCTTGGCGCCGACGGTGATGTCCAAGGCGGCGCCGAACTCGTGGTGGAGGGAGGCGGCGAGACCCTCGAACGGGGCCCTTAGCGAGACCGACCCTCGCGCCAGCTGCCGGAGGGGCCGGCGGGGATCGCCGGCGACGCGTTGCTCCAGCGATCGAGTGATGCCGTCGAGATAGACGCCCGAATAGGCCGTCAACTCGACCGAGACGCTCTCGGGGTCGGCTACCAGTTGACGGAGTCGTAGGAGGTGGCCGTCGACGTCGGAGGTGAACGAGGCCACGACCCGACCGTTGTCGATACGTACGTCACCGAAGGTCTCGTGATGTCGAGCCCCGTAGGCGCGGACGATCTCGACGACGGCCGGATCGGGGTTCCTTCCGTCGGTCTCCGCCATGGGACTCCAGCCTGCCATGCATGCGCTGGGCCCCGACCTCAGCCAGACGGCGATCCGCCTGGTCCACGCTTCGGTACATCCGTCCTCGTTGAAGTGTCAGTTCGCAGTTAGTCAAACGCCGCCTACGACTGGTTGGCGAAGGCTGCCTTGGAAATCGGGTTGTCCGGCCCGAGGACCAGGGCGCTACCGGCGGCGTGGGCGGCGCTGTGGGCGGCGGCCAGTGGATGTCCATGGTCGGCGTAGAGCACCCGGACTCGACTATCACCCGATCCCGGGGGGGAAACGGGGGCTACGACGGCTGTCGTACCGGTGCCGGGGTCGACGACGAAGGGCACGAACGTGGAAACCATGACTCGGGGGATGGCGCACATGGGCTCGGGATAGTTGTGCACACCCGCGCCCAACGGCGAGGTCGCGCTCACGCTTCCAATGTGGCCGACCTGGGGAATCGGCACGCAGGAGTTCCAGATGCTGTCGACGTATTTGGCAACGCCGGCGGCATCGGTAATTGGAGTGGAAAGTAGGGCTTCGTCTTTGTATCCCAGGGCCTGCAGTTGTTGGAGCGTTGCCGGAAACGCCGACGTGATCGTCTCAGCATTCTGGCGCAGGGCTTCAACGCGGGCGGGGTCGCAGCAGAACTGCGCCGACCACTCGATGCCGGCCCAGTTCAGCACCAGATGCCACGCTTTTCCGTCGTGGACCCAGATCGATCCGCCATGGTGGGCCTGGATAGGTGGCGCACCGTAGGGATTGGGGTTCAACGTGACGACGATTTTCTGAACTGTCGCTCGGGCATGAACGAATTCCGGCGAATCGGCGCGGGCCGCATGCCCGTCGATGTTCTCCTTAAGCGTTTCGCCCACATTGATCTGGTGGAGCACTGAGACGTTGTCTGGCCCACCTGCACCGGACGTGTCTCCCCCACTCACGGCTTGCGACATCGAACCCCCCTTTTCCTTGTGCTCTGATCGGAAGATCTTGGCGGCAACAGTTCGCCCGAGATCCGGTGGCAGGGCGCCGGTGGATGCCAGCGCCCGGGACACATTTGGCCCCCCACCACGGTAGAGCCGAGCGTCGGCCTCCCTGCTGCTGCTGCTGCTGACGATGCAACGTTGTAAAGCGGCGTGACGATGCCGTCGCGGTCAGGCGGAGTGATCAGGCATCAAGAGACGAAGCGGTGGATGGCCTCGTTGGCGTGGTCCTGAAAGGTCGGGTTGGCCAGATCGGGGAAGATGTCCGCTTGGTTAACCAGGGGACCGCTCAGTTTGTTGGCTGCGCTGGCGTAGAACACGCCGCTGGACAGGGTCGGGTCGGTGACGCCGTCGACGAGTCGCTTCGCGCCAACCTCAAGCTTGTGGGAGATCCCTAGGGCGGGCATGACGTACTTGGCCGCTACACGCAGCGGTAGAGCAACGCCGTTGGACGCTTGGGTGCCGGTGGTGGCGCCGGGGCTCACGGTGATGAAGCGGCGGTTGGGGTATTGGCGGGCCAGGTAGGCCATCCACAGCGCCCCGATGTATTTGGCCTGCCCGAAGGCTAGGTTGAAGTCAGGCTTTCTACTGGCGAAGTAGCTGCCGTCGATGACGGTGGCGAGTTCATCGGCCGAGGTTGAGACAAAAGACGGCCGTTTCATCCGCAACTTCGGAAGTCCGCGGGCTGCTTCACTTCCGGCGAGTACCGCAACCTCGCCAAGCCGGTCATCGGCCAGGAGCCCTTCGAGGAGGACGACGTGGCCAAGGACGTTCGTGGCGAACACGGTGGTGACCCCGGCAGCGGTCAAGTCCATCGACTGCGGACCAATGACTCCAGCGTTCATGACCAGCGCGTCGAGGGATCCGTTGATGGCCGCAAGGCCGGCGCGGACCGAATCCAGATTCGCGACGTCCATGAGAATGACGTCGAAGATGCGTCGACCGGTCATCGCCTCGAGTTCGGCCTTTGCCGTTACCGCTCGATCTTGGTTCCGGCACGCCAAGTAGATGCGGGAGATCTCGGGACGTGATTGCCAGTTGCCGGGCCACGTCCTTACCGATCCCGGCGTTGGCGCCCGTGATGAGTACCGTCTTTCCTGGAAATGTGCTCATCGTGTTTCCTCTGATTTTCTGTAGGCACTAATCCGGTCCTCCTGGGTTGGTCGTCGGGCATCGTCGACCTCACTTGATCTTCACGATGAAGCGGTGCCCACGACGGCACTTACGTGGCGACTCGGCCCCCATCGACTGCAAGGGTGACGCCGTGCACGAAGCTGCCATCGTCACTGGCCAGGAAGACGATCGCCGCAGCCAGTTCCACGGGCTCAGCTACGCGACCTGCGGGTGCCAGCGCTGCGAGATGATTCACCATCTCGTCGGGGACCGCCTCCATCATGCGGGTGCGGGTCGGACCGGGGGCAACGGCGTTGACCCGAACACCACGCGGGCCGTATTCGGCCGCCCAGGCCTTTGTCAACAGTTCGAGAGCCGCTCGGCTGGCTCCGTACAGAGCCATGCCGGCCTGTCCGAAGCTCGCGACCATCGTGGAGACGTTGACGATCGAACCCCATCCGCGTTCGGCCATGGCTGGCGCCAGTGACGCGACGAGGAAGAACGGAACCTTGACGTTCAGCGCGAAGGTCTCGTCGAACTCTGCTTCGGTGGCGGCGCTGCTCGGTCCGAGCACGGCGACGCCGGCGTTGTTGATGAGGATGTCGACGTGACCGTCGCCCGCCTCAGTGGCCCACTCGACGAGATCCTGGGCCGATTCGAGGTCGCTCAACGTGCTCAGCCTGAACGATGCGCTACCGCCGCTGCCTTCGATCTCGGCGACCACGTCTTGGGCGCGTTGTTCATTGCGCCCCACTATCAGTACCTGAGCGCCGCGGGCGGCCAAGGCCATGGCCGTAGCCTGGCCGATCCCGCTCGTCGAGCCCGTTACCAGGGCAGTCTTGCCCTTCAAGTCAGTCATGTGATGTGTCCCTCGGGAGAAATGGGTTGAGTAACCCACTCTGGCAGGGCCGGACTGAGTTGTCAAACTCAGAATTCTGCTAACATCGGCGCATGGTCGACGAGACGACCGACCGGCCGAGGCTCACGCCCAAGGGAGCACGGACCCGGGCGCGGATAGTTGAGGAGGCTGCCGCGCTGATCCATGAGCGCGGGGTGGCGGGTACCACCTTGGACGACGTCAAGGTGGCGGCGGAAGTCAGCGGCTCTCAGATGTACC
>OBLV0100000216.1_pt1 | contig 18864 bp, 23 predicted proteins | sample 1520071 | NCBI WGS metagenome assembly OBLV01 (sample SAMEA3888446, study PRJEB22518) | metagenome | reverse complement strand
CACGCCGACGGGAAGCCCACCGCCGGCGTGCACTCGGCAGTACGTCTTCCTACATGGTATACATGGCAACTACTCGGCGATTCAGGACGGTTTGCAGAACACCTCTGACGACAGCAATTTTTTGCCGCTTCTACGTTCCTTGGCCGCACAGTGCTCCTCCTCCGACATGAATATCTTCCCTTACTACCAAGATCTCGGATTCAAGGTCAATGGCGGGTGCAGCTCAACTATGCCGGCAGCCGACACGTCGGTGGGGCCCCTCTTTCTGGATGCTAAGTCCGTTAGCACCAAGATATGCGACGGCAACTCGGCGCTCGCGCTGGATGCGACGGCGCTCGACGTCTACCTCAACGACATCGTGCACAAGGATACGAAGCAGCCGATTACGATTATCGCGAATTCAATGGGGGGTGCCATCACGCGGGGCTGGCTGCGGCTCGCTCAGTCGAAAGGGAAATCTGATGACGCGCTCGGAGCAGTCGACAGCGTCGTGTTCTTGGAAGGAGCGCAGGAAGGAAGCTACATCGCCGGAATAGCGCAAGGCAATCATCCTGCCAAGGAGTTGTACGACGCTGCAACGCATGTACCGGTGGTCGGCCATCTAATTTCTGAGGCTAATATCGACCCTAATCGTCCCGGGATTAAGGACCTCGCTCCTCGCTCTAGCTGGTATGACAGCGTAAACGCAATGGCGCCACCTTCAACGATCAGCTACTTCAACTTCTACACCAGTATCACCGCCCAGCTTGAGGTCAACCTGTTCTTCTATCACCAGACGATAGCTTCGACCACTCTTGGCGATTACATGATTCTGCCCGGCTCGAGTTCGCCTACCGCCACTCCACCGCTCGGTGGCGAGGAGTTCCTTCCTGGCGGCAACAACACCCCTTCGATCCATCAGTTCCAGCTTACAGACGCTGCGAACACCAACTACGAGGTTGACATCACGCCACAAAGTGAGGCAGTTGCCTTGAACCTAATAGGCCTTGGTTACGCATTGGGTGGCGAGGACGGCGCTCAGGTCGGAAAGGCAATCGCCATCCTCACCTTTGCCGATGGCGACATGGCGAACGACCCCACCGATCACTTCAACCTCCCAAGCAATATCGCCAACGGCTTGGTCTCCGTCTCCAGCTGCCGAGGTTCGGGCTCGCAAACACCTGCGGCAGCCATCCTAGGAATCGTGCCCGATCCGAGTCACGCATGCTGACCGAGGAACGCCACGTTGCACCGCACGGCCTCACCGGGAGCTGCGTGGGCGAGGTACCTGTTTCGGTGAGAATAGCGGCCGTCATTATAACAGCGGTAATCCTCGCCAACGGATGTTCTACTGCAGCGAGACCCAAAAACTCGCAGGCTCACGGAGCCCCTGCGCACGGATTGAATCGGGCCCCTCCGTCCGTGAGCATCGCTCCAACGACAACGATCGGCAGCGCTGGCATCCTGCAACCCCCAACGCCGGTCACCGCTAGCGCCACCGACCGAGCGGCCGCCCAGAATGTCGTGCAGAAAATCCTAACGGCTCTTGTCGCCAGGGACTGGGCGTCAATATATTTGCTCTCGTCGCTCGAAGTAACGTCGCTTCAAACCGAGTCACAGTTCGCTGCTGGGTTTGCCGCCAGCTCTCCGACCGTGGTCACTGCATCGGTGAAGGGAACGGGCCAAGAGAGCTCAAAGTCCGGAATGAACTACTGGACGCAGCCGGTCACCTTAGAGGTTGCCGGATCGAACGCTACCGTCACGGCCTATTCCACGGTGGTCGAACTTGTCAATGAAGGCGACCGATGGCTCCTGCTCTCGACCGGTACACCACAGCCAGGCTGAGGTTGCCCCTACTGCTTATAGGGTGCGATGCCATACACAGTGGTATAAACGGTATCGTTCTGGAATGCTTTCGGAATGGTGATTTCATTGGTTTCCGTTGGATCATCGATCGCGATGACAAAGCTCTCCCGGCTGCCGCGGCCATAGCCTTTGGCGAACGTCTCGGCTCCGGTCAAGGCGGCCGGAATCGGCGACAGCTTCCAACCATGTTGGACAAGCCAGGTGTCGTACCAAGCCAAAACCGTCGATGAGGAAACCGTCGTCGCTGCTACCTCGCCGGCATACGCAGCGTTTACGTCACCCCCCAGGAAATGTTGTTCAGCGCTGCCATAGGGGCTGAGCAAGGTCGACTGCGGATACAACAAAGTTGCCTCGGGGTGCGAGGTGATGGCGCCGAAACTGACGGCGCAGGTCGGAAGGCCACTCGAATCCAAGGAGCAGGACCTGTCATGGTGGACGAGGAAAAGGACTAGCAAACCTGCCACGACGACTGCACAGCACAATCCCAGGAGCCAACGACCTCCGGTGCTCCGAGAAATTACGGAGTTCATTGCGATGTATATGATATTTGCATGAATCGAGTATAGCAGAGTACACCGGATGGTTAGAAAACGCTGGGTAATGCCGGCCCATTAGCCTGAAGTTGCCGCGATTCGGTTCTGCCGCCGACGGAATCCCCCGACGTTCCTTTCTCTTCCCTCTAGGCCATATGGTGGATCGGTGACAACACCATGGATGTTATTGACGGGTTGCTGAGCTAGTTACTTCCTCCCGAAGAAGTAATTGGGGAATCCCTTGTAGGGGAAGGGGTTCGTGGTTGGTGGATCCCCCGTTTGTGGTTCTGATGGTGTGAGGATGGCCCAAACCCCTTGTGCAGACGGGATGTGGGCCATCGTGCTACGTACGGTAAATCCTCAGCAGTGCCTGTGGGACGCGATTTTGCCGAAGGAGTGCCTCGGGTTACCGCCGGGCTTGGCCGAGGTCGACGCCTTGCTCGATGACGGCCGGTTCTTCGAGCCGTTCCGGCCGTTCTTCCACGCCTCGTTGGGTCGGCCGTCGATCCCGATGGAGAGGTATTTGCGGTTGATGTTCTTGAAGTACCGTTACCGGTTCGGGTTCGAGGCCACCTGTGCTGAGGTGGTCGACTCGATCGCCTGGCGGCGGTTCTGCCGGATCGGCCTGGGGGAGGCGGTGCCGCACCCCTCGACGTTGGAGAAGATCACGTCCCGCTGTGGGCAGACGGCGATCGACGCGTTGAACGAGGCGTTGTTGGCCAAGGCGGCGGAGAACAAGGTGCTGCGGGTGGACCGGGTGAGGGCGGACACCTCGGTGGTCGAGGCGAACGTGGCGTACCCGACCGACAGTGGGCTGCTGGCCAAGGGGGTGGCCAAGCTGGCGGTGCTGGTGGCGGCGTTGAAGGTGTTGGGGTTGGCGAGGAGAACCAAGACCAGGGATAGGATCCACTCGCTGACGAGATCGCACAGGGAGCGGACCTGGTCATGGAAATCGGTGGCACCCCGGTGGCCGTCCAGGTGAAGTCGGTTGTCGACTTGGCCACCGCCCGAGTTGTTGCCGGGCTCCCCAACACAACGCAGACACCCGTCGTGGTGGCTGCTGATCGGATCGGTCAGTCGGCTCGAGACGCATTGCACGCCGCCAGCGTCGGGTACTTCGATCGTCGCGGGCAGCTGCGTCTGGTTCTCCCCAATGTCATCGTCGACACGTCCGTCCGCGCCGGAGCTCGTCCCCGGGCATCACTGGCGCCTTTGTCGTCGGCGACGTCAAAGGAGGTCGCGCTCCTGCTGCTGGAACGGTTGTGCGAACGTCCGGGCGTCCGGAAGATCGCACGTATCCTCGAGCGAGCGCCGAGCTCAATCTCGCTTGCACTTGACGGCCTTAAGGGGGCCGGCTTGGTAACGAGTGCATACGAGCCGATCATCCCAGAGCTCTTTAGGAGCTGGAGACCGAGTGGCGACGCCACCCAACCGCCCTCTCCACAGTTCCACAACCGTTCGAAGCTCGCCGGACGGATCCGTTGCAGCTCGGCCTTGGTCATGGCGACAGCAGCGGATGGACGCTCGATCTCGTTGGTTGGGCAATGACGGATACGGTGGCTGCGGTCGCGTACGGCGCTCCGTTGGTCGCAGCATCGGGCTACCCGCCGGACTTCTATGTGCCTTCGGAGGCGGTCGTCAATCGGGCGATCGCCACGCTCGGGACGACGCCACGCATGGACGAGCGTGCCTGCACGGTGAGCGTCGCTCCGGTCCGCTCGGTTTGCCGCCGGCGCACAACTCTGCCCTCTGAGACGTGGCCGGTCGCCAGCCATGTGGTCGTGGCCCTCGACCTAGCCAAGGATCGGGCACGGGGACGAGAAGTGCTGGAGCGATGGAATCCAGAGGGGTTCTCTCGTGTCTGGTGAAGTCGTCCTTCTGCAGGAGGATGGTTCCGGGCGGATCGCGGCATTCGTGACGACCCTCGCCGTCTACCAGCTGAGCCCAGATGGGTCCTGATCGGTGGTTTGGCGGTAAACGTCCGCATCGGGCGGCTTCACCGGGCGACCAACGACGTAGATGCCGTAACCGGGGATCAGCCGAAGCTGGTCGAGATCCTCGTTGCATCGGATGCGGAGAGGCTGAGCCCTCCAAGATCCGATTCTTCGACCCACCGGTGGAGGTCGACGTGATGGAGTCAACGGAGGGAACCAGACTGCCGCTCGGGGAGAGTGACAGGGTGTTCGCCCTCGTTCGCCGCTGGACGATGCGAACCGCCAGCTTGCTCCGTCTGGGAGTCGTCGACGCCTCGAATGAGGTGGTTGCCAAGGTCGATCTCATGGTGGCGTCGCCCGGCGCACTCGTAGCGCTCAAGCAGTGTCGATCCCGCGTCGTGCCGCCGGCAATTACCCGCAGAAAGTCGGCTCGGACATTCAGGATCTCCTCCGCCTCTTGAACGGCCAGGACGTCGACGCGCTCATCGACCAGTTCGTGTCCCTCGACACGGAGGCGTCCAAGTGGATCGCGGATACGCTTATGAAGGGATCCTCCAGAGGCACGAGCGACCTTCGATACTCCTTCGCCCGGCTTCGGCGGCTGGCGGCTAACGCGGACGCCCAATCGATCACCGAGGACGACCTGGTCCTCATCGGCGAGTTCGGACTGGCGCTGTCGACAGCGATGTGACCTCCCAGGGCGGCCAGCCGAGCCTCTCCGTGTCAAACCTGTGTCAAACCTGCCGGACCGGACCAGGCGGAATCGACTCGTCGGGGCGATTTCTCGGGGCCTTATCAACTCTATTACGCGTGCCCCATGCAGGGTGGCGCGACCCGTGCAGCGGGTGAGCAGTAGGTTCGTGTCGATCTCTTCGGGTGAGGTCGCGGTGCATCGTGCTGCGTAGAGCGTGCGCTATGCAGTGCCCCTACTCAATCGTGAGTCGCCGCGTTCGTGACGCGTACCACCACACTTCCGTAATACGCGGCCATGCTGATTGCGTGGCCCACCGTGAACCCGTCGAGAATCGCGGTGCGGTCACAGCTGGGTCGAACCTCGAAGAGTCGAGACCTGGCCGTCGAGGTCTTCGCTGGATCTTTGCGGGTGTCGGCGTCGCAGGACTCGTTACCCCTTCGGTGCTCCCCCCAGCTGCCGCCCGCTGGTGGCCGCCCAGAACTGGCTACCGTTCGTTCGCGTCGCCTGGTTGTTGCTCATTGGCCTGGTCGCCGACGAGGACGGCCTGTTCGCAGCCGCCGGCCATCGACTGGCGCGAACAGCGCCGAGCAGGGTGCCCGGGTCGAGCACGGCAGTCGCTGGGTGATCATGGCCGACCCGAGGGCTACGAATTCTGCGTATGCGACGGCGGCAGGGGCGGGGCGTAGGAGGTGAGCGTGGAGATCGCCTGCGCCGAGTGCATCCGAAGTGATGTTGCGCCTACCTTCCGCTGCACTCCAGCATCGAACCCGATGTCGGTAGAAGCTCAAAACCAAGAGGTGCGGACCACCCGTGATCGGTCGGTTCAGGCGACGGCGCTGACGAGGCACACGGCGGCATCGAGGCGCACGCCGTCTGAGGCCATATAGGGAGCGAGTGCGGCGCGCACCGCCGCCACGACCCGGGTCTCGGTGTCAGGGTCGGCGTCGGCGAGCAAGGTTCGGCCCATCGACCCGGTACGAAGGAACTCGACCGCCTCGTCGAAGGTTCCGCCTCTGGCGAGCAGCATGGACGTCGAGGCTGGCGTGACCGCGATCTCGTGTCACCGTGCATCGGCCAGAACGGCGAGCGCCCGATCGGGGTCGGAAAGGGCGAACATGCCCGGGGCGTCGGGCGAGCGTTCATGGTCATGGACCGAGCACCCGGCCGGTCCATGCTCACGGGTCTGACCGGCATTGGAGTCGTCACCTCCGCCCTCGGCACGCTGCGAAAGATTCCCGCGGTCCTGGCGGCATCGATGGCGGACCTCTACGCCCTCGATCCCGGCTCGGTGCGCGCCCTGCTTCTTTCGCCGAGCGACGTGCCCATCACGCTGCCCGAGATGCTGGCCCGCTGCATTCAGCTGTGACCTCGTACGCCAGGTCCGATCTCACCGCGGCCGCCCGGTGGTTCATCGATCACCCGACGCCGACGAAGCCCGATGTCCTTTGCCATGGAGATTTGTATCCGTTCAACCTCACACTAGGGCGTGGTCTGTCTGCGGGCGCTCGTCGAAGTGGCGGGCTGGGTCCACGCCGGCGTGGTCGACCGAATCGGACACCCGTGGCTCGTGTCGGGACCGGCGATCGCCCGACGTATCAGCGCGCTGAATCAGGGCCAAATGAGCCCGCGCTAGCAGCCACTTGACCTTCCAATCTTGGTAAGTCTACACTTACGGTCGGTGACGGCTAACCGACCTTCGGCACTGCTGGCGCTGGGCGATCCGACCCGCCTGGCCATCTTGGAGCGCCTGGTGGACTATCCGAGTGCGGTGGTCGACCTGGCGAAAGTTCTTCCGGTGAGCCGGCCGGCGGTATCCCAGCACCTGCGTGTGCTCAAGGACGCCGGATTGGTCCGTGACCAGGCCGTCGGGAACCGGCGCATCTACCGAGTCGAACCCGACGGGCTGGCCGCCCTGCGCGATCAACTCGACCACTTCTGGAGCAAGGCCTTGGTGGCCTACAAGGCCACCGTCGAGCACCCGAGCGAGGAGGAAAGATGACCCAGCAACCATCGGTCAGCACCGTCGTGCATTCGGTCGTGGTCGACGCGCCGATCGACAAGGCGTTCAAGGTGTTCACCGAGGACTTCGGGCAGTTCAAGCCGCCCGAGCACAACATGCTCGGAGTCGACATCGCCGAGACCGTCTTCGAGCCCCGCGAGGGCGGCCACCTCTACGACCGTGGCGTCGACGGCAGCGAATGCCATTGGGGCCGCGTCTTGACCTACGAGCCACCCCATCGGGTGGTAGTCAGCTGGGACATCGGTCCCACCTGGCAGATCGAAACCGACCCAAACAAGACGAGCGATTCGAGGTCCGTTTCGTTGCCGAAACACCGGACCGCACCAAGGTCGAGTTGGAGCACCGCAACCTTGACCGCCACGGCGAAGGCTGGGAAGGCGCCCGTGAAGGGGTCGACGGCGAGCAGGGCTGGCCGCTCTACCTGCACCGCTACGCCGGCTTGATCGGAACAGCGAGTTGACCATGGCGATCTCGACGAGCATTGAGGTGGACCGTCCCGCCACAAAGCTGTTCGCCTACGTCACCGACCCGACCCGATTCGTCGAATGGCAGGACGGTGTGGTCAGCGGGCACATGCACGGCGAGGGACCTCCCGCTATCGGAGACCGCTGCGTGACCATCCGGCGCATCGGGTTCGCCAAGCGGCCCGTCACCTCAACGGTCACCCACCTCGATCCGCCTCGCAGGTGGGGTCTGCGTGGCATCGACGGTCCGATCCGCGCCGAAGTGAACGTCACGGTCGAGTCGCTCGACGCTGATCACCGCGCAAAGCTCGCCATCGAGATCGACTTCTCTGGCCGCGGAATCGGCAAGCTGCTCGTGCCGCTGGTGGTGCAACCCCAGGCGCGGAAGGAGATGCCGGCGAATCTTCAGAGGCTCAAGCAGCGACTGGAGATGACGAAGGAATCGCGGTAAGGGCTAAAAGCTTTCGCCATGGCAATTCTGAGTTCCCGACACTTTCGATCAAAGGAACTCTCTCAGAGCGCCGCTTCCGAGCGTCGAATGGTGACTCATGTACGCGCCAGCCCTTGTCGGGCGTTCGAGGCGACGGCATTCGTGTGACATGTGACCTGCCAGAAGGCTTCGAAGGCAATCGCGAGGCCGAGAACGGCGACGAACGCCGGCTGTTCGAAGCCGCCAATCAGGCTGTGTCCGAGTCTGGGAGCTCGCCGGCACCGGCGAGCGCCGCCAGGCCGTGGCGTTGAGGATCATCGGCATCGCGTTCCTGGTCCTTGCCGTCTACCTGGCAACGGCGGTGCCGGGCGGACTCGTCCTTAACGCGTTGGTCGGCCGGTGGTGGGCCGACCGAGTGGCGGCGAATGTGATCCCCGTCTACGGAGCGAAGGAGGGCTGGGAGGCGCTCCACGGCTGAGGATCGTCGGGGCCCATGTTCTGTGATTCTTGCCCCTCGGTGGTGTCTTCGTCATGCTCGGGTGATCGTTCGAGCAAGCGCTCGATGGTTGGCTTCGGCGGAAAGGTGAGTTTGATCGATAGACCGCCGTCAGGCATTGACTCGGAGGTAATAGTGGCGTTATGGGCAATCGCAATGGCACGGACGATCGAGAGGCCGAGCCCGTGACCGTCCTTGTAGATCGCCCGGCGCGGATCAAGTCGTTGGAAAGGCTGGAAGAGGCGTTCGATGTCGTCTGTGGGGATCTGTGGTCCTGTATTGCATATCGACAAAAACGCAGTACCGTCTGTCTCTCCCGTTCTGACCTCCAGTTCGCCGCCCATAACGTTGTGGCGTACGGCATTGGTGAGCAGGTTGACGACCAGCCGCTCGACCAGCAGGAAGTCTCCGACAAGGGGCGCCGGTTGTGTTGCTTCACTGACCTGGATCTGCAGTCGCGTGATCTCGGACTCCAAACCAGCAAGGGTCTCCTCCACCATGGGAGCAAGGTCGATCGAATTGCGTTCGCTGAGTCCACCTTCGCTGCTGGCGAGGGTGAGCAGGGCATCGATCAGATGCGCTTGTTCGCCGTTGGAGACGAGCACCTCTTGTGCAGTTGAGCGCCATTGGGCGTTGCTCGTGTCCGGATCATCGAGCGCAACCTGGAGAAGATTGCGCTCGGCGGTGAGTGGGGTGCGCAGTTCATGCGAGGCGTTCGCAACGAAGTGTCGTTGAGCTTCAAAGGCACCTTCGAGTCGTGCGAACAGCCCGTCGAGGGTATCGGCCAGTTCCTTGAGCTCGTCCCGTGGGCCGTCGAGTGCCAGACGTTCGTGAAGGCTGGTCGAGGAGATCCTCCGAGCGGTCCGGGTGATGGTTCGGATCGGCCGCAGCATTCTGCCGGCCACGAGCCAGCCGGCGAGCAGGGCGAGCACGGCGACGATTCCGAGTGCGATGGCCGAGTTCACGAGCAGATCGTGCGAGTCGGTGGCGCGCTGTGCGGCTTGGATCGAGCCTGCCTGGGCCAGTTGGCGTACCGCTTGCGCCAGGTGATTGGTGGCCTGCACCAGCTGGTGCTGGTCTTGTTCCAGGCGAGATTCCAAGGTGGCGACTGGACCTGACAAATTGGATGGGAAATTGGGCGACGACGGCGTACCCGCTCCTGCAGGTTGTCCGAGCAAGTTCAGGATGTGGACTACATGACTTTGATCGTTTGTGACGGCTGCGAATGCCTTTGGGAGCGGAAGGCTCTGCAGATCCTGGAGGGAGGGCGCGCGGGGAACCTGCGGTAACGCTGGCTTCGTGAATGCAGTCGCCCGCAAGAACAAGAGGTCGGTGACGACCACCAACGCGGCGCCAGAGATGAGAAAGAGCCCACCATAGAGAGCGGTTAGACGAATCCTGGCGGTTCGACTTGGCATGTGCAGCCAGGCGGGCCGTCTGACCCGAAGACGGGAGATGGCCATCATGATCCTCCGATGCGATAGCCGCTGTCGCGGACGGTCTCGATAATCGACGGTTCTCCAAGCTTGGCCCGCAACCGATTGACGGTTGCCTTGACGGTCGTCGTGAACGGGTCCGTCGCGGGGTCCCAGACTCGTTCCAGTAGTTCCTCTGCCGAGACCGGTTTGCCTTGGGCGACGAGGAGGCATTCGAGGACGGCAAACTCCTTGGGTCGAAGGCCAAGCGCCCGCCCGTGGCGGCTGGCCACCCTCTTGACGGGGTCAAGTTGGAGGTCACGAAAACCCAAGCGGCCGGTCTGAGGAGCCCCCGGTCGTCGCCCCAACGCTTGGACGCGGGCCACCATCTCGGAGAAGTCGAATGGCTTGGCCAGATAGTCGTCGGCCCCGAGCCCGAGGCCTTCGACGCGGTCCTTCACTGAGGCGGCGGCGGTGAGCATGAGGACCCGACTCTCAGAGCGCTGGGCCACGATGCTGCGGCAGACATCGTCTCCGTGGGTGCCGGGGAGGTCTCGGTCCAAAATCACCACGTCGTAGCGGCTCTCGCCCAGCCGGGCGAGGGCGTCGTCGCCATCGAAGACGAGGTCCACGGTCATCCCGTAACGGCGCAGCCCGGCTGCGACCGACCGGGCCAGGCGTTCATGATCTTCTGCTACCAGCACCCTCATCGTTTCTCCTGGTCACAAGCCTGGCACCGAGCAGCATGGGTTGGGCGGCAGCCCGTCGCAACGAAGCGCTTGGGGGCACAGATTCGCAGGTCGTAGGTCACACGCAGGTCACATGTGTGACCGGCGTGTGACCGTCCATCTCGTACAACCACCACGATGCGAAACCACAAAGCCCTCGCCGCGAGCGATGTCGCCGACGCGGTGCCGTTCCGGAGCTACCGGCTGTCCGGGCTCGCGGTCGTCCTCGCAGTGGCCGCGATCGGGCTCGCAGCATGCGGAGACCCGACTGGCTCACCACACGTCGCCAACCTGGGCAGGAGCGGCGGATCTGGCGGTGGCGCGAGTACCTCGACCGCCGCGCCGACTGGCAATCCGACCCAAGTGCTGGACGAGTGGGCCGCCTGCATGCGCGCCCATAGCGATCCCAACCAGGCTGATCCGACCATCGACACCAACAAAGTGATCCACATCACCTGGGATCCCGCCATCCCCGGTGGGTACAACGGGACGCAGAAGGGCGGTCGGGGCAATGTGGGCCCTGGCGAGTACTGCCGGGACTACCTCGATGAAGCCCAAAGCGCCTTGCGGGGCGGCGAGGCGCAACAGGGTCCGGGCCAAGCCCAACTCGTGAAACTCGCCCAGTGCATGCGGGCCAACGGGGTACCGGACTTCCCCGATCCCGTCAACGGCACGCTGTCGTTCAACCTCGGGGCGAGCGGTGACCTGAACCCGATCAACCCCACGTTCCAGACCGCCTCCAAGCTCTGCAGCGAAAAGACCGGGGTCACCCTCCGAGGCGCCGGAGGCCCGCCGCCGGGGACCATCGAGCTGAACGGCGGGGGTCCGCTGACCAATGCCGGTGGAGGCACTAATGGCTGAGCCCATCCATCGACGCGCTGATGTCCTCCCTCTCGTGGGCTGCCAGCCAAGGCCGCTTCGATGCCGGAGACATCCAGTGAAAGAAGCGCACGTTCAGTTCGACAGCGACGCGCTTCCCGCCCTGCTCGCATCAGGAGGCCAGCGGATCTCCGAACGCGCGTATCGACAATGCGGCCTTGCCGTCGCGGTAATGGCCGCCGCCACCGCCTTGGCTGCATGCGGTGGTGGCGCAACCAACTCTCCGCGCGTCGCCAGTCTGGGCGCGAGTACCACTACTGCGAGCGGCCATGGCGCCGCGAGCACGACGACGCCGCCGAAGGCCGGCAACGCGACCCGCATGATGGACGAGTGGGCCGCCTGTATGCGGATCAACGGCGATCCAAACCAGATCGACCCGACGATCGACGAGTACGGGGTGATCAACGTCACCATGCCGGACGGGATCTCTCAGGTGCTCTCCTCGCAGGCCCACGGCACCACCGGCCCATGCAGTCACGACGAACTCGACGCGGAGAACGTCCTGCGGGCCGGCAACCCGGTTGCACCCCCACCTACCCAAGCGCAGCTCGTGCAGTACGTCGACTGCATGCGGACCAACGGAGTGCCGAACTATCCCAACGCCGGACCCAATGGAGAGACCGATTTCCGCGACGCCGGCGTGGACCCGAACAGCCCGTCGTTCGTGAACGCAGACAAGATCTGCGCCAGGCGGGTCAACGCACCGGCGTGGTGGATCGGCGGCACCGGACCGCCCGGCGACGTCGTTCTGACAAGCGCCAGGATAGGTCCCAATGGCCCGACGAGGAGCCCAGCGCCTGGCGACCAGCCCACCCCGAACACTGGCAATGGCGGGTCCGCGTCCGCTGGCTGAGCTCTCGGTCAGACGGATCGTGGCCACCGCCGGACTCGCTGGCGCGCTGGTCGGTGGGATCGTGGCCGGCGTTGTCGCCGTCGCCGCTACCGACTCCAACAACAGGGGCGCGGCAGCGTCGTCGGACACCAGCAGCTCTACCAACACGGCGGCAGTGGTGCGGACAACCCTCACTACCTCGGTGCAAGAAGGTGGTTCCATCGGTTTCGGCGGTTCGTACACCATCGCTGCTCCCACGGGGACGAGCCCCCAACAGCTCGCCCAATCGCAGGAGTCCGTGACCAAGGACCAGCAGAACCTCTCGGCCGACCACCAGGCCGACTCCGATGCGGCTACTGCCGACGACCAGGCCATCGCTGCGGCCCAGGCCAGCGTAGGCGCGGTCCAGTCTTCATTGAGCTCAGATGAGGCTCAGAAGGCTCAGGACTGCGCCGGCTCGGGGGCGTCGAGCCCGGCGTGCAGCTCGGACACTCAGAAGGTCAGCCAGGACCAGACGCAGATGACCCAGGCGCAGCAGCAGCTGGCGAGCGTGCAAAGCAGTGCAACCCGCGACCACGACCAGAACACCGCCAAGGTCCAGTCCGACGAGACGGTGCTCCAAGGAGACGAGGCTGCGCTGGCGTTTGCGCGGCAAGACGCCACCAACTCAGGCACCACCTACACGGCGTTGCCCAGCGTGGGCGACGTCTTCAAGGAGGACCAGGCCGTCTACTCGGTGAGCAATCTGCCGGTGCCGCTGCTCTACGGATCGGTGACGGCTTATCGGGCGTTCTATGTCGGTATGCCCGATGGCGCGGACGTGGGCGAGCTGACCGCCGACCTGATCGCTCTCGGGTATGGGTCGGGCTTGGCGCAGCCCGACCACTACTCGTCGATCACGGCGGCGGCGGTCGAGCGGTGGCAGAGAGCGCTCGGGCTGCCGGCGACAGGCGAGGTCTTGCTCGGGGCGGTCGTCTTCGAACCAGGACCCATTCGGGTCACCGCGGTCACGCCATCGGTCGGCTCTCCAGTTGCTGGCGAAGGTGCAGGCGGAGGTGGCGGCGGAGGCGGCGGTGGCGGTGGCGGCGGGGGAGGCACGGTGCTCATAGCGACGAGCACCACGCCCATCGTCACCGTCGACCTCGACGTGTCTCAGGAGTACCTGGTGAAGCCGGGTGACGGGGTCACTGTCGTGTTGCCCGACGGGACCTCACATGTGGGCGGAAAAATCGAGACGGTCGGCAACGTTGCGACCTGCCCAAGCGGCGGTGGGACCGGCTCTGGCACCGGCGCCCAAACCGGCAGCAGTTCGGCGAGCACGTCGACGTGTTCGCCCGGCGGAGGCGGCACGAACTCGGGCCCGACGGTGCCGGTCACCATCACCTTGGACAGCACCCCGCCGGGGTCCACTCTGGATGAGGCCCCGGTGAACGTCGACATCACCACCCAGACTGTCGCCGATGTCTTGGCCGTGCCGGTGAATGCGCTTCTTGCCCTCCAAGGCGGCGGCTACGGCGTGCAGGTGGCGACCGGCAACACGAGCCATCTGGTCGGGGTGACCACTGGCATCTACGCCGACAACATGGTCCAAGTGAGCGGCTCGGGCGTCAGCGCCGGCATGCGCGTCGAGGTGCCGTCGTCATGACCGTGACCTCTCCCGACGCCACCCTCCCGCTCCCGATCCTCTCGAACGCCCCGTCACCGGTCCTGGAGCTCGTCGACGTGGCCAAGCAGTACCCCGGTGACCCGCCGGTCGTGGCCCTAGCCGGCGTGGACCTGCGGATCGACCAGGGCGAACTGGTCGCGATCGTCGGCCCGTCCGGATCGGGCAAGAGCACCCTGCTGCATGTGATGGGGACCCTCGAACGGCCCAGCAGCGGTGTCGTCCGCATCGCCGGGAAGGACACCTCGACCATGTCCGACACCCAGCTCTCAGGCCTGCGGGCGCGCCGACTCGGCTTCGTGTTCCAGCAGTTCTTCCTCCTTGACGGCCTGAGCGTGCTCGACAACGTGGCCGACGGCCTCTTGTATCGCGGCGGGCGCCTGGCCGAGCGCCGCCGCCTAGCCGAGATCGCCATCGAGCGGGTCGGACTCGGCCACCGCCTGGGGCACCGGCAGAACCAGCTCTCGGGGGGCGAGCAACAGCGCACCGCCATCGCCCGGGCCCTAGCCGGGCGGCCCGCGCTCGTCATGGCCGACGAACCGACCGGGAACCTGGACTCGGCGACGGGGGCATCAATCCTGGAGCTGCTGCGCGAGCTGCACGACGAGGGCACGACCATCGTGGTCATCACCCACGACACCGACGTCGCCGCCGCCATGGAACGGCGGGTCGAGATCAAAGACGGGAGGATCATCGGTGATACGCCGACCCGCGCGTGACGCTGGCGCATCCCGACTGTCGCGCCGCGACCTGCTGCGGGTCGGGAGCCTGGGGCTTCGCAGCCGGCGGGTGCGAGCCATGTTGTCGGCTCTCGGGATCAGCATCGGTATCGCAGCGATCGTGGGCGTGCTCGGCATCTCCCAATCCTCGAAGACGGGGCTGCTGAGCGAGCTCGGAAGGCTCGGCAACCTGCTAACCGTTCAGGCCAGTAGTACAGCCTTCGGTCAGCAGACCGAGTTGCCCACCACGGCCGAGGGCATGGTGACTGCGATCGGACCAGTCACCAACGTGACCGAGATCGGCGCGCTCTCGAACACCTACGTGTACCGCACCCCATTCGTCCCAGCCATCGACACCAACGGCATCTCCCTCTCAGCCACCGACGCCACGCTGCCGACCACCCTCGGGGTCACGGTCGCCCACGGCGCGTTCCTGAACGCGGCCACCGCCCACTTCCCGGCCGTTGTCTTGGGGGCCGAGACGGCCATCCTGCTCGGCATCGACGACCTGGCCCGAGAGACCCAGGTCTGGATCGGCGGGCACTGGTTCACGGTGGTCGGCATCTTGAACCCAGTGCAGCTCGTCTCCCAGATGGACTCGATGGCATTCATCGGCTTTTCCATCGCCGAGCAGTACTTCGCCTTCGGCGGCCACCCCTCCGAACTGTTCCTCAGGGCCGTCTACACCCAGGTCGCAGCCGTCGCGGCCGTGCTCCCCGAGACCGTGAACCCGGCGAATCCGACAGCAGTGTCGTGGACCGAGCCGGCAGACATCTTGAAAGCCGAGCTGGTCACCAAGGGTGCCTACAACGGCCTGTTCCTCGGTCTCGGCGCAGTGGCATTGCTGGTGGGCGGTGTCGGTATCGCCAACGTCATGGTCATTTCGGTCCTCGAACGGCGCTCGGAGATCGGGCTACGGCGCGCGCTCGGCGCTAGCCGGCGCCACGTCGCCGAGCAGTTCCTGGCCGAGGCACTCCTCCTCGCGGTGATCGGAGGCGTAGCCGGGACGATCATCGGCTTGGTGGCGACCGCAATCTACGCGCGAAGCCAGGACTGGTCGGTGGAGATCCCCGCCGTCGCGCTCTACGGGGGCGTGGGCGCCGCCCTCATCATCGGCGCTGTTGCCGGGCTCTACCCATCGGTGCGCGCCGCCCGCCTGTCGCCAACCGAAGCCTTGCGCACGGTATGAGACCCACGACAACGCGCCTCGCCGACCCGTGGTATGAGAGCGCCAGTCGACACACTCTTCGTCTCAGTGAGCGCCAGTCGGCCATGCCAATCGTCTGGCCACAGTCCTCCTACCACGATGCAATCAGCGCACAAGGAAGTGAGACATGACGACTCTGCACCGACGATGGCGCGGACTTGCGGTCCTCGTCGCGGGGGCCGCCATCGGGCTGACCGCATGCTCGGGGTCCAGTGCTCCTCACGTCGCGAACTTGGGCAAGAACAGCCACGACGGCTCCATGAGCACCACCTCCGTGCCCGCCCGCAGCCCGACTCAGCTGTTGGACAAGTGGACCGTCTGTATGCGAAGCCACGGGGATCCCGCCCAGGTCGACCCCACAGTGGACGCGACCAAGGTGATTCAGATCACATTGGGATGGGCCGGTGGGTTGAGCGGCGCGAATGGCGCGTGCGGCTCGTACCTGAGCGGGGCCCAGGAGGCGCTCGGCGGGGGCACGCAGACCGCTTCATCGGACCAAGCGACGGCGCTGCAGTTCGCCCAGTGCATGAGGGCCAACGGTGTCCCGGACTATCCCGACCCGACCGGCAATAACCAGCCCATCCACGCAAGCAGTGGGAGTGACCTGAACCCGGCAAATCCGACGTATCAGGCCGCTTCAACCCTATGTACCCACAAGACCGGCTATCAGAGCAAGTTCAGCAACGGGGCACCCCAGCCTGGATCGATCAACATTGTGGGTGGGTTTGGAAACAAGCAGTAAGGCGGGCCGGGCGCCAACCCTGACGGTTGCATGCACAAGGCCCACGGTCTCGTCAAAGTCCAGTATCTCGCCGAAGCCGTCCTCATTGCCCTGATCGGCGGCGCCGCCGGCCCAGAACCGGTGGCCCGAAACCCCTGCTGGCGCTCAGGGACGAGGAGCACGTGACCTTGGAACGCCTGGTCAGGCGGGGTAAGAGCGCCCAGGCGATCGCTTTGCGGCCCGGATCGTGTTTGCCTGCGCGGCGGAGGGCCACGTCTGCGGTCGATGCAGACTAGGCGGAAGGCTTCTCGTCAAGGCGTGCGGTGAGCTTCGCTGGCGCGAGTAACCGGTAGCTCTCGGTCACGAGCTCACGGATCTCCTCCCAGTCCGTGTCATCGGTGAGCAGCACCCCGATGCGATCACGGCCGGCGCGTGGGGCGAAGAACGGAATGCCAAGGGACAACAACGCGTCGCGTTCGTTTGGGTCGGCACGCAAGACCAGGAGCGGGACGGCGTCGCCTGCTGGGCCTTCCACGGCTACGAGCAAGCAGAACGACCTCCGGCGGATATCGAACGAGTGTGCCGTCGATCTCGCTGGCGTGAGGGAATCATCGATTCGAACCGTCACCTCGGGCAGGGCCAGGCAGAGCGAGCGAACCCGCTTGACGATGTTCTCCGCGACCTCCACGACGACAGCTACTGTCCGAACGCGGCTCGGGTGGCGGCCGCCGTGGCCCTGAAGTACTCCCGCGGTCGGATGAAGCCCCACTCGTTGAACGTCTGTCCGTTGGTGACGGCGCGCCGGTAGCCGAAACAGGCGAGGTAGAGAGTCCGGATGTACATCACCTCCTCAAGCCGGTCGAGCTCCTCGTCGGTCGGCTCAACGTGTCGGCGGTAGGCGTTGACGGCAGCGTCGATTCGCTCTTGGTTGGGCTCGCGTGGGTTCCACGAACCGGTGCCCCAGATCAGGTAGGCGAAGTCGGCCAGGCGCGGTCCACGTCCGGACGCCTTCCAGTTGATCGCGACCGGGCCTTGTTCGCCGAGCACGGCGTGATCGGGGGCGTGGAGGAGATTCCCGTGGAGCAAGCCTTCGGGGAGGTTGTCTCCGTCGTCGGCCGAACGGACCTTGTCGCGGAGCCGCTCGAATCGTGCGCGGTCAAAGGCCGAAACCTTCGTGTCGACGGCGTCGAGAAACGCCAGGGCGGCCAGCAGGTCTTGGCGTGGGGCGCCCTCACGGCTGGGATCCTCGCCACTGGCTCCACCCGGGCGGCTGACCGAATCGTCGTAAGGCAGGGCGTGCAGCCGTCCGAGCAGATCGCCCATCATGGCGAACTTCGCGGCACTGTCGGGGAGCGGGTCGCCGTCGACAAGCCGCGTCACGAGGACCGCGCCGCCATCGAAATCGGATACCGCGTCCTCGACCGCCAGACGCTCGGCCGGATAAGAGTGCCGCTCCAGGAATCGGAGGATCGCGGCGTCGCCATCCACGCCGACCCGCGGCCGAGCGGGCGGAAATGCACGTGCAACCCACGGATCGCCGTCGTTGCGGTCGATGCGGAACACGTAGGTCTTGTGCGCACTGAGCTTGGTTGCCGCGACCGCGTCGATGCTGTAGTGGTTCCGGAGATGAGCGACCAGCCGCCCGGGGGCAGGCTCATGGTTCATGCGCCCACTGAGACCCTCAAGATCCCTCAGCGCTTCGCTGTAGCGCTGCCCAGTCTCGGCGGCGTGCCGTCGGACAACCTTCTTGAAGTTGGCATCCTTGGTCATGACAAGCCTCCTCGCGACACCTTCGTCCCCCAGTGAGTCGGTGTTGGAAGATGGCTCGTGGCATTGACGACCGAGAGGGCGAATCCCCTTCGCCGACGGAACCCCGACTGGGGCAGATGTTCCAACGCTCGGCGACCGGTCACCGCCGTGCGAACACTGTTGCTGACACCCTCGGACGTCGTCAAGCCGCTTTCACCCACAAGACTCTCATGCCATGGAATGGCGCCACGACGTATGAAAATAGGCCGCTCTGCGGTCTATATTCCTTACAGATGACAACGTAAGAAACTCAGCCCAACGCGTCGCCCATGACATCGGCCAAGGCCAGGTTCGCCACCATGCGGGCGAACCGTCTCCCAGGAGAGGGACGCCCCACCACCACGTGCACACCGGCGCCCCGCAACTGAGCCGGCAGCGCGTTCAGCTCGCGGCGGTTCGAGGCGAGGCGCCCGTACCCGTCGACGGCAAGAAGGTCGATCCGTCGGGGCGCCTCCGCTAGCAGCCGGCAGAGGCC
>OBLV0100000215.1_pt1 | contig 18864 bp, 18 predicted proteins | sample 1520071 | NCBI WGS metagenome assembly OBLV01 (sample SAMEA3888446, study PRJEB22518) | metagenome | reverse complement strand
ACCGAGATCTACACTCTTTCCCTACACGACGCTCTTCCGATCTCGCCGCTGTACGAGGCCTCCCATTGGTAGGTCCCCGCCTCGGTGGTCGTGAAGTGCATGGAGTCGTAGGCGCCATCGCCGTTGACCGTCGTTGTCGTGTTGAAGATCGGTGAGGAACACGTCGTGGCTCCGGGGCCGTACAAGTCGTAGGTGATGAACCCCGTCGGATCGATGCCCCCGGTGAGGTCGACGACGTCGAAAACCTGGAGGCCAACCGTGGTGGCCGGCGACGCCACCGAGCTGATCGCCGGCGTCGACAACGCGGACGCCGGCGAAACGGCGAAGACGGACGAAGCAACGATCAGCCCGACCGCCGCAATCAGGCGAGGTACTACCCGTTTGACCACGGCAAAAGCTACCACCCGAGACCGTCTTGAATCTGATTCGTCAGTACCCGCGGATGTCACCCGATGTGCCTATGACGATATGGGATTGACCCGGTAGCAGCCACTTCAGCAGGCGGTCGAGGTTGCCCGGTGCCAAGCTGACGCAACCGTTGGTTGGTCCTCCCACATTGTCGTGAATGAAGATCGCCGACCCAGCGCCAGGGACGACGGGATCGGTGTTGTACTCGATGACGGCGAAGCTTTGGTAGGCCGTTGTTTCGGTCCACAACGCCTCACTGCCGGATCCGCCGAAGGGGATCGCGGTGCTGCACGAGTCCAGGTGTTGGAAGGTGTTGTACTCCGGCGATGCCGGGTTCTCGTCCCACCAGTCCCCGCAGCTGAGCGAATGGTAGCTGCCGTGCACACCCGGGTTGGGGCCGTTGCCATAAAACGCCGAGCTGATGCCGTAGAGGCCGATTGGTGTGGCGCCGTCGCCCTCTCGCTTGTGGGCGGAGATGCCGTTGTAACCCACGTCGGCCGTCCACGGGCCACCGGCCTCGGTCCAGCAGGTGCCGGACCGTTGCCACATGGTGAGCGTCGCCGACGTGGATCCGGTGGAGGCGGCTTCCACGGTGACCAGTTGCGATCCTCCGCCGGTCGACGCGAGTTGGCCGGCGAGCGTCGATGGACAGGCCGCAGTGGTCGTTCGGGTCGCAGTCGAGGTCGTCGATCCGGCTGGAGACGTGGTTGACGAAGTTGGGTGGGCCTTGATCGACGTGGTCGTAGTCGCGCCCGCCGCGCTGGTCGATGTCGCCGCGGTGGTGGTCGGGGTGGTCGCAGCCGGCGACGTCGTGGGGGTGGTGACCGTCACCGTCGCCGGTGAGTCCCCAGTCGCGACCCTGCCACTCGAGCCCGGCCCGGAACGGCCCCCGAAGAGGACTACCGCGATCACCAGGGCCATGAGGCCGACGAGAACGACGCCCCCGACCACCCGCCGCCGCTGCATCGCTTCCCCCCTGATCGAGCCGATCGAGGACTCCTGACCCATTCCGTCTCGTACGGGACCTTAACGTGGGGAGATGCGGCCGTCATTGCGACCCCGATTTCGCATCGTCGTGGCCCTCGCCACGGTGGGCATCCTGGTCGCCGGCTGCCAAGCCGGGACCAGGTCGCATGGTCCGCTGGCCAGCAGCACGGCGCAGCCAACCCGCAGCGTCGCGACGACCACGACGAGCACCACGACCACGACGAGCACCACGACCACGACGAGCACTACTGTGCCGGCCACCACGACCACCTCGACGACGGCTGCTTCCTCCTCATTCACCTCTTCGGTCGCCACGGTGACCGCGGCCGACATTCCCTATACCTGGCGGCCGGGATGCCCCGTGGGTCCCCCCCAGCTACGGATGTTGCAGCTGAGTTATTGGGGATTCGACAACCAACCCCACGTTGGGACCATGGTCGTCAATGCCAGTGTCACCTCGGCGGTCATCAAGGTCTTTTCCCGGCTGTTTGCTGAGCATTTCCCGATCTACCAGATGCAACCCGAGGACGCCTATCACGGTAGTGATCCGGCGTCGATGGCGGCCGACAACACCTCAGGATTCAACTGCCGATATGCCGTCGCGCCGGGTCCACCGCAGTGGTCGGTGCACGCCTACGGCGAGGCGATCGATGTCAATACGGTGCAGAATCCCTATCTTGAGGGCGGTACGGTCATGCCCGCAGCCGGCACCGCCTACGTGAATCGATCCGACGTTCGGCCTGGAATGGCCGAAGTCGGTGGCGAGCTCAACGAGGCCTTTGCCTCGGTCGGGTGGCTCTGGGGCGGCCGTTGGACCGGTTCGCCGGACTACCAGCACTTCTCGGAAACGGGAGGCTGACGCGAGCGGGAGGCTAATGCCCGGGGACCAATCAGGTGCCCGGGTAGGCAACCGGCGTGGCGGGGCACTGGTAGCCGCCGTTGATCTGCACCGCGCCGTCCTCGACGGTCAGGCCGTCGTGCCCCCGGGACGCATCGTTGGTCAGGGCCAGCACGAACACCCCGCCGCCTGGGCTGTTGGTGGTGGTGATGCTCGTCATCGCCTCGTCGTAGAGGACGTCATCGATGTAGTTGGGATTCACCAGCACGGCACCACCGTTGACGATGATCACCGCCGTTGGCTCGCTCAGGACCGTCCGCGCCGGCGTCCCCGCTGCGCCGGCGGGCAGGTCGATGCGCACGAAGGTCCCGCCCTTAGGAGCCGGGCCGCAACTCACCTGGGTCACCGTGATCTGCGGGTAGAACGGTGCCCGGATCACGCAGGTGGACCCAGCTCCCTCGGCGCAGCTGCCCGGCGGCTGCCCGTCGACGGTCAACTGGCTGACCGCGGCCGCCGTCGTGGTGGTCGTCGCGACGGTCGTGGTCGATACCAGTGCCTTTTTGCCGCTGCTGCACCCGACCAGGACGACGATGAGGATGGCGGCCCCGAACGTCCACGTCACCGACGACACCGATCCCGACGACTGCCCTTCCAATGTCCCAAATCGCATGGCGCTAATGATGCCCCCAGCCGGCTCGCCAGACCATGGCACCCGAATGGCGCGGAGGCGACTTCAACCGAGGCACCCACAGATGTCGGCCCGCTAGGGTCTTTCGGAGATGGCCTTGGGAAGCCGCCCCGCCCGCTCAACGCGCCGTCGGGGGCGCCCGTGGCTGTTTCTCGCGGTGTTGGCGACGTTCCTCGTACTGCTCGTGAATGCCGCGTTGTCGGCCCGATCACCGACTCCGGTCCGCGAGCAAGCCGAGCAGTCGTACCTCGACGAGGCGCTTCCGGCGATCCAGCAGTCCACACAGGAGGGGCTCGACCTAGCCGCCGTGCGCACACAGGCTGCCGGCCTGTCTCCGGGAACGGTCGTGAGCCAGCTCAACGGCGTCGTTTCCCAGTCCGAGCAAACCTTCGCCACGGTGCAGAAGCTGAACCCGCCCACCGCGCTGCGCACTGCCCACGACCTGCTGGTGGCCGCCCTGGACCTGCGGGTCCTCGGCGCACGGGCGTTCGTCCAGGCGATCGGCACGGTCCGCAGCGCCCAACCGGCAGCCGTCGGGGTGCAGGCGCTGATCAGCGCAGGGCTCGACTTCCAGGCGGCCGACCGGGCCTATAGCCTCTTCCAGCAGGCGATGCCGTCGGTAAACCCGCCGCTTCCGGCCTCCCAGTGGGTCCCCGACGACTCCGTTTTCAGTGACGCCACCCTTTCGGTCTTTGTCGCCACGCTCCGATCGGCGGGCAGCCTGACCCCGATCCAAGATGTGTCGGTGGTCGCGGTCACCACGAATCCCCAACCGGTCAACGTGCAAAACGGTGTTGAAATGATGCCGGTGGCCAAGAACCTCGACCTGCAGATCGTGGTCGCGGACATCGGCAACCAGGCCGAGAAGAACCTGACGGTGACCGCCACCATCGTTCCCGCCCTCTTCGGTCCGATGCAGTCGGTCCGCAACTTCGTCAACCTGACGCCGGGTCAATCGGTGACCGTCGACCTAGGGGGCCTTCGAGTGTTGGCCGGGCAGGCGACGACCTTGACCGCGTCGATCCAGATGCCGACCGGCGACACCGATGTGGCCGGCGCGAGCAAGATCATTACCTTCGAGATGACGAAGTGACCGGTTCAGGCGCTTCGGGAAGTCAGGACGGGAAGTCAGGGGTAACCACCCCCGAAGCGGTCGCACCGGGCGATGGCCGACCGGTGGGTTGGCTCGAAGTCCGGAGGAAGAACCGGGCCGGGAATGGCGGTTGCGCCACGTTGAAGGTGACGCTGCCGTCGGTCGAGGTGTTGCGCGTAGCGACGACTCGATCGGACCCCGTGTAGATCGGTTGTTGCTCGTTGCCTTCGTACAGGTCGATCGGAATGTCGGCGGCCGCGCCACAACTGTCGGTGAGCCGACCCGTGATCAGAACCCTGGCCGCGGTGTCCTCAGTGCTGGAGACGATCTGAAGGTTCGGATCGGTGCAGACCGGCCAGTGTCCAAGCTCGTAGACGTCGCTCCCGTCGATGAGGCCACCCGAGGTGAGCGGCCTGAACCGTGCCGGGTCGGCGGCGACGGAGCCACTGAGCGAAAGGGGTTTGACGACCGGGGTCAGCAGGACGAATCGGACCCCGGCGGCGACCAAGGCGTTGGCGAGTTGGTCCGCCGTCTCGGGATTGCCGATGCTTATGAGACGTCGCTGCAAGTCCTCGCCCACGAGCGGGTAGGTGAAGATCTGGGTCCCTGACACCTCGGCGAGCGTTGTCCCGCCCGGGACGACCCCGTTGAGCTTGGTGTAGGCGAACCACGGGTAGAGCACGGCCTCGGGATCCGGCGACGCCATGATGTGGACCAGCTGCTCTGGGCTCGCAAGTCGCGGTACACCTTTGACCAAGGCTTCGTAGTCGGTTGGTGTGGTTGCCCACCACATGCTCACCGCCGTGGCGGCAACGAACACCGCGGTCAGGACGGTGACGGTGGCGCCCGGAACCCTCCACCGCCGTTGGCGCGCTTCGTGCCGTGAGCTCATGAGGGCCAGGCGCTCCAGGCAGAGGGCGAGGCAAACACAACCGAGGCCAGCCAGCGCGATGGTGTAGCGGGCCCACCAGGGCGCCGAACTGGCGAAGGCCAAGAGAAGCCCGGGGACGACCAGACCGAACAGATAGCTCGGGCGCCGCCGGGCGAACCAGTACGTCCCGACGACGACGGCGGGCACGACCACGAGCGGCCACTGCAGACCGAACCCGCCAAGTCGCTGGTCGTAGATGAACGTATGGCGATGTAGGTCGAACAGCCAGGTCTTGACCATGGCGCCGACCTGGCCAAAGGGGGCATGGCGAAGCTGAAGAGGCTCGTTGGCTGCAAGGAGCTGTCGAGCCGTTCCCAATCCCTGGAACCCGAGCACGGTCGCTGGATAGAACGGGCTGTTCCAGGTAACCCAGGTTCGCAGGTACCAGAACGCCGCCAGGGCCGTGATCGGCACCGCCCAGCACGCCAGGCCGACCCACGCCCGAGGCCGGGTGGTCCGCTCCGCCTGGTCGGGCCGAATATCGGTGACCCGAACAAACTGCACGAAGCTGATGACACCGACAACGGGAATGATGACCAGGCCGGTTGATTTGATGCCTGCGGCCAACCCGGCGGCTATGCCGGCCAGCACCAGGTGGCCGGCTAGGCCGCGAGCGATGCCTTTCTCGAATGCGATCGCCGACCCCAAGACAAGCAAGAACCCCAGCGCGGACAACGCCGTGGCCGCGGCTGCAATGTCGACGTACGCCGTGCTCGCTTGGAGGAATACCGCGGGCATGGCGATGAACCCCAGGCCACCGACGAGGGCCAGGTGGGGCCGGACTCGCAGGTTGCGAGCCATCATGGTGACCGCACTGGCAGCCATGGCCACGAACGGCAAGGTTGAGAGGCCCGCGTACTGAAGAGAATGCAGAAAGGTCCCGACCCATGCGGTCAGTGCCTCCTGGTCTTGCGGGTAGACGTCGCTGTAGGTGTTCTGCTTGCTATGGACGATCGCCCCGTGCTGGATCCAGGTCGCGGGACCGATCAGGTGGTACGACAGGCTGTCGTAGGAAATCGGCGGCAGCGAGATCGTCAGTACCACCTGCCAGGCGTACTGGCCGAGGACAAGCAAGGCAAGGAGGAGCACGAGGGGGTGCCCTTTCACCTGGCGCAGAGCCCAGCGAAGCGCCTTGACAAGGTGACGCAACGCCGCCTTCGCCCCATCCCGGGCGAAGTAATGGCAACCGACCAGCTCGGTGCCGGAAACGATGACCGCCGCGACGGCGAGAGCCCCCGGATGAAGCTGGCGACAGAGTCCTCCGACCACCAGCGTCTCGGCCGCGATCTGCCCGACCAGCACGACCCAGAACCCCGTGACCATCGTGGTCGCCCGACGCAGTCGCAGGGAAAGGACGATCGCGCCGGCTCCCGCCGCGGTCACGAGCAGGGACAGGGTGCCCAACAGCACGATCAGCCTGGCCCAGCTGGTGCCGCGACCGACCTCACCCGATCGGCCTGTGTAGGTCCGGCCCGACCACTTCCTGGAGGCGTTCGAGGACTTGCTCAAACTGCGCCTCGGTTCGGATCAGCTTGCGGGTCAACCTGGTCACCTCCTCGGAGACGGCCGAGTCGACGGCGCTACGCCGGGCCGACGTCTGCATATCAACCAGCTGGTGCCTCAGTCGATCGCCAAACTGGTCGAGCTCCCGACCCACGGTGGCGGCCAGGCGCTCGCCGGAGGAGTCGGAACGTCGTGTGAGCTCATCGACCTGCTCGGCCAATGCCTGGAGCACGCCATACGACGTCCGGACTTGCTCGCGCATCTCCTGGGCTTGCAGATCCAGATGCTCGACCGCGCCGAGAATCCGAGGCGAGAGGCCGATCTGGCTGGAGAGTCCTGCCAGCAGCCGCTCGTGCGATGCCGACATCTCGGAGAGCGCAGGGCCCACCTTTTCCCAGGCTGGGCCTTCCCTCGCGTCCGAACCGGGATGCGCCATCGTCGCCAACTCGTCGGAGACCAAACGAGCGACCTTCGCCGATGCTCGCTGGGCCGCCGCCTCGGCGGTTCGCTCGGTCGCCCCTCGCAACGTGCCGCCCAGCCGTTCCGCTAGGCGCCCTACGACCAGGTCGGCCAGTTTGTGAACCACGGCTGGGGAAAGTTCGGGCGGGGTTGCGGTGCGGCCGATACCAGTAGCTAGGGCCGGGCGGTCACCGAGGCCATCCAAGGCGCTGGCGATCGTTCGCCGGATCAGGTCCTCGACCTCGGTCAGGTTGATGTCAACGGTCATCTGCATGAGCGACGACTGGATGGCTTCGGCGATCTCGGCCGCGGTTGGCATGCCCTCGCTGTTGCCTGCCGCGCTGTTACCCGCCGCGCGCTGGCGGCGGCTATCGAAGGCGAGATCGCCACCTTCGGCCGCCGTGGTCGGCGTCGGCGGGGATTCGAGCGCGGCTTCCCAGCGGCGAAAGATGTCGCGCCAGCCTTTCAGGGCGCCTTCCACCGCCTCGGGCGGCCCGCTGTAAGCGTCCACAGAGGGAAAGATGTACTCCAACACGCCCTCGGTGCTGCGGTTGACCGCGCATCGCTCGACAGCGCGGGCACTGCGGGCGACGACCTGGATACCACCGACGCCGTCGCGGCCCATCCGGATCGCGGTTCGCAGGGCGGCCACAGCACTCAGGTCGTCGGAGAGGATGGTCAGGGTGCGATCGCCTGGATCGATCCGGCGAACCTGGTGGACCGCGTCCTCGCCAGGCGTCGGGCCCAGATAGAAGGCGATGAGCCGATCACCGCCTTGTGCCATCGCCAGCCCGAGCAGCGCCATGACGACCCGCCCGGCAATCGGGTTGCTGGCCGCGCCGGGCTGGGCCAGGGCGCTATGGAGTAGCTGCTCCAGGTACGACAGGCTGGTTGTGGCAGACGGATCAGATACGTTCAGATCAGACACCTCGGCAGAACCTCCAGCGACCTCAGCTCGATCAACGAGGCTCCGTTGAACCAACGATAGGATGTTGCCAGGATGTCGAGCGGGCTGCAGGGGCGGATTCGGTGGCGGTAACCGCCAGCGCGTTGGGCCAAGGCGCCACGCCTCGGTCTTGGCCGACGCCCCGGATCGGGCTGGCAGCCCTCCTGCTGGTGGTCTCCGGAGCGATAATTTGGGCCAGCGGTGCCCTGCGATCTGCCGAGTTGGTCGTCACCGGCGGAGTCATGCGCCTGGGGGCCGGCCAAACAGTGGTGTACAAGCCCGGGCACATCGTCTTCTTCGAGACCAACGGGGCGCGCACCGTTGGATTGCAAATCACCGCGTCATGCACCGCGGTCTTCCTCGTCGTGCCATTCGTCGTCCTAGCCGCGTTCATGATCCTGGTTCCGCGGACCCGAACGTCGCGAGTGCTCGTCGCCATGGTCGTCGCCGCCATGATCGTGTTCTGGCTCAACCAGTTGCGCTTGCTCATCATCGGGTGGGCCACCCGCCAGTTCGGGGTGAACGAGGGGTTTAACTGGGCGCACATCCTGGCCGGTTCGATCGTCAGCACACTGAGCATGTTGATCGCGCTCTTCCTCTTCTTCTGGCTGTCACTGGCAGAACGTGCTCGCACGCCTCGCGAGGACGAATCGGAGATTTCTGGCGGACGGCGACGACTGCGCTAGTGTCAGCGAACACGAGGACGGTAGGCGGGGAAGGAACGAGCCACCATGTATGGAACTAGCGGGGGAATGATGGTCGGAGGAGGCGTCGCCAGTGTGGGTGCGCTGGCTACGACCGGTTTTCCGTCGCTCGTGTTCGCAGTCGTCGGCGTGGTGCTGATTGTGACCGGACTCCTCCTGGTTCGCGCCGTTGTCGTGAAGCAGGAGCGGCCGACCACCTAGGCGGGTCGAATCTCGTGTTCAGCATCCTCTTGGGGGTGTTGTCGCTCATCCTCATCGGTTGCGGGTTGTTCTATTTCCTCGCGACAACCGGCTTTGGCGTGTTCGAAGGTCGCAGGCTTCGTCGGCTCCGCGACGCGCCGGCGGTGCGAGGCGAAGGACCTCGCTCTGCGCGCCGACCTCGTGCGATCTACGTCATGGTCCCGTGCCTCAACGAGGAGGGTGTAATCGGTTCGTCGCTCACCCGCATGCTGCGCGACGACGACGTGCGGGTCGTGATCATCGACGACGGCTCGACCGACCACACCGCCGACATTGTCCGCGCCGTCGGGGGCGATCGGACGCTGTTGATCTCACGCCGCTTGCCCGACGCCCAGAAGGGGAAGGGCCCTGCGCTCAACGCCGGTCTGCCCGCCATCATCGACGATGTCAAGCACCGGGGGCTCGACCCTTTCGACGTGATCGTTTGCGTCATGGACGCCGACGGCGAGCTGTCCGACGGCGCCTTGAAGTACGTCCTGCCTCTCTTCGAGGACCCCAAGGTCGGGGGCGCCCAGCTCGGGGTCCGGATCAGCAACCGAGACGTCAGCCTGCTGACCATGATGCAGGACTTCGAGTTCTGGGGAATGGCGGCCACGGCGCAGTTGGGTCGGGTCCGACTCGGGACGGTGAGCCTAGGGGGCAATGGCCAGTTCACCCGCCTCTCGGCTCTGGCCGATCTCGGGACCGCTCCCTGGTCGACTGCGCTTACCGAGGACCTGGACCTCGCCCTGCGCCTCATGACCGCCGGGTGGCGGCTCACCACCACACCGAAGGCCTACGTCAATCAGCAGGCGGTGCTGACACTACCGGCGCTCATACGGCAGCGAACCCGGTGGTTCCAGGGCCACATGGCATGTATCGGCCGGCTTCGGTCGTTGTGGTCCGGCCCGGCGATGTCGAACCTGGCGGTGCTGGAGGTCAGCGCCTACCTCCTCATCCCCTGGATGTTCATCCTCCCGTGGTCGATCCTGTTCCACATCGGGCTCTGGGAGCTCGTCGGCCGGTTGGCCAGCGCGCCGCGCAACGAACTCGGAGGCAGCGGCCTCGCCGTTCGGGTCATCACGTTGGCGGCTTGGTACCTGCTCGGGTTCGGACCGAGCCTCTTCGGCGGCTACCTCTACTACCGCCAGGATCGTTCCGTCAGCAAGCTCAAGGCCTTTGCGTTCGGCCATGCCTTGGTCCTCTGTAACTACGTGGCCTTCGTCAGCTGCTGGCTGGCCGCGATCCGCTCGCTGCGTGGCTTGACGGGCTGGGAGAAGACGTTCCGGCGGACCGAACGTGGCTTGGACTATCTCTTGCCCGCCACGGCACTCGCCGGCGCGTCGGGTCGTGTCCGCGGGCGTTTGCGGCGCCGACCCCCTGATCCCCGTCCCGTGCCCCTGCTTGAGCCGGTTCTGGCGGCGGCGCGGCCCTCTGGTGCTCCGGTTCTCACCATGCGTTTTGCGCAGGCGCCTCGCGCTGCGCCCGCCCCGGCACAGGTCACGTCCGTTCGCCTCGCGGCAGCCTCTACACCGGTTACCGTCCGGGGTCTGGTGGCGCGTCACGATGCCAACGGCGGCAGTGATTTACCGACGGCAGTAGACGTGCCTGGGGCCGTCTCGCAGCTCGCCCCGGTGCGTGTAGCGGTCGCTGCACCTGCTCTCACGGGGCGGTTGCAGATGTCGGTACGGGCTCGCGGGACAAACGGCGCGAACGCCCTTGGTGGGCGTTTCTTGACCTCTAGGTCCTTTGTCGATAATTTGGCCCAACCTGACGGGGAGAGAGCATGAGAAGAAGACTGCCGACCGGCCTGAAGACGATGGGTTCCGCCCTCTTCATCGGGGCCGTCCTCATCATGTTGACGGCCGCGCAGGCCGCGGCTGCCCCCATCGTGTCCCAGGCCAGCGCCCAGGCCATCGGTGGTGACCTGCTCACGACCGGCGTCTGCTCTTCGGTCAGCCCCGGTGGTCAAAGCACGTCAGGCGCGGGCTGTACCGTCGGCGGGCCCAGCTCCAACAGCGGGTCGACGCTCACGGCGTCGGTTGTCGTGCAGACGAGCGATGCCAACCCCGACGGCACCTCGGCGGCGTGCGCTGGTGTAACCGGCCCCGGTGGGGCTGCCATCCAGATCGGCGCGGCCGGGCCGTGCACGGGAGTTAGCGCCGGTACCAGTTCTGGCGTCAACGTCCTCGGCGGCTTGGTGACCGCGGACGCGATCTACTCGGTTTGCGCCGACAGCGCCGGTGCGTCCCCGACGGGCGGTTCAACCCTGGCGAGTGTCGGTGTCGCCCAGGGTTTGAGCAGTGGTCTGCTGTCCGCTCTCGGCGCCGTTGCCACGGCGCTGGGCCTCGGTCCCCTTACTGGTGGCGCTACCCTGCCGGTCAACCCGGGACCGAACACCGTCGTAAGCCTGAGCCTCGGAACCCTCAACATCCTGACGTTGAAGTTGAACGTGCAGAGCACCAACACCAACGGCACCCTGGGCATCACCGCCCTCTCGGTCCAAGTCCTCGGCGGCGCGATCAGCGCCATCTCGGGCGTCCCGATCCTCGGTCCGGCGCTGCTCAACCTCCTGGGCCTGGGCGGCGTGACCTCGGCAGGTCTTTTGATCACCATCGGGAACGTCACCTGCGGCCCGAATGCCGGGCCGGTCGCGGTGTCGCCTGTCCTGCCTCCGAAGGCGCTGCCGATCGCGGGTGCCGTGCTCCTCGGTGTCGGTGGATTCGCATGGTTCAAGCGTGAGCGCCTGTTCGGGGCGTTCCGCCGCATCTAAAAAACCAAGGACAATCTGGGCGTTTGGTGTCGGTCGCACCGGCGACTGGCACCAAACGTCGTAGCCTCGCTGCGGTGCCCGACGATCACATCTTTGTCGATTACGTCCTGCGCAGCGCCCTGACGGCGCCGGGAGCAGCCACCGATCCGGTGGCAGGACGCTTCCTGGCCCGGCTGTTCGCAACCGTGGCCGTAGAGGCCGGGGAGCACCAGATCACGAGCTATCTGGCGCCAACCCCGCAATCGGAGGCCACCTTCGAGGTGCGGGTCTTCCAGGCCGGCAACCTCACGCCTCGGACCATCACGTCGGATCTCGACGCGATCGCGGCCATCCGTATGGCCCACCGGATGTCCCACGAGCAAAACGAAGGAGTGGAGGTGCTCAGCCGGGTTCCTCAGCTCGACCGCGATTGGCGCGACTCGCCCGGTGTCGACTCACCCGGCCTCTCTGATGTCGAGCGATGCGTCTTCGTTCGGGATTCGACCGGTGAGCTCGAATACCGCTTTGCCGGGGCCGAGACGCTGCTGGGCGAGCCGGAGGCGTGCGCCCAGGCGCAGCGGGCCTGGGCGGTGACCTTGAACGAGTGGGCGGCGTGGGTTGCCCGCGAACGGGGCCGGGAGCCGGGCACCCCTACCGCCAGCGTGGCTATCGCCTCTGCTTCGTTTGCCACCGGCTCCTCCGGGTCCGTTGCCGCCGTGTCCTCTGCCGCCGGGTCCTTTGCGCCCGGGTCCGCCGGGTCCTTTGCCCCCGGGTCCGCCGGGTCCTTTGCCCCCGGGTCCTTCGACGACCCAGACCTTGCGGCGGCGCCTCCCGCGCCTTCGGTTGTGGGTTCGACCGGCCTGGCGGTCACACCTGACGAGCCAGTCGCCGGCGCCGGTCTCATCAAGACCTTAGAGAGGTTCTTCTCGAACCTGGCGGTCGAGGTGGATCTCGGGCAGATCGAGCAACTGGTGCGCCAGGCGGTCGACCGAGACCGCAAGGAGAACATCGAACCGCTGGCGGCACGCGTCGCCGAGCTCCTCCGTGAGTCGATCCCGCCATCTACGGCGTTGACGGCCGCCCGGGCGGAGGCGGAGCGGCGCGATTTGGTCCCGTCGGCGCCGGTGATCGTGGGTGTGCCGACCGCGGCGGAGGTCGCCGAAGTCGTAAGTGCACAGGTCGGCGCCTTACTTTCGGAGACGATTCTCAGTCGCCGCTACGGTGAAGCAGGCGGTCAACACTCTGCCCTGCAGGTCCTGCATACCGCGGTCGACCAGATGGACGTACGGCTCGACGGGCTCCGCGATGAGATCCGTCGGTCGACGACGCTGTTGACCGAGTTGAGTGAACATCTCGAGGTGGCTGATCGCCGAGCGGCCATCGCCGAGCGGATCACGACGTCGGTCGACCAGGAAATGCAGCGATTGGCCAACCGGATCGACGATCAGGTATCGGCGTTGACCTCAAGCGCAGGTGGGGGTTCGGAACTCTCCGACGGGGTAGCCCGTCTCACCCGCAAGTTGCGCCAAAGCGTGGCGGAGCTCGACCGGGCTCTGCTGCGGCTGAACCAGGTGATCGACCAGGTCGGAGGCGTCGCCGACGACCGGGTGGCTGTCGGCCGCGGCAGCCTCCCGGTGGTTCCACCCCGGCGACCTGGACTTCCTGGTCCACCGAGCCCCGTCAGTCCTGTCGTTCGTCGCTGAGGTGGTAACTCGGGCCGTCGTCCCGCCCACCGGCGCGGCCTTGCCCGCCGGCGCTGCCTTGCCCGCCGGCGCTGCCTTGCCCGCCGGCGCTGCCTTGCCCGCCGGCGCTGCCTTGCCCGCCGGCGCTGCCTTGCCCGCCGGCGCTGCCTTGCCCGCCGGCGCTGCCTTGCCTGCCGGCCCCAGCGACATCGCCGTGGTTTTCGGCACCCGGCCCGAGATCATCAAGCTGGCCCCGGTCATCCGTGCCCTCGGGCCTCGAGCCCGCATGATCTGGACCGGCCAGCACTATGACGCCAATCTGGCCGAATTGCATTTCTCCGGTGTCGGGATGGCGATGCCGGTGGAACAACTCAGCGGAGTCGGCGGCACCGAACGCGGCGAGCAGGTAGTCGCGGTGCTATCGGGGCTGATGGCCAACCTGAACGCTCATCGACCCCGGGCGGTGGTGGTTCAGGGGGACACCAACACGACCAACGCCTCCGCCCAGGCCGCCTACTACCTGGGGATTCCCGTCGTCCACGTCGAGGCGGGCCTGCGTTCGTGGGACCGGGCCATGCCCGAGGAAATCAACCGGATGATCGTCGGTGTCGTGGCCGACCTGCATTGCTGTGCCACCGAAGGCAACGCGGAGCATTTGCGGGCCGCCGGCGTGGCCGATGACGCCATCGTCATCACCGGCAACCCAATCGTCGAGGCGATCGTCGCTATGTTGCCGGGCTGCGATGACCAGGAGCGCCTCCTCGCGGCCTATGGCGTCGAAGACGGGCGATTCGTGCTCGCCACGATCCACCGACCCGAGAATGTCGACCACCCTCGGCAGTTGGCCACGATCCTCTCGTCTCTCGGCGACCTCCCCTGGCCCGTCGTCCTTCCCCTCCATCCGCGCACGGCTCGGCGCATCGCCGAGTTCGACCTGGAGGCTCTGGCCCAACGCCTGCGCATCACGCCACCCATCGATCATCGCTCGTTCCTGGGTTTGGCCGCCCGAGCTCGGGTGCTGGTGTCGGACTCGGGAGGAGTCCAGGAGGAGGTCACCGTCGTCAAGAAGCCCCTGGTCGTGGTGCGTCGCAGCACCGAGCGACCCGAGGCGGTCGCCGCCGGCTTCGCTCGCATGGCGGAGGCGTCGGAGATCGTCGAGGCGGTTTCGGCGATGGCCACCACGGTCGTGGTGGATCGGCTGAAGCCGCTGCCCTGTCCCTTCGGTGACGGGCACGCCGGCGAACGCATCGCCGCCGCCGCTGCCATGCTGGCCGACCGCCCCACCGATTCGAGCCTGCGCCAACCAACGCCACGACCGCAGGCGGCTGTGGCGGTCGGCCCGGTCGGCCCGGTCGGCCCGGTCGGCTCTTAAGGTCGCTTCAGGCTGGCTTACTAGGATGCCCCAGGTGGGCCCGCTGGATGGACGCCAGGCAGTCGAGTGGGCTCGGGTCAACAACCCGTGGGCCGGCGGCCGGTCCTGGGTCCGGACCCATGCATGGCGCATGTATGCCCTGGGCCTCGGTGATCGATGGTTGCAGGCGCCAAGGCGCTTCGTCATCGTCACACCGGGGCGTACCGGAAGCGAGTTGTTGACCGACCTGCTCAACACGCATCCCGGGATCGTGTGCGAGGCAGAAATCCTGCACGACCGCCTAGCGTTGCCGGAAAGCTTCGTAGCCGGGCGGGCGACCAAGGCGGGTCTGGCCCGGGCCGGCGCCTACGGGTTCAAGTTGCATTGCGGGCATTTCGGGTACCAGGTGCTGCGCGAGCGACCGGGATACCTGAACCGACTGTCGGCGAAGGGATTCCACATCATCTTCCTGCGCCGCAACAACTACTTGGCCCAGGCCATCTCGTCGACGATCGCGCTGCGAACGCGATGGCATTGGCGAGAGGAGGATCACGCCGCGTTCACGGCGTTGGAGCTCGACCCCGTCGAGGTGTTGATGATGGCGTACCTCTTCGAGGAGAGCGATCATTTTCTCTCGGCCGTCTTGCAAGGTTTGCCCCACCTGGACCTCATCTACGAGGACGACCTGCAGGAGCCATCGGCGCAACAGGCGACGGCCGAGCGGATCTGCGCTCAACTGGGACTGCCTGGCGCGCCGGTGCGGTCAGATCACGTGCGCTTCACGCCGCGACGGCTGTCCGAGACCGTCAAGAACTTCGACGAGATCGCGGATCTGATCCGTCCGACGCGATTCGCAGGCTTCCTCGAAGAGGAGGATGACCTGGCCGACGACGTCGACGACGGGCGCTGACCTGCCGAGCGTAGAGGCCGGGTTGGCCGCCCTCACGTTCCGCCTCCACCACGGCGGGTGGTATCGCGGCGAGGGGCATCACCGACGCGGTGTCAGCGGTCCTGCGACCGGCGCCTTCACGGCCTGCTCCACATGTCTTAGGCCGGTGCTCGCCGGGTGAGGGGCGGGCCCTGAGTCGAGCATGCCCGGCGCCGGCGCGACGCTGAGCGGGAAGTCGAGCTCGAGGGTGAAGACGGTGCCTGCCGCCGGTCCCATGGCGACCAACTCGCTCATCCGACTCATCCGGCCATCGGCGTTCAGGCGGGCGACGCCGGCGGCGGGCGCGAACGTCCGGGGGGTCACCTGCCAGGCCCGGTCTCCCAGCAGCTCGCGCAGGTGGGCGGCCCGGTTGACCAGCGCCTTGAACTCGCCGAACAGGGTGCCGGTGACGAGCACGTACTGCCACCACCACCATCGCCGGCGCTTGAGCTCAGGCACCGAAAGGCGCCAGGCGAAGATCGCCTGGACGGGCCCGACGGCGCTGACATAGAGCGTGGCGACGACGAAGATGGGTGCCAGCCAGTCCACATGGACGTGGTGGCGCACCAGGATCGTGAAGGCCAGGATCGGGATCATCTGGGCCGCGATCCAGGGGTAGGCCTCACGCCACCCGAGGAGGAACGTCGCTCCGAGCCGCTGGCGGATCGACAGCACCCGGGTCCTCCAGATGCGGCGTACCTGGCGCCGCGACACCTGATGCCAGCCCTGCGACCACCGGATCCGCTGCGACCAGATGGCCATCGGGGTCACCGGGGCGAGTTCCTCGGATAGCAGCTGCGGGTCGACGACGATGCGGTAGCCGGCAAAGACGGCCCGGATCGAGATGTCGATGTCCTCGGTCAGCATGTCGGGCCGCATTCGCAGCTGGTCGAGTAGTTCAGCTCGCCAGAACCCGTTGGAACCGCCGAAGATGCCGAAGTCGTGCAGGGCCGCCCGCCCCGGATGCGCGACCGCGTAGATGCCTTCGAACTCGACCGCCACCATGCGGGCCAGCCAGTTGGTCTCTCCGTTGCGGACCACGCTTCGCCCCTGCACGACGTCGACGCCGCTGGCCAACCAGCCAGCGGCGCGCCGGAAGGCGGTCTTCATGGGCCGGTGGTCCGCGTCGAAGATCCCGACGATCTCCCCCTGGGTCACCTGGAGGGCGGCATTGACATTCTGGGCCTTCGACGTGGAATCGCCCACCCGGAGCAGCACGAGTCGCGGATCGCGCCCTGCCATCTGGGCGAGGTCGGCTTCGATCGGCAGGCGCCGAGGTGTGTTGTACGCCAACACGACCTCGAGAGTCCCGGGGTACTCCTGTTCGAGCAGGCAGTTGATGGTGTCAACGATGGTGCTGGTTTCGTTGGGCAGGTAGGCGACCACGATGGCCGACGCCGGCGGGTAGGTGGCTAGTTCCTCGGTTGGGGCAGGTACCGCTCGCAGGGAGAGCAGCGCCTCGGCGTAGACCGTGAGGGCAGTGATCACCACCGCCGCCAGCACCACCCAGAAACCGATGATGCTGATGTCCCAGCCGAACGCCCGGTACAGCGCGCCGTAGATCGCGAACGGCGCCAACCAGGCGATGACCAGGTTGGAGACCGCCAGCACCGCGACCTTCCGGCCCGGCGACAGCCGGAGGTAGCGCTGACGGATCCGATGGCGGGGGTCGGGGCCGTCATGTAGCGCGCCGGCGTGGACCCGTAAAGCTCGCTCGACGCTCGACCGGTGGGCCAAACCGATGGCCTCGGTCAGGGCGAGGTCGATCTCGCCGACGGTCCCCGCGGCGTCGACGTGGCCGCTAAGGGTCACGACGCCGGCGCCGACCGATGGGCGAAGGCGACGCCGGTCTCGTTGCACACCGACCGCAGCGAGCTGGTAGAGGAGGTCGCCGAGCGCCGCCGCGGCCCTCGAGCTGTGGCCGATCGGCAAGAGCAACAGGTAGTGGCCTTGGTCGCCGTCGAAGGCGACTGTGGCATCGAGGCCAGCGGCGGCCCGCCGCACCAGGTCGAAGATCGCTCCAACCAGCTCCGCTCCCGCGCCGTCGGGTATCCGGACCTCGACGACCGCAAGGGATCCCGCCGGTTCGTGTTCGGCGACCGCGCCGATACGCCGGCTCGCCTCGGCCAGCAGGTCCCGGACCTCGACCAGCCCTGCCGGGTCATCGACGCCCACTGTGGGATCCAACTCGGTGGGCGTTGTGCTCGCTGTTGCCTCTGGCGGCGTCGTGGCGGTCCCTCAGCGTTTCTGTGTCAGCGTCGGCTCCGAGAGTGGCGAAATCACCGTAGCGCCAAACCCGAGGATCGTTCGTTACCGCCGAACTTGTGGTCTTTGTCGCCCTTGTGGGCGAAGGGGCGCGCTATACGCAAACAACGCCCACAAGGGCGACAACTCCCACAAGAGTCCACCCGAAGGCGGGCGTTCGATGACGCTGAAGCCCGTTAGACGACGCTGAAGCCCGCCGGCAAGGTTCCGCGGCCGGTGAGAGCGAGCAGGACGGCGGCGCCTTCGGGCCCGGCGCCGACCACCTCAGCCACCAGGCCGAGACAGGCGACGATCGGCGCCTGGAGGATGGCCGGCGAACCGATCCCGAGGGCGGACGTGAGATCCAGGGTATGGACGGTCAGCTCGAAGGTCCGGGTCGGCAGGTAGGCCAGCAGCGTTGTGGCGCCGAGGCGCATCTGCAGCGGCGCATCGTCGTCAGTGGCGGCGACCAGCGCCGTCACCCGGTCGACCAGGGCCCGCACAGCGACCACAGGATCGTCGCCGAGCGCCACACCGGCCTCGCGACCCCGTTGCGCCACCGCCGAGTGGTCGACCACGCCCCTGCCGAGCAGGAGGTAGTCCCGCGGCGTACGGACTGCGATCTCGCTCGGGCCCGATGTAGGCAGCGTGCCCGAGTTGGGAATCCGAGGCCCGCCGAGGTAGGTCTCTATGGTCGACAGGGCGCGGCTGGTGTGCCCAACCAGTTCCAGAACGCTCCAGCTGCCCAGCGCCGGCCGACCCCAACCGTCGTCGCCGATCCCTGCCACGACCAAAACGAATCCTTCGGTCGCGGCCGAGAAGCACTCGCGCTCACTCACGCAGGCAGGTCCCGGAGGTCGATCACGCTGCCGTTGGGTAGGCCGGCGTCGAGCAGCCGCCACATCTTGACCGCCACCTCCTTCGGTGAGGCAAGCTTCCCGGCCGCGTGCAGGTCGAGGAACTTCTGCCGTTGCGGAAAGTCGTCCTCGGGCGTCGAACGGATCAGCGCCTGCATGCCGGTGTCAACCGTTCCCGGAGCGACCGCCATAACCTGCACGCCGGCCTGGGACCGCTGCTCCTGCTCGGCGCCGGCAGCCACGCCGGCCTGGGACCGCCGGTCCTGCTCGGCGC
>OBLV0100000214.1_pt1 | contig 18943 bp, 17 predicted proteins | sample 1520071 | NCBI WGS metagenome assembly OBLV01 (sample SAMEA3888446, study PRJEB22518) | metagenome | reverse complement strand
GTTGCCGGCGCCGGCGGGCTGCGGCCCGCGAGCCGCGCAAACCACGGGCCCTACCGCGCCGCCGAGGCTAGGCGGCTAAGTACTGCTGCCAGGCGACGGGAATCGTCGGGCTCGCCACGTGGATGAACACGGTGGCGCTGGGCATCCGCGGCTGCCTGAGGAGGTGCATGCCTGCCTGGCGCGGCAACGCGTCGCCCTTGCGCCGGTTGCACGGCGCGCACGACGCGACGATGTTGTCCCACCCCGACCCGCCGCCCTTCGAGCGCGGGATCACGTGGTCGACGGTCAGGTTCGACCGGGAGCCGCAGTACTGGCAGGTCCAGTTGTCGCGGGCGAACACGGCCCGGCGGGTGATCTTCCGCCGGTGGGTGTCGCGCGGGATTCGCACGTAGCTGACGAGCCGGATCACGACCGGCCGCGACATCGACGCGGTCGCCGAGTGGAGCTCCCAGTCGCCGCGCTCGATCACCTCCGCCTTCTCCTTGAGGAGGAGCACCACGGCGCGCCGGACCGTGCAGACGTTGATCGGTTCGTACGTCGCGTTCAACACGAGCACCCGGCCACCCTCACGTCCGCGTCGCTGGTGCTCTGAAGGCGACGCGGACCACGCTGGCGCTGGTACTGAAGTGGCCATGGCTGGCCGCCAGTCTACCGGTGCCTCAGGCAGTCCTGATAAGGCCTTGTTACGTCCGGTGGGTGTCGCCTCAACGTTCCGGGCGTACTCCCGGGGCGGGTGGGTCGATGTCGCGCCAGGCTTTGTCCTCGGATCCTCGCGTAGCGTCGCTACGCGTCAGATCCTGCGTCCTGGACTGACGGCCCGACCTCGGCCTTCCGGGCGACCGGTGTCGGGTCGACCGACTAGACGATCGCCGCCGGGAACGACCCCAGGACGCGCAGCACTTCGACGTGCGCACGCAGCCCGACGAGCGCGTCGCCGACGTGCGGCTCGATGTCGCGGCCCTCGAGGTCGAGGAAGAACATGTACCGCCCGAGGCCCTGCCTTCGCGGTCGCGATTCGATCCGAGTCAGGTTCACGTCGCGCGAGGCGAACTCGGCCAGGCAGTGGACGAGCCAGCCGGGCGCCTCGGAGCCGACCCCCCAGAACACGACCGCGGTCTTCCACGGCCCACGCGGCGCGTCGTCGGCTGAGTCATGCCCGCCCACCCCACCCGCCGGCGCCCCGACCGGCCCGAGCCAGACAAACCGGGTCTCGTTGTCGGCCACGTCCTCCACGCCCGCGCGGAGGACCTGGCAGCCGTAGCGTTCGGCCGCCACACGGTTGCCGAGCGCCGCCCACGGGCCGTCGTGCTCGGCGACGATCTTGACCGCCTCGGCGGTGGAGCTGCCGGCGAGCACCTGCGCCCCGGGGAGCCGCGTGCGGATGAACCGCGCGCACTGTGCGGTCGCCTGTGGATGCGACACGACCGTATCGATCTCCGATAGCTCGAGGGCCGTGCGCGCGATCAGACAGTGGCGGATCGGATGGACGACCTCGCCGAGGATCGCGACGTCCTCGGTCTCCATCGCAAGCGCATCGAGCGTGGCGTTCACCGAGCCCTCGAGCGAGTTCTCGATCGGGACGAGCGCCCGCTGGACCGCCCCGAAGTGAACCGCCATCACGGTGTCGTAGATCGTCGGGTAGGGCACCGCGTCGAGCTCGTGCCCCGTCGTCGCGGCGAGCAACGCCTCCTGAGTCCAGGTGCCCTCAGGGCCGAAGTAGGCGACGCGCATCCGCTCAGACTGCGGGTTCCGGTGCCGGCGGGATCCCGAGCACTATCCCGAGCGCTGCCGCACGTCGGCCTCGAGCGCGCGCTTGATCGCCTCATCCTCCTCGGGTGAGAGGTCGAACTCGGGCTTGCCCTCCCGGACCTCCTTCGCGTACAGACGCGCCTGGTCGCGGTGGTGGATCGAGGACAGCACGAGCCCGGAGCGGTTGGCGTCGAGCAGCGCGATCGACGTTGATTGCCGGCCGGACATCTCGCCGTAGGCGTCGTACCGGATCAGCGCCCGGTACGCGACCGATCCGTCGATCCGGTGCTCGGCCGTGTCCATCCGGCTCTCGAGGCGCTCGGACGCCTCCTGGACGTAGCTGTACAGCGCCTCGAACTGCTGCTGGAGCGAGGCGGCGTGCGCCACGAGGTCCTGCTCACGCCCGCCGAGGATCATTCGCTGAGCGGCGCGGACACGGCGGAGCTTGACGCCGAGAATCGCGCAGAAGAGAAGCGCCAGGAGCGCGCCGGCGGCGGCGGCCATCGCGACGATCCCAGCAGTGCTGGTCAGGTTGTGCACTGCCGACAGCATACGGTCACCCCAGCTCTCACTGGAACGTGACCGTGAACGTCTGCGAGTTGTTCGCGACGTTCTTTTCTCCCGGGACGGGCACGATCTCGGCGGTGACCGAGTGCGTCCCCTTCGGGGGCGTCGTGCTGAGCGTCACCTGGCAGCTCGTCGACTCTCCGGCGGTCGTCTGCGGGACGACCGTCTGGCCGCTGACGCCCGTGCCTGACACCGTCACCCGGCACTTCACGTTGGTCTCCGTGTTCTGCCCCGTGTTGGCGAAGTTCAGCGTGAACGTCGGCGCCGGGCTCGCCGGGATCGAGTTCGTCGAACCGGGAGCGAGCGTGCTTCCCCCGACGGTGACCGAGTTCAGCTCGTGCCCGTGCAGGCCCGGGGCGATGTTCTGAGGCTGGCCGGCGGCCGATGGCAGCGACACGTGCAACGCGGTCGCGACCCCCTTGGGGTCGAGCCAGTCGATCGATGGCAAGAACTGGCTCGAATTGAGCTGCTGCCCGCCGAGCCCGCCGACCGTTATCCCCGCGGCTCGCAGCGCGCCCACGATCTGCGGGACGGTGTAGTTCTTGTAGAGCACATCGGACGCATAGAACCTCGCCATCTCGGCCGCGATGGTGTTGATGGCGTCCTTGCTGGTCGTAGCGTTGAGCGCCGGCTGGATCTGGCCGGCGATGTTGTTCATCCCGTCCTTGCGCATCTGGAGCGCGTCGACGAATTGCTGCTGTGCCCCCTTGACCTCGTCGGGGACGCTGAGGCCCTTGGCGTCGCTGAGCTCGGTGGTGCCGGTGGCGGCCGCCTGGGTGAGGCTCTGCTGGAGGCTGGTCGGGTCGCTCGTGCCGCCGGACAGCGCCTTGAAGAAGTTCGCGCCGGTCTGGACGGAGCGCGCGTTCAGCGACGCGACGCTGTTGTTGTAGTCCTTGAGCGCGCTGTTCCGGGCGCTGGTCTCGCAGCTGTTGACTAGCACCGCGATCAGGATGATCGCAACGACCACGACGACGGCGAGGCCGATGCGGCGAACCATGATCGCCTGCCGGTCCGTGCTCGGCGGTCGACGTCCACCACCCCCTGCTGGTCGACGTCGGCGCGGCGCCGCCCGTGGCGCGGTCCGAGTCTCCTCAGGCTCGTCGAAGAACGACACGCTGGTCTCGCTCCTTGCGGGATCTGGAAACGCTCAGTATGACCGGCCGAACGGCGGTAAGACGACTCCGAACAATTGCAGGGAAAGGGGAAGGACGCACTCGCCGCGAAAAATGGCGCGTGCGCGCGCGCAATTCCTCCCGGTCCCAGGCCCCGACGCGGGTTGTACGAGGCGCCGCGCCGACGGAGCCGACCAGGGTCGCCGGGGCCGCAGCGGGCGACGACCCGGCTCGGGACGATCCAGTCCGGAACGAGCGGGCCGGCGCGGACGGCGGCCGGATCCGCTCCGATGGCCCGATCGTCCTGCGCCGCTACCGGCTCCGCCGGAGTCTCGGCACCGGCGGGTTCGCCACCGTCTGGCTGGCGCGCGACGAGCGGCTCGATCGTGAGGTGGCGGTCAAGATCCTCTCGCGCGAGCGCGTGATCGGCGGTCGGTTCGAGCGCGAGGCCCGTGCCGCCGCAAGGCTCGCGCATCCGGGAATCGTGACTCTGTACGAGGCCGCCGTCGACGACGAGGGCGCGTACCTGGTGTCCGAGTTCGTCCAAGGAACGACGCTCGACCGGCTGCTCGCCGATGGCCGGCTTTCGGATCGCGACGTCGTCCAGATCGGAATCGCGGTCTGCGAGGCGCTCGCCCATGCCCACGCCAACGGCGTGATCCACCGCGACGTCAAGCCGTCCAACGTGCTGATTCCCGAGCGCCCGACCTCGCCGGCAGGGCTGGCCCGGTTGACCGATTTCGGCGTGGCGCGCGTGCTCGGGGGTGACTCGCTGACCGTCACGGGGGACGTCATCGGCACGGTCGCGTACATGGCGCCCGAGCAGGCGCAGGGGCTGCCCGCGGGGGCGTCGGCGGACCTGTTCTCGCTGGCGCTCGTGTTGTACGAGGCGCTGACCGGCGTCAACCCAATTCGGACCGGCGCCGCCACCCGGCCCCACGGCCGGCGGCTCGGCATGCACCTGCCGCCGCTCCGACGCCAGCGCCGCGACCTTCCGCGCGAGCTCGGGCAGGCCATCGACCTCGCGCTCCGCCCGCGCCCGGGCGAGCGTGGGCGGCTCGACGAGCTACGGGACGCGCTCGTGACCGTCGCCGCCCGGATGCAGGACGAGCCCGGCGTGATCGGAGAACCGTGGCGGCCGCGGACGAAGGTCCGGCGCCGTCCTGACACCGATGAGCTGCACCTGCGGATCGAGGATCACCGGAGGCGCGCGGAATCCGAGGTCGGCGACGATGCGGAGGCCGCGTCCGAGGGCCGGCGGGCCCCCACTCCCGAGGGCCGGCGGGCCCCGACCGCCGAGGACCGCCGGGTCCGCACCCCCGAGAACGGCCGTCGCGGTCGCGTCCGGAGCGACGAGGGCGAAGCCGATGAGCCGGTCGGAGCGCGATTTCGCCGTGAGAAGTTCCACATCCCGTGGCCTCGGCGCGCCCTCGCCGGCGCGGCCGCGGCCGCCACGGCGGCCTGGCTCGCGCACCATGCCCCGGGGTCCTCGCCGGTCCCAGCTGCCGCCACCGCGTGCGCGGCGGGCGTCCTGGTCGCCGCCTTCCCCCGCGCCGGCTGGTTCGCTCTGACCGCGTTCATGGCGACATGCCTCGTGACGCATTCGCACGCCGGCGGCGCGCTGCTGCTGGTCGCCGGTGCCCTCGTCCCGGTGGTGATGTCGCCCCGCGACGGACCCGCCTGGCCGCTCGCCGCCGGCGCTCCGGCGCTCGGCGCGATCGGTCTCGCCGGCGCGTGGCCGGCGGTGGCAGGCTTCACGGGCCCCGCCTGGCGCCGCGCAATGCTGGCCGCCACGGGGTGGGTATGGCTGGGTCTGGCTCACGCGACGTATACCGCGTCCACCGACGCCAGCGTTCATCACGTGCTCGCACCGGTCCTCACGGTCGGCACGCTGGTCGGCGCCGGGGTCTGGGCGGCCGCCGCGATCGTCCTCCCCTGGGCCGGAATCCGGCGTTCGCCCGTGCTCGAGGCGGCGCTGCTGGCGGGCTGGGCGGGGGCACTCGCCTTGGGCACGGTCGCAGCGACAAACCTCGGCGCCCCAGGCCCGCATCTGACCGCCGGGGCAGCCATCGTAGGGGCCCTCGCCGGTGCGTTTGTGGCACTTGTCACGAGACGAGCCGGGCACCGGTTGGGGAGCGCCAGATGGGCGAAAGATTGCGCGCCGACCGCGTAGCATGGAACTCAGGCAAATCCCGCGAAACCCTGCCACCGACGGGATCTCCCTATGTACCGATGAGCGTCCTCAAGAGTCTCGAGAACAAGATCGCAGGCCTGGTCGAAGGCACGTTCAGCCGTGCCTTCCGGTCCGAGGTCCGTCCGGTCGAGATCGCCCGCAAGCTCGCGCGCGAAATGGAGGAGCACAAGTCGTTCTCGGTGTCCCGCACGTACGCGCCGAACGAGTACCGCGTGTTTCTGTCACCGCGCGATCGCGAGCGGTTCGCCGGCTACGAGGGGGCGTTGACGGCCGAGCTGGCTGGGTATCTGCTCGAGCATGCGCGCAGGGAGCGCCTGACCTTGCTGTCTCGGCCCGTGATCGAGTTCGAGACCGACGAACGGCTCGGGCTCGGCGAGTTCGGAATCCAGACCCGGGTCGCACAACCCGAGGACGAGCCGGTCAGCGCGCCGCCCGAGGTCAAGTCGGGGCGCACGATGGTGTACAGCACCGCCGACCGGCTCTCCGAGCCGCTCAGAGAACAGGGCCCCACCCACCCCGCGCGGGCCCAGAAGGTGCTGCTCATGGTCGACGGGAAGCGCATCGTGCTCGGGCCGGCGGGAGCGACGGTCGGCCGCGGCCGTCAGTGCGATGTCGTGCTGAACGACCCGAACGTGTCGCGCGAGCACGCCGAGATCCGGCCCCGTGGAGGGTCGTGGGTGATCACGGATCTCGGCTCGACCAACGGCTCGCAGCTCAACGGACGCCGGATCGACGGCTCGGAGGTACTCCGGGACGGCGACGAGATCGAGCTCGGCGAGTCCGTAATGACGTTCACCCTGGAGTAGCGCCTCGCGATGCTTGCGCCCGTCTCGGTAGGTCTGAAGTTCGGCTTCCTGATCGTTCTCTACTTATTTCTGATGTGGGTAGCGTGGAGCGCGATGCGCGACCTGCGCCGCGGTCGCGGCGGGACGCCGCGCCCCGAGGAGCCAGCCGGCTACGACGCCACCGGCGTCTACTCGGCGGCGACAGGACTCGGCGATCTGAACCTCGACGGCTTCGAGCCGCGCCTGATGGTCGAGCGTGCCCCCGGGCACGAGACCGGCAGTGCGTATGAAATTCCCAACCAGGGCGCTACTCTCGGCCGCGGAGACGTCGAGATCAGGCTCGACGATCCGTTCGCCTCCGCGCACCACGCCCGCATCTCGCGGGAGGGTCACGTCGTCGTGATCGAGGACCTCGGATCCACCAATGGGACCTACCTGAATGAGGAGCCGCTGAACGGCCCCCAGCCGCTGCATCCCGGCGATCGGATCAGGATCGGCGATTGCGAGTTCTCTTACGCACAATGACGATGAACGTTGATATGAGGCCCTGCCCCTGATGCTGCGCGCGGCGGACACAACCTGCAAGACGGACACCGGTCGTCAGCGCCGGGACAACGAGGACAGCGCGTTCGCACGAGCCCCGGTGTTCGTGGTCGCCGACGGGATGGGCGGCGCCCAGGCGGGCGAGGTCGCTTCGCGCATCGCGGTTGAGGCGTTCGAGCATGGGCTTCCCGATTCCGGCAGCCCGGAAGAACGCCTCGCCACCCGGGTCCGCGAGGCCAACGCGCAGATCTATGAGCGCTCGCGCGCCGACCGAGGGCGGGCGGGGATGGGCACGACCCTCACGGCTGCCTATGTCGACGACACCCACGTCGCTATCGCCCACGTCGGCGACAGCCGTGCGTACCTGTTCAGGGACGGGACGCTGCAGCGCCTCACCCAGGACCACTCGCTGGTCGACGAGCTCGTGCGCCGCGGGAAGCTGACCGAGGAGCAGGCCGCCGAGCATCCGCAGCGATCGATCATCACGCGCGCGCTCGGGCCCGAGCCGGACGTCGAGGTCGACACGTGGACCTATCCGGCTCGCGCCGGCGATGTCGTGCTGCTGTGCAGCGACGGTCTGACCTCGATGATCTCCGAGGAGCGGGTCCGGGCGATTCTTGCCGAGCACGACAACCTCGACGAGGCCGGCGACGCGCTGATCCGCGAGGCCAACGAGGCGGGCGGCCGGGACAACATCACGGTCGTGCTGTTCCGGCTCGAGGAGCTGGGTGGCGACGACGCGGCCGGCGAGGAGACGATGGTGGGAGTCTCGGTGCCGCAGGACGCGCTCGCGGCCGATACCGAGGAATCGGGCCGCTCGGGCGCGACCGCGGTCGCCGTCGCGCCGCCGCCGACACGCGCGTCGGCGCACCGCAGCTCCCCGGCCCCGCCGTCGCGGACGCGACGCCTGCATCCCCGACCCCCGACGAGCGTCAAGCGCGAGCACCGGTTCGCCACCCCGATCTCGGCGCTCCTGGCCACGCTGATCGTGCTCGGGCTGATCCTCGCGGGCGGGTACCTGGCGAGCCGCCAGCTCTACTTCCTCGGCACCAACGCCCAGGGGATCGTCACGGTCTACCGGGGTCTCCCGTTCGACCTGCCGTTCGGGGTGCCCCTGTATGAGACGTACTACGTCTCGGGCGTTCCCGCCTCGGTCGTTCCCGCGGCCCGCCGCGGCCAGCTCCTGAACAACGACCTCCGCTCGCAGTCGGACGCGACCTCGCTAGTCATGGACCTGGAGCAGGGGAGGATCTCGCCGTGAATTGCCGGACCGGGGGCGGGGCACGCGTTCGTCGAGGAGTGATCCGGTGAGCGCGCGTAACCGGGAGCTGCTCGGGCTGATCCCGGCGTCGCTGCTCGTGACCGCGGGCTTCGCCGGCGTGTTCATCCAGCGCTCGAACGCGCTTTCGAACGTGTCGTTGACCTACGGCGCGCTGTTCCTCGGGCTGTGCATCGCGGCCCACATCTTCATCAGGATCACGCTCCCGCGCGCGGACCCGTACATGTTCCCGCTCGTGGCCGTGCTGGCCAGCTTCGGGCTGGTGATGATCTACCGGATCGATCCCACGCTGGCTCGCCAGCAGGCGCAGTGGTTCGTGCTCGGGCTGGTGCTGTTCGCGGCCACGGTCCTGTTGCTCCGCGACTACCGCAAGCTCGAGCGCTACCGCTACGTGATCGTGTTGATCTCGCTCGGGCTGCTGGTGCTGCCGCGGCTACCGGGTATCGGTTACGCGGCCAACGGCGCCTACCTCGGGGTGCGGATTCCTGGCCTGTTCGTGTTCCAGCCGGCGGAGTTCGCGAAGATCGGCCTGGTCATCTTCCTGGCCAGCTACCTGCGTGACACGCGGCAGGTACTCGTCCAGGGGGGCCGGCGCGTGGCGGGGATCACGTTTCCGCCGCTGAAGCAGTTCGGGCCCGTGGTCGTGATCTGGGGCCTGGCGATGGCGACGCTGGTCGTGCTGAGCGACACGGGCTCCTCGGTGATGTTCTACGGCGCATTGCTGGCGATGCTGTACGTCGCGACCAACCGGTTGTCGTTCGTCGTGATCGGGCTGATCGCCGCTGCGATCGGCTTCTGGTACCTGGGCGCCCACATACCCCATATCCATGCCCGCGTCGAGACGTGGCTGCATCCGCTGAATCCGACGCTGTACCACGCACCGCTCGGCAGCTACCAGGTGGCGAACGCGATGTTCGCCCAGGCGGCCGGCGGGCTGTTCGGCCAGGGCTTCGGCCAGGCCGCGCTGACGTTGCCGAACGGCGGCGCGCTGCTTCCGGCGCCGCAGACCGACATGATCTACGCGGTCATCACCGACGAGCTAGGCCTGTTCGGCGCTGTCGCCGTCCTGATGACCTACCTCCTGCTCGTCGCGCGCGGCTTCAAGACCGCGATGCTCGCGCGGGACTCGTTCTCGACGCTGCTCGCCGCCGGACTCAGCGCGATGCTCGCCCTTCAGGTGTTCGTGATCGTCGGCGGGGTCACGCGCGTTATCCCGCTGACCGGCGTGACCCTACCGTTCATCTCCTACGGCGGGTCGTCGATCGTCGCCAACCTTGTGCTGGTCGCGCTGCTGCTGCTCGTCTCAGATCGTGCCCGGAGGCCCGCGTGAACGCCCCGATCGCACGGCTGTTCGGCGTGGTCGTCCTCCTGTTTGCGGCGCTCGTGGTGTTCACCTCGCGCTGGACCGTGTTCCAGGCGTCCTCGCTCAACAACAACCCGTTGAACGTGCGCACGCTGCTTGACGAGCTGCACATCAAACGCGGCCAGATCCTCGCGGCCGACGGCACCGTGCTCGCCAAGTCCGTTCCCGCCCCGGGCAACACCTGGAGCCGGTCATATCCGACCGGGAGGCTGTTTGCCCAGCCGGTTGGATTCTCGATTGCAGCCAAGGGCGAGGCCGCAGGACTCGAGGAATCCGCCGGGTCGGACCTGCGGGGCGTGCAGACCGGCCTGAGCTCGATCTTCGGGCAGCTCAGCCCGCGCCCCGTGGGCGACGATGTGTACACGACGCTCGACCCCAAGGGACAGCGAGCCGCCCAGCAGGCGCTCGCCGGGATGCACGGCTCGGTGGTCGCGCTCGATCCGAGCACGGGCGCGGTCAAGGTCATGTACTCCAACCCGGGTTACGACAACAACAACCCGCCGTCCAAGGACAGCACCACGGACACCACGTTCAACCGGGCGACCCAGGGCGCGTACGCGCCGGGCTCGACGTTCAAGATCGTCACCGCGACCGCGGCGATCGACAGCGGCAAGTACACCCCCGACTCGGTCGTCAACGGGAAATCGCCGATCCTGGTCTCCGGGGTGCCGCTCGCCAACGACGGCAACAAGGACTGGGGCCCGCAGACGCTCACGACCGCGATGACGTACTCGATCAACACGATCTTCGCCCAGGTCGCCGAGCACGTCGGGCGCCCGACGATGACCGACTACATGAAGCGGTTCGGCTTCTACTCCAAGCCGCCGCTCGACTTCCCCCCGTTTGAGCTGAACACGAGCAAGCCGGTCGCTCCCAATGGGCTGCCGTACCCGCCGGGAAGCCCGAACGAGGACATCGGTCGGATCGGGATCGGCGAAGGAGGGATGCAGGTCACCCCGCTACAGATGGCGATGGTCGCGGCGGCGGTCGCGAACGGCGGCACGCTGATGACGCCGCACCTGATCGACCGCGTCGTCGACCAGGACGGACGGACCGTCAAGACGACCAACCCGAGCGTCTACAGCCATGTCATGAAGGCGTCCACGGCGGCCGAGGTGACGAAGATGATGGAGAAGGTGGTCGAGGAAGGAACCGGCACCGCGGTCCAGCTCGGCGGGATCAGCGTGGCCGGCAAGACCGGAACGGCACAGATCGGCGCCAACGGGTCGAACCTGACCCAGCCGGCCTTCGTCGCGTTCGCGCCGGCCGATCACCCGAAGATCGCGATCGCGGTTAATGTCGACATTTCAAATGGTGGCTTTGGTGGCACGGTCGCGGCTCCGATCGCGAAAGCCGTGCTCCAGGCCCTCCTCGCGAATGGTGGGTGATGGCAGGACTCGGGCCGGGCACGATCGTCGACAGCCGCTACAAGATCGTGTCGCGGCTGGGCGCCGGCGGGATGGCCGACGTGTACCTGGCCGAGGATGAGCAGCTCGGTCGCAAGGTCGCGCTGAAGCTGCTCTACCAGCGGTTCGCCGAGGACCCGGGGTTCGTCGAGCGGTTCCGCCGCGAGGCCCAGGCGGCTGCGGGCCTCCAGCACCCGAACGTCGTCAGCGTGTACGACCGGGGCTCGTTCGACGGCACCTACTACATCGCGATGGAGTACCTGCCGGGCCGCTCGCTCAAGCAGCTGATCCGCGAGGAGGCGCCGCTGGATCCGGTCCGCGCGATCGACATCACGATCCAGATCCTGAAAGCCGCGCGGTTCGCGCACCGGCGCGGCGTGATCCACCGCGACCTAAAGCCGCACAACGTGATCATCGACGGCGCCGACAACGCGAAGGTCACCGACTTCGGGATCGCGCGCGCCGGCGCGTCGGACATGACCGAGACTGGATCGATCATGGGAACCGCGCAGTACCTGTCGCCCGAGCAGGCGCAGGGCCACGCCGTCAGCGCCGGCTCGGACCTCTATTCGATCGCCGTGGTCCTGTACGAGATGATCACCGGGCGGGTGCCGTTCGACGCCGAATCGGCGGTGACGATCGCGCTCAAGCACGTATCCGAGGCCCCGCCGCCGCCGACGATCATCAACCCCAGCGTTCCGCCCGAGCTCGAGCAGGTCGTGATGTGGGGGCTGAACAAGAACCCCGTCGACCGCCCCGCGAACGCCGACCAGTTCATCGATGCGCTCGAGCAGGCCAAGGCCGCGATCCTGTCCGGCTCGCGTGGTCAGCGGACCGCGAGCATGCCGGCGCTCGCCGGGGTCGCGACCGGCCGATACGCCGCCTCGGCAGCCCTCACGGCTCCTCCGACGGCGTCTCCGCCCGCGCGGGGCGACACGCTCGGCGGCGTCGTCGTCGGCCCGTTTCCCGAGGACCAGTATCCCCCCGAGCGTCGTCGGATCTGGCCGTGGTTGCTCCTGATCGCCGCGCTCCTGTGCCTGATCGGCGGCGGCGTGGCCGCTTATCTGCTCACTCGGCCGTCGAAGCTGGTGGTGCCGGCGGTGACCGGAGAGCAGTTCAACGTCGCGCAGGCGCAGCTCCAGAACGACGGATTCAACGTGAACGAGATCCAGCTGACGAGCCAGAAGAAGGCCGGGACCGTGATCGCTCAGGATCCTCAGGCCGGCGCCAAGGCCAAGAAGAACACGACGGTCGCGCTGAACGTCTCGACGGGTCCCGGCAACGCGACCGTCCCGTCGGTGGTGGGCGAGACCCTCGGCCAGGCGAAGTCGGCGATCCAGATCGCGAACCTGAAGGTGGGGCGGATCGAGCACCAGTCGAGCACGACGGTGCACGAGGGCCAGGTGATCGGTACCAGCCCGCCGGCCGGCGCCACCCCAGGGGTGAACACACCGGTGACGATCATCGTCTCGACCGGCCCGCCGCCCGTAACGGTGCCCGATGTCACCAGCGAGACCGTCGGCCAGGCAAAGGCGCAGCTCCAGAGCCCGCCCGGGCAGTTCGTGGTCGACACGACCGAGCAGGTTTCGACCACGGTCGCGCCCGGGACCGTGATCAGCCAGAGCCCGGTCGGCGGGAGCTCGCTGAAGCCGGGCTCGGCGATCGACCTCGTCGTCGCCAAAGCACCGCCGACGTTCGCGGTGCCCAATGTCGTCGGTAGCAAGCGGGGCGCGGCCGAGGCCACGCTCGGGGCGTCGGGCTTCCCTGCGACGGTCCAGAGGATGGACGTGACCACCAAGAGCCAGGGCGGGGTCGTGCTCAGTCAGAGCCCCGCCGCAGGAACGATGAGCAAGAAGGGCGCGACGGTGACGATCGTGGTCGGCCACTATGTAGCGCCGACGCCGACCACGACGACGACCACGACCGCCCCCAACACAACCACGTCCACGACGTCCACCACGGGCACGACCACCACGCCGACACCGTGAAGCCCGCCCGTGTCGCGGTGCTCGGCGGAGGCCGCTCCTCCGAGCACGAGGTATCGCTTGCGTCGGCCGCGTCCGTGCGGGCAGGCCTCCAGGACGCTGGTCACGAGCCGATCGCGATCGACATCGGCCGGGACGGCGTTTGGCGCAGGGACGGCGCCCTCGTTGCTGTCGAGCCCGGGCGCGGCCTCGACGGCGTGGATGTGGTGTTCCCTGTGCTGCACGGCCCGTTCGGCGAGGACGGCACGGTTCAGGGGCTGCTCGAGTGCCTCGACGTTCCGTACGTCGGCGCCGGGGTGCTCGCATCCGCGCTGTGCATGGACAAGGTGATGTTCAAGGAGCTGATGGCTCACGCGGGCTTGCCCCAGGTGCGCTATCTCGCGGTCCGTGCCGAGACGTTCGCGTCCGAGCGCGACGTCGTGATCGGCGATCTGCGGGCGCTCGGCCTGCCAGTGTTCGTCAAGCCGGCGCGGCTGGGATCGTCGGTGGGGATCGTCCGCGCCACCACCGAGGTGGAGCTGCCGCCGGCGCTCGAGACCGCATTCGAGCACGACTCGCTGGCGATCGTGGAGGCCGCCGCGCGCGGTCTCGAGGTCGAATGTTCGGTGCTGGGCGGCAGCGACCCGATCGCGTCCGAGCCCGGAGAGATCGTGCTCGCCAAAGGGGAGTCGGGTTGGTACGACTACGACGCCAAGTACTCGCCGGGCGGGATGCGGCTGATGGTCCCCGCGCGGGTGCCCGAGCGCGTCCGCGAGCGGATCAAGGAGATCGCGATCAGCGCCTTCGTCGGAGCCGGCTGCTACGGGCTGGCGCGAGTGGACTTCTTCGTCGACGGAGAGCAGGTGCTCTTGAACGAGTTGAACACGATGCCCGGCTTCACCAGCACGAGCGTCTATGCGGCGCTGTTCGAGGCCAGCGGCATCGGGTACGCGGAGGTGCTCGACCGACTCGTCCAGCTCGCCCTCGAGCGCCACGCAGCGGAACGACGGCACCGCCACTAAGCTGCGGCCCATGTCCGAGGTCGAGTCAGTCGCAGTCGTCGGTGCAGGGTTCATGGGGACCGGCATCGCCGAGGCCGTCGCGGTCGCCGGTATGCCCGTGATCGTCCGCGACGTCGACGACGTCGCGCTCGGGCGGGCCAGTGAGCGACTCGACGCCTCGATCGCCCGCGCGGTGCGCGGCGGCAAGCTCGACGCTGCCGCCGCACAGGCGGTGCGCGAGCGGATCGACCTGACCACCGATCTCGAGGCGATCTCCGAGGCCGGTCTCGTGATCGAGGCTGTGCCCGAGGACGAGCGCCTGAAGCTCGACGTGATGGGCGCAGTCGCCGAGGTCGTGTCCGACGACGCGATCGTCGCCTCGAACACGTCGTCGATCCCGATCGCCGAGTTGGCGCAGGCCATCCGCCTTCCGGAGCGGATGCTCGGCCTGCACTTCTTCTCGCCGGTGCCGGTGATGATGCTCGTCGAGGTCGTGGTCGCCCTCGACACCAGCGTCGAGACGATCGACCGCGCGAAGGAGTTCGTGGAGAAGCTCGGCAAGCGGCCGATCGAGACGAAGGACCGCTCGGGGTTCATCGTGAACATGCTGCTGGTCCCGTACCTGATGGCCGCGGTCCGGATGTACGAGGAGGGCTTCGCCTCGCGCGAGGACATCGACAACGGGATGAAGCTCGGCTGCGGTCACCCGATGGGTCCGCTGACGCTGTGCGACTTCATCGGGTTGGACGTGCTCTACGCCGTGTGCGACTCGCTCTATGAGGAGTTCAAGCGCGACGAGTACGCGCCGCCGCCGCTGATGAAGCGGATGGTCGCGAGCGGCCGTCTCGGTCGCAAGTCGGGCCGCGGCTTCTACGACTACACGAGCTGAGGCGTTCGGCTCACCGCGAGAGCTGATACAGCACTATCTCGTTGATGAAAGCGATCATCTGGCCCGGCGGTAGCGAGGTGATCCAGACGAGGTAGTACCGGTAGCCGGTCTTGGGCGTGTTGAGCGCAATCGGCTGGCGCCGCTGCACCGACGCGAGCTGCGCGAGCTGAGTCCATCCGCCGGCTCCCGTGGTGAACGCCGCGGGATCGGGCGGGGAGTTGGAGCCCCAGATCTGCACGCCCCAGCCGGGCGACTGGGTGTAGATCTCGATCTCGTGCGCCTGCACCGGCTTAGCGGCGTCCACGTACAGCCCAACGCCGGGCTTGCCGAGCTTGCCCGTGTAGTAGTGCTCGGTCGGCCAGGCGGTGTTGATGTTGCCGTCCACCGCCAGCCCGTCGTCGGCCGGATTCTGAGTCTTGGGGCCGCTGAGCGCGTCCGGGTTGTAGTCGTGTGCGCCGGCGAGCCTGATCTCGGTCAGGTGGGGGCTCGGCGGAGGGGCGGCCAGCTTCGGTGTCCCGTGGTGGGTCCTCGTCGCGATCCACGCGATCCCGCCGCCGATCAGCGCCAGGACGACGAGTACGAGGATGACCGCGCGGACGCGGTGGCGGACTCCGAACGGGATGCGACGGCGGGTCTGGGATGGCAGCGTGCGGAGCACGTTCGTGACCTCGCCGGTGGCGCTGCCGGCGCGGGCTGTCTCGATCGCGAGTACGTCCTCGAGGTCGGCGATCAGCTCCGCGTCGTCGGCATATCGGTCCTCGACGCGCTTGGCGGTCGCGGTGTCGACGATCGCGGCGAGCGCCGAGGACACCTCCGGCCGCTTGGTCTGCACGTCCGGGAGCTCCTCACGGACGTGCTTCATCGCCACCGCCACCTGGTTCTCCCCCCGGAACGGGACCTCGCCCGTCAGCATCTCGTAGAGGACGATGCCGAGCGAGTAGAGATCTGACTGCCCGGTCACGGGCCGGCCGAGTGCCTGCTCGGGCGAGACGTAGTCGGTCGTGCCCAGCACCCGCCCGTCCGCGGTGAGCCCCTCCTCGTCGAGCGTGCGCGCGATCCCGAAGTCAGTGACCTTGGCCGAGCCCTCCTCGTCGATCAGGACGTTCTGGGGCTTGACGTCCCGGTGGACGATGTGCCGGGCGTGCGCCGCCCCGAGCGCGCGGGCGATCTCGATCGCGTACGCGACCGCCTCGGTCGTGGGTAGGCGCCCCGTCCGGCGGATCCGCTCCTTGAGCGTCTCGCCCTCGACGTACTCGAACACGATGTACGGCCGGTTGTCGTCCTCGCCGTAGTCGATGACGCCGACGATGTGGGGATGCGAGAGCTGCGCCACCGCCCGTGCCTCTCGGCGAAAGCGCTCGAGCTGATCGCTGTCGGTGGCGATCTCGCGGTTCATCAGCTTGATCGCGACCTGCCGCTGCAGCGTCTCGTCGGTGGCGCGGTAGACCGTTGACATGCCACCCGACCCGATCCGGGCCTCGAGCCGATAACGGCCGTTGAGCGTGGTTCCGAGCAGCGTAGTCATTGAATGCCCTCTATTTTGCGCGAGATCGCCGTCGTCCACACGTACTACTACACCGATCCGGCCTGTCCTTGGTCCTGGGCGCTCGAACCCGCTCTACGCAAGCTGAGTCACGAGCTCGGAGACAGCCTCAGTGTTACCTACCTTATGTGCGGGATGGCGCGCCAGTTCGGCGATCCGATCCCGCTCGTGGCTGACATGCTCGAGGCGGCAGACCGCAGCGGGATGCCGGTCGACGCGCGCCTCTGGCTGGCTGCCGCGCCTCGCAGCTCTCACCCCGCGTGTCTCGCGGTCAAGGCCGTCGAGGAGCAGACCGATCCGGGGCCGTACCTGCGTCGGTTGCGCGAGGGCCTAATGTGCCGCCGGCGCAAGCTCGACTCGACCGACGCGCTGCTCGAGGAGGCGCGCTCCGTGCCCGCCATCGACCTCGAGAAGCTCCGCCACGCATTCGGGTCCCACGCGATCGTCGAAGCGTTCGGGGCCGACCTCGACCGCGCCGGCGCCGTGCCCGCGGAACATCACGCCCCCGGCACCGGCCGCGTCAAGCTCCCCTCGCTCGAGTTCGTGGGTCCGGACGGTGCCGTCCATGGCGTGTACGGCTATTCGGACTACGCGTCGCTGGCGGCGGCGGCGATCGCCGCGGGGGCGGAGCCGGCCGGTGGCGCGCCGTTGGGGGTCGAAACGGCACTCGGGGTTTTCGGGTCGATGGCTACCGCCGAGGTCGCTGCGGTCTGCGACCTGCCGGGGCCGCGCGCGCCGGCCGAGCTGTGGCGGCTGGCCGCCGAGTGGCGGGTCCGGCCCGACCGGGTCGGGAGCGGCGAGTTGTGGGCGGTGGCGTGAGTCCTCCGCTCCGAGAAAGTCCACACTCGGCAACGAGCTGCCGACGAGTGTTGAGTTCCTCGGTCTAGACCCGAGTGAATCTGGATTCACCGGCGGGGCCGGGTCGAGTGCGGAGAAAGTCGGGCTAGCGGGGCGGGGGGAGCGAGCGCCGGCGGAGGAGGCGCCGCACGATGAGCCCGGCCAGCGCGATCCGGTAGAGCGCGTAGGGCAACAGCGAGCTGTCGCGCTCGAGCGCCTGGATCAGCCGGGTCGAACCGAGTGTTGAGACGAACGCCGCGCCGGCGCCGGCGGCGAACGGCACCGCCGACCCCGCCGGCAACCCCCGCGCCCGCAGCCGCGCGCCCTTGAGCAGCGTGGCGCCGGCGATGATCGGGAGCGCCGCGTGGCGCGAGAGCCGGTTGGCGTCGACTCGCGTGAACCGGCGCCGGCGCGCCGCCGCAAGAGTGGCCCCGTTGCGCGAGACGCCCGGAAGCAGCGAGCACGCCTGCGCCACCCCGAGCCACAACGCGTCGAGCGCGCGAGCGTCGGTGCTCGTCCGCTCCTGGGGCGAGCGGTCGGCGAGCGCCATCGCCATCGCCCCGGCGAACAGCCCAAGAGCGACCGTGGGCGGCGTTCCCAGATGCTGCTCGATCGGTCGCTCAAACCGATACCCGATCACCGCCGGAGGGGCGAACGACAGCGCGATCATCAACACGCTGCGCGGGTTCAGTCCGCGCACGGCCTCGTCGACCTCGCGCCGGAGGCTGATCACGAGCGCCGCCGCGGTCCCGGTGTGGAGTGCGACCTCGAACGACTTGCGGAGTTCGTCGTCGAGCCGGGTGTAGTCCCAGCCGGCCAGCCAGGGGACGACGGCGATGTGACCGGACGATGAGATCGGTAGCAGCTCGGCCGGTCCGTGTAGCGCGCCGAGGACGATCGCCTGCCAGACGGGCAGATCGTCGGACGCCACCCCGGCCCCTACGCGACGGCCGTCGGGTCGCGGCGGCGGCCTCGGGCGATCCGCACGATCAGGTACGCGATCGCCGCGACGAGCAGAGCAGCACCGACGTAATCCACGTACTCGAGGTTGTGGCGCCAGCTCTGCCAGTTGCTTCCGACCGCGTTGCCGAGCACCCCCAGCGCGCTGATCCAGATGATCGAGCCGATCGTCGCGAAGACGACGAACCGCACATAGCCCATCCTCGCCACGCCCGCGGCGTATGGAAAAGCCGCCCGCGCGAACGGGATGCACCGTGAAACCACGATCACCGGCGCGCCGTACCGCTCGAACCAGCGGTGGGCGCGATCAAGGCGCTGCTGTGAGATGTGGAGCTTGTTCCCGTGCCGCTCGACCAGCTCCTCGCGGCCCCAGTAGCCGATCGCGTACGCGATCGATGCCCCGATCATGTCTCCCAACACGCCGAACACGATGATTCCGAACAGGCCCAAGTTGCCCTCGGACACGTTGAATCCCGCGAACAGCATCGTCGGCTCTGACCCGGGCACCCCGACCACTCCTGAGGTGAGCGTCAACAGCGCCACCCCCGCCAGACCCAGGTCCCGGATGATGTGAGTCGCCAAGGTGACGAGCGAGTCGGTCACCGATGCGTAGAGGAGCACCACCGCGGCTAGGGTACCGACCGCCGCCAGATAGGCGATCGGCCCCGAATTAGGGTTTACTCACCGCAGTGGGCGCGTCCGCAAGTCCTACGGCATTCGAGCGGGCCGTCCTGCGGCCTGCTCGGCATCC
>OBLV0100000213.1_pt1 | contig 18968 bp, 20 predicted proteins | sample 1520071 | NCBI WGS metagenome assembly OBLV01 (sample SAMEA3888446, study PRJEB22518) | metagenome | reverse complement strand
GGCGACCACCGAGATCTACACTCTTTCCTACACGACGCTCTTCCGATCTCACAGCACGATCCCGTCGACTTCGAGGCCCTCGTGCTTGGCCACGAGGGCGTGGCTGATCTCATGGGCCAGGACCCCGGCGAGGAACGCCGCCGCCGTGATCAGCCCGGCCAGGCCGTAGGCCAGTTGGCTGCAATGCGGGGCGTCGACGGGAAAACGGTTGCCAGCCAGCGTCAGGGCCAAAAGGGCCGCGATGACGAGCAGCGACCAGTTGAAGCCCACCGCAACACCGGCGATGCGACCCAACCGCACGTTCTCCTTCATGACAACCCCTTACCCTGCGACGCGCCTCGTTACCCACCAAGGTACGTCGAACCGGGACAAACTCAGTCCTCGTGCGATGATCGCCGCCGGCCCGCCGCGGTGGCCCGGGCGGCCTCCCGATCGGCATCTCGGGCGGCCATGGCGTGGCGCTTGTCGTAGGTGTGGCGACCGCGTGCGAGGGCCAGGTCGACCTTGGCCCGCCCGTCCTTGAAGTAGATCGACAGTGGCACCAACGTCAGCCCCTCCTGGGAGACGCGCCGGTGCAATTCCTCGATTTCCCGACGGTGCAGCAACAGCTTTCGGGGTCGGTCCGGATCGACCACGCCGAATCCGTTGGCAAAGGCGTAGGGAGCGACGTGCACTCCGTACAGCCAGACGGCGCCCTCGTCAACGCGGGCATAGGCATCGCGGAGCTGCACTTTCCCCAACCTGAGAGATTTTACCTCCGAACCGGCCAGCACGACGCCCGCCTCGAACTGATCGAGGATGTCGTAGTCGTGGCGGGCTTTGCGGTTCGACGCGACCGGGCGGGGGCCGGCGGGCTTCGGGGACATGGTCCGTCCACGGTACCGTTCGGGCGTGTTGCAACTGGCCCCCGACGTGTACCTGCAGATGGTCGCCCACTGCTTTGATGGCCTGCCGCTGGAGGCGTGTGGGCTGCTCGCCGGCCCGCCGGACCGGGCGACGGTCTGCTACCGGACCACCAACGCCGCCGCCTCGGCCCGGGTGTACACCGTCGAGCCCCGGGAGTTCCTGCGCGCCGATCGCGACGCCGAGGGGCGGGGGCTGGAGATCGTGGCGGTCTTCCACTCCCATACCCACACCGACGCCTACCCGTCGCCGACCGACGTGGCCCAAGCGCCCGATCCCGGCTGGCATTACGTGCTGGTATCGCTGCGCGACGTCGTCCCGGTGGTGCGTTCCTACCGGATCGTCGACGGGAACATCGAAGAGGAGCCGGTCGTTCTAGAATGACGACAGTTCCAGTCGGATTTAGGGAGAGCCAGTGAGTGTTGTCCGAGTGCCCACCGTTTTGCGGCCCGCAACGGGCGGGAAGGCCACGGTGGAGACGTCGGGGGCGACGGTCGGCGAGGTCTTCCAGGACCTGGTCGCGCAGTATCCGACCCTGCGGGCCCAGGTGTTCGGCGACGACGGCGCTCTCCACCGCCACCTGAACGTGTTCCTGAACGACGACGACGTCCGCTACATCGGCCGGCTGGAAGCCAAGGTCTCCGACGACGACACGATCACCTTGATGCCCGCGGTCGCCGGCGGGGCCGCCTGATGGCGCGCTACGAGAGCATCCTCGAGCTGATCGGCAACACGCCGTTGCTCGACGTCAGCTCGCTGTCGCCGAACCGCCACGCCCAGATCCTGGCCAAGCTGGAGGGCAACAACCCCGGGGGCTCGGTCAAGGATCGGGCGGCCCAGGGGATGATCGAGGAGGGGGAAAAAAATGGCTCCCTTCTCCCCGGGCAGGTCATTCTCGAATCGTCCAGCGGCAACACGGGGGCAGCCCTGGCCCTCATCGCCCGGGTCAAGGGTTACCCGATCAAGATCGTGCTGCCTGAGAATGTGTCGCCCGAGCGTCGCCAGCTGCTCGAGGTCTGGGGCGCTGAGATCATCGACTCGCCCGGTTCGGAGGGCTCCAACGGCGCCATGCGCCGGGCCCAGCAGCTGGCCCAGGAACACCCCGACTGGTGGTTCACCTATCAATATGGCAATCCCGCCAACCCGAAGGCCCACTACGAGTGCACGGGGCCCGAGATCTGGCGCGACTGCCCGGAGGTCACCCACTTCGTGGCCGGCCTCGGCACGGCGGGGACGTTGATGGGGGTGGGCCGGTTCTTGAAGGAGCGCAACCCGTTGGTCCAGGTCTGGGCCGTCGAGCCACCGGTGGGGGAGATGGTGGACGGGCTGAAGAATCTGGACGAAGGTTTTGTTCCCCCCGTCTTCGTCGAGGGGGGCGGGTACGAGCTGCTCGACCGCAAGAAGATCGTCGGTCCGCGCGAGTCGATCGAGTGGACCCGGCGGCTCACCGACGTCGGGGTGTTCGCCGGGATCTCGTCGGGGGCGGCCATGGCCGGCGCGGTCAAGTGCGCGGCCGAGATCGACGAGGGCGTCATCGTCGTGATCGTGGCCGATGGTGGCTGGAAGTACCTCTCGACCAACGCCTGGACCGGCGACATCGACGAGGTCACCGAGCGGGCCCGGCAGGTCATCTACTTCTAGCCGTCTCGTTGCGCCTCGTGGCGCATCGGTGCACCTTCGTGCGCCTCGTAGCACGTTGGGGTGCTCCTTTGGCGGCAAACCGTGGTGAGTTTCGCCAACCGTGGGGCTTTGCCGTTGCCCTGCGACGGTAAAGCCCCACGGTTACCGGAAATCCCCACGGATTCGGCCCTTGTGGGTCCCGTCACCAAGAGCTAGCGCTTCAGCTTCCAGATCCGGGGCTTCCAGGCCAGCTCGTCGACCTTGCCAACCTCGCTCAGGCTGGCGTTGAGCAGGCTCAGGCCCCCGGTGGCGGCGAAATCATTCGATCGGGTGCGGATGCGGCCTACCAACAACTCCCGCGCCTCTTCCAGCGGGGCGGCCAGGTCGTCGGCCAGCTTGATCAACGTGGCCCGCGACTGCTTTTTGTCGGCGTCGCGGTCTGCGGCCAGGGCAACGGCCTTGTCCGCGATCTGGGCCGAGGTAACCGGCTTGGCCGCGCCGGCGGGCTTGGGCGGACTGGCGGACTTCGTTGTTGCCACGAGTGTGCCTTCCTTCGCTAGTTCTTTGAGAACGGCGTGGCCACATCATGACCGCTCCCCGCGGTAGGGGGCGCCGGTAACGTCTGGGGCGCATGGATGACCGGGCGATTGGCGTCTTCGACAGCGGCTTCGGCGGCCTGACCGTCGCTCGGGCGCTCATCGATCTCCTCCCCGGTGAGGAGATCGTGTATGTCGGCGACACCGGCCGCTACCCCTACGGACCTCGCCCGCGGGCCGAGGTCACGGGCTTCGCGGCCCAGATCACGGCCAAGTTGATCGATGACCACAACGTCAAGCTGGTGGTCGTCGCCTGCAACACCGCCGCCGCGGCCGCCCTCGACCTGCTGCGTTTCCAGCATGACACGCCACTGATCGGGGTGATCGATCCGGGCCTGCGCGCCGCCGTCGCCGCCACCCGCAACGGCCGGGTCGGCGTCATCGGTACGGTTGGCACCATCGGGTCGGGCGCCTATCAGCGCGCCGCCGCGTTACAGCGCACAGGCGTCCAGCTGACGTGCGCCGCTTGCCCTGGGTTCGTGGAGTTCGTGGAGCGCGGCGATACCCGAAGCGACCAGGTCCACGTGCTGGCGGAGCGATTGCTGGCCCCGATATGCGCCGCCGGCGTGGACACGTTGCTGTTGGGGTGCACGCACTATCCGTTCCTGGCCCGCACGATCAGCGACGTCGTCGGCCGCGACGTCGTGCTGGTGAGCTCGGCCGACGAAACCGCCTTCGAGGTCCGGGCCATCCTCTCGGAGACCGGCCTTGGCCGGCGCAGCGCCGGCAAGGGGGAACACCGCTGGATCTCGTCGGGCAACGCCGAGACGTTCCTCCAGCTGGGGCGCCGGCTCTTTGGTCCCGAGATCGAATCGGTGGAGACCTGGGACGCCGGCCTCCCGCCGGGCGGCCGGGTGATCGGGTGATCGGGTGATCGGGTGACCGAGGGTTTGGCGCCGGCGCTGCGGGTCACGGTACTAGGCAACTCGGGCAGCTATCCCGGGCCGGGGGCGGCGTGCAGCGGGTACCTCCTGCGCGCCGGGGGTGACGGGGCCGGGGGGGCCGGGGGTGCCGGGGCCGCGGGTGGCGCGGGTGGCGCCGGCACCAACGTGTGGCTCGACGCCGGCCCCGGGACCATGGCCAACCTGCAGGGCCACATCGGCCTCGGTGAGGTGGATGCCATCGTCCTGTCGCACCAGCATCCGGATCACTGGTCCGACCTGGAGGGCTTCTTCGTGGCGTGCCGCTATGTGCAGGTCCGCCAGAACGTACCGGTCTACGCCCCAGCCGGCCTTCGTCCGCTCATGCGAGGTGGCCCCGACACCGAGGGAACCCTCGCCTGGCACGAGATCAGCTCGGACTCGGCGTTGGCGATCGGTCCGATTCGGTTCACCTTCGCTCGTACCGACCACCCGCCCGAGACCCTGGCGGTGCGGGCCGACGCCGGCGGGGTGGCATTCGGCTATTCCGCCGACACCGGGCCGGGCTGGTCGCTGTCGGCGCTCGGCCCGGGCCTCGATCTCGCCATCTGCGAGGCGACGTTCCTGCGGGATCGGGAGGGGACCTCGCCGCACCTGAGCGCCCGCCAAGCCGGCGCCACCGCCCGGGCGGCGGGCGTTCGCCGGCTCCTGGTCAGCCACATCTGGCCCATCGTGGATCCGTTGGCCAGCGTGGCGGAGGCGTCTGAAGCCTTCGGGGCTCCGGTCGAGTGGGCCCAGACCAACGCCACCTACCCGGTCGGTCCGGTCGGTCCGGTCGGTCCGGTCGGTCCGGTCGCGACGGTCGGGCCGGTAGGTCCGGTCGGTACGCGAGGATGACGCGGTGAACGAGCGGTATTCGACGACGAGGCTGGGCTCATGAGGCACGACGGCCGCCAACCAGACGACCTCCGGCCGCTGGCCTTCACCCGCGACTACACCGAGTTCGCGGCCGGATCGGTGCTGGTCCAGATGGGGCGAACCAAGGTTCTGTGCACCGCGTCCGTGGCGGCGGAGGTCCCGCGATGGATGCGCGGAACGGGTAAGGGCTGGGTCACCGCCGAGTACTCGATGCTCCCCGGCTCTAGCCCCGAGCGCATCGACCGTGAAGCCGCCCGGGGTAAGCAATCGGGGCGCACCCAGGAGATCCAGCGCCTCATCGGCCGGGCGCTGCGCTCGGTGACCGACCTGCGGGCCATGGGCGAGGTGCAGATCACCCTCGATTGCGACGCGCTGCAGGCCGATGGCGGCACCCGCACCGCCAGCATCTGTGGCGCCTACGTCGCCCTGCACGATGCGTGCTATCGCCTGAAGGCCAGCGGGGCCATCGCGCTGAACCCGCTCACCGAGGGGTGCGCCGCCGTCTCCGTTGGCATCGTCGACGCCATCGCGCTGCTCGACCTCGACTACTCCGAGGACAGCTCGGCCCAGGTCGACATGAACGTCGTGATGACCTCGTCCGGTCGATATGTCGAGGTCCAGGGCACGGCCGAGGGCCTGCCGTTCAGCAAGGACGAACTGGGCGACCTGCTGTCGCTGGCCGAGCACGGCATCGCCCAGATCCTCGACGCCCAGGCTGAGGTGCTGGCCACCGCGCCGCCGTCGCGCCCACCGCGGTGACGGTCTTCGTGCTGGCGACGGCCAACCGGCACAAGGCGGCAGAGATCACCGAGGTCTTGGCCGGCGTGGTCGAGCTGCTGCCCCGGCCGATCGATGTTCCCGACGTCGAGGAGACGGGCGTCACCTTGCTCGACAACGCCCGGTTGAAGGCGGCGGCGCTGGTCGAGGCGACTGGTTTGCCGGCGATCGCCGACGACACCGGCCTCGAAGTCGAGGCGCTCGGAGGCGCGCCGGGGGTGTACTCGGCGCGCTACGCCGGCGAGGATGCCAGCTACGCCGACAACGTGGCCAAGCTGTTGGCGGCCATGGCCGGCGTGGGGAACCGGCGGGCCCGCTTCCGCTCGGTCGCTCTGGCCCGCTGGCCCGACGGAACCGAGGTGGCGGCGGAGGGAATCGTCGACGGCACGATCGCCCTGGCGCCTCGGGGGGAGGGCGGGTTTGGGTACGACCCGCTCTTTGTTCCCGACGAGGGCGATGGACGCACCTTCGCCGAGTTGGCGCAGGAGTCGGGGTGGGCCAAGCACCGGTTGTCGCACCGGGGCCGGGCGTTCACGCAACTGGCGGCCCTCCTGCCGGCGGGAAGCCGAGGTGTTGTGCCACGCTGAGCGGGCATTTGGGCGGTGGCGTTCAGCGGTTGCCTAACGTTGCACTGGACGGGTTCCTTCGCGGCGCCCCGAGAGGTGTCAGATGCCGGCAGGGGGTGGCTGGGGTGCGATCATGAGAGGCATGGTTCGTTTGCCCCGGCGGGCTCGATGAGCGACCAGGCTCCGGGGATACCTGCCGGGGGGCCGGGGTCGGGCGACGACGAGGGGTCCGGCGAGAGCGAGGCGAGCGCCGGCAGGACGGAGGCTGAGAGCCACCGCAAAGCCAGCCGCTGGCCCCGATGGCTGCCCCGCCCGGTGCGCCGGATCACCAAGGTGCTGCTGTTTGCCTTCGTTGTGCAGTTCCTGGTCCTGCCCCAGATCAGCGGGACCCGCAAGGCACTCAAGTTGCTGGGCCACGTCAGCTTCGGGTACCTCATCGCCGGCGTGGCGCTGGAAGGCACCGCCATCGTCTCCTACGCCTTCCTGACCCGCGCCGTGCTGCCACCGAAGGGCAGCCCGACGGTCTTCACGCTCCTGCGGGTCCAGTTGTCGACCCTCGGTTTCAGCCACGTGGCGCCGGGCGGGGCGGCGGCCGGAACACCCCTGGGCTATCGCCTGCTCACCAGCGCCGGCGTCACCGGGCCCGATGCCGGCTTCGCCCTCGCCACCCAGGGCATGGGATCCGCCGTCGTGCTCAACGTCATCTTGTGGCTGGCGCTGGTCATCTCGATACCGCTCAACGGCTTCAACCTGATCTACCTCTTCGCCGCCCTCATCGGCGTCGTCCTGATCGGCGGATTTGCCGTCCTCGTGCTTTCTCTGACCCGAGGGGAGGAACGTTCGGCCCACGTGCTCGCCACCGTCGCCGGCCACCTCCCCCTCGTCGACAGGACATCGGTGACCAACCTGGTCCACAAGATCTCCGACCGCATCCGCCAGCTCGGCGCGGACCGGGATCTGCTGATACGCGCCGCCGGCTGGGCCGCCGCCAACTGGCTGTTCGACGCCGCTTCCCTGTGGGTGTTCGTAGCCGCGTTTGGCCATCGGGTTCCGATCGTGGGGCTGCTGGTGGCCTTCGGGCTGGCCAACGTGCTGGCCGCCATCCCGATCACCCCCGGTGGCCTCGGCGTCGTGGAGTTCGTGCTGACCTCGACGCTGGTCGGTTTCGGCACCCCCACCGCGATCGCCGTGCTCGGCGTGGCGGCCTACCGCCTGCTGAACTTCTGGCTACCGATCCCGATCGGCGCCCTTTCCTACCTGACGCTGCAGGTCGACCCCGGCGACCCCGACGAAACCGTCCGCCAGCAGCGCAAGGAACGCATCCTGCGCGCCTTCCAGCGGGTCTTCCACCCCATGACCAGGACCACCGCCCCCTAAGACGGCGACGGCGAGGCGCACAGGAGGTCGGCCTGCCCGGCCAGCTGGTAGCTGGTGGCGCCGACCGGGCACGCCGACGACGTGGGGACGACGGCGATCACCAGGCTGTTGGGCCGGTCGGAGCACGGGACGACGACCACCGTCTCGCCTTGGGGTTGGAGGCACTGGCCCACGAAGGCGGAGGCCGACGGCGCGGCGGTGGTCGTGGTGGTGGCGGGGCGCCCGCCGCCGCCCGAGTGGCCGGCGTAGGCGGTGACGACGACGATCAACAACAAGATGGCGGGGATGATGACCCACGGCCGGACCAGGAGATAGAGGAAGGCCGACGACTCCTGGAAGGGCTCGGGGACGGAGACAGGGGGAGGAGAGGGTGGGGAAAATGTGGCCGCTACTGGCTCACGCTGTTCTTCGTCGTAACGCCGTCGGGCTTCGGGGTCGCCGAGGATGGCCCAGACCTCGTTGAGCCGAATCATGGCGGCGCTGGCTTCGGGGTCGACATTGACGTCGGGGTGAAGCCGGCGCGCCCGCTGGCGGAAGGCAGTGCGCAACTCGTCCTCGCTCGCCGATGGCGAAACGCCCAACTCGTCGTAAAGGGAGCTCACTCGTCGCCATAGTGGCACGGGACCTTCGCTACGAGCGGCAGGCCAGGCGGTAGAGGGCGGCCATGGCCTCGGCGCAGGCGTCCCATCGGTAGGTAGCGGCGTGCCGGCGACCGCGAACGATCAACTCGGCCCGTGCGGCCTCGTCGTCGAGGACCATGGCCAACGCGCCGGCGAGGGCGTCGGCGTCCCCGACGGGGACGAGCAGGGCGCCATCGCCGAGGGTCTCGGGGAGGGCGCCACCGGCGCTCGCCACGACCGGGGTGCCGGCGGCCATGGCCTCGAGGGGCGGCAGGCCGAAGCCTTCGTAGATTGACGGGTACGCCAACAGTGTCGCTTCGCGCAGGAGCCGATCGCGAACGCCGTCGCCGACCCAGCCGGCGAGCCTGATCCGGTCTCGGTGCAGCGCCGCCGCCAACGTGGATTGCAGCGCCGCGCTGGCCTCGCCGGGGGCGCCGGCGATGACCAAGCGGATATCGGGGTGGCTGGCGGCCACCGCGTCGAAGGCTCGAACGAGGGTGGGGTAGTCCTTGCGCGCTTCGATGGTTCCCACCGCCAGGATGTACGGCGGCTCGCCGCCGGCGCGGGCCGGCGCGGCCGTCACCGGTGGCACGCCGTAGTTCACGACAACCACCCGATCGGGATTGGCGCCGAGGAGGGCGACGACCTCCGCCGCCACGAAGGCCGAGGGGGTGTGGACGAACGCCCCCTCGGTGATGGCCCGGCGCACCCGCGCCGGGTAGGCGAGGGTGGCGACCTGGCACAGTTCGGGGAAACGCACGATAGCGAGGTCGTTCACCGTGACGACCCGGGCGGCGCCCCGCGCCGGCGGGACCTGGTAGTTGGTTCCGTGCACGACATCGACCACGCCGGTCCAGCGCTCGATGCTCGGCCGCCCGACTCGATCCCACAGCAGGTGCAGCGGGCGGTCGGGCATGGGGTGGTCGATGACGGCCACGCCCGGCGGCAGGTGGTCGACCACGTCACGGTGGCCCCGGCGACTCACGGCGTAGGCCATGACCCGCAGGTCTGACCGAGCCGCCAGCGCCTCGATGAGCAGGGCCGTGACCACGCCGATGCCCGAACGCACGCCGAGCAGCGGCGTGGCATCGACGGCGACTCGCAGGACATCGCCGGCCGCTGGAGCGTCGCCGGCCATCGGCCGAGTATCGCACGCCGCCCGAGCCGCGATCGGGTTGCCACACGGTAGCCTCGGCCCCATGCCCGAAGTGCTCGTCCCCCGCACGGTCGCCCAGCTCCAAACCTTGGACAAAGGCGGCGACGTCTACCAGCGACTGCTCAAGGAGCGGATCGTTTTCCTGGGCTCACAGGTCGACGATACGTCGGCCAACCTGGTCTGTGCCCAGCTCTTGCTGCTGGCGGCGGAGGAACCAGAGCGGGAGATCTCCCTCTACATCAACTCCCCCGGTGGGTCGGTCACCGCCGGCTTGGCCATTTACGACACCATGCAATACGTGCCCTGCGACGTCGCCACCGTGTGCATGGGCCTGGCTGCCTCGATGGGCCAATTCCTGCTCTGCGCCGGGGAGCCGGGCAAGCGCTTCGCCCTCCCGCACTCGCGCATCTTGATGCACCAGCCGTCGGGTCAGATGCAGGGGCAGGCGTCGGATATCGCCATTCAGGCCGAGCAGATCGTGTACCTGAAGAGGATGATGGCCGAGCGCATCGCCCGCCACACCGGCCAGACGGTGGAGCGGATCGAGGCCGACAGCGATCGCGACCGGTGGTTTACCGCCGCCGAGGCGCTCGACTACGGGATCATCGACGCCGTCTTGGAGAAGGCCGCCGACGTGACCGAGCCCGCCACCGCCTGAGCGCTACTAGGTTGGGGTGAGTCGGGCACCAGTGGCGAAATTGGTATACGCGCAGGACTTAGGATCCTGTGGGCTCACGCTCGTGTGGGTTCGAGTCCCACCTGGTGCACGCTCAGATTCTGACTAGATTTGCCGGGTGAGTACTGAAGGAGAAACGGGTGAGTCCGTTCGCCGCTGGTGGCCTTGGGAGGGTGCCAGCCGGGCGGTTTGGATAGCCCACCTGGTGACGGTCGTGGGCGCGCTTGGGGTCCTGACCGATCTAGACCGCCACCTTTGGTTCTTTGGCGACGACTGGGAGTTTCTCGTCGACCGCGGATTTTCCCATGCCCAGCTCGGGATATGGAGCCCGCACAGTGAACATTGGGTGACGTTGCCGATACTGGTGTTCCGTGCGCTTTTCACGGTGTTCGGAGTCCGCTCGTACCTCCCCTATATTGCCATCCTCATTGTCGCACACCTCATTTTGGCGCACCTGATATGGCGCGTGATGTTGCGGGTGGGCGTCGACGCCTGGGTGGCGACGGCGCTGGTTGCGGTCTTCTTGGTGCTCGGCTCTGGCTATGAAAATCTCATTTGGGCGTTTCAAATTAGCTTCGTCGGCTCTGTGCTGTTTGGCTATGCCGCCCTCCTGTTGGTCGACCACGATCGCATGGAAGGGCGCCGTGACCTGCTGGTGCTGTGGGCGGTGTTGGTGGCCGGCCTCATGTGCTCGGGGATTGGGGTCACCATGGTCGCCGTTACCGGCGGAGCCGTACTGCTTCGCGGCGGGCTAGCGGCGTGGCGGAAGGCGCTGGTCGTGATCGGCGTGCCCGCGGTCGTATACGTGATCTGGTTCGGGCTGGCCGGGTACAAGGGCCTGATGGGGGACCAGCAACACGTGACCACATTGCTGGAAATACCCGCGTTCGTATGGACCGGGTTAACCAATGCGTTCGGCCTGACTTCGGGCATCCCCGGCGCCGGCGCGGTGCTGGTCGTGGCCTTCGCCGGCTGGCTCCTCGTGCGCGCCAAGCGCGACATCGGCATTGCCGGCCTCGCCATCGCCCTCGCCCTTGGCGTCGTACCAATGTTCGTCATCATCGCGTTGGGCCGCACGACCCTCGGTGTCGGCGAGTCCGACGCCCCCCGTTACGTCTACCTCGCCATCGCGCTCGTTCTGCCTGCGGTCGGCCTCGCCTTCACACAATTGGTCGATGCCCACGTTGGCGCCCGATGGGGCGTGATTGGCCTGGTGGCCTTTATCGTCGTCACCAACGTTTCAATCCTGCGCAAGAACTCCGAGGCCCGGCTGATTTTGGTTGCTCCTCTGGAACGGCAGATCCTCGCTGCCTCCAAGTTGATCGGCTCGGGTCAACCGCTGGTCGGCACCCTCCCGGAGCCGCTGTACGATCCCAACCTCACGGTGCGGGCGCTGATGTCGATGCGCCGGCAGCACAAACTCCCGACGATCGCCGTCGGCCCGGCCGATGAGCTCGCCGCGGCGACGCAGCTGCAGGTCGCCTTGACCACCAAGTCCCTCCTCCCGGGGCGCTTTCCCCCGCCGACCGTGACCGGCGCGTCCACCGTGAACCAAGGTGATTGCATCGTGATGCAGCCGACGATGCCGAGGGCCTTTCTAGTCCTCCAGGCGCCGCCGACCGGTGCGACCGTGCAGGTCATCGCCTCCAATGGGGGAACGTCGGCCGTCTATCTCGAGCCGGCCCCTGGTGAGGTCGGACCGGGACGAGCACTCACGGTGCCCTCCGGCAAGACCATGTACCTCTCGGTCTCCGCCGGCGGTGACAGCCTCACCATGTACCTTCCCGCCAGCGGGACGCTGCAGCTGTGCCAACTCGCTCCCTGACGAGGAGCTCAGATCCTGCCCTCGGCCATGGCTTGCCTGATCCAGGGAATCACCTCGTCGAGCATGTCTTCGAGGCTGGTCTTGGCTTCGAATCCCAATACCTGGGCCGCTTTTTCCGTCGCCGGTACCCGGCGCTGCACGTCGTGCTCGAAGGCCGGCTCGGAGATCCAACGGAAGGGCACCTCGGTGCCGCGGACCTTGCGCCAGATCAGCTCGGCTAGCTCGAGCACCGTCGTCGAGGTCGACGTCGAGAGGTTGAAATCCTCGTTGCGCGCCGCCGGATGATCGAGCGTGGTCACGATGCCGCGGGCCAGGTCGCCTCCGTAGGTGTAGTGCCGGACCTGGCTCCCGTCGCCGAGGAGGCGCAGCGGATCCTGTCCTTTCAGCACCTTTTGGACGAGGTCGGGCACGACGTGGCTCATCGCCAGCTTGACGTTCCCGGACAGGATCTCGGTTTCGCCCAGCGCCCGGCCCTCCCCGACGCCGACACAGTTGAACGGCCGGATGAGGGTGTACGGGAGTTGGTGCTGCTGCCAGGCGGCGCGGGCGAAGTATTCGACCGCCAGCTTCTGGAAACCATACGAGCTGAGCGGCGGCGGGATCACCTTTTCCTGGCCCTCGAATGACGGCCAGTGGTCGGCGGACTCGTAAACCATGGAGGAGCTCAGATAGGTCATCTTTTGCAGCGTGCCGCCGCGATGAGCCTTGATGGCGGCGTCGCACGACGCCGCCATAATGCGCTCGTTGGTCGCCAGCAGGTCATACGCGTAGGTGTGAAAATACGAGATGCCGCCGATCATCGCCGCGCCGGCGATGAAATGATCGCAGTCCGCGAGCAGTTCGGCCAGGAGATCACTCTGGCGGGCGTCACCCTCCACCAGGTGGAAGCGGGGATGTACGTCGAAGGAGTGGGCGACCCGGCCGTACTTGGAAAAGTTATCTACGCCGACAACGTCGTACCCTTTTTCCAGCAGCTCCTCGACGACGTAGCCGCCGATGAAGCCAGCGGCTCCGGTGATCAACACTTTCGTCATGAATCTCGTTTCGTCCTCTCGAGGAGCTGTTCGAGCGTCAACGGCGGCCCGAAGGCGAACCGGTACCACCGGAGATAGCGCGGCAACCATTGCATCATCTTGAAATTGGAGACACCGAGGGTCCGGTCGAGCCAGATCGTGGGGACCTCGGCGATGGGCAGCCGCAAGCGGCGCGCCTTGGCGACGAGCTCGAGGCCAACCTCGAAACCAGCATCGGATTGGATGCCGACGTCTTGCACGAATTTGCGGGAGTAGGCCTTGAATGAGTTGGTGCTGTCCCGCGTACCGACGCGAGCTAGGTAGTGCAGCGACAGGCCCGCGGTCCGGGAAAGCAACTCCTTCAGCGCCGGCCCGCCCACCTGTTGTCCGCTCAGGGCATAGCGCGATGCGGCGGCGATGACGACACCGCGCTCAACCAGGCGGCAGAGTTGGTCGATCTGCTGGGGATCGTCGCAGCCGTCGGCCATGGTGACGACGACAACGTCGGCGTGGGCCCGATCGAAGCCGTAGCGGATGGCGTACGCCGGCCCACGGCCGTAGTCGTTGACCAAACCGGTCAGGCGCGGCTCGTCCTTGGCGTATTTCTCGACATAGGGTGCCGTCGAGTCATCGGGCGAGTCGTAGACCACGAGGACTTCGCATGGCAAGGTCACCGCCTCGAACACGCGGTCGAGGCAGGTGACGATCCCCGAGCCCTCGTTGTACGCCGTGATGAGGACCGAGACCCGGGGCTTCAAACCTGAACACCGCGGCCCAGTAGGTTCCAGATGTCCACGACCGGCTGGCGCGGCTCGAGCCCTTGATAGCACTTGTGCGGCGCCGCGATCACCAGCAGATCGCATTGTTCGAGGACCTCGTCGAGGGTCACCAGGTCGGGGTCGTTCCGAACGAACGGGTCGGTGCACAGCACCCCCTTGGCCTTGAATCGCAGGATCCGCTTCAGCTTGTAACTGAGGCTGGCCCGGGTGTCGTCGGATTCGGCCTTGAAGGCCATGCCCAAAATGCCGATGGTCCGCTCGGCCAGGCCGAATTGCTGTTCAATGCGATCGGCCAGGTACAGCGGCAGCCCCTCGTTGATCATCATGGCGGCGTGGCCCAAGACGAAGTTGTTGCTGTTGAACGCCGCCAGCTGCATGGTGTCCTTGAGCAGGCATGGGCCGGCGGCCAGCCCGGCAGAGGGCAGGTCGGCGGCGCGGGGATAATCGTACGCCAGCGCTGAGCGGATGCGCTCGTAATCGAGGCCGTAGTTATTGGCGATCATATACAGTTGATTGGCGACGGCGAATTTAAGATACCGCCAGGTGTTGGTGAACAGCTTGGCCAGTTCGGCTTCCTCCGGGCTCAGGCGTACGGTGTCGGCTGTCAGGTGGGCGAAGAGCTTCTCGGCTCGACTCACTGCCACCTCGTCGCGGCCGGCCACGAGCTGCGGCAAGCGGAACAACTCGTCGAGGGCTCGTCCCTCGGCGATGCGCTCGGGGCAGAAGACGACGTCGACCCCGGCGGCGCGCGCTGCGAGCTCGCGCTCGACCCTCGCCGTTACGCCCGGATAGACCGTCGAACGCAGGACCACCAGCTGGCCGGGTCGCAGCAAGGGGGCGAGGTCGATGAGGACCTGAGGGACCACCTCGGGTGAAGGGTTGAGGTGCTCGTCGATCGGAGTGCCCACGACCACGACCACATGCTCGGCCCGGCTGACCATGGCCCGGTCGACGGAGAGCTCAAGGCCGTGGCCGAGGACCTGCTCGAGCAACTCCTGGCCACCCGGTTCGTTGAACGGCATCCGCCCCGCCCCGACCTCGGCGACGGCGACGGGATTGGTGTCGAAGATGCCGACCGACAACCCGCGGCCGGCAAACGCCAACGCCAACGGCAGCCCGACGTGCCCACAGCCGCCCACCACGACCACATCGAGCGTGAAGGCGGAGTCGCTCATCCAAGCGAGGCTACCCGCCGCAGCACCGGCGCTGCGATAGCCTCACGGCGTGTGGGAACCGGAACTGCCCTGGGCCTCGGCGACACCTGGCCGATCGGACCGGTCGCCTGGCGTGGCGTGACCATGCGAGCGACGGCCACCTGACGTGCCGGCCGCCATCGAAGTTCACCACCTTTCAAAGCACTTCCGCCTCTATCACGAGCGGTACAGCTCGCTGAAGGAGCGGGCCCTCCACCTGGGCGGTATCCCGTTCGACGACTTTACGGCGCTGGCGGACATCACCTTCGACGTCGAGCAGGGGAGCACCTTCGGCCTCCTCGGCCACAACGGTTCGGGGAAGTCGACCCTGCTCAAGTGCATCACCGGGATCCTGCGCCCGACCGCCGGCGAGATCCGAACCAGGGGCCGGGTGGCCGCCCTCTTGGAGTTGGGTGCGGGCTTTCATCCCGACCTCACCGGCCGGGAGAACGTCTTTCTCAACGCGTCACTGCTCGGCATGTCCCGCCGCCAGGTCGAGGGGAAATTCGATGACATTGTGGCGTTTGCCGAGCTCGAACCGTTCATCGACAACCAGGTCAAGTATTACTCGTCGGGCATGTACGTCCGCCTCGGCTTTGCGGTTGCGGTCAATATGGACCCCGAGATCCTGATCGTCGACGAGGTTCTCTCCGTCGGCGACGAGCTCTTCCAGCGCAAGTGCCTCGACCGGGTCCGCCAGTTCCAGCGGGAGGGCCGCACCATCTTGATGGTCACCCACTCGGCGGACATGGTGCGCCAGATCTGTGGCACCGCGGCGGTGCTCGACATGGGTCACCTGGTGGCCATCGGGCCTCCGGGGGAGGCCATACGATCGTTTCGAGAGCACCTGCTGCAACGCCAGGCGGAGGTCGAAGCCCGCGTGCTGGCCGAAACCGAGGCTCGAGCCGAGGCCGAGGAACATATCGGGCCAGCCCGGCCGGCCATGCACGGCATCAGGAGTGCCGCCGTCAAGATCGTCAACGTACGGATCGAGTATCCGACCGATACGACCCGCAAATACCTCTGCCCGGGCGATCCTATGACGGTGCGCATTCGTTACGACGCGATCGAACCAGTAGAGGACCTCATTGCCGGTATTGCGGCCTATTCCGATGAAGGAAAGCTGCTCTTTGCCGCCAACAACATCTGGTATCCGGTCGAGCACGGGATCTTTCGTGGGCCCGGGGAGTTTGTCTATGAATTCCCGAGTGTGCCTCTGCTGGATGGCACCTACTCGATCACCATCGGCCTCACGACCGCCGATGAAGGAACCGTGTACGACTGGCATGATCAGCGCTATAAGTTTGAGGTTATGAATCCCACGCAAGCGTCGGGACTTATCCATATGCCCCCAAGCGTAACGCTTCACCAGGATCGAGATGGGGAAGCGGTTGGCGCGATGACCGTGTCCCAGGAGAACATTCGGTGAAGTACGAGGCGGATATCGATCCGGCTAATGCCAATACCAGCCACAATATTATGCTGCAATTGGTCGGCGACGATAAACGGGTCCTCGATGTCGGCTGCGCCACGGGGTACCTGGCCCGGGCGCTGGTCGCCAAGGGGTGCACGGTCTCGGGCGTGGAGTTGGACCCGCAGGCCGCCGAGGAGGCCCGGCCGATCCTGAAAGAGCTCGTGGTCGCCAACCTGGAGGAACTCGATCTCGCCGATGCGTTCGGCAAGAACGTCTTCGATGTGGTGGTGTTCGGCGACGTCCTCGAACACCTCAAGGATCCGCTGAAGGTCTTGCGGGCGAGCCTGCCGCTGCTCGATGAGGGCGGGTTCGTGGTGATGTCGATTCCGAATGTCGCCCACGTGTCGGTCCGCCTGGCTCTCCTCAAGGGCAAGTTCGAGTACTCCGATCTCGGGCTCCTCGATGACACCCACCTTCGTTTCTTCACCCGGGCTTCCTTGGACGAGATGCTTCGCGCCGCCGAGTTGGTGGCCGTCGAGTCCCGGCGGACGACCGCCGGCTTCTTCGACACCGAGATACCGCTCGACCCATCCGACTACGCCCCCGAGCTCCTGGCTGCGCTGAGCAACGATCCCGACGGCCGTACCTACCAGTTCGTGGTGAAGGCGGTTCCGGTTGACAGTTCGCCCGCCCTGCGCCGCCTGCACCAGCAGACCACCGAGCAGGGTGCGGAGATACGTCGGCTGCGGCGAGCCTTGGCCGGCGTTCTCGCCGACGACAACCCGGTCGCCTCGCTGCAGGTTGGGCTGTGGAGTCATTTTGGGCTCGACGACCTGGGGACGGCGCTCCTAGGCCGCGTCGTGGCGCGCGAGCTGACCCAACGGCTGCCCGGCGTCACGATCCGCCGCTTCGCACCCGTGGTGATCCCGCTGCGCATCGATGCCGGCCAACCGGTAGAGGCGCTCGGCCCCTGGAGCCGGGCTCGGGCCGAGACCCTGGCCGATGAGCTCGACGCCGTGGTGGTGACCGGGCCGCTCGGCGTGCCGCCGTCGGCCTACCAGGAAGCCGAAGCACTCGACGCCTTGTTGGAACTGGATTCGGTCATGTACCACGGCCTCGGCCCCGCCCTCGAGGAGCGATGCCCAGTCCTCTACGCCGGCGTCGAGCGATCGCCGGCCAGCCCCGTGACCCGCCAGGAGATCGCGGCCGCCCTGGTCGAGCATCGCTACGCCGCCACCACCGATGGGCTCTCCGCCGACTCGCCGGGTGTGGCCGGCGCCGGGCGGCAGATGCCCGACCCGCTCCTCCTGGTCGGGCGGGTCTTCGACGTCGACCAGCTCCGGCATCGGGGTGCGTTCCTGCGGATGATGGGCTGGTACCCGCAGGTGGCGCCGGCGGTGGTCCTCCACGGCGATGCCGACATCGTCGCCTTCGCCCCGGCCCTGGCCAGGGTCATCGACGAGGTCGCGACGGCCATGCAGGCGCACACCACGGTGATCGAGGCCAACGTCGTGACCAACGATGCCCTGTTTGTCGGCGCCATCGGGCCGGCGATGCGCCAGGCCGAGGGTGTGGTACCCGTCGACGCCGGCGTGGTCGACCTGCTGGCCGCGCTCGCCTGCGCCGAAGTCGTGATCACCACCTCGCCCGGGTTGTTCGCCCTTGCCTTCGCGTTCGGTCGACGTTGCGTCGGCCTCGACCTGCTCGGTACGGGCCGCTTCGACGAGTTCGCCAGATCCGCCGGCGTCGTCGACTGCGTGGTTGGCAAGCCATCGCAGCTCCCCGCCGCGCTGGACCATTGGCCCGCCGAGCACGTCCGAGCTGGCGTCCTGGTCGATCTGCAACACCGCGTCGACGAGCACTTCGATCGGGTGTCCGCCCTCGTGACGGTGAGCGGGCGCACCCGCCGGGCATCGGACGACGCCCCGCTCGACGCCCTGTCGCCGGCGACGCGCCTGGCCGCCCTCGAGGCGGCGCACGACGCCTTGCTGAGCCGGATGGCGGCGGAGCGACTGGCCTTTGCCGATCGCGCCATCGCGTTTGGCGGCACGTCGCGCGTCGAGGTCGAGCGACTGCGGGCGGAGCTGGCCGCCGCCCGCGCCAACATCGACGCGATCTACGCCACCCGGACCATGCGTGTCCTCCAACCGGCCCGGGAGATCTACGGCCGGCGGCGTAAACCGACGCCGTGACCGAACCTCAGGCGCCCACCGGCGTCGTTTCGGTGCTGGCACTCGGGCCGGCACTGGGTTCGCCAACGATCGATGGGGCGGCGGTGGTCGAGTGCGTCGATGCCACGCCGGATCGCCTCCCCGCCGGCGCGGCCCTGCTCCGGGCGGCCGCCACGGCGCGGGGCGAGGTCTTGGTGGTGTGCGCCGGCGGGACCGCCGTCGATCCCAGCATCGTCGCCTCGCTGACGTCGACCTTCCGGGCGGCGCCGGCGATCGGCGCCGCCGTGCCCCGTGTGCTCTGGCCCGACGGCACCCTGGCCGAGGCGGGAGCGGTCATCGGTGGCGACGCCGCGATGGCCTCGTGCGGCGCGGGCGACGACCCCGATCGTTCCGAGTACGCCTTCGCCCGGCCCGTCTACGGCACCCGATTCGGCTGCGTGGCGTTACGCCGCGACCTTGTCCGGGTGATGCTGATCGATCCTGCCCTCGACGACGCCGATGAGC